>Ga0308163_10002090_pt1 | contig 19162 bp, 13 predicted proteins | sample PhyTR1_FD_201037 | JGI IMG/M metagenome (GOLD analysis project Ga0308163, IMG submission 201037) | Phyllosphere microbial communities from UC Gill Tract Community Farm, Albany, California, United States - DLSLT.R1 | ecosystem: Host-associated > Plants > Phyllosphere > Unclassified | place: USA...
TTCGACAGAACGGTTGCGATTGCAGCCGTCAGGGTGGTTTTGCCGTGGTCAACGTGACCGATGGTGCCGACGTTGACGTGCGGCTTGGTCCGTTCGAATTTACCTTTTGCCATTTTGATCTTCCTTTAAAAGAACAATTTACTTCGTTTTTTGTTTGTCAAACCGGGGGCAGGACACATGCCCTGCCCCACGTTTTATTACTTAGCTTTAGCGGTGACGATTGCATCCATCACGTGCTTCGGTGCTTCCGAATAGTGCTTGAATTCCATCGTGTAGGTCGCACGGCCCTGGGTTGCCGAACGCAGCACGGTCGAGTAACCGAACATTTCCGACAGCGGGACTTCGGCCTTGATGATCTTGCCGCCGCCGCCCGGGATTTCGTCCATGCCCTGCACCATACCGCGGCGGGACGACAGGTCGCCCATCACGGTACCGGCGTAGTCTTCCGGCGTTTCCACTTCCACGGCCATCATCGGCTCGAGGATGACCGGGTTGGCTTTACGGCAGCCATCCTTGAATGCCATCGAACCGGCCATGCGGAACGCGTTCTCGTTCGAGTCCACGTCGTGGTACGAACCGAAGGTCAGCGTCACTTTGACGTCGACCACCGGGTAGCCGGCCATCACGCCGCTCGACAGGGTCTCGCGCACACCCTTTTCGACTGCCGGGATGAATTCGCGAGGAATCACGCCGCCCTTGATGGCGTCGATGAACTCGAAGCCCTTGCCCGGTTCCTGCGGTTCGATCGACAGCACGGCGTGGCCGTACTGGCCGCGGCCGCCCGACTGCTTGACGAACTTGCCTTCGACGTCGCTGACTGCCTTGCGGATGGTTTCGCGGTAGGCCACCTGCGGCTTGCCGACGGTCGCTTCCACGCCGAATTCACGCTTCATGCGGTCGACGATAATTTCCAGGTGCAGCTCGCCCATACCACCGATGATGGTCTGGCCCGATTCTTCGTCGGTACGCACGCGGAACGACGGATCTTCCTGCGCCAGGCGGTTCAGTGCCAGGCCCATTTTTTCCTGGTCGGCCTTGGTCTTCGGCTCGACTGCCTGCTGAATCACCGGCTCCGGGAACACCATCTTTTCCAGGGTGATGATCGACGACGGGTCGCACAGGGTTTCGCCGGTGGTCGCGTCCTTCAGGCCGACAGCAGCGGCGATGTCGCCGGCGCGGACTTCCTTGATCTCTTCACGCTGGTTGGCGTGCATCTGCAGGATGCGGCCCAGACGTTCCTTCTTGTTCTTGATCGGGTTGTAGACGGTATCGCCCGACTTGATCATGCCCGAGTACACGCGGAAGAAGATCAGCTGGCCGACGAACGGGTCGGTCATGATCTTGAATGCCAGCGCGGCGAACTTCTCGTCGTCCGATGCCTGACGGGTGACCGGCTGGTCGTCCTCGTCGGTACCGCTGACCGGCGGAATGTCGACCGGCGACGGCAGGTACTCGATGACCGCGTCCAGCATGGCCTGCACGCCCTTGTTCTTGAAGGCGGTACCGCACATCATCGGGACGATTTCCGACGCGATGGTACGCTGGCGCAGGGCCGACTTGATCTCTTCTTCCGAGAGGTCGCCTTCTTCCAGGTACTTGTTCATCAGGTCTTCGTTCGCTTCAGCAGCGGTCTCGACCAGCTTTTCACGCCATTCGTTGGCTTGATCCACCAGCTCGGCCGGGATGTCGCGGTAGTCGAACTTCATGCCCTGCGAAGCGTCGTCCCAGATGATGGCTTTCATCTTGACCAGGTCGACCACGCCCAGGAAGTTCTCTTCGGCGCCGATCGGGATCTGCAGCGGGATCGGGTTGGCCTTCAGGCGGGCGCGCATCTGCTCGTACACCTTGAAGAAGTTCGCACCGGTACGGTCCATCTTGTTGACGAAGGCCAGACGCGGGACTTTGTACTTGTTCGCCTGACGCCACACGGTTTCCGACTGCGGCTGCACGCCGCCGACTGCGCAGTAAACCATGCAGGCGCCGTCCAGCACGCGCATCGAACGTTCCACTTCGATGGTGAAGTCGACGTGGCCCGGGGTATCGATGATGTTGATGTGGTGCGGCTCGAAGTTGTTGGCCATACCTTTCCAGAAGCAGGTCGTCGCTGCCGAGGTAATGGTAATGCCGCGTTCCTGCTCCTGCTCCATCCAGTCCATCGTCGCTGCGCCATCGTGCACTTCGCCGATCTTGTGGTTCACGCCGGTGTAGAACAGGACGCGTTCGGTGGTGGTGGTCTTACCAGCATCGATGTGAGCGGAAATACCGATATTGCGGTAGCGCTCAATGGGGGTCTTGCGTGCCATAATTTTTCCTAAATCTTTGAATGGACAAAACCGAGCAGCATCTTGATATCAAAATGAAGCTCGGCCTGAACAACAGATATTACCAAGGGGCCAAGCCCGGGCGACCTGCCCTGGGTTTGGCTGGTCCTCTTTTAGAAGCGGAAGTGCGAGAACGCCTTGTTCGCTTCAGCCATACGGTGCACCTCGTCACGACGCTTCATCGCGCCGCCGCGGCCTTCCGCCGCTTCCATCAGTTCACCACCCAGGCGTTGCGGCATGGATTTCTCGCTACGCTTGTTTGCGGCTTCGCGCAACCAACGCATAGACAGAGCCATACGGCGAACCGGACGAACTTCAACCGGCACCTGGTAGTTGGCGCCACCGACGCGGCGGGACTTCACCTCGACCATCGGCTTGGCATTGTTGATCGCGGCCACGAACACTTCCAGCGGGTCCTTGCCCGACTTGGTCTGGATGTATTCGAATGCACCGTAGATGATGTTTTCTGCGACCGACTTCTTGCCGGACAGCATCAGAACGTTGACGAACTTGGCGACATCGGTATTGCCGAATTTCGGATCCGGCAGGATCTCGCGCTTGGGTACTTCACGACGACGTGGCATTTCAATTCCTTCCTGTCTTCAGTTGAGTGCTTGAACCGCACTCGCGAAAAGCCCTCATGGCTTTTCACTTACTCGGCCTTCCGGCCGGCTCAACTCAACAAATTAATTAAGCCAAAGTGGCAAATTACTTCTTGGCGCCAGCTTTAGCGCGCTTGGCACCGTACTTCGAACGGGCCTGCTTACGGTCTTTCACGCCCTGGGTATCCAGTGCACCGCGGACCATGTGGTAACGCACACCCGGCAAGTCTTTCACACGGCCGCCGCGGATCAGGACGACGCTGTGCTCTTGCAGGTTGTGGCCTTCACCGCCGATGTACGAAATGACTTCGAAACCGTTGGTCAGGCGAACTTTGGCGACCTTACGCAGTGCCGAGTTCGGCTTCTTCGGGGTCGTCGTGTAGACACGGGTGCAAACACCGCGCTTTTGCGGGCAGTTTTCCAGTGCCGGCGACTTGCTCTTCACAACCGCGGCTTCACGCGGCTTGCGAATCAGTTGATTGATGGTTGGCATCGTTCTTAATCCAACAAAGTTACTACGTTGATGACCCGGACTCACTTGCTTTCCGGGGACTGAAACCTGGTCTCGGTTGCAGGGCATCGACGGGCGACAAAAGCCACTCACCAACGGGAGCGGCTGCATTGACGTATACGAAGGCCAGACTAAATCGAGAACTCGCAAGTATAGACCTGATACGGGACGGGGTCAACCGGCTTGCCGCCTTGAGCACGTCCATGCAGTGGAAGGATGGGTAAACGCGAAAAACTGTCGCGCTTGAGATACAACAAATGGTTGCGGCGGCCAATCCGGCACATCCGCTGACGTTCTGTTTCACTCTAGCAATAGCATTTCTTGCGGCAAAGACGTGATAATGGCCGACTTCGCCCCGACCTCACCCCGATCCCGCCGATGCGTTTTCTGCCAAGCCCGCGCAACCTGTATGTGCTGCTGAGCTACCTGCTGCTGTCCTGCATGCCGTTCGTGCCGTACCTGTTCGGCCTGCCGCTCGCGCATCCGGGCAAGATCGTCGGCATCGAACTGATGGCCTGGGTCGGCATCTGGGCGCTGTGCAAGCGGCCGGCGTATTTCCACTGGCTGCTGCTGCCGGCCTTCGTGGCGCTGCCGGTGGAACTCTACTTGTATGCGTTCTATGGCCAGGGCATCTCGACCCATCACCTGGGCATCATCGCCGAGACCAGCCCGGCCGAGGCCATGGAATTCCTGGGCAGCAAAGTCTGGCTGCTGATCGCCGTCTTCATCGGCGTGCTGGCCTGGTTCGCCAGCACCTGGATCGCGGCCTGGCGCACGCGCGACCTCGACTGGCGCGACGTGTCGCGCCCGGTGGTGCTGGGCGTGCTGGCGGCCGGCACCGCGGTGTTCGCCTACGGGGTGCACTTCGGTGTCGCGCCGCCGCCCCCACCTGCGCCAACGGCGGCCGGCACTGCTGCGGCGCCGGCGCGTCCGGCCGCGCTGCTGGTCAAGGCATCGGCCGCGAGCGTCCCCGGTGCCGAGCAGACCGTCGCCCTGCGTCCGGGCAGCGCGCCGCCGCGCCCTGCCCTGCCGCCGCTGGCGCACTGGGCGCAACTGCCGTTCGACCTGGACAGCTTCGCCCATTCCTGGCCCTTCGGCCTGATGGCGCGCGGCGTGGATTTTTACAAGGAACGCGTCTACCTGGCCGACCTGAACCGCCGCAGCGCCAGCTTCCGCTTCCACGCGACCGCCGCCCTGCCCGCCGGCGAGCCGCAGGTGGTCGTCATGGTGATCGGCGAATCGTCGCGCTACGACCGCTGGAGCCTGAACGGCTATGCGCGCGAGACCAACCCGCTGCTGTCGCAGGAAGCGAACCTGGTGCCGCTGGCCGACGTGATCACCTCGGTGTCGGCGACGCGCCTGTCGGTCCCGGTGATCATCTCGCGCAAGCCGGCCACCGAGAGCCTGAAGGACGGCTTCTCCGAAAAATCCTTCATCGCGGCGTTCAAGGAAGCCGGCTTCAAGACCTTCTGGCTGTCAAACCAGATCTCGTTCGGCAAGTTCGACACGCCGGTGTCGGTGTTCGCCAAGGAAGCCGACGTCGTCGACTTCCTGAACCTGGGCGGCTTCACGGACAACTCCAACTACGACGAAGTCCTGTTCCAGCCCCTGCAGCACGCGGTGGCCGATCCGGCGCCGAAAAAGCTGATCGTGCTGCACACGCTGGGCAGCCACTGGAACTACAGCCACCGCTATCCGAAGCAGTTCGACAAGTGGCTGCCGTCGCTGTACGGCATCGACAAGCCGGTCTACACCGACATCCGCATCAAGGCCCAGCTCAACAACAGCTACGACAGCTCGATCCTGTACACCGACTGGTTCCTGGACGGCGTCATCGAAGCCCTGAAGGCCTCGGCCCAGCCGGCGGCCATGCTGTACGTGGCCGACCACGGCCAGACCCTGTACGACAACAGCTGCCGCCTGGCCTTCCACGGCCACAACACCCAGTACGAATTCCACGTGCCGGCCTTCGCCTGGTATTCGGACGCCTACGGCGAGCGCCACCCGGACAAGGTCGAGCAGCTGCGCCGCCACCGCAAGGCCCGGCTCGCCACCGAAAACGTGTTCCACACCCTGCTCGACCTGGCCGACGTGCGCTACCCGGACGAACGCCTCGACTGGAGCTTCGTCAACCCGCGTTTCAGGCAGCACAAGCGCTACGTCGACAGCTACGGCTGGACCGACTACGACAACGCCACCATCAAAGGCGAATGCCACGAAGTCATCGCCAAAGGCAAGCCTCTCCCACGCCGCTGATCGATCCGCATCAAACCGGGGTCAGAGCCCGGTTTTTGGCAATTTCCCTGGCGCACTTGCTAACTTCTGGTCATGTTCTGGGTCAAGTTCGGGGTCAGAGCACAATTTGTGCTCTGACCCCAAATCAAATGCCCCCAAATCTACCGAATTTACCGACCAGGCTCGGCATTGGTGAGTTCGCAAACAGACAACCATGATTGTCTACGCAAAGATGGCCCGGCCTTTCCCCGACCGATCCACTTTCCGAAAGCGAGCACGCGATGAAACGTCCTCTCATGGCCCTGCTGTGCCTGGCCGCCGCCGGCGCCTGGGCCCAACAAGGCGACGGCACCCGCTTCAGTGCCGACAACAATATCTTCAAGCCCGACAAGGTCGAGCCCACGCCGCAGCGCATGGCCGGCATCAAGGCGCCGCCCGGCTTCACGGTGACGCCCTTCGCCACCGGCCTGAAAAACGCCCGCATCATCGCGGTGGCGCCGAACGGCAACGTCTACGTCAGCCGGCGCGACCAGGGTGACGTGCTGCTGCTGCGCGACGCCAACGGCGACGGCCGCGCCGACGGCCCGCCGGAGACCGTGGTCAGCCGCGCCGGCGCGCACGGCCTGGCGATCCGCGACAACAAGCTCTACCTGGTGACGGTGAAGGAGCTGTTCGTGGCCGACATCCAGTCCGACGGCCGCCTGGGCACGCCGAAGATGCTGATCGGCGACCTGCCCGACGCCGGCCAGCACGCCAACCGCACCATTGCCTTCGGCCCGGACGGCATGCTGTACCTGACCGTCGGCAGCACCTGCAACGCCTGCAACGAGACCAACCAGGAAAACGCGACCATCCTGCGCATCACCCCGGACGGCACCAGCCGCACGATCGTGGCCAGCGGCCTGCGCAACACCATCGGCTTCGACTGGCAGCCGCAGACCGGAGAAATGTGGGGCTTCGACCACGGCATCGACTTCCTCGGCGACGAGGAGCAGCCGGAAGAACTCAACAAGATCGAACAGGGCAAGCAGTACGGCTGGCCGCACGTGGTCGGCGCCGGCAGCATCTACCCGCAAAGCACGCCGATCGGCGAGATCAGCAAGCAGGACTGGAAAGCGCACAGCACGCCGATGGTGCTGGGCTACGCCGCCCACGCGGCGCCGATGCAGCTGGTGTTCTATAAAGGTGTGACTACCCCGGGCGGCTTCCCGGCCGAATACCAAGGCGACGCCTTCGTCACCATGCGCGGCTCGTGGAACCGCAAGGTGCCGTCCGGCTACGAGATCGTGCGCGTGCGCTTCCAGAACGGCCAGGCGCGCGCCATCGAACCCTTCGTCACCGGCTTCCTGCTTGATGGCGGCAAGACCCACATCGCGCGCCCGGTCGGCCTGGCGATGGCCAAGGATGGCGCGCTGCTGATGGCCGACGATGCCAACGGCGTGATCTACCGCGTGGCCTACACCGGCAACGCCGCCAGACCCGCCGCCGCCATGCAGGCGCCGGCCGGCCCGATGCAGCAGCAGGCCAACAAAGGCAGCGGCGTGCCGGTCGCCTTCACCCGTGCGCAGACCCAGGCCAAGGGCACCCTGAGCGTCAGCTCGTCCAGCTTCGCCAAGGGCGGCGAGATCCCGGCCAAATACAGCGAGTACGCCGACGGCGTGTCGCCGGCATTGTCCTGGAGCGCGGTGCCGAACGCGAAGTCGTACGCGATCGTCATGGAAGACCCGGACGCCAAGCCGATCACCCCGATCGTGCACTGGCTGGCCTGGAATATCCCGGCTAACCTCACCAGCCTGCCCGAGGGTGTGCAGGAACAGGCGCGCCTGACCGATCCGGACGGCGTCCTGCAGGGCCGCACCACGCACGGCTCGCTGGGCTGGTACGGCATGCATCCGCCGGTGGGCGACAAGCCGCACCACTATCACTTCCAGGTGTACGCGCTGGACAAGATGCTGGACGTGCCCTGGGGTGCGGACCGCGACCAGCTGCTGGAGGCGATGCAGGGGCACGTGCTCGCCAAGGGTGAGCTGGTGGGAACGTTTGCGCAGAAGCAGAAGCCGCAGAAGTAAGCGGCGCCGCAACGCGAACCAAGCCCACTACCGGTTATCGTCGTCCCCCGGTTAATGTCGTCCCCCGGTTAGCGTCGTCCCCGCGCAGGCCGGGACCCATGCGGAGCCACCGAAGCCGGCATTCCTGGCATATCCGGGTATGCCCAAGGTACTGAATTTTGCTCCTCAGTATGGGTCCCCGCCTGCGCGGGGACGACGGCCATGCATGCGCCACGCATCATCCGGTCAACGACCGTACCGCCCATCGCCGCCGCCCGGCCGCCACCGTTTCCCCTCCCCGCCTGACCCCGCACCGCCACAGCACACCCGCGTCCGGACGGACAACCCTGTCCGGCGCTGTCCGCACGCGCCCGGACGGACACCCCGGACAGCGCACGCATGCATCGCTCCTCCTTTGAAATCAATGGCTTAGGACATGGCATGTTTCGTGCAATGACATCAAGGTCCACAACCAGAACGTCTCCATCATGATCCGCGACACCTCACAACAAGACGCCATCATCGCGCCCCCGGCCGGCCACCAGTTCAAGCGCCGCGCCGTCTGGATCGCCGCCGCCGCCGGCCTGCTGGCCGTGTGCGCGCTCCTGTTCTCGAACTGGCGCGGCAGCGAAGCCTCGGTCAGCGCCTCGCGCCTGCGCATCGCCGACGTCACGCGCGGCACGCTGGTGCGCGACGCTTCCGTCAACGGCCGCGTGGTGGCCGCGGTCAGCCCGACCCTGTACGCCAAGGCGCCCTCCACCGTCAACCTGAAGGTCGCCGCCGGCGACACGGTGAAGAAAGACCAGGTGCTGGCAGTGCTGGAGTCGCCGGACCTGTCCGACGCCCTGAAACGCGAAGTCTCGACCTACGAGCAATTGAAGGCCGAGGTGGCGCGCCAGCAGATCCTGGCAAGAAAACAGAAGCTGCTGGCACAGAAGGAAGCCGACACCGCCGAGATCGACCGCCTGTCGGCCCAGCGCACGCTGGAACGCTACCAGAGCGTCGGCGATCTCGGCATCATCGCCAAGATCGACTTCCAGAAGGCCAAGGATGCGGTCAAGTCGTCCGAGATCCGCGCCAAGCACGCGGCCCAGGCAGCGGCGCTGGAAGGCGACGATGTCCAGCTGGCCCTGAAGACCAAGGCCAACGAGCTGGAGCGCGCGCGCCTGTCGATGGCCGAAGCCCAGCGCCGCGTCGACGAACTGACCGTGCGCGCCCCGGTCGACGGTTTCATCGGCACCCTGAACGTGCAGAACCGGATGGTGGTCGCCGCCAACGCGCCCCTGATGACGCTGGTCGACCTGTCCAAGCTCGAAGTCGAGCTGGAAGTGCCGGAGACCTATGTGAGCGACCTCGGCCTGGGCATGAACGCCGAAGTCCAGCTGCCCTCGGGCACCGCCACCGGCAAGCTGTCGGCCCTGTCGCCGGAAGTGGTCAAGAACATGGTGCTGGCACGGGTGCGCTTCGACGGCGAACAGCCGAAAGGCCTGCGCCAGAGCCAGCGCGTCACCGCCCGCCTGCTGATCGAGGAAAAGCCGAACGTCTTGATGCTGCCACGCGGTCCCTTCGTCGAGAGCGAGGGTGGACGGTACGCCTACGTGGTCCGCGACGGCATCGCGGTGCGCACCCCGGTGCGGCTCGGCGCCACCAGCATTTCCGCGGTCGAAATCCAGTCCGGCCTGAAACAGGGCGACAAGGTGGTGGTGGCCGGCACCGACGCATTCAACAACGCCACGCGCGTCTCGATCAACAACTGAACAACGCATAACAACCTGAAAGGACACGACCATGCTGCGCATGACCAATCTGAGCAAGGTGTACCGCACCCACATGATCGAGACGCACGCACTGCGCGGCTTCGAGATCGACGTCCGGGAAGGCGAATTCGTCACCGTCACCGGCCCGTCGGGCTCGGGTAAAACCAGCTTCCTCAACATCGCCGGCCTGCTCGAGGAATTCACTTCGGGCGACTACATCCTCGACGGCGTCAACGTGAAGGGCCTGGACGACAATGCGCGTTCGCGCCTGCGCAACGAGAAGCTCGGCTTCATCTTCCAGGGTTTTAATCTGATCCCGGACCTGAGCCTGTTCGACAACGTCGACGTCCCGCTGCGCTACCGCGGCTTCAACGCCAGCGAGCGCAAGAAACGCATCGAGGACGCGCTGTCCAAGGTCGGCCTGGCCTCGCGCATGAAGCACTACCCGGCCGAACTGTCCGGCGGCCAGCAGCAGCGCGTGGCGATCGCACGCGCGCTGGCCGGCTCGCCCAAGCTGCTGCTGGCCGACGAACCGACCGGCAACCTCGATACGCAGATGGCGCGCGGCGTGATGGAACTGCTGGAAGAGATCAACGCCGCCGGCACCACCATCCTGATGGTGACCCACGACCCCGAACTGGCGGTGCGCACCACGCGCAACGTGCACATCATCGACGGCCAGGTGTCGGACCTGGTGCGCAAGGGGCCGACGCTAGTCACCACCCCGGCCACCGCCTGAGGAGCCCAGCGCCATGTTCGGCTATTACTTCAAACTCGGCCTGCGCAGCCTGCGCCGCAACCGCGCCCTGACCGCGCTGATGGTGCTGACGCTGGCCGTCGGCGTGGCCGCCAGCGTGTCCACGCTGACCATCCTGCACGCGATGTCGGGCGACCCGATCCCGGAAAAGAGCGCGCGCCTGTTCGTGCCGCAGTTCGACAACGGCTCGCCCGAGACCTATACCCCGGGCGAAGATCCGGAAGACTTCCAGATGACCTACCAGGACGCCGCCAACCTGCTGCGCAGCAGCCAGGGCGAGCGCCGCACCACGCTGTACGGCATCGCGATTCCGGTCGAGCCGCCGCGCAAGGACCTGCCGGCCTTCACGTCGTCCGGCATGGCGCCCACGCGCGACTTCTTCGCCATGTTCAACGTCCCCTTCCTCCACGGCCAGGCCTGGAGCGAAGCGGACGACGCGCGCGGCGCCGACGTCGTGGTGCTGGGCCGCGCGATGGCCGAGAAGCTGTTCGGCGACGCCGACCCGGTCGGCAAGCAGCTGCGCATGATGGGGTTCCCGTACACCGTGGTCGGCGTGGCCGACAAGTGGAATCCGCGCCCGCGCTACTACAAGGCGGTGGCCGGCGACAACTTCGGCGACGCCGACGATTTCTACATCCCCTTTTCCAGCGCGATCCGCCACGAGACTTCCCACAACGGCAGCATGAGCTGCAACGCCAGCCGCGACCCGGGCTTCGCCAGCCTGCTGACCTCGGAATGCACGTGGCTGCAGTTCTGGTTCGAGACCCGCTCGGCCGCCGACCGCGCCGACCTGCAGGCGTGGCTGGACAACTACGCCCGCGACCAGCAAAAGCTGGGCCGCTTCAAGCGCAACGCGCCGAACAAGCTGTACAACGTGATGGAGTGGCTGGACAAGATCAAGATCGTCGACAACGACAACAAGCTGTCGGTGTGGCTGGCCTTCGGCTTCCTGGTGCTGTGCCTGGTGAACACGATCGGCCTGCTGCTGGCCAAGTTCTCGGTGCGCGCGTCCGAGATCGGCGTGCGGCGCGCCCTCGGCGCCTCGCGCAAGGAAATCTTTCACCAGTTCCTCATCGAGACCGGCGTGGTCGGCCTGGTCGGCGGCCTGCTCGGGCTGCTGCTCTCCTTCGGCGCGCTGGCGCTGATCGGCATGCAGGGCAGCGAGATCGCGGCCATGGCCCACATGGACTGGCAGATGCTGGGCATGACCTTCGTGCTGTCGGTGGCGGCGGCGCTACTGGCCGGCCTGCTGCCGACCTGGCGCGCCTGCCAGGTGACGCCGGCCATCCAACTCAAATCGCAATAACCGTACGGAGTCGACATCATCATGGAAATCCGTCCCATCCTGTCTGCGCTGCTGCGCAACAAAACCGGCCCGGTCCTGGTGGCGCTGCAGGTCGCGCTCAGCCTGGCGATCCTGGCCAACGCCCTGTACATCGTCAACGAGCGGCGCGCGGTGGTCGCGCGGCCGTCCGGCCTGCTCGATGAGCACGCGACCTTCCACATCCGCGCCCGCAACCTGAATACCGACGGCCCCGAGCAACAGCTGGCGTCCATGAAGCGCGACACCGACGTGCTGCGCGCGGTGCCGGGCGTGGCGTCGGTGGACCAGGTGTCGCAGATGCCGCTGTCGCAAAGCGGCAGCAACAGCAGCGTCAGGCTCGATCCGCGCCAGGAACGCGAAAGCGCGCTGGCCTCGATGTATCTGTCCGGCGATTCCCTGGTCAAGACCTTCGGCCTGCGCCTGGTCGAGGGGCGCGACTTCCTGCCGCAGGAATTCGTCGACGTCAACGAGAACGCCAAGCGCGAGATCCCGCCGCAGCTGATCATCACCAGGGCGCTGGCCGACAAGCTGTGGCCGGGCGCCTCCGCGATCGGCAAGACGGTCTATTTCGGCAAGAACGAGCGCGCCATGGACGCGCGCGTGGTGGGCGTGGTCGAGCGCCTGCAGACGGCCCACGTGCCGGTCGACGAAAAGGCGGAATGGTCGGTCATCCTGCCGGTGCGCCTGTACGGCAATCCCGGCGCCATGTATGCGATCCGCACCGAAGCCGGCCAGCGCGATCGCGTGATGAAGGAAGCGGAAAGCGCGCTGCGCAAGTCCTCGGCCACGCCGATGATCCTGGAGCTGGAGACGGTCGACCAGGACCGCAAGAACCGCTACCGCAGCGACGTCGCGCTGCAATGGATGCTGGTCACGGTCAGCCTGCTGCTGCTGCTGGTCACCTGCTCCGGCATCGTCGGCATGGCCAGCCTGTGGGTGACCCAGCGCCGCAAGCAGATCGGCGTGCGGCGCGCACTCGGCGCCCGCCGCATCGACATCCTGCGCTATTTCATCCTCGAGAACGTCATGATCACCAGCGCCGGCGTGTTCGGCGGCGTGGCGCTCGGGCTGGCACTCAACCACCTGCTGGTGAGCCAGCTGGAGCTGGCGCGCCTGCCGGCCGGCTACCTGGTCGGCGGCGCCGTGCTGTTCTGGCTGATCGGCGTGGCGGCCGCCTACGGCCCGGCGTGGAAGGCGGCCAGCATCTCGCCGGCCACCGCCACCCGCAGCGTCTGATGGTATTCTAATACGATGCCTACCGTACTGATCATCGATGACAACGCCGCCGTCGGCATCGCGCTCGACGTGCTGTTCTCGCTGCACGACATCGCGGCGCTGCACGCCGCCTCGCCCGAGGAGGGCCTGGCCGTGCTCGAGCGCCAGCCGGTCGACCTGGTGATCCAGGACATGAACTTCACGGCCGACACCACCTCAGGCGAGGAAGGCGTGACGCTGTTCCGTGCGATCCGCAAGCAGTACCCGGACCTGCCGGTGATCCTGCTGACGGCCTGGACCCACCTCGATGCGGCGGTCGACCTGGTCAAGGCCGGGGCCGCCGACTACCTGTCGAAACCCTGGAACGACGAGCGCCTGCTGGCGACGGTGACCAACCTGATCGAGCTGGGCCAGGCCAACCGCGCGCTGAACCAGCGCCTGCAGCGCGAGCGCCGCGCCCGGCGCGAGCTGGAGCAGCACTACGACCTGCGCGGCCTGGTGTGGGCCGACCCGGCCACCGAACGCGTGCTGAGCCTGGCCTGCCAGGTGGCGCGCGCCGACGTGCCGGTCCTGATCACCGGCCCCAACGGCACCGGCAAGGAGCGCATCGCCGAGATCATCCAGGCCAATTCGGCGGTCAGGGACGGCCCCTTCGTGGTGCTGAATTGCGGCGCCCTGCCCTCGGAACTGATCGAGGCCGAACTGTTCGGCGCCGACGCCGGCGCCTACACCGGCGCCTCCAAGGCACGCGAAGGCAAGTTCGAGGCGGCCGACGGCGGCACCCTGTTCCTCGACGAGATCGGCAACCTGCCGCCGGCCGGGCAGATGAAGCTGCTGCGCGTGCTGGAGACCGGCCGCTTCGAACGCCTCGGTTCCAACCGCGAACGCCAGGTCAAGGTGCGCGTGATCAGCGCCACCAACGCCGATCTGCAGGCGATGATCCGCGCCGGCACCTTCCGCGAAGACCTGTTCTACCGCCTTAACCTGATCGAGCTGAAGCTGCCCCCGCTGGCCGCGCGCCCGGGCGACATCCTGCCGCTGGCGCGCAGCTTCCTGGCGCCGGGCAAGCGCCTCAGCCCCGGCGCGGAAAACGTCCTGACGGCACACCCCTGGCCCGGCAACGTGCGCGAACTGAAGAACGTGATGGCACGCGCGTCGCTGCTGGCACGGGAAGAGACCATCCTGCCGGCCGACCTCGGCCTGCCGGCAGCGGTGGCGGCCAGCCAGGATGCCGAGCCGGACCGCGACGCCATCGTCGGGGCGCTGGCGCGCGCCGGCGGCGTCATCGCCCAGGCCGCGGCCGAACTGGGCTTGTCGCGCCAGGCGCTGTACCGGCGCATGGAGCGCCTCGGCATCGCCCGCTCGGCATGAGCGGTGCCGGCATGCCGCGCTGGCGCGTCTCGCTGGTCACGCGCTGGTCGGCGCTGGTCGGCACCCTGCTCGCGGTCGGCATCCTGATCGCGCTGGCGCTGGACCACCTGCTGCCGGGCCGGCCGCTGCTGGTGCTCGGCGTCTGCCTGCTGTGCGTGGTGCCGATCGCGGTCATCACCATCCGCGCCCAGATCAAGCCGATTCTTTCACTGTTCCGCGCGCTGGAGGGCACGGTGACGAGCTACCGCGACGGCGATTTTTCGTTCAGCCTGTACTGGCCGCAGAACGACGAGCTGGCGGACCTGATCTCGGCCCACAATGCGCTCGGCGAAGTGCTGCGCGAGCAGCGCCTCGGCCTGGTCCAGCGCGAACTGCTGCTCGACACCATGGTGCAGAACACGCCGGTGGCGATGCTGCTGGTGACCGACACCCAGCAGTTTCAACAGGCAGACGGACGCACCATCGTCTACGCCAACCTGGCCGCGCGCCAGCTGCTGTTCGATGGCCGCAAGCTGGAAGGCCACGCGCTGCAGGGCGTGCTGGAAGCGGCCGCGCCGGCCCTCAGCGAAGCGCTGGCGCGCGGCGGCGACGGCCTGTTCTCCGCCGGGGAAGGCGAGGACGAGGAGGTGTACCACCTGGCGCGCCGCGACTTCAGCCTGAACGGCCGGCGCCACGAACTGCTGCTGCTGCGCCAGCTGACGGCCGAGCTGCGGCGCCAGGAAGTGCAGACCTGGAAGAAGGTCATCCGCGTGATCAGCCACGAGTTGAACAATTCGCTCGCGCCGCTGGCCTCGCTCGCGCACTCGGGCGCGGAGCTGGTGCGGCGCGGCCAGACCGAGCGCCTGCCGCAGATCCTGGAAACCATCGGCGAACGCACGCGCCACCTCGAAAGCTTCATCCTCGGCTACGCGCGCTTTGCCAAGCTGCCGACGCCGCGCCTGGCGCCGGTCGCCTGGAACGCGCTGGTGGCGCGGCTGGCGCACCAGGTCAGCTTCCGCCTGGAGGGCGAGCTGCCGCCCGAGCCGGGCATGATCGACGCCGCCCAGATGGAACAGGCTTTATTGAACCTGCTGAAGAACGCCCACGAATCCGGCTCGCGCGCCGACGACGTCGCACTGCAGATCCGCCGCGTGCAGGACGTGGTGCGCATCGACGTGCTGGATCGCGGCAGCGGCATGAACGACGCCGTGCTGACCAATGCGCTGGTGCCCTTCTACTCCACCAAGCGCAGCGGGACCGGGCTGGGGCTGGCGCTGGCGAGGGAAATCGCCGAGGCGCATGGCGGGCGGATCACGCTCGGCAACCGCGAGGGCGGCGGGCTGGCGGTGACGCTGATCCTGCCTGCTGCCTGACATCCGTCGTCTAGGGGTCAGAGCCTGGTTTTTCTTTTAGGGGCTCCGACCCCGGTGTTCAGCCGCGCAGCTATTTAGGTGCCGGGGCTGATCGGCCGCCGTCAACTCCGGGGTCGGAGCCCACCCGCGAAAACCGGGCTCTGACCCCTGCGGGACCCCTGCGGTAAAATCGACGCCATGTCCGTCCCCACCTCCCCCCGCTTCTCCCAGCCCGGCCACCCGCCGGCCACCATCACCGAATTCCAGGGCGTGCGCTCGCTGCACCTCGGTACCTCCTGGGTGCAGGGTGCGATGCGCCTGGCGCGCCCGGATGCGATCGAGCTCGAATACGTGCAGATGATGATGATGTGGATGCTGTTCCTGGAACAGCCGCGCCGCATCGTGCAACTGGGCCTGGGCAGCGCCGCGCTCACCAAGTTCTGCTACCAGCGCTTTCCCGAGGCGCACGTCGCCGCGGCCGAACTGAATCCGAACGTGATCGCGATCTGCCGCGACCATTTCGGTCTGCCGCCCAACGACGCACGCCTGGACGTGCGCGAGATGGATGCGCTGGACTTCGTGATGGACCCGGCCAACCACGGCACGGTCGACGTGCTGCAGGTCGACCTGTACGACGAGGAAGCGCGCGGCCCGGTGCTGGACACCCCCGAGTTCTACCAGGCCTGCGCCGACTGCCTGGGCCCGGACGGCATCATGACCGCCAACGTGTTCGGCGACTTCAGCAACTACGACAAGAACCTGCAGGCGATGGAGATGGCCTTCGACGCCGTGGTCTGGCTGCCCGAGGTGCACGACGCCAACATCGTCGTCATCGCCTTCAAGCAGGCGCCCCAGCTCGACTTCGCGCTGCTGTACGAACGCGCCGCCGGGATCAAGCGGCGCTACAACCTGCCGGCCAAGAACTGGGTCAACGGCCTGAAGGAGTGGATGCGCGATCACATGACGTGAGCGCGCCCTTCCTGTTGCGTCATCGTCACACGAGCAACCGGTCTCATCCGCGTCGGTTGTGACGCCTCAATTTCCCTCTGCACGGGCACGCGCAAGATGGGCTGGTCTCTAACCGAGCTCAGCCTTAAGGGGATTGATGATGGACAAGAATTTCCGACAAACAGTGCTCGCGTCCGCCGTGCTGGCGGTGTGCGTACCGGCGCTTGCGCAACAGGACCCGCAGACGGACGCCGATCCGCCGGCCGCGGCTGCCAACACCGTGGTCGTCCTCGGCTCGCGCGCCGCCCCCAAAAGCGCCCTCGACACGTCGGTCCCGGTCGGCCTGATCAGCCAGAAGGACCTGCAGGCGACCGGCACCACGGAACTCGGCAAGGCGCTCCAGGCGCTCGATCCCTCGTTCAACTTCAGCACCACCTTCATCAGCGACGGTACCGACATCATCCGGCCCGCCACCCTGCGCGGCCTGGGGCCGGACCAGTTGCTGGTGCTGGTCAACGGCAAGCGGCGCCACCAGCAGGCGCTGGTCAACGTGCAGCAGACCATCGGCCGCGGCTCGGCCGGCACCGACATCAACGCGATCCCGGTCTCGGCCATCCACCACATCGAGATCCTGCGCGACGGCGCCGCCGCCCAGTACGGCTCGGATGCGATCGCCGGCGTGATCAACATCGTGCTCAAGCAGGGCGCCGACAACGACCGCATCGGCGCGCTGGTCGGCACCACCGGCAAGGGTGACGGCGACACGGTCAGCCTCGGCGAGAACCACGGATTCCGGCTGGGCGACGCCGGCGGCTGGGTGGTGCTGACGGCCGAGGGCCGGCGACGCGGCGAGACCAACCGCGCCGGCGTCGACACCCTGCGCACCAACCCGCCGCGGGTGACCCAGCGCATCGGCGACTCGCTGGCCACCGACAGCCACCTGTGGGCCAACGCCATGCTGCCGCTGGGCGTCGACGGCGAACTGTATGCCTTCGGCGGCTTCTCGCGCCGCATCGGCGACGCCGCCGGCTTCTTCCGGCCGCGCGACGACGCGCGCAATGTGCCGGCCGTGTATCCGGATGGCTTCCTGCCCAGCATCCGCACCACGGTCAAGGATGCCTCGCTGGCCGTCGGCTACCGGCGCGGCCTGCCCGCGGGCTGGCACCTGGACGCCAGCGTCAATCATGGGCGCAGCGAACTCGGCTTCTTCGAATACAACTCGATCAACGTCAGCTACTGGTACGAGCCGCGCTGCGGCTGCAACCCCGCGCACGAGTCGCCCACCGGCGCCGATACCGGCAAGCTGGGCTTCACCCAGACCACGGCCAACCTCGACCTGCGCGGACCGCTCTCCGTGTTCGGCCGCACGCTGCAGCTGGCCACCGGCCTGGAATACCGGCGCGACGGCTACCGGATCACGGCCGGCGAGCCGGTCTCCTACCAGTACGGCCGCACCGACAACCCGGCGATCCGCATCCGCGACCAGCACGGCGGCATCGCCGCGGCCGGCATCCAGGGCTTCCCCGGCTACACGCCGGCCACCGCGGTCGACGCGGCGCGCCACAACACCGCGCTCTACCTCGACGCCGAGCACCAGCCCGCTCAGGCGCTGACGCTCGGTGCGGCGGTGCGCCACGAACGCTACGCCGACTTCGGCGCCACCACCACCGGCAAGCTGTCGCTGCGCTGGGATCCGCTGCGCACGGTCGGCGTGCGCGCCAGCGCCTCCACCGGCTTTCGCGCGCCCGGCGTGCAGCAGAAGTACTACAGCTCGGTCTCGACCAACCTGAACGCGGCCGGGGTGCTGACCGAAACGCTCACCGCGCGCGAAGGCAGCGCCGTCACCCGCGCGCTGGGGATCGCACCGCTGAAGGAAGAGACGTCGCGCAGCGCCAGCCTCGGTTTGGTGCTGCGCCCAGGCCCGGGTTTCTCGGTCACGGCGGACGCCTGGCGCACGCGCATCGCCGACCGCATCGTCTTTTCCAGCACCATCGCGCCCGAGAGCGGCCCCTGCCCGAGCGCCGCCGCCTGCCCGGTCAAGGCCGTGCTCGATCCGCTGCGCGTCGGCCAAGCCCAGTTCTTCACCAACGCGGTCGGCACCACCACCGACGGGTTCGACCTCGCCGCCGAGAAGACGCTGCGCGACGTCGGCGGCGGCACGCTGGTGCTGTCCGGCCAGCTCGGCCTGAACCGCACCCGCGTGACCGCGCGCCATTCCTCGTCGCCGCTGCTGTCCGGCACCCAGCTGTTCGACGATGCCCAGGTGACCCTGATCGAACGCGGCCAGCCGCGCCGGCACCACGTGCTGGCGGCCGACTACACGCGCGGCGCCTGGAACGCCAACGCGCGTGCCAATTACTACGGCGAAGTGGCCGGCCAGGGTTTTACGGCACCTTACGTCCAGACCTGGGCGGCGCGCTGGCTGCTGGACCTGTCGCTGCGCTACGCCATCAACCGGCGGCTCAGCCTGAGCGCCGGGGTCGACAATATCTTCGATACCTACCCGAGCCGCTGGGACCCGGTCAAGGCGGCGCCGTTTCCGCAGATGGGGTTCACGTATTGCTGGGAGACTTGTCCGTTCGGGATCAATGGGCGGGCTTTGTATGCGCGGGTGGAGTACAAGTTCTGAGCCGGAATTGTGGCAGAGATGTATACCTTCGTTAGCGTGTGAACGTCGCCCCTGCGCAGGCAGGGGCCCAAGTTCGTTGCAAACCGCAAAACTTGGGCCCCTGCCTACGCAGG
>Ga0308163_10002092_pt1 | contig 19148 bp, 17 predicted proteins | sample PhyTR1_FD_201037 | JGI IMG/M metagenome (GOLD analysis project Ga0308163, IMG submission 201037) | Phyllosphere microbial communities from UC Gill Tract Community Farm, Albany, California, United States - DLSLT.R1 | ecosystem: Host-associated > Plants > Phyllosphere > Unclassified | place: USA...
TCTGTCATTCAACATTATGGGTGCCTGACACACCGCCTTCGCGAGCAGGCTCGCTCCCACAGGAATACCGCTGAATCCGAAATTTTTTATAAATTTCTCGCCCCGCCTGTAACGCATCCCCCCACCCGTTCTCTAGAGGGACAAGCAAGCGCAAACCGCTTGCAGAAACCCTGATAAAAACTGGAGAAACATCATGACTGCGACTACCCGTACCCTGTCCGCTACCGCCCTGGTTCTGGCCCTCGGTTCCGCTCTGAGCATCGCCACTGTCTCCACCGCCCAGGCCGCCGATGCCAACATGGAAAAATGCTTCGGCGTGGCGATGAAGGGCAAGAACGATTGCGCCGCAGGTGCCGGGACTACCTGCGCCGGCACGGCGAAAATGGACTATCAGGCCAACGCCTGGAAGCTCGTTCCGAAAGGCACCTGCGCCACCACCGAAAGCAAAACCTCGCCGACCGGTTTCGGTCAGCTCGAAGCCTTCAAAGCCAAGTCCTGATCCACGGCCTGCCTGAGTGACGCCCATGTTCAGTCATCACGAACCGTCCCTGCCGCGCACTCAGGCAGCTCGCACCGAGCTCCCTGCCCGCGCCGGGCTGGGGCTCAAGACCGGGCACTTCCTCGAAGTGCTCGGCTCCGTACCGGACCTCGGTTTCTTCGAGGTCCACGCCGAAAACTACATGGTGGCCGGCGGCCCGTTTCATCATTTTCTCGGTCTGATTCGCCAACAGTACCCGCTGTCATTGCATGGCGTGGGCTTGTCGATCGGTGGCGAAGGCGCGCTGGACAGCCAGCACCTCAAACGCCTCGCCGAGCTGATCGAGCGCTATCAACCGCAAGCCTTTTCCGAACATCTGGCGTGGTCGAGCCACGGCCCGGTGTTCCTCAATGACCTGCTGCCACTGGCTTACGACACGCCGACGCTGAACCGCGTCTGTGCGCACATCGACCAGGTGCAGAACACTCTGAAACGACCGATGCTGCTGGAGAACCCGGCGACCTATCTGGGGTTTGAGCACTCGACGATCGACGAGGCCGAGTTCATCACCGAAGTAATCCGCCGCAGCGGCTGCGGCTTGTTGCTCGACGTCAATAATGTCTACGTGTCGTGCATCAATCATCAGCGCGATCCTTTGGCCTACCTTGATGCGTTACCGCTGCACGCAGTCGGCGAGATTCATCTGGCCGGCTTCGCTGAAGATTGCGACAACCTTGGCGACCGCTTGCTGATCGACGACCATGGCGCACCAATCGATCAGGCAGTCTGGGATCTGTACCGACGCGTGCTGCAACGGACTGGCCCGATTGCGACGCTGATCGAGCGTGATAATCAGGTGCCGGCCTTCGCTGTTTTGCTCGCCGAAGCGCAGCAAGCCGAGACGCTGTTGCGCCAAGCGGAGCGTGCGGCATGAGCACGCAAGCGGATTTCGCCGCCGCCCTGCTCAATGCGCAACTGCCGTATCCCAAGGGCCTGTGCAGCCGCAATGGCGCCGATCCGTCGCGGCGTTTCGCGGTCTATCGCAACAACGTGCAAAGCTCGCTGATCAATGCCCTGGCCGACAGCTATCCGGTGGTGCAGCAATTGGTCGGCGAGGAATTCTTCCGCGCCATGGCGGCGATTTTCGTCCAGAGTCAGCCGCCACACAGTCCGTTGATGAGCCGCTATGGCGAGGACTTCGCCGACTTCATCGCACAATTCGAACCCATTGCCGGCGTGCCTTATGTCGCTGACGTCGCGCGACTGGAGCACTTGCGTACTGTTGCCTACCACGCCGCTGATGCGCAGCCGATCCGGCCTGAACAAGTCAGTGCCGCGCTGGCCGATCCGCAGTCGCTGAGTGAACTGTGTTTCGAACTGCACCCCTCTCTGCACCTGCTCGACTCAGCCTACGCCGTTGTCGCGATCTGGGCCGCGCACCAGCAGGAGCAAAGTCTGGCGGGCATTGGCCTCAATCAAGGCCAGCACGCTCTGGTGCTGCGCAATGGTCTCGACGTTGAGGTGTTCGCTCTTGAACCGGGTGCGAGCGTGTTCCTTCGTCATCTGCTCCAGGGCTCGCCACTGCTCGCGGCGGCAGAAAACAGCCCGCCGTTCGATCTCGCCCAAACCCTCGCCTTACTGATTGCGCATAACGCGATTACCCGTCTGAATTACAAGGAGTTGCCATGAACGCTTTGGTCTTGCGCGTCATTGCGCTGTTGGAAAAAATCCCGCACAGCCTGATTGCCTTCATCGCGCGTTTTTCCATCGCTGCGGTGTTCTGGAAATCCGGGCAAACCAAGGTCGAAGGACTGGCCGTGGATTTGATTGACGGCACCTTTGAACTGGGCTGGCCACGCTTGGCCGATTCGACGATTCCGCTGTTTCAGAGCGAGTACGACCTGCCGCTGTTGTCGCCGGAAATTGCCGCGAATCTGGCGGCGTTTGCCGAGCATGTGTTTCCGCTGCTGATCCTGCTCGGCTTCGCCACACGGTTTTCGGCGCTGGCATTGCTCGGCATGACGTTGACTATCCAACTGTTTGTCTACCCGGATGCCTACCCCACCCACGGCACCTGGGCGGCGGTGTTGCTGTACCTCATGGCGACCGGGCCGGGCAAATTGTCGATCGATCACCTGATCGCCCGCCGTTTCGCAAAATAAGATCTCCCCTGCTCGCGAAAGCGGTGTGTCATTCAACATCGGTATCGACTGAACTGACGCATGCGCGAGCAGGCTCGCTCCCACAGGGAAATCACATCAGCGCTGGAGTCGATCCAGCGCCTCGCCACTGCGCTTGAACCAGCCCATCAAATAATCCGCCAACACCTGCGTGCGCTTGGGCAATCCACCCTGATACGGGTGCACCAGATACATCGGCATGCGTCGGGTCTGGTAATCGCGCAGCAACCAGCGCAAGCGGCCGTCAGCCAGTTCCGCTTGCAGTAGATACGACGGCAAACGCGCGATGCCGGCGCCGGACAGCGCTGCTTTCTTCAACAGGCTGTAGTGATTGCTGGCAAACGGACCCGAAACCCGCACCCGCAGCAACTCGTGCTGCTGGTGATACAGCCATTCTTCGCGACCGCTGTAATGGCTGTTGAGCAGACAACGATGCTCGGCCAAGGCATGGGGCGTCGCCGGCTCGCCGAAGCGCTCGAGGTAGGCCGGGCTGGCGCAGGTCATTTCGTGCCACGCCAACAGCGGCTTGGCCACCAGCCGATCGTCATTGGCCACTTCGGCGCGAATCGCCAGATCAAAGCCATCGCGCGACAGATCGCGATAACTGTTGTTCAGCTCCAGCTCGATCTGCACCTCCGGGTATTGCCCGGAAAACTCCAGCAGCAAGCCGTCGAAGAAGGTCTCGCCGAGCGACACCGGAACCGTCATGCGCACGGGGCCGGCCATGTCGTCCTTCAACCGCGCCAAAGCCTGCCGTGCGCGTTCGACCTGGACCACCAGCGCCTGGGCCTGCGGCAGCAGCGCCGCCCCCGCCGCCGTCAGGCTCAAGCGCCGGGTGGTGCGTTGCAGCAATACCACACCGAACTGCGCTTCGAGCTGGCTGATGCGCTTGGACAACTGGCCTTTGCTGCAGCCCAACTGCTGCGCCGCAAGGGTGAAACTGCCGGCCTCAATCAGCACAGCGAACGCGGCGAGATCATCCATTTCGCTCATGGATTGTTTCCAATTGAAAACCAAAGGTTGCCTATTAGTGCGCTTATCCGCTGAAAAAACCACCCTAGACTGAAACCTCATTCACACACATGGGGTACAGCGATGAAGATTCTGTTGATAGGCGCCGGCGGCACCATCGGCTCAGCGGTGGACAAAGAATTGTCGCAACGCCACGAGGTCATTCGTATCGGCCGCAACAGCGGTGACTTGCAAGTGGATATCAGCGACAGCGCCTCGATCCGCAAGCTGTTCGAACAGACCGGCAAGTTCGATGCGCTGATCTGCGCGGCGGGCAACGTGACGTTCGCAGCGCTGGACGAGATGACTGGGGACAGCTTCGCCCTCGGCCTGAAAGACAAGCTGATGGGCCAGGTCAACCTGCTGCTGATCGGTCGCGAGTTCGCCAATGACGGCGCCTCGTTCACCTTCACCACCGGCGTGCTCAGCCACGACCCGATTCGCAGCGGCGCTTCGGCAGCGCTGGTTAACGGCGCCCTCGACAGCTTCGTCCGCGCCGCCGCCATCGAACTGCCGCGTGGCCTGCGGGTGAACTCGGTGAGCCCGACCGTGCTGACCGAAGCCCTGGGCAAATACGCGCCCTACTTCCGTGGCTTCAAGCCGGTTCCTGCAGCGGAAGTGGCATTGGCCTACGCGAAAAGTGTCGAAGGCCTGCAAACAGGGCAGACGTTTCACGTGGGTTAAGGCCCTTGTGATGAACGGTCAGGCTGCGTAACGTGGCAGCACTTGTCTGGAGAGCCAAAGATGCGTGTTGCCCGTTCGATCGTCCTCGTTGCCCTGCTGCCGTTGTTTGCCGCCTGCCAGTTGTTCGACGGCCAGCGTGAAAGTGTGTCCCATGCCGGGCAGACGCGAATGCAGGGGCAACTGACCGCCGCCGACGGCAAACTGGTGTTCCAGCCGTGCCAGGAGCAGCGGCAACTGGTGGTCAACGACATCGGCGGCACCAGCGTCCTGCAAGAGGCCGCCACCCTTGCCGACGAGCAGGGCAAGCTGTTTGCCGATGTGCGCGGCAAGGTCTCCGGCGACCGTCTCGACCTCGGCCAGTTGTATCGCGTCGAGCGCTCGGGCACGGCCTGCGACGATCCGAATTTCAAACTGCTGATCCTGCGCGCCGCCGGCCATGGCCCGGAGTGGAACGTAAAGGTCAGCGGCAAAGGCATGGTCATCGAACGCGACGGCCAGGCTCCACTGGCCGTGCCGTATGTGGAAGAGCAACTGGGCGACGGCCGCTTCAATCTCAGCAGCGAAGCCAACAACCAGCGCATCGAATTGTGGGTCGCGCCACAGCGCTGCGTCGACAGCAGCACCGGCAGCGTGCAGCACATGAGCGCCGAGTTGCGTATCGACGGTCAGGTGCAGCGCGGCTGCGGCTATTTCGGCGGCGCACGTAACGACTGATCGTTTTTCCCCCACGGATCCGCTCGCGGCGGCTTATAATCGCCGCCTTCAAACGCCCTGGCGCAGTTGTGCGCCCCGCGAATCCGGATCCCCGCCATGTTACGAATCACTGAACTCAAGCTGCCAATCGACCATCCCGAAGAAGACCTGCGCGTTGCTATCGTGCAACGCCTGGGCATCGCCAGTGATGATCTGCTCGATTTCACCTTGTTCAAGCGCAGCTATGACGCGCGCAAAAAGTCCTCCGAACTGTGCTTCATCTACACCATCGACCTCAACGTACGCGACGAGGCCAGAGTGTTGGGCAAGTTCGCCGACGACCGTAACGTCAACGTGGCGCCGGATGTCAGCTACAAATTCGTCGGCCAGGCACCGAGCGATCTCGGTCAGCGGCCGATCGTCGTCGGTTTCGGCCCGTGCGGCATCTTCGCCGGCCTGCTGCTGGCGCAGATGGGCTTCAAACCGATCATTCTCGAACGCGGCACCGAAGTCCGTCAGCGCACCAAGGACACCTGGGGCCTGTGGCGCAAAAGCGTGCTCAATCCCGAGTCCAACGTACAGTTTGGCGAAGGCGGCGCGGGCACATTCTCCGACGGCAAACTCTACAGCCAGATCAAGGACCCGAAATTCCTCGGCCGCAAAGTCCTGCACGAGTTCGTCAAGGCCGGCGCGCCGGAAGAAATCCTCTACGTCAGCAAGCCGCACATCGGTACGTTCCGCCTGACCGGTATGGTCGAAAACATGCGCGAGCAGATCCGCGAACTGGGCGGTGAAGTGCGCTTCCAGGAGCGCGTCAGCGACGTGCTGATCGAAGACGGCCAACTGGTCGGCGTGCAACTGGCCAGCGGCGAAACCCTGCATTCGAAACACGTGGTTCTGGCCCTCGGTCACAGCGCCCGCGACACCTTCCGCATGCTCCACAGCCGTGGCGTGTTCATGGAAGCCAAGCCATTCTCGGTGGGTTTCCGCATCGAACATCCGCAGTCGCTGATCGACCGCGCGCGTCTGGGCAAATACGCCGGCCACCCGAAACTTGGCGCTGCCGATTACAAACTGGTGCACCACGCCAAGAACGGGCGTTCGGTCTACAGCTTCTGCATGTGCCCGGGCGGCACGGTGGTCGCAGCGACGTCGGAACCGAATCGCGTGGTCACCAATGGCATGAGCCAGTACTCGCGTAACGAGCGCAATGCCAACTCCGGCATCGTCGTCGGCATTACCCCGGAAGTCGATTATCCGGGCGGCCCGCTCGCCGGTATCGAGTTGCAGGAGCGCCTGGAATCCCACGCGTTCATCCTTGGCGGCAGCGACTACAAGGCTCCGGCGCAACTGGTTGGCGACTTTATCAACGGCAAGCCGTCGACCGAGCTGGGCGAAGTCGAGCCGTCGTACAAGCCGGGCGTGGCGCTGGGCGATCTGGCCTTGGCATTGCCGGATTTTGCCATTGAGGCGATCCGTGAAGCCTTGCCGGCGTTCGAGAAGCAGATTCGCGGTTATTCGCTGCACGACGCCGTGCTGACCGGAATCGAGACGCGCACTTCATCGCCGCTGCGCATCACCCGCAACGAGTCACTGCAGAGCATGAACGTCAAAGGCCTGTTCCCGGCCGGTGAAGGCGCGGGCTATGCCGGCGGAATTCTCTCGGCGGGTGTCGACGGGATTCGCATTGCCGAGGCAGTGGCTCGCGATATCCTCGGCCTCGACGCCTGATCCGCTAAGTTCGCAACAACGCAAAACCCTGTGGGAGCGAGCCTGCTCGCCAAAGCGGTCTGTCACTCAACGAAGTTGTTGAATGTGACTCCGCCTTCGCGAGCAGGCTCGCTCCCACAGTGGTGTCTGCATTTGGCTTTAGATATTCGCGCGCAGCACCGAGGTCGGCAGCGCCTCTCCGCGCTCGGCACTTGCGGCCACCGCTGCAATCAAATCACCCAGTGCATACCCCTGCGCCGTCAGCCAATCCTGATCGTAATAGGTGTCGGCATAACGCTCGCCGCCATCGCACAGGATCGCCACGATCGACCCCGACTGCCCCGCCGCTTTCATCTGCTGCGCCGCCATCAGCGCACCGATCAGATTGGTCCCGCTCGACCCGCCGACATGCCGCCCCAAACGCTGCGCCAGATAATGCATGGCCGCCAGGGACAGGGCGTCCGGCACCTTGACCATCGCATCGATCACCTTGGGCAGGAACGACGCTTCCACCCGAGGCCGGCCAATGCCTTCGATGCGTGAACCGCAATCCAGACGCAGGCTGGCATCTCCCGTCTGATAAAAATCGAAGAACACCGAACGCTCGGCATCGGCACACAACACGCGGGTGCAGTGCTGGCGATAGCGCACGTAACGGCCGAGGGTCGCGGTGGTGCCGCCGGTGCCGGGGCTGGAAATCAGCCAGGTCGGTTCAGGGTGTTTTTCGTAGCGCATCTGCTGGAAGATCGACTCGGCGATGTTGTTGTTCGCTCGCCAGTCGGTGGCACGTTCGGCGTAGGTGAACTGATCGATGAAATGACCGCCATGCTCGCGGGCCAGGCGCTCGGATTCGGCGTAGATCTGCGTCGGATCCTGCACCAGATGGCTCTGCCCGCCGTAAAAGGCAATCTGGGCAATCTTCTCTTTCGAAGTGGTCGCGGGCATCACCGCGATAAACGGCAAACCGAGCATGCGCGCGAAATACGCTTCGGAAATCGCCGTCGAGCCGCTGGACGCTTCGATCACCGGCGCGCCGGGTTTCAGCCAGCCGTTGCACAGTGCGTAAAGGAACAGCGAGCGGGCCAGGCGGTGCTTGAGGCTGCCGGTCGGGTGGCTGGATTCGTCCTTGAAATACAACTCGATGCCGGCAAAACCGGGCAGCGGCAAAGGGATCAGGTGGGTGTCGGCGCTGCGCTGGAAGTCCGCCTCGATGATGCGGATGGCTTCACGGGCCCACTGTCGGTTGTCGCTCATGGTTTCGGTTCTCGTTGAATCAGCCAGAAGATCGGTCTTCTGAAAAAGGTCTGCCGCAAGCTTAGGAAAAATCCCGCAGGCGGCAAAGATACAGCTGAGTCTCAATGTGTCAGGCAACTGCTAGGCTCAGTGCTGCCCGTACCAGACAGCCTGTAATGACATATAACAAAAAAGAATATAACTTTTGTTTTAACAACTAACGGTACGGGTTAGGGTGTTTCACCTTTTTCTTGATTCGATGGAGAGCGACCTTGCCTCTGCGTAGCACTTTCACGCGTTTCTTTCAGTTGGAAGCCGCCAGCGGTCTGCTATTGATCGCCGCAGCCGTTCTCGCGCTGATCATCAACAACTCACCGCTGTCGTGGCTGTACACCGGCCTGCTCGACACTCCTGTGGTGGCGCAGATCGGTGCGTTGAAAATCGCCAAGCCCCTGCTGCTGTGGATCAACGACGGCCTGATGGCGATGTTCTTCCTGCTGATCGGTCTGGAAGTGAAACGCGAAGTGCTCGACGGCCAATTGTCCAAGCCTTCGCAAATCGTCCTCCCTGGCGCAGCGGCGATCGGCGGCATGCTGGTGCCGGCGCTGATCTACTGGTTCCTCAATCGCGACAACCCCGCGGCCCTGAGTGGCTGGGCCATTCCGACCGCCACCGACATCGCCTTCGCCCTCGGCGTACTGGCCCTGCTGGGCAAACGCGTGCCGGTGTCGCTGAAACTGTTCCTGATGACCCTGGCGATCATCGATGACCTCGGGGCCATCGTCATCATCGCAATCTTCTATTCCGGCGAACTCTCGACCCTGTCCCTTGGCCTGGCGGCTGCGTGCATTGCCGCGCTGGTGGCGATGAACCGGCTCGGCGTGGTCAAGCTCGGGCCGTACATGATCATCGGCCTGATCCTCTGGGTCTGCGTGCTCAAGAGTGGTGTCCACGCGACACTGGCCGGCGTGACCTTGGCTTTCTGCATTCCCCTGCGCACGAAAAACGCCGAGTCGTCGCCGCTGCTGACCCTCGAACACGCGCTGCACCCGTGGGTCGCCTACGGCATCCTGCCGCTGTTCGCCTTCGCCAACGCCGGCCTGTCACTGAGCGGCGTCACCGTCGAAAGCTTCACCCACGACGTACCGATGGGCATCGCCATCGGCCTGCTGCTGGGCAAGACCGTCGGCGTGTTCGGCCTGACCTGGCTGGCGGTCAAGATCGGCATCGCCGCCCTGCCCCAAGGCGCCAACTGGGGCCAGGTCCTCGGCGTCGCGATCCTCTGCGGCATAGGCTTCACCATGAGCCTGTTCGTCGGCTCGCTGGCCTTCGAACCGGGCGTGAGTGATTACGCCGGCATGGATCGCATGGGCATCCTCACCGGCTCGATCCTCGCGGCGGTGATTGGTTATGCGGTGACGGCGGCGGCGAGTCGCAAGAATTCACAACTGCAATAACCCCTGTGGCGAGGGAGCTTGCCCCTCGCCACAGATTCCTCGCCTTACAGTTACGCAGCGAACAATCCCCACGTCATTAGCGACCCGTCCTACAGCCACACTTTCCCCGCTTCGATAACGTCGTGCGGCCCCTTCTCGAGGGGCTGTCGATGATGAACGAAGGGACGATCAGTGGCGCGGAACAAGGACATTCCCCGGGTGCAAAACCCACCGGAGGGCGACGGACATCACGTTACCTGGCGGTATATGACGGCCGCCGAACTGGCCGAGCGCGAAGCCGGGCAAAACGCTTACGACGCGATGCTGGCGCGGCAGGAGGCGTTCGAGCGCAGCCGTGAAGTGGCGGCGAAAAAACCTGAAGCCGTGCGTGCCGGCTGTGTATTCGCCAAGTCCTGCAAGTTGCCGGATGCGATTATCGATTACAGCAATCCTTCCGGCATGGTGCCGACCGACAGCCTGATGGATTACGGCGAGCTGATCCTGCTCGGCGCTCGCGAAGCCGACCCAAGCGGCGGCATTCCTCTTAAGAAAATCAGCACCAACGCCATCCCGGTCGGGTTCGGCAGTCTGGCCTTGGCAGGCTCGGCTTTTGAAGCGCTGCCGACGCTCGTATCGAGCGCAGCTGCTGCGCCTTTGGTGGGCCTGGTTGCACTTTTGATGCCGTCAAGCCTGGGCGACAGCGCGCTCTATACCGACGAGCAACTGAGCACACTCAAACAAGCCCGAACCCGCGTGCGCCTGCGCGTCGAGCAACAGGCCGATGGCAGCCTCAAGGGTTACGGTTTCTACACCGGTAAGAACCGCGATTGGGAAATGGTCGATGTCGTGCAGTTCATTGCGCGCGGCGACCGGTTCGTTGCGGATCTGGGTGAAGGCGTCGAACTGCTCTGGACCCGGGCGGTGGATGGCTCGGACATCCTCGGCATCCCAGCGCTGGAGGCTGCACTGCAGGCACCGCATATCTGGGTGTATCCACCGACGAAAGCGGCGGACGGGATTTTGGTGAATCCGGTTTATCCGCCGGAGTACAAAGACTTTATTTTGGTGTATCCGGCAGATTCGGGCGTCAGGCCGGCCTATGTTGTGCTCAGCCGTGCTCGCGACCATGCTTATTACGGCCATCCGAAAACGCTGCCCGCATTCCCTGATGCAGTCAAAGTGAAATCGAAGTCGTCAGTGCAAGGTGGTGGAAAGCAGCGAGCACGTTGGGTAGACCGCAAAGGTCGAATTTACGAGTGGGATTACAAAAGCAACGCCGTCGAAAAATACGACAAATTAGGAACGACTCATTTAGGCGAGTTCAATCACTTGACGGGTGAACAAACGGGACCAGCGGATCCAAAACGAAAAACTTCTAGAAATTAAGGATTGAAACATGCGCTTTCTTTCGATTACCGGATTCTTCCCTGACGAAGTCCAAGATGACTCCTTGCAATTCGAGCTGGATATCACAGGCAGCGAGATGAATGAAAAAGTGGCCCAGCTCATTGAATCCAAGCCCTTGGATGAGGTGGAACCCGGCGAGCTGTTGTTGACTCAGGATCAGGTAACCGCATTGGAAACCCTGCTCAACGTCAGTTTTCCAAAGGGCCTCGAATACTTCATGGGCACCTGCGCCACATACTGAATGAGCAATTCACAAACAAAGAAAAACCCCGACCAGTCACCTGATCGGGGTTTTCTTTTACCCGGCTTCTCGCTTAGTGCGAAACGCGGCTGGTTCCGCCAACGGTGGAGATCCGTACCCGCTCGCCAACGCGGAATACTTCATTCTCCTGAACCTGCTGCACATAGGCGCGCATGCTGCCGTCGTCTTCGCGGACGGTGATTTCTACGCCCTGGGTGCGGGTCAGGCCTTCTTCGGTGGCCGAGCCAAGCAGGCCGCCCGCTACTGCGCCGATCACCGCAGCAACGATGCTGCCCTTGCCGCCGCCGATGGCGCTCCCGCCAACGCCGCCGACCACTGCGCCTGCTGCGCCGCCGATTGGGGTCTTGGTGCCTTCGATTTTTACCGGGCGCAGGGATTCGATGGTGCCCATGCGAATCGTCTGTACACGACGCGCTTCGTCACGGGAGTAGGAGTCGCCGGTGAGGCTCGATTGGCAGCCGGTCAGCAACATCGCCATCGTCGAAAAGGAAGCAACCAGCAGAACAGACTTACGCATAGCATCAACTCCAAAAGAACATGTGTTCATTAAACCCCGTGGCCTGGCGCCTGTCACGACACCATCCGGTTAAAATTGGCTTCCATTCAGGCCTGGTACAGATGCCCGCGAGCGTCCACTCAAGGTAGCGTCAAATCAGCGATCCTGCGCCATCCGCGTTTATCTCGCTCGGTAGACTGCTCAGGGTGCCAGTCGTTCCAGAATCCACTCGGTGCCCTGCAGGCGGTAGTTGAGGCGATCGTGCAGGCGGCTCGGACGGCCCTGCCAGAACTCGATGCGCTCGGGCAACAAGCGGTAACCACCCCAATGTTCCGGGCAGTGCGGCTGGCTGTCGCTGAAGCGTTGCTCGGTGGCCTTGAGCAAATCTTCCAGTTCGCCACGACCGTTGATGACCCGGCTCTGCGGCGAGGCCCAGGCGCCGAGGCGGCTGCCCAGCGGACGCACCTGATAATACGCGTCGGACTCTTGCGCCGTGACCTTGACCACCCGCCCCTCGATGCGCACCTGGCGCTCCAGGGTTGGCCAGAAGAAGGTCATGGCGGCAAACGGGTTGGCCGCCAGATGCTGGCCCTTGGCGCTGTCGTAGTTGGTGAAGAAGGTGAAGCCCTGCTCGTCCAGGCCCTTGAGCAACAGAATGCGGCAATGCGGACGACCGTCGGCATCGACCGTGGCCAGGGTCATGGCATTGGCTTCCACCGGCGCCTGCTCGGTTTTCACCGCATCGGCGAACCACTGGTGAAACAGCGCAAACGGCTCGGCCGGGGCTTGCGCCTCGGTCAAACCGTCACGGGTGTAGTCGCGACGCATATCGGCCAGAGCCTGGGTCATGGCGGATTCCTTTTCGTTAGCGGATCACTTCTTGGCAGCGTCGGCTGCGGCGACTTTCTTGTCGGTCGCGGCGGCTTTGGCTGGTGCAGTTTTTTTCGCTGGAGCCTTGGCCGGTGCCTTCTTCGCCGGAGCCTTGGCGGCGGTTTTCTTGGCTGGCGCCTTTTTCGCCGCCGGCACAGCGGCTTTTTTCGCCGCTGGCGCCGGGGTAACCGGTTTGGCCACTGGCTTGACGTCTTGCGCAGCAACCATCGTCACCGGCTTCGGCGCTGGCATGTTGTATTTGCTCAGCAGCGCAACCATGGTGTTTTGCGGAGTCACCAGCAGCTCAACACGACGGTTCAAGGCACGGCCTTCAACGCTGTCGTTGGCCGCACGCGGCGCTTCGGAACCCATGCCGCGCAGCATCAGGCGATCACGCTGCAAGCCGCTGAGGCGGAAGATCGCCGCCACCGACTGCGCACGTTCCTGACTCAGCTTGACGTTGGCCGGCGCGGCACCGCTGGTGTCACTGTGACCGAGCACCAGCACTGCGGTTTTCGGATCGGCTTCAAGGATTTTCGCCACGCGAGTGAACGGGCCAAGAGTGACCGGCAGCAGCATCGCCGGGCGGTCCGGGTTGAACGAGCCTTCGACCGGCGCCGTCACCACCAGTACGTTGTCGCGACGCTCGAGTTGCAGATTGCTGTCCTTCACCGCTTCACGCAGACGCGGCTCGTAGTCGTCGAGCCAGGCCTGAGTCACCTTCGGATCCGGCATCGGCACGGCTTTGGCGGTTGGCTGGTCCTTGCCGCCGAACGGCCACCACCATTTGCCATTGGACTGCGCCTCGGCTTTGGCCACCTCGACCGGTTTGGCTTCAGGTTTGACCTCGGCTTTCAGATCAGCCTTGACCGCTTCATCGCTGGAACCGAACGGCCAGTACCACGGGTTGCTGCTTTCGGCCTTGGCCACTGGCGCAGTCGCCGCAGGTTTCAAAGGAGCCGGAGCCGGGGCCGAATCTTTGGCCGCGACTTTGTCGGAAGAACCGAATGGCCACCAACTGCCGCCATCTGCATCGTTTTTCGGAGTCTGTGCGCAACCGGTGATCGCTACACACAGGGCCAGGGCGAGGGTCTTTTTAGATGACATTGAAAATCCACAAAATGAAGTAATGAAAAATCAGAGCACTTTCGCCCGGATAAACAGCCGTTTTGAAACGAAAATCCCTTCGAGGTTCCGACCCTGGAACCTCTGTTGAAGCTTTACAGACAAGTGGCAAGCACCCGCGCCAGCTTTTGTGCACGCGGATCCATCAAAACGTAAGGCCCCAGGGTATTTGTCACGAAACCGAAAGCCACATCGTGCTCAGGATCAGCAAAACCGATCGAACCGCCCGCCCCGGGATGGCCGAACGCGCGTGGGCCGAGGCCGTAGGTGGCGTTGGGCACGTCCGGTTGATCGAGCATGCAGCCGAGGCCGAAACGGGTGCGCGTGAGCAAGGTCTTGTCATCGCCAAGGCTGTGCTCGCGGGTCAGCTCTTCGAGCATCTCGCTTTCGAGCAGACTGCCGTCCAGCAGGCAGGCGTAAAACCCGGCGAGGCTGCGCGCATTGCCGTGGCCGTTGGCCGCCGGTTGCTGCATGCGGCGCCATTCCGGCTTGTTGGTGCTGGTCAGCACGGACGGCGGATTGGTGAAGGCGCGGGTGGTCATGGCAGTCGGTTCGCGCATGGTCACTTGCAGCAGGCGCTGCGCCGCAGCGTCGCCGGCGTTGCCCTTGCCACGGGCGATGTGCGCCACGCGATGAAACTCTTCGTCGGCCAGGCCCACATGGAAATCCAGGCCCAACGGTTTGGCGACCCGAGCGACGATCGACTCGCCCGGCCCACGACCGTCGGCGCGGCGCAGCAATTCGCCGACCAGCCAACCGTAGGTAATCGCGGCATAACCGTGACCGGTGCCCGGCGTCCACCATGGTGCTTCGGCGGCGAGGGCGTCGACCATGGTTTGCCAGTCGTAAAGGGCTTCAGGCGCGAGCAGTTCGCGCAGGGCCGGCAAGCCGGCCTGATGGCAGAGCAATTGGCGCAGGGTGACGGATTCTTTGCCGGCGGCGGCGAATTCCGGCCAGAAGCGGGCAACCGGGGCATCGAGTTGCAACTTGCCTTCAGCGACCAGTTGCAGCGCGGTAACGGCGGTGAATGTCTTGGTGCAGGAGAACAGGTTGGCGATGGTGTCGCTGTGCCAAGCCTCGGCGCCGTCCTTGTCGGCAGTACCGGACCAGAGGTCGAGGACGGTTTCTCCACCGACCTTGATGCACAGGGCTGCGCCGCGTTCCTGGGGATCGTCGAACAGTGCGGCGAAAGCCTCGCGCACCGCTTCGAATTGAAGCTCGTAATGTCCCTGAATCTGCACCCGCAACTCCCCCGCGAAAACGCTCTACAAAGTGGCCCGCATTGTTCCAGCCCTTGAGGGATTTGGGAACAGGCGCGGGCCAGACGGTTGATCGGCAATTTGTGTTGATCCCTTCGCGAGCAGGCTCGCTCTCACAGGGGATCTGCGCTGCTGTTGATATCCAGTGTGGGAGCGAGCCTGCTCGCGAAGAACGATAACGCGGTCTGAAACCTAGTGACCATTCCCCGAATGCCCACCCGCCTGTGCAGCCCCCGGCGCTTTGCCAGCCTCGGCCTTGCGCCCGCCTTCCACTTCCGCCGCCGGGGTTTTCTGCGCCTCCTTGCCCAACTGCTCCAGCGCCTGCAGATTGCTTTTACGCACCGCCTCGACAAAGCCCTGATACGGCAGGTCAGTGACCCCGACCAGACCGAAATGGCCGTTCTCGCCGTCGAGCAAACGCCCGGTCACCGGTTGGTCGAGATACTGGAACCAGTGCACGCCGACAATCGACGGTTCGCTCAGCGCCTGTTTGAGGAAATTGGCATAAGCCGGACCGCGATCTTCTTCCTTGGACAATTGCGTCACGCCCCCCCAGAACGGCCCTCGGTCGGCCGAGCCGAAGTTGAATTCGGTGATCAGCACCGGTTTGTCCAGCGCCGCCAGTGCGGCGAAGTCGTAACCGTCCTGCGGCTTGAGCGTGTACATGTTGAAGCTCAACACATCGCAGTACTGCGCGCAGGACGCCACGGCTTCAGGCGTACTGATAGCGAAGCGGCCGCCAAGCAGCATCTGGTTCGGAGCGTGCCATTTCAGCGAATCGGAAATGGTCTTGAAATAGGTATCGGCGAAGACCTTCTGGAAGTATTTGAAATCCGCTTCGATCTCCGGATGCTCCGGGTTCGGCAGTGGCGGCACGAAGCCTGGATCTTCCATCAACTCCCACGCCGGTAGCTCGATACCCCAGGCCTTGGACAGTCCGGCCTGATTGCGGTACTTGTCACGCAATTGCTTGAGAAAGGCGCGTTTGGCCGGCACGTCGGTGGTCATTTTCAACGTGCCGTAGGCCAGCGCGTAGCGAGCCTTCGGATCGTCGCCAGGGCCAGCCCAGGCCAGTTCGTTGTCGGCGTAATAACCGATCAGCCACGGATCGTCACGGTGATCGCGGGCGGCAATGGCCACGGCGCGCTCGGTGGCCATGGCGAAACGCGGATCGAACGGATCCGGCATGCCGCCCCACCAATCGCTGCCGGTGCTGATGCTGGTGTAATCGCCGACGATCGACAGCGGCAAGGCGTACGGCACGCGCTCAGCGTCAGCCAGCGACGGCGCGCTCCAGTTGCCTACCGTGTTGAAGCCCCAGGCTTGCAGCCGATCGAGGGTATGGCGGGTCCAGCGCTCTTCATCAATTGTGGCTTTGCACGGGGCGGCTTCCTCGCTGGACGCTTGCACCGCATCGGTCTGCGCCGCTTCGGCAATACCGGATTTCGGCTCGGCAGGCACCGCTGCAGTCTCAGCAGCCTGCACCGAGCCGGCCTCAGCCGCGCCCGCCTTCGCCGCTTCGGCAATCCCGGCTTTGTTGTCGCTGTCCGCCTTGCACGGTTCGCCGTACAGGCGTTGCAGATTGGCGCCATAGAAGTCGTACCAGCGGCCGTTGCCGTAGCCACGGCCCTGATCGGCACCATTGCCGCCACGGTTGTCGCCCTCGCCAAAATGCGCGGCCAGCGGGTCGTCGTTCTTCGGCAACGATTCGAACATGTACTCACGACCAGCGACGTAGGTCTGGTTGACTTGCGGGCTGACGGTGTTGACGCCCAGCGAATAGAACGGGTGGCCTTCAGGGGTCACCAGATACCAGCGGCCATCACGTTTTTCCGTGCGGAAGAAGCCGCTGGCCTTGAACGCCGGGCCTTTGTTCCAGCCGCCGAACTTGTCCAGCGAAGCCTTTTCACGCTCGGCCAGCCAACTGTTCAGTTGTTGCTGCTCTTTGCTGGCGGCGCTTTTCAGTTGTTCGTCGCTGCTGACTTTTTCCGGCCATTTACTACGGGTTGACTGCCCGTAAGCATCGACCAGATTGCCGTACACCGCGCGCGTCACCGACTCGCCGTCCTGCACGCCGAAACGCTCAAGCAACAGGCTCTGCGCAACTTTCGGCTGATCCATCGACAGACTCACCGAAACCACCTGGCTGCGGTCGATCTCGCCGGTGCTGCTGGCCAGCAGGATGCGTTGGCCATCGACGGTCATCGGCATCGGCGGCCCGGCTTTCATGCCCTGACTCAGCGGCGTCGACGCCACCAGCGGCACCAGCAAGGTCTGCGCGGGGCCGGCCGGCAGATCGACGCGGCTGACCAGGGTGCGGCCGTCGTTGCTCTGGATTTGCACATAAACCGTCACCGCCCAGTTCATCGCACTCTGCAGACGCAAGCTCATCATGCCGGACTGCGACCAGTCCCAGGCGCCAGTCTGTGGGGTCAGGCGCAAGGTTGGCCGGGCGACCGGGTTGAACGTCACCCGGCGCAGCACTTCACCTTCCGCGGTCTGTTCGGCATTGGCCTGGGGCAGGTCGGCGTTTTCCGTGGCGACCTTGACCACGTCGGCCGGGCGCACGAAGTTGAACAGCGTCTGCTGACCGGCGGGCGCGGCCAGCAACGGCGCGGCAAAGAACATGGCGAGAACAGCGGGCAACGAACGGCGGATCATAAGAACGGAGTTCTCCCTAACGACCAGTCAAGGCCAATGGAAAAGCGGTGGTAGAGAGATAGACAACGCGGCGGGCCAATCGGCCCACCCGTGTCTCAGGATATTTCACGACGGAAAGGAGGCAACGCATTGAGGATCGCCTTGCCGTAGCGCTGGGTGACCAGACGCCGGTCGAGCAAGGTGATGGTGCCGCGGTCTTCTTCGGTGCGCAGCAGACGCCCGCAGGCTTGAACCAGTTTCAGCGAGGCATCGGGCACTGAGATTTCCATGAACGGATTGCCGCCACGCGCCTCGATCCACTCCGACAACGCAGCTTCGACCGGATCGTCGGGCACCGAGAATGGAATCTTGGCGATCACCACGTGCTCGCAGTAGGCACCCGGCAAATCGACACCCTCGGCAAAACTGGCCAGCCCGAACAGCACGCTGGAATCACCGCCATCGACTCGCGCCTTGTGCTTGTTGAGGGTTTCCTGTTTCGACAGGTTGCCCTGAATGAACACTTGCTTGCGCCAGTCGCGGTCGAGACCGTCGAACACGTCCTGCATTTGCTTGCGCGAGGAGAACAGCACCAGCGTGCCACGCGACCCTTCGACCAGATCGGGCAGTTCACGGATGATCGCCGCCGTATGGGCAGCGGCATCGCGCGGGTCGGCCTTCAGATCCGGCACGCGCAGCACGCCGGCATCAGCATGATGGAACGGGCTCGGCACCACCGCTGTGACAGCTTTTTTCGGCAGACCGGCGCGCATGCGGAAACGGTCGAAAGTGCCCAGCGCCGTCAGCGTCGCCGAGGTCACCAGGCAGCCGTACGCGACGTTCCACAAACTGCGACGCAAGGTTTCCGCCGCCAGAATCGGGCTGGCGTTGACCTCGATATCGAACAGCGAACCGCTTTCGGCCAGGGTCAGCCAGCGCGCCATCGGCGGGCTGTCTTCCGGGTCTTCGGCGGTGAACGCGGTCCACAATTCCCAGTTGCCGGAAGCGCGGGACAACAGGCTGCCGAACAGCGGATACCATTCTTCGGCCTGATTGCTGGCGATGCCGATATTGACCTCACCGTCCATGCCTTCCTTGAGCAGGTCGGTCAGGCGCTGGAACAGATCGTTAAGGCGCGAATAGCCTTTTTTCAGCTCGATGCCCATCTCGCGCATGTCCTCGGGAATCACCCCGCCGACAAAGCGATGACGCGGGCGCTCGCGGCCTTCGACGTCTTCGCCGGGCTTGAAATCGGCGATCTGCTCGCACGCGGTGAACATGAACTGCTGCTGGGTCTTGATCTCTCGCGCCAGCTCCGGCACCTGCTCGATCAGCTTGCCGAGATCGCCCGGCAGCGGATGCTGTGCGAGCAGTTTGGTCAGGTTCTTGGCAGTGGTTTCCAGCCAATCGGCGGTGGAGCGCAGGCGCGTGTAATGAGCGAAGTGGCCGATGGCCTTGTCCGGCAGGTGATGGCCTTCGTCGAACACGTAGATGGTGTCGCGCGGGTCCGGCAGCACGGCGCCGCCGCCCAGTGCCAGGTCAGCCAGGACCATGTCGTGGTTGGTGACGATCACGTCAACCTTGCCCATGCCTTCGCGGGCCTTGTAGAAGGCGCACTGGCCGAAGTTCGGGCAATGACGGTTGGTGCACTGGCTGTGATCGGT
>Ga0308163_10002095_pt1 | contig 19128 bp, 14 predicted proteins | sample PhyTR1_FD_201037 | JGI IMG/M metagenome (GOLD analysis project Ga0308163, IMG submission 201037) | Phyllosphere microbial communities from UC Gill Tract Community Farm, Albany, California, United States - DLSLT.R1 | ecosystem: Host-associated > Plants > Phyllosphere > Unclassified | place: USA...
GTTCGGCTTCGCGCGTGGTCAGATCGGCGAGCAGGGCGGAGAGGGCGTTGATGCGTTCGGCTTCCATGTTTTCTTCTTCTCTAGGCTGAAATCAAACCTTGGATTATACCGGATGAGGGGTGTGGCCGGGCGCTTGTCTGCTGGCGCAAGGCAAAAGCACCTGCCACATTGCTTGGCGGGCACGGCTCTTGCATGCCAACAGGCAACGCGAAGTTGTAAAATACTGACATTTCATGCATGGGCGGTATAAAATATGCACCCATTCGGTGACGTGTATTGATGCAAAGAAATATCACACGCGTCCTCTTACGCACCTGGTCATCGGCCCAAAACACTGCCCATCCATATTGATACCTATGCGCGCGTCCATCGTCTTGCCCATTTTGCTGATCGGCTGCGCCAGCCTGCCGCAGCCCGGCGCAATGACGCCGGTGGGCACCGAGGCCACCCTGGCGCTGCTGGAGACGACCGACCTGCACGCCAACGTACTCGGGTACGACTACTACAAACTCAAAGCCGATCCGTCGATCGGGCTGGAACGCACCGCCACGCTGATCAAGCAGGCGCGCGCCGAATTCCCCAACAATCTGCTGCTCGATAACGGCGACGCGCTGCAAGGCACGGCGCTGGCGGACTATCAGGCGCTGGTCGCGCCGGTCGGCTGCGAGCAGCCACCGGCGATCTACAAGGCCATGAATCTGCTGGGCGTCGACGGCGCCGGCATCGGCAACCACGAATTCAATTACGGCCTGGCGTATCTGAACCAGGTCACCGGCAGCCATTTCGATGTCGACGGCGTCGCCGCCGACGCGCCGCGCTGCGCCGGCCCCGCCTTCCCGATCGTGCTGGCCAATATCTACAGCGCCCGGAGCAAACAGCCGCTGTTCGCGCCATACAAGATCCTCACGCGGCAAATCGCCGCCACCGGCCCGGACGGCGCGCCACTGACGGCGACCATCAAGGTCGGCATCATCGGCTTCGCGCCGCCGGGCATCCTGTCGTGGGACAAGCACTGGCTGGACGGCAAGGTCTACGCCGAGGGTGTGCGCGAAACGGCGCTGAAGTACATCCCGCAAATGCGTGCGCAGGGCGCCGATCTGGTGGTGGCGATCTCGCACGGCGGCCTCGATGGCGCGCTGTACACGCCGGAAATGGAAAACGCTAATTACTATCTGGCGCAAGTGCCGGGTGTCGACGCGATGCTGATCGGCCACGCACACCAGCAGTTCCCCAACGCCGCCAGCATCGACGAATCGTTCAATCTGCCGGGCGTGGACAAGGCTGCGGGCAAGGTGCAAGGCGTGCCGGCCGTGATGGCCAGCCTGTGGGGCAAGCACCTGGGCGTGATCGGCTTGCGCCTGAAGTACGACGGCAAGGGCTGGATCGTCGATAAGAGCCGCACCACGGTCGAAGCGCGCGGTACGCGCAACGCCGACCATACCTACATCGCCGCCGATCCGGCGGTCGGCGCGCTAATCGCCGCCGAGCACCAGGCGACCATCCGCTATGTGCAGGAACCGATCGGCACCAGCGACTTCCGCATGTCGTCCTATTTCGCCGATGTGGGCGACGTCAGTGCCATCGAGCTGGTGAACCAGGCGCAGACCGACTATGTGGCGAAGTACGTCAAGGCCAGTATGCCGGCCTACGCGGGCCTGCCGGTGCTGTCGATGGCGTCGCCGTTCAAGGCCGGCGCGGCGGGCGTGGGCGACTACACCGACGTCAAGGCCGGCGCCGTCGCGCTCAACAACGCGGCCGACCTGTATTTGTATCCGAACGCGCTGCACGCGGTGAAGGTGGATGGCGCGGGGCTCAAAGCCTGGCTGGAAAAGTCGGCGGAGCGCTTCAACCGCATCGATCCCGCCAGCGGCGCGCAGCAGGAGCTGGTCAATTCGTCGTTCTCCAGCTTTAACTTCGATATGCTGACCAGCGCCGACGTCAGTTACCTGATCGACGTGACCAAACCGGTCGGGCAGCGCATCGCGGCGTTGCACTATAAAGGTGCGCCGATCGCACCGTCGCAGCAGTTCCTGGTCGCGACCAATAACTATCGGGCCAGCGGCGGCGGCAATTTCCCCGGCCTCGATGGCCGCAAGACGGTGCTGGAGGCGCCGGACAGCAGCCGCGATGTGTTGATCGCCTATATCAAGCAGGCCAGGACCTTGACCCGCGCGCGCAACGGATCGACGCGCAGCTGGCGGTTCGTGCCGATGCCGACCAAGGCAGCGGTGGTGTTTCATGCGCCGCCGAACATGATCGAACTGGCCAGGCAGGCAGGCCTGGCATCGGTCTCGCAGATCAAACCGGATGATGGCGGCGGCAAGGGCTTCGCGCTGTACGCCATCGACTTGTCGAAGTGAGTGGAGGCCCGATGATGCCTGTCATGCGAAAAATATGTGCGGTTCTGACGGTGCTGGCGGCTGCGGGCGCGGCCCCGGCCCCGGTTTGTGCGGCCCCGGTCGACGAGGCGCGTTTATACCTGCGCGGCGGCCAGGGCGTCAGCGTCGATCTGCCGAAGGCGTTTGCGCTGCTCTCGGGCGCCGCCAAGGCCGGCGATCCCCAGGCGGCTTATTATCTGGGCATGATGTACCAGAACGGCATGTCGGTCCCGCGCGACGCCAGGGCGGCGGCGCAATGGCTGCAGTTCGCCGCCAACCGCCAGATGCCGGCTGCGATGTTCGCGCTGGCGAATCTCTACCTGAGCGGCGATGGCGTCAAGCGCGACGAGCAGGCAGCACGCCGCCTGATCGAAAAGGCCGCCGATCTTGAGTATCCGGACGCGGTGATGGCGATGGCCATCGGCCTGCGTGACGGCTCCATGGGGTTCGAGCGCAACGAAGCACTGGCCGAGACCCAGATGCGCTTCGCCAACCGCGCCTTGAAGCAGAAGCCCGTCGGCGGCATGTAGCACCGGGCGCGCGGTGCGCCTTCAGATTCCATTCCCATCCATCCTTACGGCATGCTTACATGTGGCGGGCCGCGTGCATGCCGCCGCGCGTGCTGCAATGCCGCACATGTATCTGTTGCTGGCCCCCGTTGTCTCCCCTACAATGCCTCATCGATGGGGGCAACTTTCCAGCCCGTTTTCCAGCGTACGACTACTATAAAAACGTTGTAACAGGAGATGACAAATGGATTTCAAACTGAATTTGCTGGCCGCTGCACTGGTACTCGGTTTCTCTTCTACCGCGATGGCGGCGGACCCCATCAAGATCGGCGTGGCCGGTCCGTTCACCGGCGGCTCGGCGCCAATGGGCGTCTCGATGCGCGACGGCGTCAAGCTGGCCGTGGCCGACATCAACGCCAAGGGCGGGGTGCTGGGCCGCCAGTTGCAGATCGTCGAGCGTGACGACGAAGCCAAACCGGAACGCGGCGTTCAGATCGCACAGGAGTTGATCAACAAAGAGAAGGTGGTCGCCACCGTCGGCTACATCAACACCGGCGTCGCGCTGGCGTCGCAGCGCTTCTACCAGGAAGCCAAGATCCCGGTCATGAACAACGTCGCCACCGGCTCGATCATCACCAGGCAGTTCGCCGACAAGCCTGAGAACTACATCTTCCGCAACGCAGCCAACGATCAGATCCAGTCGCAGATGATCATCCAGGAGGCGGTCGACAGCCGCAAGTTCAAGAAGGTCGCCATTCTGGCCGACTCCACCAACTACGGACAGCTGGGCCGCGAGGATCTGGAGAAGGCACTCGATAAAAAGGGCATGAAGGCGGTCGCCATCGAAAAATACAACATCAAGGACGTCGACATGACGGCCCAACTGCTCAAGGCCAAGCAGGCCGGCGCCGAAGTGGTGCTCACCTACGGCATCGGCCCGGAGCTGGCGCAGATCGCCAACGGCATGGAAAAGCTGAACTGGAAAGTGCCGATGATCGGCAGCTGGACGCTCTCGATGGGGAACTTCATCGACAACGCCGGCAAGAACGGCAACGGCACGCGCATGCCGCAAACCTTTATCCAGGAGGCCACCACGCCCAAGCGCAAGGCCTTCATCGACGCCTACGTGAAGGCCTACAATCCGCCGGCCGGACGCATGCCGTCGCCGGTGTCGGCCGCCCAGGGCTACGACTCGATCTACCTGCTGGCGGCCGCCATCAAGCAGGCCAATTCGACGGAAGGGCCGAAGATCAAGGCCGCGCTGGAAAACCTGAACGAGAAGATCGACGGCGTCGTCACCTCGTACAGCAAACCATTCAGCAAGGAGAACCACGAGGCCATTACCGCCGACATCACCGTCTTCGGTGAAGTCAAGGACGGCAAAGTCGTTCCGGTCAAGTAAGGATAGCAAGGCGACGCATCGTCACCGGCCAGTCTTGAGCGTTCAAGCCTGGCCTTTTTCTCGTGTTCCTCACCGTGGCGGACATCATGGAAATCCTGTTGCAACTCGTATTCAGCGGCATCGCGCTCGGTATGATCTACGCCGTCATCGCGTTCGGCTACCAGCTCACGTTCGCCACCTCCGGCACGCTCAACTTCGGCCAGGGCGAATCGCTGATGCTCGGCGCGCTGGTCGGCCTTAGCCTGGTGGGCACCATCCATGGCGGCCCTTATATGAGCTATCTGTTGATGATCCCCCTGGTGATCATCTTCGGCGCGCTGCAAGGCATGTTCGTCGAATGGATAGGCGTGCGCCCGGCGATCAAGATCAAGTCGGAGTTCGGCTGGATCATGTCGACCATCGCGCTGGCGATCATCTTCAAGAACGTCGCCGAGAACATCTGGGGCAAGGACGACCTCACGTTCCCGTCGCCGCTCAGCTCCACGCCGTTCCAGATCTTCGGCGCCAACGTGCAGCCGATGCAGCTGGCGGTCATCGTCGGCGCGCTGGCCATCATGGCGGCGGTCGAAATTTTCAATCGCAAATCGATCTACGGCAAAGCCGTCGTCGCCACCTCGAACGACCGCGACGCGGCGGGGCTGATGGGCATCAATACCAGCATGGTGATCACCTTCTCGTATGCGCTGTCGTCGGCCACCGCCGCTTTCGCCGGTGTGCTGGTGGCGCCGCTGACGCTGACCGGCGCCACCATGGGCGCCTCGCTGGGCCTCAAAGCCTTTGCTGTCGCCATCATCGGCGGCCTGACCTCCGGTGTCGGCGCCATCGTCGGCGGCCTGCTGTTGGGTATCACCGAAACCACCGCCGGCTACTACATCTCGACCGGCTACAAGGACGTACCGGGCTTGCTGCTTCTGCTGCTGGTACTCGCGATCAAGCCGTCCGGCCTGTTCGGCAAAGCCGCCATCAAAAAGGTCTGACCCATGAACAAGACGATCGTCGCGGCAAGCGTATTGGGCCTGGCGGTGCTGGCGCTGTATCCGGTGCTGATACCGAACCCTTACTATATCCATCTATTCGAAACCATCTTGATTTACGCGATTCTGCTGTTCGGGCTCGATATCGTGGTCGGCTACACAGGGCAAGTGTCGCTCGGCCATGCGGGCCTGTTTGGGATCGGTTCTTATGTCACGGGCGTGCTGGTATTCAAACTCGGTGCGCCGTTCTGGATCGCCATTCCCGCCAGCGTGCTGGGGGCGGCGCTGTTCGGCGCGGTGCTGGCGCTGCCGGCGCTGCGGGTGACCGGACCGTATCTGGCGATGGTGACGCTGGCCTTTGGCACCATCATCCAGATCCTGATCAACGAGATGACCTTCCTGACCGAAGGGCCGATGGGACTCAAGTTGTCCAAACCGCAGATCTTCGGGCACAAGCTCGATGAGGTCGAGTACTACTATATGTGCGCCGCGCTGATGGTGGTCTCGCTGGTCGTGGTACACCGGATACTCAAATCAAACCTTGGCCGCGCCTTCGAGGCGCTGCGCGACAGCCCGATCGCCTCCGACTGCATGGGCGTGTCGGTGTACCGCTACAAGGTCTACGCCTTCATCATCAGCGCCGGTTTCGCAGGACTGGCGGGCAGCCTGTACGCCTATTCGGAGGAATACATCTCGCCTAACTCCTACAACTTCGAGTTGACCATCTTGTTCCTGCTGGCGGTGATCATGGGTGGCCGCAAGACGCGTTCGGGAGCGCTGATCGGCGCGCTGATCGTGGTCATGCTGCCCAGCCTCCTGGCGGACATTGAATTGTTCCGCAAAATCGCCGTCATCGCCGCCGTGCTGGGTTTAGTCGGTTCGGCGTGGATGCTGGCGAGGAAGCGCGCCACGCTGCGCGGCGTGCTGGTGCCGCTGGTGGCGACGATTGGGATGGCCGCCTTCTCGTTCAAGCTGGAGAACATCGTCGACTGGCGCCTGACCATCTTCGGATTAATGACGCTATTCGTCGTCTACTATCTGCAGGACGGCATTGTCGGCTTTCTCAAAAATTTGCTGGGCAGGGGAGCGGTGCACGCCAAGGCGGTGCAGGCCAGCGGCGCGGAAGCGTTCGCGCGCGCCAAAGGCGGCAACGCCGGCGAAACGCTGCTCGACGTGAACCAGATTCTGATGCAGTTCGGCGGCCTCAAGGCGCTCAACCAGGTCGACATGCACGTGATCCAGGGCTCGGTGCACGGCTTGATTGGCCCCAATGGCTCGGGCAAGAGCACGATGATGAACGTGCTGACCGGGATCTACAAGCCGACCGCCGGCCAGGTCAAGTTCTCGGGCGCCGTGATCTCGGGCCGCACGCCATCGGAGATCGCGCTGGGCGGCGTCGCCCGCACCTTCCAGAATGTGCAGCTGTTCGGTGAGATGACAGCCACCGAGAACGTGCTGGTCGGCCTGCACAACACCTTCAAATCGAATGTGCTGGACGTGATGCTGCAAACCCCGCGCTACAAGCGCGAGGAGCGCGCGGCGCGCGACCGCGCCGCCAGCATTTTGGAGTTCGTCGGCCTGACGGCCATGGCAAACGAGGAAGCGCGCAACCTACCGTACGGCAAACAGCGGCTGCTGGAGATTGGCCGCGCTCTCGGACTCAGTCCGCGCCTGCTGCTGCTGGACGAACCGGCGGCCGGCCTGACCGCGCCGGACATCAAGGAGCTGATGGCGATCATCCGTAAGATCCGCGATCACGGCATCACCATCATCCTGATCGAGCACCACATGGACGTGGTAATGGCCTTGTCCGACACCGTCACGGTGCTGGACTTCGGCCAGAAGATCGCCGAGGGCGCGCCGGCGGCGGTGCAAAGCGATCCAAAGGTGATCGAGGCCTACCTGGGCGGCAGCAGCGAAGAACACGGCGGCGGGGTGTCGCCTGTGGCGCCGGTCGCACACTAACGAGGACAGACATGCTATCGATCTCAAATCTGCACGCCGCCTACGGCAAAGTCGAAGTCCTGCATGGCATCTCGCTGGACGTCCCCAAGGGCAAGCTGGTGACACTGATCGGTTCCAACGGCGCCGGCAAAACCACCACCATGCGCGCCATCTCCGGCATGATCAAGCCGAAGGACGGCAAGGTCACGCTGGACGGCAAGGACATCACCGGCTTCGATTCGCACCGCATCGCCCGCGCCGGCCTGGCGCATTCGCCCGAGGGACGCCGGGTGTTCGCCTCGATGACGGTGACGGACAACCTGCTGCTGGGCGCCTTCCCTCGTTTCACGCGCGCGCGGCCCAAGGGCGACATCAACCATGACCTGGAAAAAGCACTGGAGCTATTCCCGCGCCTGAAGGAACGGCAGGGTCAACTGGCGGGTACCTTGTCCGGCGGCGAGCAGCAAATGCTGGCAATGGCGCGCGCTATCATGCTCAACCCGGACGTGGTGCTGCTCGACGAACCGTCGATGGGGCTGGCGCCGATTCTGGTCGAGGAAGTGTTCCGCATCATCCTGCGCCTGAAGTCGGAGGGGGTAACGATGCTGCTGGTCGAGCAGTTCGCCGCCGCCGCGCTGAATGTCGCCGACTACGGCTATGTGCTGGAGAACGGCAGCATTTCCGTCCACGGTCCGGCAGAGAGCCTGAAGACCGATCCGAAGGTGATCGCCGCCTACCTCGGCGGCGGCCACTAGCGATTCAATCGGGCGGTGGAACGCGGTGCGGTATCATTTGCGGGATACGGTTTTTAGGGAGTTCCGCAATGAAAACAGTCAGCTTTGCCTCCGGCGGCGCGGTGCCCGCGCTCGGCCAGGGCACCTGGAATATGGGCGAGGACCCGTCCCGCAAGCAAGATGAAGTTCGCGCGCTACAAATGGGCCTCGATCTTGGCATGACCCTGATCGACACCGCCGAAATGTACGGGGAAGGCGGCGCGGAGTTGGTCGTCGGCGAGGCGATCGCCAGCCGCCGGTCCCAAGTCTACCTGGTCACCAAAGTCTATCCGCACAACGCCAACCTGGAAGGCACGCAAGCGGCCTGCGAGCGCAGCCTCAAACGGTTGAAGGTCGATTGCATCGATCTCTATCTGCTGCATTGGCCCGGGTGCTTCGCGCTGGACGAGACGTTCGACGCTTTCGAGGCGCTGAAGAAGGCCGGCAAGATCAAGGCGTACGGCGTGAGCAACTTCGACCTGGAGGGGATGCAGGATGCCGTCGATTGCGGCGCCGTGGCCACCGATCAGGTGCTCTACAACCTGATGAAGCGCGGGATCGAGTTCGATCTGCTGCCGTGGTGCCGCCAGCAGGGCATGCCGGTGATGGCCTACTCGCCGCTGGAATCAACCGGTCGCGAACAAGCAGCGCTGCTTGGCAATCCCGGCCTGCTCGCCGTCGCCGAGGCGCACGGCGTTACGCCCGCGCAGCTGGCGTTGTCGTGGGTGCTGCATCAGGAAGGCGTGATCGCCATCCCCAAGGCCGTCGATCCTGTACACTTGCGCGCTAATCGCGCCGCCGCCGATATCCGCCTCTCCGCGGAAGACCTGGCGGCGCTGGACCGAGCGTTTCCACCGCCGCGCCGACGCCGTGCGCTGGATATGCGTTAAATGACGAATCACTTATGCTAAACCGAATCAAACAATTCTTTGCTGCGAAAGACATCAGTAACCACATCCTGCTCAACGCCTACTGTACGGTGGCCGACGCGCCGAAACCCGACTTCGCACATGTGCTGAACGCGCGCCGCGACCTGTCAGATCCGGAACTGCAGCCGCATCTCAATGGCTTCATGAACTTCGTGGCGGACGCCGGCCAGGGCAACATGACCCGCACGCGCTACCATGTGATCCGTCATCTCCAGCGTGTGCGCCAGCACGTCAGTCTGGCAGTGGAGGAGGGCGCGATGGATGGCTTCTCCGAGTGGGCGAAAGCCGCCAACGCGATCGTGTTCATGGCCGATGGCAGCGTGCGCGATCCACAAGGACGCATTCTGTTAACCGCTTCCGGCGACGATGGCGATGCGCTGGCCGCGGTGCCGTACCCCACGCAGGCCTGGCAGCGCAAGGCACGCAGCGACGAACTGCTTGCCGCCCGCACGATCGCCGTGCCAGCCGATCTGCCGCCGCTGGTGTCCGAACCGGAACTGCGCTTGCGCGCCCCCGAGGATGTGCTACGAAGGATGCTGGCCTTGTTCGTGGTGGCGATACGCGCCGAGTCCCTGACCGGCGGGACGCCGATTACTGCCGCCGATCTTCAACAACGCTTCCCTCCGGCGTTTGCCGGCTTGTCGGACGCCGAGCGGGCATTCCTGGCGCAGGAAGCGCCTACGCAGCAGGAAATCACGCAGTTCTTGTGGCGCTATGAGGCGATTCTGGTGCTGCAGTGGGCCTTGGGCCTGCAGGATGCACTGCCGTTCGCGGACACGATCTGCGACGTGTCGTCGATTTCGCGCACCGCCATCGAGCGGGGAACCGAGGGCTTGCGCAAGCAGCCGGTCATGCGGTCGGCGACTGAGATTCTGGACGCGCTGGATTTGCACTACCGGCAGCATTGGGCCACTCGCCAGGCGCTGTTGAAGAAGTACCCGGCGCCGGCAGGTTTGAATGATGGCGTGCTGCAGGAGCGCCATCACGCCTTGAACTGGCTGGTCCGGTTCGAGGATCGCGATTGGGACGACGTCGATACGCCCACATAACCGCTGTTTCCCCTGCGTGCCACGTCTGCTAGGATAGGTGTTTTGCAAACGGATAGAGGCGCAGGATGATCTACAGACATCGGCTGGCACTACTGGCTACCACGACCGCGTTGGTGGCACTTTGCGTGCCGGCGCGGGCGGCGGTGGAGCGTATCGAAGTGACCGAGCGCGCACCGTTCGCTGCGGGGATGACTTTTGGCGAAGCCGGTGCGTATGAAAAGATTCGTGGCGTCGCCTATTACGCGTTGGATCCCGGGTTGAAGTCCAACGCGGTCATCGTGGATCTGAAACACGCGCCCCGCGATGCGCGTGGCCGGGTGGTTTTCTCCAGCGAGTTTATATTGCTGCGGCCAGTCGGCTCGACGTCTTCAAGTCTGCTCTATGACGTCAACAACCGTGGCGGCATCGCGATCATGGGGCAAGTCAATGGCCGTAGCCCGGTCAACAATGATCCGACCACGGCCGCCGACGCCGGCGATGGTTTCCTGATGCGGCATGGTTTCTCGCTGCTGTTTTCGGCGTGGACCTGGGACGTTGCGCCGCAGGCGGCCGGCGCGCGGCCGCTGGTGTTTGCGCCTCCGGTTGCCAAAGGGATCAAAGGCAAGGTGCAGAATGAGTTCACCGTCAACGCGCCGGTCGATATCGCCGTCTACGCCGGCCAGCGTGGACTTACATACGAGCCGGCCAAGGCAGGCGACCCGAAAGCGCAGCTGACCCAGCGCGCGCGGCCGGCCGACAAGCGCAAGCCGATCCCGCGCAGCAGTTGGCGTTTCGTCGCGCCGGAGCAAAAAGGTGGTCCTGGCCGCGTGCAGCTGGACGGCGGCTTCAAGCCCGATACCATTTATGAATTGACCTACGTCGCGAAGGACCCTTACGTCACCGGCGCCGGTCTGGCTGGCATCCGCGATCTGTTGGCGTACTTCCGTGATAAGCCGTTTGAAGGGGCGCCCGTGCCAAAATCGGTGCTCATGTTCGGCATCAGCCAGTCCGGCCGCGTAATCGGGCGCATGCTGCACGACGGCTTGAATGTGGACGAATCGGGGCGGCTGGCTTTCGGCGGCGCGTACCTGCAAGTGCCTGGCGCCGGCGGTTCGGCGGGGTTCAATGGCCGCTTCGTACAGCCGACGCGTCACCCGTCGATGATGGAGGAGCATGAGTATCCGGCGGATGCCTTCCCGTTCACGACTGCGCCGTCACGCGACGCTGTTACCGGGAAAACCGCATCCACGCTGGATCTGGCACGCGACAAGCAGGGAAATTTGCCGAAGCTGATTTATGCGAATACGTCGACAGAATATTGGAATCGTGGTGCGTCGCTGATCACCACCACGACGGACGGCGCACGCGACGTGGCGCCTGCGGACAATGCGCGCGTCTATGGCTTCATGGGCGCGCAGCATTATGTCGGCCGCTCGCGCATGCGTGCGCCTTTCACCGCTTGCGTCTCCACCAGCAACCAATATTTGCCGATGCGGGCCTTGATCGTGGGGCTGGAGGATTGGGTAGTCAATGGCAAGCAGCCGCCGGATAGCGCTTATCCAAAACTGGCCGACGGGTCGCTGACGACGGTTGCGGATTATCGCGCGATCTTCCCCAAAGGTTTGGAGTTGACGCCGCCGGAGCAGAATCTGCGCGAGCCGAGATTGACTGGCACCGGGGCGCAGGTTAAACGTGGCGAGGAATTTGAAACCCGCGTACCGACACCGGATGCCGACGGCAACGATAGGGGCGGGGTGCGGCTGGTGGAATTGCAGGCGCCTTTGGGAACGCATACGGGTTGGAACTTGCGGGCGCCGGAGACCGGCTTCGCCTGGGCTACCTCGCGTTTCGATGGGAGTTTTGTGCCGTTTGCGAGGACCGAGGCGGAGCGGGTCGCCGCAGGCGATCCCCGGCCTAGTCTGGAGGCGCGGTATCCGACGCGGGACGATTTTGTGAAGGCTGTCCAGACCGCGGCGGAGCGGCAGGTTGCGGCCGGGTTGCTGCTGCCGGAGGATGTGGTGCGGACGCTGGCGGAGAATGCCGGCTTGTATGATCGGATATTGGCGCGAGATCCTTCGGATCAGGGTTGTGGTTATTTGTTCGCGCCTTGAGGCGTGTGCATGCTGCAAGCGCTCATTGAGCCGGCGCTTAATGCACGCTGGCTGGTACCGCTTTTTCCTGCTGCACGAGGATGAACGGGCTGACGACGACCGCCCATAGCTCGGCGTTGGCTTCCAGCCAGCCCTGCGCCTGCTCGTCGCTGACGCGCGCCAGCAGGCCGGCATTCATCCATTGGCTGATGTTGGCCTTGTCGTCGTGCGAGATGCGCACGGCGACATCGACCAGGTCGAGCGAGTTGGCGATCCACACCACGTTGCCGGCGGCGAAATGCTTGAGCAGTTCGGTCCACGGCAGGCGCGCGGTTTCGCGGTTCACTTTGAGGCGCAGTTCAGTATCGTTTTCGGGTTTGGTTTGCATGGTAAAAATGGATCAGATGATTTCGATGGTCGGTTCCGGGCTGCCTTGCCACGTCAGGCGATAGGCGGCGCCTTTGCGCACGTTGCCCACCAGCGCGGGGCGGAAGCAGGCCAGGTTGGTGCCGCCCGAGCGCCGCACGCTCGGGTAGATGATGCCGAGCGAGCCGCCGTCGAGCAGGCGTTCGGCCAGCGTCTGCGATTCGATGTAGCTGGCCGGCGACAGGCAGGCGTCGTAGCGCGGCTGGCCGCGCAGGTCATGGAAGGTGGCGGTGAAGTCGGCCAGCATGCATTGATACTGCACGCTGTCGTCGAAGCGGTTGATTTCCGCGTATTCCACCGCCTTGTGAAAGCTGATTTCCGCCAGCGCCGTCTCGACGTCGAAGGCGCAGTACCAGGCGCCGCGCCGGCCGTCGTTGAAGCGGCTGCCCTGCGGGTGCGCGTAGGTGAAGGCGGCGTTCACGATGCGGAAGTTCGGCACGCCAAACACCAGTTCGTCGACGTTGATGCCCGCCGAGCCGCCGTTTTGCGTGCGCAGGCGGGCGTTGGTGGCGTTGTCAAGGTCGAACAGGTCGCGCAGCACGTCGTCGCTGTCGGCCAACGGGGACAGCACGGAATCCTCCAGGTCGGCGAACCGGGATGGCAGCAAACGGCAAGTGTCGAACTGGCGCAGCGTGGTAAGGGGTGGAATCAGGCTGACCGGCACTTACAGTCCTCCGCGGCGCGCATCTAGTAATTGACGCACGGTTTGCATCGCCAGCAGGCCGCCGCCCAACATGTACGCCAGCGGCGTGCGGCCTTCAAAAATCTGGTTGTTGTTGGGCAGATTGACCCATTCGTCGGCGAGCTTGTCGCCGTAGATGATGTGCAGCGCCTTGTAGATGCCCAGCAGGTAAGAGATGCGGGTGATGCAATCCACCTCCAGCGTGCGCTCCGGGTTCTTTTTCCATTCGTACAGGGCGCTGCTCGACAGTCCGCCCAGCAGCTGGCGGGCGTCCTCGTCGCGCACGTGCCACGTGCCGACAAGCTTGAAAAAGCCTTTGAGGGCGGACTTCGATAACCGCTCGCGCTCGGCCTTGGCGTTCAGATCCACCAGGACGGTCGGCTCGAAGCGGCTGCGAGGGTAAGCATAGGTCAGATTCATAAATCCTCCGTTAATGGAGTACTTATACTCCTTTTTCGGATGGATTGCAATCGGGGAGTTTGTTTCGGGTGCGCCCCGCCGATACAGTGGTTCACGCTGGTTCGGCGTGCTCCACCAGGAGTTGCACTTTTGTCACCCCATTATATTCGTTGGCATCCAGGCGGAAGGCCACCTTCGCCCGCTCGCCCAGCGAGTCGACATGGCCGAACCAGATGGCGTCGTAGCGGGCGCCGTTCTTCTCCAGCAGCAGTTTGAGGTGGCGTTCTTTTAATATCCGCTGGCTGACCACGCGGAACTCGTCGCAGAACACCGGCGGCGCGAAGCCCTGGCCCCACACCTGGCCGGCCATCAGGTCGATGAAGGAGGTGGTGTAGTAGGCGTCCTCCAGCGGGCCGTCGGTTTCGACGATGCGCTCGAGCTGCTGCTTGCTCAGCCACGCCTGGCCGACTTCCTCGAAGGCGGCGGCGAAGGCGTCGAAGGCGTCCGCCCGCAAGGTCAGCCCGGCCGCCATCGCGTGGCCGCCGAACTTGTCGATCAGGCTGGGCGCCTTCTTGTAGACCAGGTCGAGCGCGTCGCGCAGGTGGAAGCCGGGGATGGATCGGCCGGACCCCTTGATCCAGCCGTCGGCGCCGGGCGCGAAGGTGATCGTCGGCCGGAAAAACTTCTCCTTGAGCCGCGAGGCGACGATGCCGATCACGCCCTGGTGCCAGGAGTCGTCGAACACGCAGATGGTGCTGCTGTTGGCCGGCTCGAAGGCGTCCAGGTGTAGCAGCGCCGTGTCCTGCATTTCGGCCTCGATCTCGCGCCGTTTGAGATTGATCTCGTTGAGCCGCTGCGCCAGTTCCCAGGCGCGGCCCTCGTCGTCGGTGATCAGGCATTCGATCCCGAGCGACATGTCCTCCAGGCGGCCGGCGGCGTTCAGGCGCGGACCGAGCGCGAAACCGAGGTCGAACGGGCTGGCGGTGCGCGGCTCGCGGCCGGCCACGCGGAACAGCGCGGCCACGCCGGCGTGCATGCGGCCGGCGCGCATGCGCTTGAGCCCTTGCGCCACCAGGATGCGGTTGTTCGGATCCAGCCGCACCACGTCGGCGACGGTGCCCAGCGCCACCAGGTCGAGCAGATTGTCCAGCTTGGGCTGCGGCTGCGTTTCGTAGGCGCCGCGTTTGCGGAACTCGGCGCGCAACGCCAGCAGCACATAGAACACCACGCCGACGCCGGCGATATGTTTGCTCGGGAAGCCGCACTCCGGCTGGTTCGGGTTGACGATCACACGCGCGGCCGGCAAGGTGTCCGCCGGCAGGTGGTGGTCGGTGACCACAACCTCGATGCCGCGCCGGTTGGCCTCGGCCACGCCGTCGATGCTGGCGATGCCGTTGTCGACGGTGATGATGATGTCGGGCTGCTTTTCGCGCGCCGTCAGTTCCACGATCTCCGGCGTCAGGCCGTAGCCGTATTCGAAGCGGTTGGGAACGATGAAGTCGATGTTGGCGCCCATGGCGCGCAGGCCGCGCAGCGCGACCGCGCAGGCGGTGGCGCCATCGCAGTCGTAGTCGGCCACGATGACCATGCGTTTGCCGGCGGCGATGGCGTCGGCCAGGAACACGGCTGCCGCGCCGATATGCAGCAGGCCCGAAGGCGGAATCATTGCCGTCAGTTCGCTCGACAAATCCTTGATGTCGGTCAGGCCGCGCGCCGCGTACAGGCGCGCCAGCACCGGATGGATGCCTCCCTGGCGCAGCATTTCGGATTCGCGGTAAGGGTAGGGACGGGTGGCGATACGGGTCATGTGCGGACGGTGCTCAGTAAGGTGTTCAGGTTTTGCTTGCGCCAGAATTTGCGCTGGGCGAGTTTGGTGCTCGATACCGTCATCCAGCCGTGACGGTGGCTGAGCACCAGGGTGACGCGGCCGATGCGGCCATCCTTGAGCGCCGCCAGCAGCGGCGCGAACCACTCCTGCTCCAGGCGCTGCATGCGGGCCAGCCAGTCGGCCCAGTCGCCGGTTTGCGCCGACGGAATCAGTTCCGCCAGCACGGCGGTGACGGCGCCGCCGTTGCCGGCATCGGCGATCAGCCGCGCGGCCTCCGGCGCCCGCCGTTCGGGCGCTGCCAGCGCCTGCATCCATGACGGCGCACCGGCGCTTGCCACCCACAGTGGCAGCGCCGCCGGGGTAACGGGCGCGGAGCCGCCCCACAGCCAGAACGAATTGACCTGTTGCAGGCCGCGTTCGTGACGCGCTTCGTTGACCGGGTGTTCGTGCCACAGCATCTGGATCTCGTTTTGCAGCTTGCGGTAATCGCGCGCGCGCTCGCCTTCCGGCACCCAGTCGCTGATGTATTGGGTGGTGGCGGCATCCGGAGAGGCGGTGCGCAGGCCGGACCAGTCGTCCGCGCGGGTAAACCACAGCCCCGGGGTCGCGTACAGCAGCGGCTTGCCCAGTTCATCGAAGTACGGGCGGGCGACGTCGTACAGGCTGCGCGATTCGTCCTCGGTCAGTTGCAGCGCGCGCGGGTCCGACAGCAGCGAGTGGGTGCGCGAGATCTGGATGTTCGCCGGTTGGACCGCGAACCAGTGGCCGCTGGCCGCCGCCGTGGCCAGCTCCGGGCCGCAGCCGCGCATGGCGGCGGTGGCCACCGGGGCGCCGGTATCGGGATGGTCGGGCGCCGGCGCCAGGCCGAGCGCGTGGCTCAGCCACGCCTCATGCGGCAGCACGCGACTGTTGTTGTCGAAAATAGTGGTTTTGGCGTCGCTGTGGCGCGACAGCAAAGCTGCCAGGGCGGGTGTTTGCAGGGCGCGGATCAAGTCGCGCGCCATCTCCGCAGGAGGCAGCGCGTAAGGCAGAACAAGGGTGATTTCAGTCATTCCGAGATTGTAGGGCATTGCGGCGAAGGGCGAAAAAATCTTTCGAGCAAACTATCGTGGTAGTTGTCAAGATTAAAATACAACATTCCTTTAAGATATTGAAAATAAAATCACTGTAATGGCCAAATATCAATTGTCGAAAATAAAATTGATATGTAATATGAGCAACTTAAATGATTTGCAGGCATCACTCAACAAGCGTGAATGCCTCCGCGACCAGCGCCGCTACCACCGCAACCACGTGATAGCAGCTGTTCAGCTAACCCAACTCCTAAAAGAATTAGAAGGCATTACCACATGAGTTCGATCAACCTTGCTACCAGCATTCACATTTGCGAAGATACCGAAGGTAATTTCGATGTGCGCGATATTCTCTCCCAAGCGGGCTACGCGGCGAGTGCCTCGCTGACCGTGAGCGCGATGTACGTGGTGCTGCCGGACGGCACCACGTCAACTAAAGACACCCCGTTGTTCGGCAAAGTCGACGCCGACACTATCTATATTCGCCCGGGCCAATGGCATGCCGACTACAACGGTGAGTTCACCACCATCGAATTCGTGGTCGATCAGGGCGCCGGCAACACCGTCACCATGACCCTGCAGGTGATCGTCGATCCAGTCAACGACGCGCCCACCGCCGCCGACAAGACCTTCAACCTGGACAACGGCAACGCCGTGGTGCTGTCGCAAGGCGATTTCGGCTTTGTTGACGCGGTCGAGCACGACGCCTTCCAGTCGGTGATCGTCACCTCGCTGCCGAGCGCCGGCAAATTGCTGCTCAACGGCGTGGCCATCGCCGAGAACACCGAGGTGTCGGCCGCCGACATCGCCGCCGGCAAGCTGGCCTTCGAGCCGAGCCAGAGCACGTCGGGCAGCTTCGACATCGGCTTCAAAGTCCGCGACGCGGGCGGCCTGGTTGGTTGCGGCGCAGCCGACACCAGCGCCACGCCGAATTACCTGACCTTCAAGGTGCCGCCAGCGCATCTGGGCGACTTCGTTTGGGAAGACAGCAACGGCAACGGCGTGCAGGACGCTGGCGAAGCCGGCATCGGCAATGTCGTGGTCGAGCTCAAGGACGCCAGCGGCAAGATCGTGCAAACCACCAGCACCGACGCGGCCGGCCGCTACAACTTCACCGCCGATCCCGGCAGCTACACGGTGTCGGTCAAGGCTCCGGCCGGCTATGTGTTCACCGGCAAGGACGCCGGCGCGGACGATGCCATTGACAGCGATGTGGGCGCCACCGGCCAGACCGAGGCCATCACCCTGAAGGCGGGCGACATCAACAACACGGTCGATGCCGGTCTGTACAAAAACGCCAGCGTGGGCGACCGCGTCTGGCTCGATACCAACAAGAACGGACTGCAGGACAGCGGCGAAGCCGGCGTAAGCAACGTCAAGGTCAGCCTGTTTGGCGCGGACGGCAAGCAGGTCGGCGCCAGCGTCACCACGGACGCCAACGGCAACTACCAGTTCAGCAACCTCAAGCCCGGCAGCTACAGCGTGGTGTTCGATAAGGCGAGCTTGCCGGAAGGAATGACCTTCACCAGCGCCAACCAGGGCGGCAACGACGCCGCCGACTCCGACGTCAACGCCGCCGGACAGTCGAACACCTTCACGTTGACCTCCGGCCAGATAGACATGAGCGTCGATGCCGGCGTGTTGGCGGCCGCCACCATCGGCGACCGCGTCTGGATCGACAATAACGGCAACGGTCTGCAGGATAGCGGCGAAGCGGGCAAGTCCGGCGTCACTGTCGAGTTGCGCGACAACGCCGGCAAGGTGCTCAAGACCACCACCACCGACAATAACGGCAATTACAAGTTCAGCGTCGAGGCCGGCACCTATTTGGTTGCCATCAAGACCCCGACCGGCTACACCGTGACCACGCAAAAGGTCGGCAGCAACAACGCCATCGACAGCGATGCCAACGCCAGCGGCAATCTCGGCAGCGTAACCGTCACCGCCGGCCAGAACGTCACCACCATGGACGCGGGTATCTATCAGAAGAGCAGCATCGGCGACAAGGTCTGGCTCGACAGCAACGGCGACGGCATCCAGCAAAGTGGCGAAGCCGGCGTCAAGGGCGTGGGCGTGACCTTGCTCAACGAGAAAAACGTGGTCGTTGGCACCACCACCACCGACGCCAGCGGCCTGTATTCGTTCGGCGACCTCGGTCCGGGCAAGTATTCGGTCAAGTTTGCGGCGGTCGACGGCTATCTGTTCACCAAGCAGAACCAGGGCAGCAACGACAGCCTCGACTCGGACGTCGACAGCAGTGGCAAAAGCGCGCAGATCACGCTGGCCTCCGGCGTCAACGACAAGACCCACGACGCCGGCCTGGTCAAGGCCTCGAGCATTGGCGACACCATCTGGGAAGATAGCAACTACAACGGCGTGCAGGACAAGGGCGAAAAGGGCGTCGATGGCGTCACCGTCAAGCTGTACGACGGCAACAATGTCCTCAAGGGCACCACCGTGACCCACGACGGCGGCCAGTACCTGTTTGGCGGCTTGGCGGCCGGTAATTACAAGGTCGAAGTGGTCAAGGCTAACGGCTGGTTCTTCACCAAGGCCGATGTCGGCGACTACGCCACCGATTCGGATGTCACCAGCGTCGCCGGCAACACCGGCCGCACCGACTCGATCAGCCTGGACTCCGGTGAGCAGATGCGCTCGGTCGACGTCGGCATCTACCGCAAGGGCAGTATCGG
>Ga0308163_10002098_pt1 | contig 19109 bp, 13 predicted proteins | sample PhyTR1_FD_201037 | JGI IMG/M metagenome (GOLD analysis project Ga0308163, IMG submission 201037) | Phyllosphere microbial communities from UC Gill Tract Community Farm, Albany, California, United States - DLSLT.R1 | ecosystem: Host-associated > Plants > Phyllosphere > Unclassified | place: USA...
TTGCATGGTTGCCTGGTGCTTTGTAGTGAATGAAAACAGCACCCTATCATGCCGGACCGCCTGTTGGCGACCCGATCGGATGCTGTTGGTCCATTCCTACTGCAGGCGAACCGCCACGTCGAACAGCCACGTCCGGCGAATTTCCACCACATCGTACTGGCGCGCCAGCGCCGGCGGGAACGGTCCATACGGCGCGTGACTGGCAATGATCTGGCGGATCGCCTCATCGACCGCGGGCACGCCGCTCGAAGTCACGAACGTCACCCGCTCCACCGAACCGTCGCTGCGCACGGCCACGGTCACGAGCGGCTGCCGGTGCGGCTGTTTGACGACATCGCGCACGGCGTCCAGGCTCATGTTCAGCTCGATCTTGCGGCCCATGGCTTCGGCATACGCCACGAGGTCGGCATTGGCATCGGCGCGGCCCAGCAGCCAGCCGCGCCGCTGCCCGCCGGCAGCGTCACGCTGCGCGGCTTCCTGGTTCAGCTGGCGACCGATCGCGCGCAGGCGTTCTTCACGCTGCGCTTCCTGCGCGGTTTGCACGGGCGCCGGTGGCGCTTGCGGTAACTGGGCAAGACGGGCAGCCTCCTGCCTGATCGCGTCCTGGCGGGATGCTTCCTGGCGAGCGGCTTCCTGGCGAGCGGCTTCCTGGCGAGCGGCTTCCTGGCGTGCCGCTTCCTGCCGTGCCGTTTCCTGTTGCGCCAGTCTGGTTTGCTCCTGCCGTGCCGCTTCGGCGCGCGCGGCGTCAAGCCGTGCGTGCTCCTGGCGCGCCGCTTCACGCCTGGCCTGTTCCTGGCGAGCGATTTCCGCACGGGCAGCCTCACGCTGGGCCGCCGCGTTGCGGTTTGCTTCCTCGAGACGCTGCGCATCTGCGCGTTCGGCGTCGCGTTGCGCCGCTTCGGCGCTGGCGAGTGCTTCGCGGGTGGCCTGTGCCTGGGCCTGTGCCTTCAGCTCGGCAAGCAGCTGCTGTTCCGCCGCAGCTGCTGCCGCTGCCCGCGCAGCCTCGCGCTGAACAACCTGCTGGCGCACGCGTTCTTCAGCGATCGCCTTGTCCTGCTTGTCGTCATCGAGCGCGATGATGCGCGCGCCGGTCGCGTCGTCATTCTGCGGTGTCGGCGCTGGCTGGACCCTGGCAGTCGGTGTGGGTGCCGCCGGGGGCGCGGGCGCGTTCGGCTCTGGCGCGACGGGCCGCGTCGGCTCGCTCGTGGCCATCGGTGCTTGTGTTGCCACGGGCGGCATTGCTGCTGGTGCTGTGGCTGACACAGGCGAAGGAGCAGGTGCAGGCGCAGGCGCAGGCGCCAGCCGGACATTCAGTTCCGTCGCTGCCAGGCGCCGTTCTTCCCACGGCATGCGCAATCCTGGAAGTCCGAACACGTCGCCCTCGAGCGGAATGCTGAGCAGAAGCGCGTGGATCGCCACGGAGAGCAGCAATGCCAGGCGCATCCGCCAGGAAAAGGTGGGCGTGTCGGAAGGGGTTCTCACATTGTCAGGTCGGTCGCGGTCGGCGTGATGGTGGCAAGTTGCCAAGGGTGCAAGATCAGCGGCGATGCTATCACACCGCTGGCGCCGTCGCCATGCGCGCTGAGCGCGGCCGACCTGTGGCACTATCGCTGGAAACGCCACCGTGGTGCAACGCAGTCTCCCGGTATCGACTACCACCAGCAAAGGACCGCCGTCCATCCCACAGATTTCCCACCTCGTCGGCACCAGGACCTATCTGTTTGCCGATCTGCGCGACCTGCTCGCCAAGGCCACGCCCGCGCGCTCGGGCGACCACCTGGCCGGGATCGCCGCAGGCAGCGCCGAAGAGCGCGTCGCCGCGCAAATGGCACTGGCCGACCTGCCCCTGACGACGTTTCTGAATGATGCCGTCGTGCCGTACGAGACCGATGAAGTCACGCGCCTGATCATCGACAGCCACGACGCCGCAGCGTTTGCGCCGATCCGTCACCTGAGCGTGGGCAGTTTGCGCGAGTGGCTGCTGGGCGACGCGGTCGACGGCGCCGTGTTGGCGCGCGTCGCCGCTGGCCTCACGCCCGAGATGGCGGCGGCGGTGTCGAAGATCATGCGCATCCAGGACCTCGTGCTGGTGGCGCGCAAGTGCCGCGTGGTCACGCGCTTTCGCAACACGATCGGCCTGGCCGGCACGCTGTCGACGCGGCTGCAGCCGAACCATCCGCTGGACGACCTGTCGGGCATCGCGGCCAGCCTGTTCGATGGCCTGATGTATGGCAGCGGCGATGCGGTCATCGGCATCAATCCGGCCACGGACAATGTCGCGCAGGTCATCAAGCTTGTCACGATGCTGGACGATATCATCAGCCGCTACGAGATTCCCACCCAGTCATGCGTGCTGACGCACGTGACCAATACCATCGAGGCAATCGGGCGCGGCGCACCGGTCGACCTGGTATTCCAGTCGATCGCGGGCACGCAGGCCGCCAACGCCAGCTTCGGCATCGACCTGGCACTGCTCGGCGAAGCCCGCGCCGCGGCCCTGTCGCTGGGCCGCGGCACGGTCGGCAACAATGTCATGTATTTCGAGACCGGCCAAGGCAGCGCGCTGTCGGCCAATGCCAACCACGGCGTTGACCAGCAAACCTGCGAGGCGCGTGCGTACGCAGTGGCGCGCGCCTTCGAGCCGCTACTGGTCAACACCGTGGTGGGCTTCATGGGGCCGGAATACCTGTACGACGGCAAGCAGATCATCCGCGCCGGCCTGGAAGACCACTTCTGCGCCAAGCTGCTCGGCCTGCCGATGGGGTGCGATGTCTGCTACACCAACCACGCCGAAGCCGACCAGGATGACATGGACGTGCTGCTGACGATGCTGGGCACGGCCGGCTGCACCTTCGTGATGGGCATCCCGGGCGGGGACGACATCATGCTCAATTATCAGACGACGTCGTTCCACGACGCGCTGTATGCGCGCCGCGCACTCGGCCTGCAACCGGCGCCCGAGTTCGATGCGTGGTTGCGCACAATGGGTATTTTCAAGGGCGCGGGCCAGGCCGAGCTGGGGCGGACCGTGCCACCGGCATTCCAGCGCGCGTTGCTGCAGTCATCCTGAGGTTGCCATCATGGCCGATTCGACCGACCACCCCATTGCCGACGCCGCACCCTGGCAGCGCTTGCGCCAGTTCACCGACGCGCGTATCGCGCTGGGCGCGGCCGGCATCAGCCAGCCGACTGGTGCCCAGCTTGACTTCCAGCTCGCCCATGCGCGGGCGCGAGACGCCGTGCATCTTCCGCTCGATATCCACGCGCTCATGCCCGCTCTGCAGGCTGCGTGGCCGCACGTCGGCCTGCCCCTCCTTCTGACCAGCGCGGCTGCGAATCGCAACGTTTATCTGCAGCGACCGGATCTGGGCCGGCGGCTCGACCCGGCATCGCGCGCAGTCCTGGCCGATATCGACGATGACAAACGCCGCTGCGACCTGGCCATCGTCGTGGCCGATGGCCTGTCATCCCATGCCATTGCGCAGAATGCCGCACCCTTTCTGGCAGCGCTGCGTCTGGAGCTGGCCGCCGAAACGTGGACGCTGGCCCCGGTCACGATCGTCCAGCAAGGCCGCGTGGCGGTGGGCGATGAAGTCGGTGAATTGCTGGAAGCGAAAGTCGTCGTGGTGCTGATCGGCGAACGGCCAGGTCTGAGTGCGCCCGACAGCATGGGAATCTACCTGACCTGGGCGCCACGCGTTGGCCTGACCGACGAGCGTCGCAACTGCATCTCGAACGTCAGGCCGGCGGGGTTGGGTTATGCCCAGGCTGCCGCCAAGCTGCATTATCTGCTCGGGCAGGCGCAACTGCGGCAGTTGAGCGGTGTTGCATTGAAGGATGAGACGACGCAGGACGACGTGCTGCCGGGCGGCGGCGGGTCAGTCTTCCTGCTGTGATTTTTCGAAACAGATGTGACGTTTTGGAAATTGCTGCAACCACTGGCTGTGAGTGGCGGAGGCAACTAAACCGTGCTGAGTTGAACTAGCCGGATTAACTTTTCCATGCGTTCAACGGCCAGTTCTTTGCGCAGCTTAGCTACCTCAGCTTCCAGCTCTGACACGCTGCTACTGCCAGGTGGCGCCGTTGGATCGCTGCCTTTCTTGGCTGCGCTAACCCAGTTCGCCAAAGTGCCTTTGGGGATGCTAATTCGCTTCGCTGCCTACTCTAGTGTAAGGCCCTTGGCAAGTACCAACTTGACTGCTTCTACTCGGAATTCTGGTGTGTATGTCGTTAATTTCATGCTCTCACTCCACCTGACAATTTTATCAAACGGAAGTGTCCGAAAAATTCAGGTTACCTCAGTAAGCTGTACGCCGATCGGGCGTACGCTTCGAAAGCACATCGGGCTTGGTTGCGTGGTCGAGGCATCGCAGCTTGTCTCGCGCGGTATGGCGTGGAGTCGCGCGAAAGGCTTGGACGGTGGCGTTGGGTGGTCGAGCGCACCTTGGGGGGCTGCACCGCTTTCGCAGATTGCGCATTCGACATGAGCGACGAGCAGACATGGACCAGGCGTTCCTGTCGCTTGGCTGCTCCCTCATCTGTTGGCGGTACGTCGAGAGGTTTTGTTAGGCGTTTTAAATCTCACCGTTTCACACGATTCGAGCGATAATTCTGCTACAGCAGAACAACAACGTACGCCCATGAGAACGGTTCGACCCACCGAATTCCCTGCAGATCTATTTGTAAGTTTGAGAGAAGCGCTGGGGAAGGCTATGCGGTCCCCTCGCACCCATGCGGCTTGACCGTGTCAAACGCAGCACTGGTAGCCAACGTCTCGACACAAACGCTCGTTGATGTCGTACCTTTGGCGATCTAGACTATCAAGATTTTCTGACGTGGAGCACTCGTGAGTAATTGGAAGGAAGGCATGCAATGCGTCCAGTAAACCGAGGAGTGTCGCCATCTGAGAATTTTTCTCATTATAGAGATGCCGCGCAATCGTTGATAGGCCGATTGGGTTCATATTGCAGCTACTGTGAGCGCCACATTGAGACTCATCTGGCAGTAGAGCATATCAGTCCAAAATGTACTGATCCGGATCGGGAAAAAGATTGGGATAATTTTCTGCTCGCATGTGTCAACTGCAATTCTTCCAAGGGCGATACTTCGATTAATGCGTTGGAGTACTTTTGGCCCGACACGGACAATACACTCAAGATTTTTAGCTATCTAGATGCTCTCGTCGTATCCACGCCTAGTCTCGACTCTGAACAAAGGGAAAAAGCTGATTCTCTGATCCGCTTGGTGGGGTTGGATAGATATCCGGGAAATTTGGATAAGACGCGCAGGCCAAGCAATTCCGACAGACGATGGATCTTTAGAAAAGATTTATGGGGTATTGCACAGCAGTCCCACCAACGCCTGCGTCTGAACGATAGTTCCGAACTTCGAGAGCAGATCGTCGAAACAGCGTTGGGGCGCGGAGGATTTGGTATTTGGTTCGCTGTTTTTGCCGATGATGAAGATATGTGCAAGCGTTTGGTAAGTGCTTTTCCAGGAACGGCCTGCTACTACTTCGGTGAATTTGCAGACCTTCCAGTGCCAGTGCACGTCTTGCGTCTATTGTCGATCGTTGTGGAAGAAATACATCAGTCCAGGAAGTACGTTATGAAAGTGCTGTTGCCGCCTACGAACAGTTACAAGCGAATAAAAATAAAATTGATTCCAAAAGAGCAATCGGCAGGCGCCGATCGCGTTCCGGAAGATAAAAATTTGAATGGTCTTTCAGTTTGGGTCAGCATGATCGAGTATGCTGCGATTTCGACGATAAGCAGAAACAAGATTACTGTGGTTGTTTTCGAATGGCGCAGCCCTGACTCATCCGTGGCTACCATGACTCGTCACTATGTCTATCCTTCTTGTGAGGGGAAAGACGTTGCGGCAATTACTTTTCGTACTATGTTTTCCGTCGCCAAGGATATTGACAATTTCTTTGCTACAGGGATACCGCCGGCAATAAAGAGGTAGCAGTCGATTTAATCGATGTTTGCCTGATTTAGAGCGACGGTGCCCGGACTCGAGCGCGGCGCAAAAGCGCGGGCAACTAATGCAAGATAAAGTTCCAAAATGTCAAGGCCCACGGTGACTGAGGACAATAGAACACATTGCGGAACTTGGATGAGATAACATGCAAATTAACAAATTAGATATCGAAAATTTCCAACTTTTCGCTAACCAATCGTTCGCGCTTCATGAACGATTCAACCTCATCGTTGGAGTCAACGGTAGCGGGAAGACGTCGTTGTTGAGGGCGTTGGCAGTTGCTCTGGGCGGGTGGGCGCATGCGTATATCAAGGATGAGCGGAACCATCGCCCAATCCTGGACGAAGAAATCAGAGAGATTCATGGCGATGGGCGTTTTGATAAGACGAAATTTACAAAAGTTACAGCGATCGGAAAGGCCGCCGTCATTGACCGATATCATCAGCAAAAAGAAGGATCTGTGATTTGGTCGCGTGCACGAGCGGAAGGCACAAAACACACAAGAGTCGACGGCTCGATTCAATACGGTTCAAATCCAACCCAGTATGCACTGAATTTCGAGACTCTTGGTAATGACGCTCTCATGTTTATCGATAAAGGTGAGAAATTCGCTCTCCCTCTTTTTGCCTTCTACGAATGCGATCGCATCTGGAAATCGGCTGAGTCCATTGATCCCGTGGAAGCTTCCAAAACCAAATACTCTCGGTTTGACGCGTATCGGGATTGTTTTCATACCGGGGCGAATCACAAGCAATTGGGCGAGTGGCTACTCAGGAACGAAATGGCGTCTGCCCAAAAGCAGGTTCTTACGCCAGTGCTACTCTCCATCCGGGCTGCAGCAAAGGTTGCTCTAGAGGGCTGTACCGGAATTCGGTTTGATTTCGACGAAAGCCGCGTGCTCGTCGAATTTAATAACGGTCGTGTTGTTCCGTTTGAGCATTTGAGCGACGGTCAGCGCACTATGTTAGGCTTGTTCTGTGATTTGGCACGACGTGCGGCAATATTGAACCCCCATTTCGGTGGCGAAGCGAGTCTACATACGAAAGGTGTAGTATTGATCGACGAACTCGACTTGCATCTGCACCCTCGTTGGCAACGTCAAATCATCCGCGGTTTGTCGTCAATGTTCCCGAATATCCAATTCATATGTACCACCCATTCGCCGTTTATTATTCAAGCCTTAGAGGTGGGCAAGCTAGTGATGCTTAGCGGCGAGGGCTGCGGTGATATTAATAAAATGAGCATTGAGGACATTGCGGAAGAAATTCAAGGTATCGAAATTCCGCAGAGGAGCCAGCGGCACCAGAATATGATAAAGGCAGCTGAAGAGTATTTCAAAGCATTGCGTGAAGCCCAAAATGTTGACGCTGGCACTCCGCATGACGAGGCTTCACTTGCGGCATTAAAGGCCCGGCTCGACATTTTATCCGCTCCATTTTCTAACGACCCGGCATATCAGGCATTCTTGAATGTGGAGCGTCTGTCCGTATTGGGAGACCGTAACTTATGAGACCGATCACACGAGGTGTTCGACCGACGATCTCATTTAGTCATTACCGCGATGCATTCCCGGCACTAAAAACAAATCTGGGCGCTTATTGCAGTTATTGTGAACGGCGTTTACCAACGAATTTGGCGGTGGAGCACGTTCAACCAAAATCCTTGCACAAATCACTAGAACTCGAATGGGACAATTTTCTACTTGCCTGCTGCAATTGCAATTCGAGTAAGGGCGATACGGATGTCGTCTTGAACAACTATATCTGGCCGGACTCCAGCAATACGCTGAGGGCTATTGATTACTCAAGCGGGCTTGTACAAAACAGTTTGAACTTAACCGATCCCGCGCGAAGCCTAGTAGACGCATTGATCATTTTAGTCGGTCTGGACAAGGATCCTGGCCATCCGGAAAAGGAAAGAAAACCAGACTTTTCTGACCAGCGTTGGAAGGATCGATTGGACACTCTTGATAAGGCTCGGAAATGCAAGGCACGGCTTGATGCCTGCGACAGCGTGGAACTGAGGGAGACCATCGTGGAGTCCGCACAGGGCTGGGGTAGTTTCTCGATTTGGTTCGAGGTATTCAAGCACGACGTCGACATGTGTTCAAGATTGATCCAGGCATTTCCAGGCACCGCACAAGATTGCTTTGACAACCATCGTCCCGTGCAAAGACCAAGATCAATGTGTTGAAAGAAAGATCGATTATTCTCCTTGCTTTTTAAGACCGATGAGAAGATAACGGCATTACAATTCCCGGCCGCTTCTTTAAGTTCGATGCCAAGACTCCCTGCTCTAGCGCATTCTCACGTTGCGGCGTACTAGCAGTGCGAAATTACAAATTTTCGTGACGTTTATTTTTGTTATATGCGTTATTCTTAAGTTATCTGTAACACCGTCTGACGGCACAGTTGGCAACTTAACCGGCTGATTTAAATCTTTGTTCCGGCGATACCAATAGAATACCCCTTGCAGGTGCCTTTCTCAAAAAGGCCGGAGGATAATAGACTTGCATTATGCATCAGCACGTTGCTCAAACCATACAATGCATGAGCTCAGTCGAGGTGCTGAAACAGCGCACTTAACACTGCGTGAAGTTCGGTGGCAATGTGAGCTTCGGGTCGGTACCGGCCTGTCGTGACAGTCGGTGCTTTTTCAAGCCAGGCAACCTGCTAAGCTGACGTGAACGGCGGGGTTCGGCCAGAAGCAGCCCTCCAGTCAATATCGGCACTATGACCTACTTGAAAATCAAGAATGCAAAATCTTCAGGAGCAGCAGCGTCTAGTCGATGCTGAACTAGTTGAAGCCATGATCGAAAGCACCCCTGAGTCATGGGAGCAAATCGTACTGACGCTAGCTAGATTGCCATCAACTGCGTCGAATGGGGCGACTACGCTTGGAGCTTTCGGAAATTTCCACCATGAGCTATCAAGTCCGCAGGGATATGCTCCCGTTGGACCTGCCGACAGTCTTTACGCAGCGACGTACAAACTTGATGAACTATTGCAAGATGCTCGAGGCTTGCTGGTGAGAGCGGTCTACTTCGCCAAACAAGAGGGTGACAGCTGGACGTTCAAAGCTAATTTCGATTACGAATAGTCAGTCGGAGACATGTCCGCTTCGGGTCGACAGCTGCCTGTCTCGGCCATTGCTGGATTTTCAACCTGGCAACCTGCTATGCTCGGGCGAACGGCCGGGTTCGGCCAAAAGCGGACCTTATCGATTCGGAAGGCTAGGGTTAAAAATGTTTTTGGACGAAGCGTTAAAACTTAGCATTTTTGGGCCGATTATTCTGCTCGGGCTCTCACTCAGCGGAGTCCTGTATGTGTGCGTGCTGGTTCATACTGTCGCTCCTGCCGAAAATTACTGCGGGACCGCGAGCTTGAGCAATTCTGGCTCACTATCGCCTTATTGTTATTGTTGACTCTACCAATGGCGATACTAATCTTAAAGTAACTGCTTTGGGTCGACAGCGGCCTGTCGAGACAGTCAGTGACATCTCAATCTAACCACTTGCCATGCTCGCTTGATCGGTCGCGTTCGGCCCAAGCAATTAGTGCGAAACCACACCTGTCGCCCGTTGCCCCTCACCAACCTACGAATCAGATGTCCAATACGAGTGTACGAAATGAGATTGCGGAGCTTGAACAACTTGGCCCGCTGCCATCGGAGGATGAAGCAGATGTCGCCCAGATCGCCAGGATCGAAACGCTTTACCGAGCCATTGCAAAGCCAATAACGGATAACGAGGCCTGCGTACTCGTCGAATTGTTCGGCCCTGATAGCTGCTATGGACTTGCCTCCTCGTTCATGCATCTGATCGAGACAGCACCTGGTTGGCCGCTCAGAGACTGCCTGGCGCAGCTAAACAGCGATTGGAAAATCGAGCTCTGGAACCGCGCAATCAGAGGCGGTCATCAGCTTTAGGGCTGAAGACCGCCCAGGGCCTGAAGCTGCAGGTCGCGATCCCGATCCTACGGCTGCTTGCAGCTGTTAACAGAACTAGGCGGGCTTAGCCAGGCACCGCAGCACCTCGCGTCACTTTGATTGCCGCAAGTCACACTTGCTGCAGACAGCGACGCGAACCGCCCTGCCACTAGCTCAGCGCGCCGCCGCTTTCGCCCGCGCTGCGTGCAGCTTTTTGTAGCTGTCGATCAGGCGATGATGGCGGTCGAGACCTTCGAGCGCCATGCTGGTCGGGGTCAGGCCATGGAAGCGCACGCTGCCATCGACCGAACCGACGACGGCGTCCATGCGCTCGTCACCATACATGCGGCGGAAATTGACGATGTAATCATCCAGTTCCAGATCGTCGTCGAGCGAGACTTCCAGCACCACATTCATCGCCTGGTAGAACAGGCGACGTTCGACCGTGTTGTCGTTGTACTGCAAGAACGCACCGACCAGTTCATGTGCATCTTCGAGCTGGCCAAGCGCCAGGTGGATCAGCAGCTTGAGTTCCAGCACGGTCAGCTGGCCCCATTCGGTATTCTCGTCGAACTCGATACCGATCAGCGTAGCGATATCCGAGTACTCGTCGAGTTCACTGTTTTCCAGGCGATCGATCAGCGCTTCCAGGCTATCGTCGTCCAGGCGATGCAGATTCAGGATATCGCTGCGGAACAGCAGCGACTTGTTCGTGTTATCCCAGATCAGGTCTTCGACTGGATAGATTTCGGAGTAACCCGGCACCAGGATGCGGCAGGCCGTGGCGCCAAGCTGGTCGTACACCGCCATATACACTTCCTTGCCCATGTCGGCGAGGATTGCCAGCAGCGTCGCCGCTTCCTCGGCATTGGCGTGTTCGCCCTCGCTCGTGAAATCCCATTCCACGAAATCGAAATCGGCTTTCGCGCTGAAGAAGCGCCACGAAACGATGCCGCTCGAATCGATGAAGTGTTCGACAAAGTTGTTCGGCTCGGTGACGGCATTGCTGGCGAAGGTCGGCTGCGGCAGATCGTTGAGGCCTTCAAAGCTGCGGCCCTGCAGGAGTTCGGTCAGGCTGCGCTCCAGTGCTACCTCGAAACTCGGGTGCGCGCCAAACGAGGCGAACACGCCGCCGGTCTTGCGGTTCATCAGCGTCACGCACATGACGGGATAGGTGCCGCCCATCGACGCGTCCTTCACCAGCACCGGGAAGCCCTGCTCTTCCAGTGCTGCGATGCCGGCCACGATGCCCGGATATTTCGCGAGCACCTCTTGCGGCACGTCCGGCAGCGACAATTCGCCTTCCAGGATCTCGCGCTTGACGGCGCGCTCGAAAATCTCGGACAGGCACTGCACCTGCGCTTCGGCCAGCGTGTTACCGGCGCTCATGCCATTGCTGACGTACAGATTCTCGATCAGGTTGGTCGGGAAGTACACGACCTCGTTGTCGGACTGGCGCACGTACGGCAGCGCGCAGATGCCGCGCGCGGTATTGCCCGAGTTGGTATCGATCAGGTGCGAGCCACGCAGTTCGTCGTCCGGGTTGTAGATCTCGAGGCTATAGGCATCGAGAATCTCCGCTGGCAACGCGTCATTCGGCCCCGGCTTGAACCAGCGTTCATTCGGGTAATGGACGAACGATGCGTTGGCAATGTCTTCGCCCCAGAACGCGCCGGCGTAGAAGTGATTGCAATTGAGACGCTCGATGTATTCGCCCAGCGCAGACGCCAGCGCGCTTTCCTTGGTCGCGCCCTTCCCGTTGGTGAAGCACATCGGCGAATGGGCATCGCGGATATGCAGCGACCACACGTTCGGGACGATATTGCGCCACGAGGCGATCTCGATCTTGATGCCCCAGTCGGCCAGCATCCCCGACATATTGGCGATGGTCTGCTCGAGCGGCAGGTCCTTGCCGGTGATATAGGTACTCGAGTCGGTCGACGGCTGCAGCGTCAGAAGCGCCTGCGCATCGGCGTCGAGATTCTCGACTTCTTCGATGACGAACTCGGGACCGGCCTGCACGACCTTCTTGACGGTGCAACGGTCGATCGAGCGCAGGATGCCCTGGCGGTCCTTGTCCGAGATATCGGCAGGCAGCTCGACCTGGATCTTGAAAATCTGCTGGTAGCGGTTCTCGGGGTCGACGATATTATTCTGCGACAGGCGGATGTTTTCGGTCGGGATGTTGCGCGTGTCGCAGTACAGCTTGACGAAGTACGCCGCGCACAGGGCCGACGACGCCAGGAAGTAATCGAATGGCCCCGGGGCCGAGCCGTCACCCTTGTAGCGGATGGGTTGGTCGGCAATCACCGTGAAGTCATCGAACTTCGCCTCGAGGCGCAGTTTATCGAGAAAGTTGACCTTAATTTCCATCGCAGATTTCCTCAGTAACGCTCTAAATCGTTCAAAAGCATAAAGCCCTGTAAAAACAGGGCTTTATTATTATTCGTAAGCGGGCGGGTGGACTGCCGGCGCCAGGCGCCAGGTACCACGCTCGCGGCCCGCCATTTTAGCATCGTTGCCGTGCCGGACAGTCGACAACGGGCGCAATGAGCAGACCGGCAAAATACCAGCGGCGTGGCAGCCGCGTGGCGTCGGTGTCATATGCCGGCGAAGTGCGGGCCGTCGCTGGTGGCGGGGTTTTGCCGTACTCGGCCTCATCGTTGGTTAGTTACATTTTATTGGCCTGCAGATTCCATTTGCTGACAGGCAGCACCTGATTACGTGGCAGTGGGACCAGTCGCGCCGGCGCGGAAGCGCTTGCGGTAATCGGTCGGCGATGTGCGCAGGACGGTCTTGAAGTGCTGCCGCAGCGACAGCGCCGTGCCGAACCCGGACGCGTGCGCGACGTGCTCGATCGACAAGTCACCCGTCTCAAGAAGCCGCTGGGCGTGGATCAGCCTCTGGCTCTGCAGCCACTGCTTGACGGAGGTTCCTGTCGCAAGACGAAAATGGCGGGTGAAATTGCGCCGGCTCATGGCAGCACGTTCGGCCAGCATGTCGATGCTGTGCTCCTCGTGCAGGTGCGCGCCAACCCAGTCGAGCAACTGGGCGAAGCGCCCTGCCGCCGCATCGTCCGGCACCGGCCGCTCGATGAACTGTGCCTGTCCGCCGTCGCGGTGCGGCGCGACCAGGATGTGCTTGGCGACCCGATTGGCGACCTCGGCGCCACAGAGCCGTCGCAGCAGATGCAGGCAGCAATCGAGGCCGGCGGCAACACCGGCCGAGCTCAGTATGTCCCCGTCGTCCACATAAAGCACGTGCTGGTCCACGTTGATTCGGGGATAGTGCTTTGCAAGCATGTCGGCCGCTTGCCAGTGCGTTGCCACGGTGCGCCCATCAAGCAGGCCAGCCTGCGCCAGCGGGAAAGCGCCCAGGCACAAGCCGACAATGATCGCGCCACGCGCATGTCCACGGCGCAAACTGTCGAGCAGATCGTCCGGCGCACTGCGACCGTCTGCATGCCAGGACGGCATGACGATGATGTCGGCCTCGTCGACTGCCGTCAGATCGGCAGTGGTCGAGATCGCGAACCCGGCAGAGGTCGCCAACTGGCCCGCCTGCGACGCGCAGACAGTGATCTCGAACGACATCGCTTCCGCGCCGGCCGCATGGCTGCCGAACACGAGACAAGGCACCGACAGATGAAATGGCGTGATGCCCTCGAAAGCAATGACGGCGATCTTACGATGACTGACGACGAAGTGTATTGGCCGCATGGCCCGATTGTATCGAAAGTCAGCCTTCGGGCCAATGTTCGATCGTCCCCATTCCGCAGATAATCGTTGCACCGGTTTGCCCGACAGGTCAAACGACATCGTCGTCGGGCGCCAGATCTCCATGAAAGGAACACACCATGAACAAACGCGCTATCGTCGTCGTCGACCTCCAGAACGAGTATCTGCCTAGCGGAAAGCTGGCCCTGACCGGCATCCATGCTGCATTGGAAAATGCAGCACGCGTGATCGCGGATGCCCGGGCCAAAGGCGAACTGGTCATCCATATCCGCCACGAGTCCGCGGACCCTGACGCGCCCTTCTTCACTCCGGGAACGCAGGCCGTGCAGATTTACGACACCGTGTCGCCTGCGCATGGCGAAACGGTCGTCGTGAAGAACTTCCCGAATGCCTTCCTGAAGACGAATCTCAGAGAGCTGCTCGACGACCACGGTGTCGAGGCAGTCACGGTGATCGGCGCCATGAGCCATATGTGCATCGATGCGACGACCCGTGCGGCGTCCGACGTCGGGTACAAGACGACGGTCGTGCACGACGCCTGCGCCACGCGCGACCTCGAGTTCGGTGGAACGACCGTGCCAGCGGCGCAGGGGCACGCCGCGTTCATGGCAGGACTCGCCTTTGCCTATGCGTCGGTGCCGTCTACAGACGACTATCTGGCGGGCTGACCAGCAACTGGTCCATGACGGGCGGGAGCCAGCAGGGTGCCCTGCTCTGCCTCCTGCCGTCATCAGCACGCCAAGCAGCATGCCGGCGCACCCGCTCCGGCAGCCTCCCCTGTTGTTTCTAACCATCCCCATCCCCATCGATCGTGCTTCGTGCATTCGTCCTGAATGCGTCCGCACACGCGTCGAACCACACTCTACGTCCAGCGCCAGTCACCGCCGTACGGCCTAGCGATACGCCCACCTCCACAGCAAACAAAAATGATCGACAGACACGACTTTCGAATGAAAGAATTTCCTTAAAATACGCGAACACAACGGAAATTCGAAAAAACGAAAGATGCTTTGTATTCAACCGAATTTCGCTATAGACTTGGCATCACAGTGACAGTTCGAGCAGTGTCGAAGACTTTCGATATCGACGAACCGAAACCTGTAAGTTAAGGACTTGAGCAATACGAAATAAAACGAAAGAAAGAAACAGGTCATCCAGCTGGTCCGTATCCCGGCTAGTGTAGGCAGTGATCGCAACGAGACAGCCTTTCCGTTTGCCAGCATTCGCCACGCTGCTCCAACAACTTATACAAGGAAGCGTTTAATGAATTCTCCTTCACAGTGCCGCTCGGGCGCAGACCGTCATGGTCGCTTCGTGCTCAATCCGCTGACGTCTGCCACCCTGCTCGCGCTTGCCACGCTCGCGACATCGGCCCGCGCCCAGGATGTCATCGCAGCCGATGCCGGCAAGCTGGAACAAGTTGTTGTGACCGGCACTCGTGCCAGTCTGCAGCAGTCGCTGGAACTCAAGCGCAATGCTGCAGTCGTACAGGACAGCATCAGCGCGACGGAACTGGGCCGCTTCCCCGACAACAACGTGGCCGACTCGCTCAGCCATATCACCGGTGTCTCGATTTCGCGCACGGCCGGCGGCGAAGGCCAGCGGGTCAGCATTCGCGGCCTGGGCCCGGACTACACGCTCACCACCTTCAACGGTCGCCTGCTGGGCACCGACAGCGCGGGCCGCTATTTCGCGTTCGACGTGCTGCCGGCCGATGTGATCAGCGGTGCCGACGTCGTCAAATCGACCCAGGCACAACTGGTCGAAGGCGCCATCGGTGGCCTGGTGAATCTGCGCTCGGCCAGCCCGTTCGACCAGAAAGGCCAGCGTGGCCTGGTGCGCGCCGAGGCTGACCACAACGATATGAGTAGCCTGAACGGCAAGAAGCTGTCCGCCACCTACAGCAATACTTTCGACAACAAGCTCGGCGTGCTGCTCGGTCTCGTGTATGCCAAGCGCGATGTACGCACGGACACCGCCGGCAATGACGGCGGCTGGTCACGCAATCCGATCCCGAGCGACCCGAGCCAGTTCTGGGAATCCGGCAATACCTGGGGCGGCGCCATCGATCCGAACGGTAACGGCGTACTCGACCCGAACGAAGAAGGCCTGATCGGGCCCGGCCAGTTCCGCTTCGGCTCCATCATGGAGAAAAAGGAGCGGATCGCGCTCTCGGGCAAGGTGGAATGGCGGCCCAGCAGCGACGTCAAGGTCATCTTCGACGGCTTCAAGACCCGGCTCGATTCGCCGCAGGTGGGCTACCAGCTGTCGTACTACCCGCTGTATGCGCCGGGCCGTTGGTCCGACATCAAGGTCAACAACAATGTCGTGACCGACCTGACCTTGAACAGCAGCGACCCCGAACTGCGGCTCAATCCCGAAGTGCTGAACAAGACCGAATACCGGGTCGTCGATACCGCCATGTACGGCACCCGCGCCGAATGGCGGATTTCCCCGACCTTGAACGTGGCGGGCGATGTCTATCTGTCGACGTCGAAGCGTGACTCCGGTGGCAAGGACAGCTACGTCGTGCTGCGCATGAACCAGCCGAATACGACGCGCATCCGGCTCAACGGCGGCGCCGTGCCCGACGTGACGACCACGCTGGCCGACGGCCGCGACCTGCAGAGCGGCCTGGCACAGGGCCTGTTCAGCGGCAAGGACTTCAACACCCACTTCTACAGCCGTGCGGGCGACAATATCGATGACCGCATCGGCGGCGCGACAGTCAATGCCGACTGGAAGGTGGACCGTTACAGCATCGACTACCTCAGGTTTGGCCTCAGCCAGACGAACCGCAAGAAATCGCGCGACATGATCAACAATGCGTTCAACTCGGGGCAGGATCACTATTCCGGCGAAAACGCGATCAACGTGGGCGCCCTGGGCGGCAACGTGATCAACCAGACCCTGAGCCCGAAAGGCTTCCTGTCGGGCGTGAACGGCAACTTCCCGCGCAGCTTCCTCGGCTTCGACGTCGACAGCTATGCACAGGCACTGGCGGGCTACGACGGCCAGCCGCGGCCGGGCGGCGGCGTCTATAGCTCGACGCTGTCGGCCCCCGCCTTCAACCCGCTGGAAAGCTACCGCGTCGAAGAAAAGACGTCGACCGCCTTCGTGCAGGCCGACCTGGCCGGCGACCGCTGGTTCGCCGACGTCGGCGTGCGCTTCGTGCGCACCAAGACCAGTGCACAGGCGTGGGACGCCAAGATCAACGAGATCGTGCAGAACGGCGCATTCAACTTCACGCCCATCTACGCCGACCCGTCGATCGTGCGCCAGGATGCCACCTACAGCTTTGCCCTGCCGTCGGGTAACTTCACCTATTCGCTCACGGACAAGCTGCAACTGCGCGTCGGCGCGGCCAAGACGATGGCACGCCCGTCGGTCGACAAGCTGGCGCCGTCGAGCACCACGGCCAGCATCTCGTGGGGCGACTTCACGCAGATCTACGGCGGCAATGCCGATCTGAAGCCATACACGGCGCACCAGGCCGATGTGTCGCTGGAATGGTATTACGCCAAAGGCTCCGCGATGACCTTCGCCGTCTACCAGAAGAACATCAAGAACCAGATCACCAACCTCTGGCTGACGGGCCAGGACATTGGTGCACCGGGCGGACGCCTGTTCAACGTGCAACGCCCCATCAACGGCGACAGCGCCAAGGCGCGCGGCATGGAGATCGGCATGCAGCACCTGTTCAACAACGGCTTCGGCGTGCGCGCGCAGTACACGCGCAACCTGTCGACCAGCTGGGTCGCCGGCGTCGAACGCCCGCTCGAGGGCGTTGCGCCTGCAAGCGCGTCGCTGGGCCTCCTGTATGAACGCGGTCCGTGGAGCATGAGTACCACGGCCGACTTCACCGATTCCTTCGTCACTGCCAGCAACGTCATCGGTTCCGGCTTCAACGAAGTGACCAACTCGGTGACCTGGGTTACGGCCCAGCTCGCCTATGATGTGAACAAGTCGCTGCGCATCAGCATCGAGGGCAACAACCTGACCGATGCCGAACAGGCACCCCGGCTGACCAACGGCACCGTCAGCCTGCCCAACGGCTATTACCGTTACGGGCGCTCCGTGACCCTGGGCGCCAGCCTGCGATTCTGATGAAGTCTGCGGCGCCATGGTCCATGGCGCCACCAAGTCCATCGCCAGCGCGGGCCGGCCTGGCAATCCACCGGCCCGCCATACCGAGAACTGGAATCCTGATGCACACTGCTGTCTTTTCCTTTGCCGTCCTGATTGCCGGGACCATCCCTTTCGCCGCGCACGCCGCGGACCAGTCCAGCTACACGATGGCGGATTACGCCAGCGTCGCCAAGATCGACGCCCACCTGCACCTGCACAACGCGGCACCGGCGTTCATGGAAGCTGCCCGCCGCCAGAACTTCAAGATCCTGTCGATCAACGTCGACTACCCTGACTTTCCACCGCTCGATGACCAGCAGCGCGTCGCCATCGCACTGAAAAAGCAGTTCCCGCAGGACGTGGCGTGGGCAGCGAGCTTCTCCGTCGATGGCTCCGCCCAACCGGCCTGGCTGGCTGCCACCCGCCACCGCATCGCCGCATCGATGGAGGCCGGCGCCGTCGGCGTGAAGGTCTGGAAGAACATCGGCATGAGCCTGCGTGGTGCCGACAAAGAACTGGTCATGATCGACGACGCGCGCTTTGCGCCGCTGTTCGACGACCTGGCCCGCCAGGGCATCCCGCTGCTGGGCCACCAGGGCGAGCCGCACAATTGCTGGCTGCCGCTGGCGCGCATGACGGTCAACAACGACCGCACCTACTTCAAGAACCACCCGCAATACCATATGCACCTGCACCCCGAGATGCCGAGCTGGGAAGCGCAGATGGCGGCGCGCGACCGCATGGTGGCGGCGCATCCGACGCTGCACTTCGTCGGCGTGCACCTGGCGTCGCTCGAGCGCAATGTGGACGAACTGGCCGCCTTCCTCGACAAATTCCCGCACGCCGTCGTGGACGCGTCGGCACGCATCGGCCAGCTGCAATACCAGAGCCAGCGCGATCGCGAGAAGGTGCGCAACTTCTTCATCAAGTATCAGGACCGCATCCTCTACGGCAGCGACATGGCGCAAGAGCCTGGCCAGGATGGCGCCGCGCTGGGTCGCGAAGCCGAAGGCGTGTGGCGCATGCACTGGCGTTACTTCAATACGGCAGAGTCGTTCAAGGTCGCCGATCTCGACAAGCCTGTGCAGGGTCTGGCACTGCCGCGCGACGTCGTCGACAAACTCTACCGCACGAATGCCGAGCGCGCCTTCCCCGGCGCCTGGAAAGGCCAACCATGACCGCGCGCCGTGCATTCCTCGGGTGGCTGGGCGCGGCGCCGCTGGCCACGCACATCCCGCTCGCCCAGGCAGCGGCCGCCCCGGTCTCCGGCAAGGGCCACGTGCGCGTGCAGGACAGCGCCGTCTCGCTGCAGTTCGACGGGCAGCTGCGTTGCCG
>Ga0308163_10002103_pt1 | contig 19058 bp, 23 predicted proteins | sample PhyTR1_FD_201037 | JGI IMG/M metagenome (GOLD analysis project Ga0308163, IMG submission 201037) | Phyllosphere microbial communities from UC Gill Tract Community Farm, Albany, California, United States - DLSLT.R1 | ecosystem: Host-associated > Plants > Phyllosphere > Unclassified | place: USA...
TAAGTTTCAGGCAGCCTGTTCCGACCGGGACTTATGGCCAACATTTTGCAGAGGTCAAGACTATGCCGTCAGGACAATTTTACGAGGTTGATCAACCCGAACTGAATTTTACCGCCAATTATCATATTGATACGGTTAATGATAAACCCTACCCCTCGCGCATGGTACTGGAGATCCGGAAGCAGTCACAGCCGACTGAGGCCTTTGATGATATCAGCATCGGCCATGAAGTGACCTTTGTCTCTTCCAGTGGTGAGGCGCAACGGATGGTGCTGGTAAGTGACACTGATGATGAGCTGGTGTTCAGCTCCCGGGGCTGATGCCGGCTTATACCGCTAAACAGAGGTTGCAGTCGCCGTATCCGCCAGATAGCAGGCACAAAAAAACCGCCCTTGGGCGGTTACGACATTACTGCATATTGCTTTTATTTTATTAGATTTTCTTCGGCAGAAATATGGTGCCCGGGGCGGGACTTGAACCCGCACAGCCTTACAGCCGAGGGATTTTAAATCATGTTTTCTTTCCATTAATTTTAATGGCTTACCACATTATTTCATAATTAAACATATTGCTGACCGTTATACTAATCAAAGAGTTATCATCAAATAGATTTCAATATTATGAATGTTCCAACTTGCCCGCTGTCTAAGAAATGCACATAAATTGACAACTTTACGTTCGCTATATCATTGAGATGTCTGCTTTCTGGCATTAAGTCAAATCAAATCAATTTTCGCAAATGTTCAGTTTCATTGTTGTTGCTTTGTTTAGAAACAGTTAACATATCAGAGGTTGTCTGTACGTTTATGCTGCAAGCAGTAAAGACTTATTTTCGGAAGAAAAAATAACCCACCGCTCGTAACGATAACATTTACATATTCTACATTTGTGATGAAAATGATAAAAAAAGCTCAAGCCATTTGGAAATTAATTAAGGATAATGCCTCTAAATATCTTATGCATTATCTAATCGGAGTTGGATTGGTATGCTATGTCATTGGGAGATTACTGATTCATTATCAGTTCAGTGAGTCAATCAGTGAGTTATTCCTTAGCCTTGGAAAAATTATACTTGGAACAGGTTTTTTTACAGGCTTAACTAAATCTAGCTATTATGCAAACTTCTTTCAAGAAAGAATATTTAATGTGCTTTATAATCCGGGTCAACACTTCTCGGATTTTGAGATAAAATCAAAGTGGTTAAGCTTAACCAATTATCTTTTAGCCAAGAAGGTTAAAAAGCATCATTCCACAGCTGCTCAAATCATCTATGACCGGTTTCTCGATCCGGAGCACGGCTATTATTATAGAAACATGGTAATAAATTACGATATCACTTTGGAAAAAGACTCTAATACACTCATTATAGTGCAAAGCATGTGTATGGAGTTGGTTTTTAACGAGGATGAGTCTGAAGCTGTTTTACAACAAAAAATCGTAACAGATGGAAGGATGGATTTAGTTCAACTGATTATTGATGACCAGAAAATTGAACATGACAGCAATTACATTCCAAGCACCGAAAACCCAAATATTAACATTTTTGAAAAAACCGTTATTAATAAAGATGGCTCACCAATTAAAATAGAAAGATCTTACCGAATAAAGCAAAGTATAGTTGATGAGCCTTATATCATTTCAAACTACTCAAAGTTTATAAAAGGCATATCTGTTCGTTACAAGGCTGTCAACTGTAAGGTTACATTTAGACAAACAGGGATAATCTCTAATCCGGGAGCTCCTCCAAATGTAATTGAAGAAAATGGGGGCTACACTAGAGTTGTCTTAGCTGCGAAGGAAGATTTGACGCTACCCGGACAAGGATTTATATTGATACTGTCATCTTGACACTTGGAGTGAGGGGTTGTTATGAAAAAAGTTATCGAAATCATATAATTATGTGTTTTTAGTAGTTAGTAGATAGCTATAACCCGGCCTAGTGCCGGGTTTGTTTTACTAGAACTACTCAATCTAAGTTGTGAGTCTTTCTAACCGCACTTTACTCAAAACCGTACGATATAGTTTCCAATCGTTCATAGAGTGGCGAGACACCCTGTTCGTGTATAGCGGTAAACTCGTGCGTTACATTCCTACCACAGCTACATCCTCTGGAAGGACGTCTTGAAGAGTCAAGCCTTCACCCTAATGATATTGCACGGGTAAAATAGACATGTCCCCCATACGTACTACCTACAAGTCCAAGAGAACAGTATCGCCATACTGTGGCCGCAGCCTCTCATCAACGATGCAATCCTTTCAAGTCCACCAGAAAACAGGTAGTACTAGTTGCCATGACCTTTTGAACCGGCAGCGTCATCTCGCTACTGGCAGGTCCGAATATCTTGTTGTGTATGCCGGTGAAAGCATCTCGCGCTTCATCGCCCAAGTATTCTGAACGCCCTGACCTGCGAACCACAGATTACCCTTCCCGCTCAGGTTGATGCCGTCTATCACGCGCATCAGCGCCTCGCTGTTGGCCTGTGGTTTGTTTTCATCAAACAGGTTCAGCTGCGATACACCCTGGCTGTAAAAGTCACCCAGCATCACGCCCGCCTTCATATAGCGGTGTCCATCAATCCAGATGCGATCAAGAGCGTCAATGGCTACCCGGATGATATCGCGCGTGTCATTGGTTGGCGTAAGCACCTTGCCGGTAGACTGGTTGCCGTAAAAGACTTCATCCGGCGCATGCGGACTGGTCCTGATGAACACTGCTATCTGTGTACAATACTGACGCTCTCCGCGTAATTTACCTGCGGCTCGCGCTGCAAACGTGCATATAGCTTCGCGCATGTCATCGTACTGCGTAATTCTGGAACCGAATGAGCGGGAGCAAACGATCTGCTGTTTGGTGGGGGCAAACTCTTCAAGTTGCAGGCATGGCTCACCGCGTAACTCTCTTACGGTTCGTTCCAGCACGACATTGAAATGTTTTCGTATGGTGTAGGTGCTTTGCTCTGACAGGTCTTTTGCGGTCAGGATTCCAATCGCATTGAGCTTCTTGCTGATGCGTCGACCGACCCCCCAGACATCCTCAACCGGCACGAGCGCCATGAGCTTGCGCTGACGTTCGATATTCGACAGGTCAACGACGCCACCTGTCTGCTTCCATTTTTTTGCGGCATGGTTGGCCAATTTGGCAAGCGTCTTGGTCTGCGCTATCCCCACGCCAACGGTCAGATGCGTATTACGTTTAACCGTTTCACGCACCTCCCTGCCGAAGTTTTCCAGCACCATACAGTTACTTACACCGCTCAGGTCCAAGAATGCTTCATCAATAGAATAGACTTCCACGCTGGGAGCCATCTGCTCCAGCGTCGTCATTACCCGGTTACTCATATCGGCATAAAGCGCATAGTTACTGCTGAAAACCTGCACCCTGTGTCGGCGAAACTCGTTCTTCAGCTTGAAGTACGGTACCCCCATCGGGATTCCGAGCGTTTTAGACTCTGCCGAACGGGCAATGACGCATCCGTCATTGTTGCTCAGCACGACTACCGGCTTTCCCCGCAGATCGGGCCTGAATACTGTTTCGCAACTTGCATAGAATGAGTTCACATCAACCAAGGCGAACATCACATACCGCCATTCGGATTGAACACCTGAAACACGCGCTCATCACCGTCTGTAGTAGAAATATCACGGAACGTGGTCGTATGTGTCTCTATCCACTTATTCGCAGAGTTAAGAGTGTAATGCCAGTTCATCCGACCAAGCTCTTTCACAAAGTCGAGTGTACTGATGGTAAATCGGCCATCGGGATTGCGCTTAATCGCCTGCTTGAAAGCCATCATGATTTCGTAGTCGCGGGGCATGATAATTCCTCCCTTCATAAATACTGTATGCATAAACAGTAATATCTAACAAGGAGTTTAATCAAGCAGAGTTAGTCCGCAAAATTGTAAAGGTATTGTATCAAAGAACATTTTTTTGGTTGGCGGTTAAAAATTAAGGTTCTTAATCGCAATTTCATAAGAATGAAAACACACATTTGCGATAGTCGTAAAAGTCGCGCAGCATCGGCAGGAGACGCTTTTAATGCTCGCATAGCTGACATCTGTGTGATGTAACCGACAATATTTGAGCTTTTTAACGAGTACAGACTATTAAGAACAAAAATGCCACCAATACTGGTGGCATTTTTGCAGGTAACTTCAAACAGCATAACTGCTGCTGTACACGGATAGAGAAGAATGTTATCCGAGGTTAACATCGCCAGAGTTACTGGCTTCGGCATCAGCAAGTTTTTTCATGACCTGCTCCAGATCTTGCATGGAGAGATACATAAGGGTTGATGATTCCCCGTGTTCCGATTTTGATGTTTCGATTACTGAAAAACGATGCCGCTTATAAAATTCTACGGCAGAGTCTTTCGCGTCCAAAATCACACCCTTCAAATCATTGGCCACCTTCGCGACCTTGTAGGCATGCTCGAGCGCAACAAAGAGCATTTCAGAGCCCCAGCCGTTTTTTTGATACTCATTCGTAACGGCTAACATTGATAATTTCATCACGGGGACTACGGGCGGAACCTGATAAAGAAAGGTTCCAGCGGGAATGTTTTCACGCCCAAAAAGATCAAGGTGCAGACTTACAAACCCAACCACCTTACGACCATTCAGTGGGTCAAGTAAGAGAAACTGCTTGCGATTATCACGTTCGCCGTTCCTCTTCAACGATTCCCTCGCATAGCGATTTAATGTTTCATCGCCACAATCGAAATCCTTAAGACCTTGATAGGTCTCACCTTTTTTATAATCACTCAGAATGAACTGAGCATATTCATTACTCTCTGACATATTTCCTTTTCCTCATGACAAGCTCCGTTAAGTCATCATCAATGTCTTTAGCCGGTGCAGTCATGAGTTCGTTTAGTCGATTCCAGGCAGCTTCAGAAAGCATGCGCAGTCGCTGTTTTTCAAGCGTCTGTTCAGCTAACTCATTAGCTGCCATTGCGATGAACGAACTCATGTCAACCCCAAGAAAAGATGATGCGGAGCGGACTTTCTCTTTAAATTCTGAAGTTACTCTTAACTCCAGACGCGTATTCTTTATATCTGCCGTTGTAGGAATAACCCCAACGTCAGCTGCGGTGGTTACACCGAAATCAGTAGAACCACCACGCAATTGGGTGTTTCTCATAGTTTTAATCCTTCGTAATAAATGAATTTTATATTTTCTACCCCCTTATATTTTGTCTTCGCAATCTGCATCTGCATGAAAGCAAAAGGTTTATATGTTGAAAAAATGCATTTTTTGTTTTGGTTTCCATATGTTTTTCCATTAATAGTGAGTTCATGTTCGTATGTTCGTATGTTCGTATGTTCGTATGTTCGTATGTTCGTATGTTCGTATGTTCGTATGTTCGTATGTTCGTATGTTCGTATGTTCGTATGTCATAGTACGTACAATGTACGGGTGAGATGTTATCTCCTTTTATCTAGCACGTCAAGACCGCCCGGACATTGTCCGTACTTAAAGGGCTCATGCTAATACATTGATATATAATATTTTTACTTATTATTTCGCCAATCGAGATGTAAAGATTTGCTCACCTGCATAGTGATTTACCTCGCTCCAACAGACTAGACGTGACTTTACCTAAGGCTCGGATGGGTTAAATACCACCTTAAAGCGCTTGGTGATGATAGAAAGCGGACACTGATAACTTTCGAGGTTAGGATGGGGGACATGCATGCCCCGTCGTCGGGGCTATTTTATGCCTGCCAAAGCACTGATAGCGCAATGCTCACGGATAGGTTTGGTGCGCGATCAGATAGCTCCATAACAGTTCTTGCTATTGCCTCCTGCGATACCGTCTGTCCTGTGACTATGAGCTGCCAGACAGCCTCACCCATGACCATGCATGCTGCATCGTGTGCTTGCTCTTCAAATCCGTTATCCATATTGCTGCTCCTATTCAATGAAGCCCGACTGTAAACTATTCAGTCATTCTTAGAATGCTTGGAATTCAATATTGCGGCATGCCTTCCAAAAAAATTAATAAGACGCGATAAAAAACCGGCATAAGCCGGGCTGGTTGGCAAATCAAAAGTATAGCCAGTATGTTTTATAAATCTTTAAATTATTAATATTATTGAAATCCATGCTATCACACATCCTAATAGCATTAACCTCCATGCTAATTTTATTTTAAATTAATAAGCCTCCATCTAACTTTGATCAAAGCATGCTCAGCGTTTACGTGGCTCCAACTGGTCATGGCAATCAATAGTGAAGGATAGGTTGGCTAAACAGATCGTTTCCACCAACCAACAAGCAGACGCCTCCGCAGTGTTTCTGCTATGCATTACCATCCAATAACGCTCGGCCCGGCTCGACAGGCCACTTAATATCAGGCGCAGTGCTGACATCCAAACGATTGAGGAGCACTCGAAAAGTTTTCCAAGCTTCCAGGCTAGTCCTCTCGGCATCGGTTGCTAAATCGAGGTCTATCGCATCCTGCAGAGGTGCCAGAGCTGTTGTCGCCTGTGCAAGTAATTTGGCCCTTAATGCTTCAGCCTGTGCTATCAACTCTTCCGCAGTGTAGACACGCGCTACAATTCCCGCACCATCAAAGATCCAGTCACCTAAATCATTAAATCCGACCGGTACCTCATCAGGAGCAACCTCAGATACAGAACAACCGGAGGGAGGACAAATATGCTCGGCGTTATAACTCGCCATTCTGATTACGTTATCGCTGTCGTAACATATTTTCAGCGTATCTGCCTGAAATTTTAATCTGTGATAATACCAGTCCTTGCCGTCCTCGGTTTGCAGATATAAACACGGCGGCATTAAATCGTAATATTCAGGTTTATAGGTGTTAATATTTTTTAAAGTCAACATTATGCTGTATGCCCCACGTTAACCCAGCCCATAGAAGGCAAATATTTTTGAATGGGCCGGAATACAAGGGTATCTCCACCGGGATTTTGCCCTTCTGTATACCATCCCGTCATAACATATCCTGCGGCGGGTGACTCAAGTCCGCCGCCACCAGGTAATACTCCTGTCCAGCGCGCCCCGAGAGCGACATCCTGAACGCGATTGAGCTGCGCGTCGTTGCCTTTATTCCAAGCGTCATTAGCTGTATTAGCCACGTTATTTATAGATTGATTAAGGGCGATATTAAGCGCGTTAATCTGCGCTACTACCCAATTATTTAGGTAACCGCCCCACGTAGGGCCATAAATATTACCGTCGGGCGCAATAAATCCCTGACCTGCATAAACCGAACTGGGCGCGTGAATAGACCCATCATTGCGAAACTGAAATGATCGAACACTGCCCCAACCATCAACCAGAATTTCTGCATACGCATAGTTGCTGATTACCTCTACCAGACGGAAACAGGCTGACGCGCCGTCTTTAAAATCCATGTCACCGCCCCGGCCTCTCATGGCGACGCGGAGCATAGGGGTATAAAGTGCCTGTCCAGCGTTTCCATCTTTGAGGCCGGACATAACAGTTATGCTAGCCTCATCGGCTAGGTTCCCCCCGGTCATAGGGTACGCGCCGGTTTGTGCAGCATTTGGCGGATTCTGCGAAGTAAAAAACTCACCGACATCCTTCAAATCTACTGTCGCGTAAAGTTTTGAGTCGTCTCCCCAGTCAATACAGATACTGTGATTACCAGATGAATGTCTGCCACCGTTCGCCTCTACAGCCAGGTAGTTACCTACATTTTCGATCTTCAGGGCTTTCCTGGCTGCATCTACATTTTCGAGGTCATCGAGGTTTGCATCCTGACGGAGGAATAAGCCATCCCCCGTTGACACATTCAGTACGATGCTGGCCGATTCATTAACGGCCAAGCGAAACTGCAGGCTGACGTTGATACCGCTGACCGGTTTTTCAATGGCAGCGCAGTTCGCCACTGCATATAGTTCCCCGGCATCGGTTAACAGTCCTACCTCACGGATGGTGAACCCGCCCACATCAGCCGGAACAACGAGATGAGCTACCCACTGGTTAGATTGCTCCTTAGATACGTCCAGCCTGGATATAGCATGGCGGTACACTTCACGAATCAGTGCAGTTTGCGACGGGGTTGGCGTTGCGGCCTTCCCGTTACCATCACCGATTACAAAATCTTTGATAACGACCGGCGTGCCGTTTGCAGACGACGCCGCCTCCAGCTCTTTTCCCCGGTTCGTGAGGATGCTGTAATATTGCTCTGCCACGATTATTCTCCAGTCTGAATCACAGCGTCGATGTACGCAGTTACCGCACCGCCTGTGTAATAATTTCCTGCTGCGCCAACGTCAGCGATCACATCAATGCTGCTGAGATAGCTGCGTAAATTTTTAGCCTTATTCACCTGTCGCCGTATGCGGCTATACAGGCTGTCATCTATTCCCTGAAGGCTGTAGACCTCAATCCGAAACGTGTACGGCGCTCTGCGCGGGTTTTCCTGCCACCACTCAATAACTGTAGTGGGCAGGCTCACCGCCCCCAGCGCACGCCTAACAGCGCCTGCAGTGCCACGATGCTGATGCACATAGGCAGCATCGCGGCAGACCTGGCGCTTCTCTTCCTCCGTCCAGCTTTCGTCCCAGAAATCGACTGATAGCTCCCATGCCAACCAAGGCAGAAGATGAAAAGGACAATCGTCCGCACTTTTAACTTTCCTGACCATGCTTGTATCAAGGGCGACAATCTGCTCCCGGGATGCCTGCTCCAGCGCTCGCTCCTGATGAAGAGCGTTCTGTGGTAATAACGAGCGAAATTTATCAGCCATTCCCTGCTCCTTTTATCGTGACGTTGATTGCCTGACACCAGGGTGCCTTACCCATCTCAGCCTCAATATCTGCTGCAGGGCTTGCCAGCCTCACCCTGACCACACCAGGCTGTTGCAGAGCGGCATAGATGGCGGACAAAGGGATGACCGTATTAATTCGGTGAGAGAGTGCTGCGTAACTCGTTGCAACGCTGATCGCATTATCCAGCACCGTCTGCGCATCCGGCCCATCGGGGATTTCCAGCTCAGCTGTGATGCTGTAACGCTGTATGATCGCGCTTTTAACGCTCACGAAATCTGTCAGCGGGCGAACCTCATCAGCACTAAGGTTGGCTGACGTTTTATCCAGGAGTGTCTGAGGGGCTGTGCCGTCACCCGTTCGCGACAGCATGTATACGTCCACCTCTCCTGGGCGGCTGTGATCCTCTGGCCCATATGCATCTGCATCCAGCACATCAGCGTCTGCTGACCGCGCATGAAAACGGTATGCGTTACGCGCTCCTGCGGTATTAAGTTGCGCCCACGACAGCTGGATACGTTCGCGATAGGCGTCATCATCCTCCAGCTCCGCATCCACAGGCGGAACAGCATCAGGGTCAGCAGGAGTAATGACATAGCGTTTAACATTGAAATTTGCACCAATCTGATCCAGGTCTGCACCTCTGGCGCTTGCCAGAAATACGGCACGCACGGCGTCATTGACGCGCTGAAATGCCAGCGTCAGCTGATACGCATTTACCTCGCCCTGTTTATAGGCCGGGTCCGACTCCACCAGCGCATCAAACTCCGGGTCCAGTTCGTGCAGACGCGCCAGCCACCGATCAAAAATGTTTGATGCGTCAGGCACGATAATGGCGTCCGGAATATCCAGCTCCGACAGGTTGATCACATCAGAACTAATTGCCATAAATGGTTATGTCTCCGGTAGTTGTTACAGTGCCGCTTTCTTTGTTGATCCCCTCAACATCCACAATGAATGTTGATTCATCATCGGGCAGGGAAACCACCACCCGCGTCACCTTCAGTCGCGGTTCCCAGCGCGCCAGGGCTTTTGCAGTGGCCGCAATAATCCGTAGCCGGATCAGATCATCACGTGGGGCGTCCACCAAATCCGGCACCTCACTGCCGTAATCGCGAACTAAAACCCTGCTGCCTGTCTGCGTGGTTAGAATGTCGCTGCACGACTGGCGCAGATGCGCCGAACCCGACAGGCGTTTGCCCGTCCGGATATTTACACCGTTCATGAGAGTTATCCGTTGAAAGAGGATGTCTGGAGGGTTAACCGAAATAGGCCGGCCCGGTTTTATCCGTGCTGCCCTTTTTGCCTTTCTTGCCTTTAGCGTTGATGTTAACCACCAGGTTATAAGTGAAACTCAGGCCCGATGAAGTCAGTGAGAAAACAAGCGATTCCACCAGCCAGGAGCGATCCTCTCTGGAACCAAATCCGGACGTCGTAACACCAGACTCAGCCATTAAAGCAATGTGTCTGGGACGGCATGGGCCAGTGAGCGTCATTTTTTGTTCGTTACGCTGTGCCTGTGTTTTGCGGGCTTTGGCCTGCTGGTCTGCAATGGATTTTCCAGATTGGGTATAGGGATTGGTGATTGACGGTCCATCATGATCAACTGTGGTGGTTTTCGTCCTGCCATCAGCTTCATCGTAATAGCGCACCCCGACTTTACCACTTGCTTTGCCATCACTGCCTTTAGCCTTGCCGGTTGTGCTGCCGCGCTGGCCCTCATTATAAGTCCAACTGGATAGTTCATCGGGGGTGATGGTGATACCTCCTGTCTCCTTACCGACAGCAGTTTTCATCGCCCCCTGCACCAGAAACAGCCAGTACCCGCCAGCGGGTTTACTGATGGCATTGTAGGTTCTCGCCAGCCGCGACATCAGATTGGCGTCTGACTCTGCAACCTGGTCGATGTGATCGATTTGAATTTCTGCGAGTTCTGCGGCCACTTTCGGTTTCAGTCCGTTGTCTGTGGCAACGGTTTTAACGAGATCGGCCAGCCGGATATCATCCCAGCTTCGCGTTTTGTGGTTCAGCACGTTACCGGGATGTTTCTGGGCGTTCATTGGTGCGGCAGTGGCATAGATTTCAACGCGGCGAGGTGGCCCACTACTGCCCACCCCCGAAACAACAAACCACCCCTTATCGACCAGCTGATCATTAAAGCCCATCGCCACCCTCAAACGTGCGCCCTTAGATGGCAGTGGCAGAGTTTGAGAAATCAGCGTGATTTTAAGTTCATCCGCTTTGGCTGTTGCCCCGCCATTATCCGTCAGGGTGAGTTCGCTCAGACACTCCTGCAGAGCGCAGGTAATGTCCTTGCCCTCTGCGCTTACACTGAATGCTGGCGCATACTCTGGATTTACAATCTGTTCAGCCATGTTAATCCCATAAACTAAATGCCGAATCAGTAACCGGCGTGGTCAGGTGCGGGAGCGTAATAGCGACTCCTGCAGTAAGAATGGCATCCCTGTCTGCCAGTCCCCGATTTGCCTCCAGTACCGCTGAAACGTTGGATGAGAGATTTGCAGTGCCATAATGATCTGCGCAAATAGCGTCGAGCACATCGCCATCACGGGTTTGATATATCGTCGGCATAATGTTTTAACGTCATCGTCCAGTTTTTATTACGGTGTCCGCCTCCCGGCAGGAACCGATCAGTTGTATCGCTGAATTGAGTTACCGCCCACCAGCCCAGCACATCGCCCTCACCACTCACCAGCAACTGGGGCTGAGCCAAATCAGCCAGGTCGTAAAGGTCATTAACCGCATCCACGCCGTTACGAAAGAACGCATGTGCCTCGCCATCAAGCCGCACCGTCCGCCCGGGTTTTCCTGTGTACTGCAGCAGACTCTGTTTGCCTATCCTCTCCTGTTCACTCCAGTTCCAGCTAGCCTCACGTGAAAGTGATTTAAACGCTGTGGTATCAATGGAGAAGGCAAAATCGCCCAGCATCATCATGACGCGGTCAGCCTGACTACCACGAATGGCGGACTGCTGTGCCTGTCCGAATGCCTCAATTAAAGGGATTATTTCACTCACCAGATAGCGCCTCCATCCAGCATGCTGTTATCTCCCGTGAATGCCGGGTTGGTTTTGGTAATGGACTCCAGCTCGTCGGCAATCCCGCGCTCGCTCTGTCCCTGTGCACCGTTGATTTCGAACCGGTATTCAAATTTCCGGTTATCGGTTATCTGATGCGCTTTCTGCTGACTGTCAGCTGCAGCAAGACCACTGTTTAAGTCATCCCAGCTCCTGCCTGACTGAGTATCCGACGTTGCAGAATTGTTTTTCAGGGCATCCGTGAAATCCGGCAATCCCTCTTTCTTCGCAGTCAGAAAAGGATCGAGCGATTTATCAAACGTCTCATCGTCATCGTTGAAAAAACCACGGGTAGCGGTAAAAGATTTTTTAACCTGTTCCGGCAATTCCGGGTGCTGCTTCAACTGCTGATCAAACCACTCTTCCTGACCGTTGCGTTTTGCCGTCAGTCTGGCGATATCGACCGATCCCGTCATCGCCAGCGATTTCAAAACATTTTTTTGATCCCCCCGCTCATCTGGTAGCAGCCAGGAGAGTTTTTTAGCCAGGGCATAAATAATTTTCCCGACATACACCACGCCCTGGCCGAACGTCAGTACGCCGGGATAAAGATCATCGCGCAGAAATTTTACTACCCGGTTGATGCCGCCGCCTTTAAACCACTCAGCCAAATCATCAGTCAGCTCCCTGATGCGGGGAGCAAGCTGATTGCCCAGCTGTCCCGATATCTCCGCACCCGCGCTGAAGAGAACGGTTTTAAGGTTCTCAACCGCTTTATTGCCCTCCACCGCGCCGTCAGCACCCGCTTTGGTGACGAGGTTATAGCGATGCTGCTCATCCATTAAGTCGCGATAGCTCCTGCCGGACTGTTTCACCAGCATCAGCAGCTTGCTGGCCTCGCCGCCGAAAAGAGAATCCAGAGCGAACGAGGCTTTTGACTCATCTTTCAGGCTCAGCGCACGCTCAATGATTTTACTGAACTGCGCCATGTCACTCAGGCCAGCCATGTCACCCGCTTTGAACCCCAGCGTTTCAAAGGCGTCCTGCAGCGCACCCTGCTTGCCGTTCTGCTTATACTCCCCGGATTTGTGCAGGTACTCCTCAAAGAGATCGCCAAAATTCTCGCCGGTCATGTCGTACTGTTTTGCCAGCGAGTCCCACGCATTATAGGTCTCTACATCAACGCCATAGCTGCGTGCCACACCTGTCTGCCGTGCGGTTTCTGCATTGGTGGCCGCTGGCGCAATGAGTGACGCCAGCGCGGTGGCAACCACACCGCCGCCGCCAATCCCAAGACCAGGTGCCACCATGCCCCCGAGGTGGCCACCGACGTTTAAGCCGCGCCTGAAAAGCCCACCCGCCTTGCCTTTAAAGGCATTAATCCGCTCACCACGCTGAATCTGGCGGTTCAGTTTTTGCTGTTCGGCCTCGGTTTTGCGTATCTCACGCGTCACCGAACTGTACTGACGTTTCAAATCGCCGATGCTGTTTCCAGCCAACTTGGCTTTTTTGATCTCGGTGGCGAGTTTTGTCTGGTCCTTAGTAAGACGCTCGGATTCTTTTCCCACCGCTTTCAGGTTCTTTTGCAGGTCGGTCGCTGAGCGTTTCCATGAACTGTCGATATTGCCGCCAAACGTTATGGTGGCTTTAAGGTTTTGACTTATTCCGGCCACGGTTTAATGCCTCCATTTCGTCAAACAGAAAATCGGAAAACGTGCTGAATGGCATATTCAGATAGTCCCCCATCGGGAAATGCAGCCGCCTGCCCAGAAAGCGTATAGCCCGGATCAGCTCTCCTTCGGTCGCTCTCCGGGCGGGAGCATAAAAACGTTGAAGGCATCCGTCAGCTGCGCATAATCCGCTGCTGTCAGCTGCCAGATATCCTGTTCGCTGAGGTTACATAGCTGCGCAATCATCCGCGCTTCTTTCTCCTCTTCATTACCGCGATCTTTTGCATGCGCGATGCGGTCGCGCACCAGCGGTTCGCGCATATGCACAACGTTTAACTCTGCGCCACCCTCCAGCGTGACGGGGGTAAAAAGTTTGATGGTTCGTGTTGAAGCGGGAAAACTCATAATTAGCTCCTGAAATAAAAAACGGCCCGGAGGCCGTTATGAGTGAAGGATTAAGGGAGACAGATTACAGACGAACTTTTGATGCCAGCCCGGCCAGCACGTCAACGCCGTTAACGCGCCGGGCAAATCGCTCTGTGTCGATCTCAAACAGCTCCTGACCGTCTTTAGTCTGTTTGTAATAGCTGACCGCAATGTCAACCGTGATGGCGTTCTCTGAAAGAGCGTCTTTACCCCGCGCATCGGGAGTGACCGTATGAACAAAACCCTCAATCTCCTCAACCGTTCCCAGGGCGGTGCCGTTAGCCAGATAACCCTGATAGGCAGTGAAGCGTGGGCGACTGCCACTGACGAAACCGAACGCCGTCAGCATGTCGGTATCGATGCCGTAAAATTTAATCTGACAGGTCATTGCCTCCATGCCGTCATCAACGGGTGTCGGTGCGTCCTGCGCGCCGGTACGCAAATCGGTTTTGACGATCGCCAGTGTCGGCGGCGTGAATTCGTGCGCGCCCTGAATGCGCACCCCCTGCCTGAAAAACGTCCAGACGCGTAATGTATTTTTATCACTCATGCCGCCAGCATCTCCTCAAGCGCATAGTTGTTATTAACCCGGACACGCAGGCTGATCAGCTCGGTTGGTGACTTAGGACCAAAATCGTAATTGATATAAAGTTCACCCGCTGCCAGCGTTTCTTTTGTGTTCAGCTCCTTATCCAGCCAGGCTTCGCCACCGAAAATGGCTTTCAGCCTGACCAGTTTCCGCATATATGAGTTAATGGTGCCAATGATGTCATCAGCATTTTCCCAGTCCAGAGGACGGTCCACGTACGGCAGCATGGCCTCCTGAATGCTGTCCTCAATCACGTCCGCCGTGCGACGGACTGATTCAAAGTGCCACTGCGGATCGTCCGCGCACAGGCGGTTACCCCAGTGTTTAAATCCAGAGCGTCGCACGATGGTTGAGACGTTCTGCATATTCAGCAGGTTGGCATCGCAATTTCTTTCACCGAGGATAAATTCATCAATCTGTTCAACGCCGAGGATATTGTTGATGTCCTGATTGGATTTGCTCCACCACCATCCCTTTTCGAAATCGATCCGGGCACGCAGCCCGGCAGCAAACGCGGAATAGGCCCGGTATACCAACTGGCCGTCACTGTTGCTCGTCTGAACACGCGGACGCAAAAGCTCGGTACGTGCGCCATATGACTGGCGGCGCTGGACCACCTCCTGCAGTGTTGCGCCTGACGCACAGTCAACATAAGCCACAGCTCGCAATTTACCGGCAACCGTCTCCAGGGCTTTACCTACCGCGTCGTCCTCACTGAAACCGGGTGCAATAACAATGCGCGGTTGATAGGTGGTCGCGGATTTAGCAGATGAAAGTTTACCGATACCAGCAAGAACGGCGGCACGCTGCTTCTCTTTCGTTGTTTCCTCACTGACGCGCACAATTACGGTCAGAGCGTTGCGCTGGTCATTAATGTCAGCAATGGCTTGCTTAAGCGTTCCGGTGTCACCCAGGCGGGACATCATCGTTGTGCCAACAATCGCCACGGGCGTATTGAGCGGGAACGGTTCATCCTCTCCACCAGTCAGTTGAAGCGTAAACGGCGTGACAAAGCCCGCTCCACTGCCTGAAACCAGTATTTTCGCGCCATCCTGTGCAGGTACTACGGCAACAACATCAGCGGGAGTTGCATTCAGCACCCCATCCTCATCGCAACCCAGCGTGATGCTGAGTTTGAGTGCGGCAGCATCCCATGATGCTGATGTGGGAACAGCTGCTTTTACAGTCGAGTCGGGTACACCTGCAACAGCCTCCACGCTGATAACATTTCCCGCTCTGCCGATGATGGTTGTTTTGAAGTTCAGCACGTTATCGAGTATCGGGGTTCCGGTCGTAGCACTGGCTGGCGTACCGGCTGATGCATCAGGAGCGGTTCCCACCAGCCCAATAATTGCCGTCTGAATCGTTGTTACTGCAACGGTGCCAGAGGTTAACTCTATCGTTTCAACACCATGTAAATCACCCATCTGTTTTCTCCAGGCATAAAAAAACCTGCCGAAGCAGGTTACATTTTCTGATTAGGTTTACCGGTTATTCCACCACTGTCTCCGGGGTGGTCATGGTCGTTATGCACCTCCCGAATTTTGCTCATAGTGCCGGTGCCGTCACTGATATCGCCGGTCGCTTCAATGTCGCTGTTAACTTGCGTTTTCCCCTGCACCGTTAGCGTTTCAGTGATTTCAACAGGACCATCCAGCGTGCCGATTCCAACAATTTTGTATGATCCCCCTGCCGCGATTTTGATTGTCAGTGCATGGGCCTCCCGGTCATACCTGATTTCGGTGCCATCGCTATAGCGGGTGATGTGCTCGCTATCGCTACCCTCCGGAACAGGCATTGCTCCCGTATTCCAGCCCGGAAACACACGGCCATTGTTCAGCTCTCCGGCCTCTGACAGCACGGTTACAGCATCACCCACTGCGCAGGGGTTTGAGTCGGAACGGTTTGAACCTGAAAAACCCTGGCAAAGTGGCAGCCAGGTGGTGACGATATCTCCGAGATCGACGCGGCACTTTGGCTGCTTATCATGGCGGACTGAGTGAATCACGCCACGGCGGATGAGATTAGCCAGCCGCCGCTGCAGGTCTCCACTGATATCACTCATCGGCTTTTGACTCCCAGATCAGCCGATAGTCATCGACGTGCGCACGCCCTACATCGGGTGATTCAGCCAGCCATACCTTACGCAACGGCACGCCTGATGGCGCAAACGGATCAGCACCAAATGCGGCTGATTGCGCGTATGAAATCCGCCAGACCAGATAATCATCCATACGGGGATCAAACTCATCACGTTCAGCCGATATGAATTCAGCTGGCTCTATGTGGCTGATACCAAATTGCTGACCATCAATCCACTGCGTGATATCTGCCGCGGCAGTTCGCAAAAAGATTTCAGGTTTACTGGCGCTGGCTCCCTCAGAATCCACCACGACAAACAGATCACAGCTGAGCGAGACCTGCAGCTGGCCCTCATTACCACCACCCTGCTCCCAGCTGTTAATCGTGAAATACACTGCGGGCGTGGTTAAGCCAGTGAATCGGGGAATGTTTTTTTCGGGATAGGCATCAGCATCCTGCACCCACGCTATATTTTTCAGCGCCGAAATCACGGCGTCATGGTACTGCCCCATCATTAACGGTTCAGCCATTACAAACCTCACACAGAAATTCTGGCCTTAACCCGGCCACGCAGATCACTCTCGAAATGGTGCATGAAAATCTCCATGACCTCCGCAAACGCGTTGTCCTCGACGTAGTTCAGCATCGGTTCATAGATATCAATTTCAGCATCACGGGTCCGGCGTGTTTCCGGGTCACGGATCACTATCGTGCGTCGGTTGTCGCGGCGACTTCGTGCCACCTCCCCGTTCTCAAACGTCCGCGCTGACAGCAGGTTTCCTTTTGGGGTGAATCCGGCTGTGTTAGCCCGTCGCCGCGATTTAATAAACCGGCCCGTATTTTTATCACGCCGATCATGATGTGGACGTAAGCGGCCAGAGATTTTCCCATTCAGGTCTTTCACCTTTACCGCGTTCAGACCAAACCACAGGCGAAAATTATCCAGCGTGGAATTAGAGGGTGGCTGAATACGAAACGACAGGAGGCGACGGCGCACCATATTCATGCTGCGTGGCGCGAGTCCATCTTTCAGATCGGCAAGCGCCCGCTTTCTCAGCGTTGCCCCTGTTCGCTGTAATGCCCGTGAATACGCGGCACGAAACTGTTTTTGTGTGGCTCCGATTTTTTCCGCTATCCGCCAGATAGCGGTAACGTCAATATCCACGGGTAAATCCCGCCTAAGCCGCGATTCACGTGCCATTTCATTTACTCCAGTTATTTATCTCAGGCTGGGGTTTTCCCGGCTCACCGAACGCCAGCGAAATGCGGGTGCGGCCCTGTTCATCGGTTCCCACATGAGTGACGCGGTAATTAACGCCATTCACCACCGCGCCGTCACCCTTGGAAAGATCGGCAATATCAGCCGTCATGGCGCTGAATGCTGGCGAGTAGTCCTGCAACTCACCGCCGCCCGGCACACTCACAGGTGAATCGGGCGATTCAAATATCACCACCACCGGGCGCACCTCATCCCCGATTAGCAAGGTGGCGGGGGATTCTTCAGCAAACGCCCGGTTAATCCGGGCATCCGCCTTTGCCAGCCGCGAACGGAAGCGGTTCATCAGAAGCCCAGCCGCACGGCAACAGACTCGTCACCGGCTTCAGCATCCGCCCAGGCAGTACCGGCAAGAGGATTAGGCGTAGCATCTTCACCTGCTTCCGCCGTCACCTTGCCGTCTGCAAGATAGAGTTTCTGGCCCGTCCCGACAGACTCTGCCGCTTTTGGCAGTACAAACACCCCAGCCGTATGAAGCACACCCCATAAACCCGCCAGAATATCGTCATGCGCTACACCCACCAGCGCCCCCACAACCACTGCCTCGCCGGAGGCAATTTCAGTAGCGCCAGTGTTCAGATAATCAATCGTTCTGCCGTCCTGCTGATAATTCGTTGCCATCGTTACTCTCCAATGAAAAAGGCGGCCTGCGCCGCCCGGATATAAGAAAGCCGCCCGGAGGCGGCTTATTTGTTGGTGACTTTAACCAGGCCCCGATGATCCAGAGGGGCAACACCTGCATCAATGCGAACCTTGAACGCCGCACCATCAATGGTGAACCCCTGCTGCTGTTCCAGATACGGGGTATCAATGCCGTCCAGATAGGCGACCTCGATAGTGTCGCGGCCCTGCGCTGCAGCCAGGTAATAATCAGTCGCGCTGCTGTCATCCAGACGCGCCTCCGACATGACCTCCACGAAGTTCTGAATCGGGTTATTGATGCCACTGTTAACATCGGCACCCGGCACGCTGGCAGATTTGATCAGCTGGTTGGCGCGTGATTCGATAGCGACGGGTGCCAGCATAAACGCCGGGCGAATATTCAGGTTACGCTCACCTGATTTCTGCAGCTTCATCGCCTTGCGTGCCGTGTCCAGACCTTCAATGCTCAGACCGGCCTTAATCAGGTTGCCGTGGTCGGCATGGAACAGCGGTTTACCGTCTGACATTTTCGGATTACTGGTCAGAACTGCCCAGACCAGATCGCCTACGG
>Ga0308163_10002105_pt1 | contig 19031 bp, 20 predicted proteins | sample PhyTR1_FD_201037 | JGI IMG/M metagenome (GOLD analysis project Ga0308163, IMG submission 201037) | Phyllosphere microbial communities from UC Gill Tract Community Farm, Albany, California, United States - DLSLT.R1 | ecosystem: Host-associated > Plants > Phyllosphere > Unclassified | place: USA...
GCTACCGCACGCTGGTCGAGGACCGCGCGATCAATGCCGGCGGCGGGGTGGGGGACTTGTTGCTGCGCAGCTGGAATCCGCTGGCGCACAATACCTACTGGGACGATGACGCGGTGCTGGACGCCATTGCCGCGATGCTGCGCCGGCTGGCGGCGTAGCAGGCTTCTAGGCTGCCAGCGCCGGCACCGCGCGCGCCGCCAGTTGCGGGCGCGTCCGCCCACCGGTATGGCCCAGCTTGAACGCAGCGGCAACCTGTGCCAGTTGCGCAGCCTGTTCCTGCATGCTCGCTGCGGCAGCGGCGGCTTCCTCGACCAGCGCCGCGTTCTGCTGCGTCACCTGGTCCATCTGCGCGATCGCTTCGTTGACCTGGTTGATGCCCACGCGCTGTTCCTGCGTGGCGGTGCTGATCTCGGACATCATGTCGGTCACCCGCGCCACGCTGGCCACGACGTCGTCCATCGTGGCGCCGGCCTGCTGCACGAGCGCCGTGCCGGCATTCACCTGCGTCATCGAGTCGCCGATCAGGCCCTTGATTTCGCGCGCCGCACCGGCCGAGCGCTGCGCCAGGTTGCGCACTTCGGAGGCCACCACGGCAAAGCCGCGCCCCTGTTCCCCGGCGCGCGCCGCTTCCACGGCGGCATTCAAGGCCAGGATATTGGTCTGGAAGGCGATGCCGTCGATCACGCCGATGATGTCGACGATCTTGCGCGCCGAGGCGTCGATCGAGCCCATCGTGTCGACCACCTGGCCGACGATGGCGCCGCCACGTGCCGCAACATCCGAGGCCGTTTTTGCCAGGCCATTGGCCTGCACCGCATTGTCGGCATTCTGGCGCACGGTGGCGGTCAGTTCTTCCATCGAGGCGGCCGTTTCTTCGAGCGAGCTGGCCTGCTGCTCGGTGCGGGCGGACAGGTCGAGGTTGCCGGCGGCGATCTCGCTCGACGCGGTCGAGATGGCATTGGTGCCTTGCTGTACCTGCGAGACCACCCGCACCAGCGAACCGTTCATCGTTTCCAGCGATCGCATCAGGTCGCCGACCTGGTCTTTCGGGTAGGTGGCGAACGTGTGGCCAAGGTCGCCCGAGGCGACGGTTTCGGCGACCTCGAGCGCGGCGTCCAGCGGCCGGGTGATGCTGCGCGTGACGAGCACGGCGGCCACGGCGCCGATCGCCGTCGACAGCAGGGCCAGCAGCAGCACCAGCTGCGTGCTGCGTTCGTTCGCCGCTTCGATGGCCAACGCGGTCTGGTCGATGCTCTTGCGCTGGATCTGCAGCAGGCTCTGGACCCGGGCGCCATAGGCGGCGGCAGCTGGCGCGAATACCTGTTCATAGGCCTGTTCTGCCGCGGCCGAGTCACCCGACGTGCGCGCGTTCATCACGGTTTCCTTGGCCTTCTGGTAGGTCTTGCGCAGGCCAAGGATGTCCTGCAGCGTGGCTTTCTCTTCGGGCGAGTCGAGCAGGGCTTCGACTTTCTTGAGGATGACCGTGGTATCGGCAACGCTGTCCTTGATCGGCTTGGCGAACACGGCCGACAAGGTGCTGTCGGTACTGCGCGCGATCAGCGAGGTGCGCGCGATGGCCGAATAGGTCAGCACGTACCAGTCGGACACAAGGCGCTCCTTGGTCAGCGGCTTTTGCATCATCTGCTGGGTGGCCTCGGCGCTGGAACGGGTGGTGTAGAGGGCGAACGAGGTGCCGGCCAGCGACAGGACGAGCATCGTGGCAAAGCCAAGGGTGAGGCGGGAGCCGATACGGAGATTTTTTAACACGATGTCATCACTTTGAAGAAAGGATTGAGTGCCGAGGAAATGCCTTACGGCAAGTATCAACCCTTTAAATTTCAAATGAAATAGCAAGAAGACAGTATGTTGTAATGACGCCGCACAAACCTGCAGCGGCGTTATCTGGCTTATGCCTGACGCGCCAGCTTGAACAGCGTGCGGATGTCACCGGCCACAGCGCCACGTGCGTTCTTGATTGCAGGCTGGCGGTAGCGTTCGAGCAGCTCGCGCCGCGCTGCGTTCAGCAGGCCCAGCTGGTCGAGCACCGCGTACACGGTCGGATGCAGCGCTCGCACATTGCCATCGGCAATCTTGATCGCGATGCCGATCCCGGCCGAGCGAATGCCGATCGCCTGCACGGCGTCGGCGCCGATCTTGGTGACCCAGTCGCCATCGCCTGCCGTCATCCAGTGCAGGTCGGTGCGTTCCTCGCCCGAGACCAGGTCGGGGCGGGCGATCATTGCGTCGCGCAGCGTGCCCATCGCGCCGCCCAGTTGCGGGTCTTGCGGGCCATGTGCGAGACGTGCGTACAGGTGCGCCAGGCGACTGAGCGGCATCGCGTAGTTGGGGGCCGAACAGCCATCCAGGCCCACCGGCATGGCTTCGGGCGCCATGCCGATGGCGTCAGCCAGCGTGCTGCGCACGGCTTGCTGCAGCGGGTGCGCGCGGTCGACATAGTTCGCGGTGGGCGCATCATGCAGGCGGCACCAGGCCAGAAAGCCGCTGTGCTTGCCGGAACAGTTGTGGTGCAGCGGCGTCCAGTGCGCGTCCGGCGGGGGCTTCTGGCCGGTGAACTCGTAGTGCAGCGGCACCGCGCAGCCGCATTCGAGGTGGCCGGGGTCGAGCCCGATCTTGTTGAGGATGGCGCTCACGCCGTCGAGGTGCTTGTCTTCGCCTGAGTGGCTCGCGCACAGCAGCGCGACTTCGTCGCCTGACAGGCCAAAACGCGCCGGGCCGTCGGCCAGGATGAAGGGCAGGGCCTGGAACGGCTTGAGCGCCGAGCGCGTGAAGGTCGGGTAATCCGGGTCGCCGGCGGACCACAACAGGCGGCCGTGCGTGTCGACGACAGCGACCGAGCCGAGGTGCACGTTCTCGATCACGTTACCGCTGTCGGGGTAGCCGCGCGTGGTCGCGGCGAGGGGAATGACTGGCATGGGAGAGGGTACATTGGCGTTGGAGGAACCCTACTGTACGACATACCTACGCAATGCAGACACACAGTTGAAACAAGGCGCGCTTTCATATATGCACCTCCCGTTCACCCCGCCGATTGCGCATTTCGTCGCGCATTTCCGGCGCTTGATCCCCTGGTGCTTGAATGCTTTTTTCTGCCCGCTAGACTGGCTTCATCGTCAGGCAACAAAGCGCTGGCGACACGGACTTCTCCGCCACCGACCTGAAAGGAATTTCCATCATGCGCCTCTCTCGCCTTGCCCTGTTTGCCGCCGCCACTGTCGTCTCGTTGGCCAGCGCCGCCCAGCCAGTCGCAGCCAACCCCGACGTCGTCAACGTGCGCGCCGCGCAGCCCAAAAAGGTCTATATCGATCCGCTGATGTACCAGCGCATGCAGGGTGCTTACAAGCTCGATGACGGGCGCACGTTGCACGTGACGGGCAAGAGCCGCAAGCTGTACGCCGATCTGGGCGACGGGCCGCAGGAAATCGTCCATGTGGGCCGCGACCGCTTCGAGGCGGTCGGCAAGGACCTGAGCGTACGCTTCGACGATGCACCGTTTCCGGAAACGGTGCACCTCACGGACAATGCCGGCCGGGTGCTCGCGTCAAGCCAGCGTTGAGCCGAAGCGGCCGGCCTGGTAGTCGGTGATCGCCTGCGCGATTTCATCGCGGGTGTTCATGACGAACGGCCCGTGCGAGACAACCGGTTCGCCGATCGGATCGGCGTGCCCGAACAGCAGCAGCGAGCCGGACTCGGCGACGATCTCGAGCGCGTCGCCTTCCGTGCTTAGTTCCACCAGTTGGTAAGCGTTGGCGAGATCGCCGTGGTGACCCACGCCGATGCGTCCACGCACCACATACAGCAGCACGTTGCGACCTTGCAGGCCGGTGATGCGCAGCCGGCCGCCGGCCTGCATCGCGACAGTGCTCATGAACACGCCGGTCAGCGACTGCACCGGGCCCGTGCTGCCGTCCCACGCGCCCGCGATCAGGTTCAGCGTGACCTTGCCATCGTCGAGCGATAACGCGGGAATGCGATCCTGCTGCACGCCGGTGTAGGCAGGCGCCGTCATCTTCAGGCGCGACGGCAGATTCACCCACAACTGCAGGATCTCGAGCGGGCCGCCCGTCTCGAGAAACGCGCGCGGCGAAACTTCGGCGTGCACGATGCCGCTGCCAGCCGTCATCCACTGGATGCCGCCGGCGTGGATCACGCTTTCGTGGCCGGCGCTGTCGCGGTGGGCCAGCATGCCTTCGACGATGAAGGTGACGGTTTCGAACCCCCGGTGCGGATGCGGGCCGAATGGCAGGCCACGGTTGTGCGGGCCGTAGGACTGCGGACCGTGGTGATTCAGGAACAGGAACGGATCGATCTGGTCGAGCTGGGGCGAGGGCACGGGGCGTTGCGTGAGCAGGTCGCCGATGTCGTCGCGCAGCGCGGCGTGGGTGCGCAGGAAGGTCTTGTCAGTCATGGTAAGGATGCCGGTTAGTCAGGATGCGTAACGATACGCTGAAAGTGGCCGTCGCGTTCACAGCGCTGGCAGAAGACGCTATGCTGGACGTTTGCGCGTCTGCAACCCTTGGAGATCGGCCCCGTATGTACAAGAACGCCTGCCTTGCCAGCCTGTTGCTGGCCTCATCCACTGTCCTGGCTTCCGGCGCATCTGCTGCCGCATCTGCTGCAGCACCCAGCGAGGCCGCCGTCAGCGCCGCCAAGTATGCGGTGGCCACCTACCGCAACGATGTCGTCGACACGCTGGCAAAACTGGTGAGCTTCAACACGGTGGACGATTCGCGCTACCCGTCGGACCAGAACCCGGTGCATGCCGCGTTCAAGGCCACGCTCAAGGCAGAAGCCGAGCGCCTGGGGCTCGATTACTCCGATTACGGCTGGACGGTCGTCATCGGCCTGGGCAAGGGAACAGAGCGCGTCGGCATCGTCACGCATGGCGATGTGCAGCCAGTGGACCCGACCAAGTGGAAGAAGTCGCCGTTCGTGCTGGACCGCACGAGCGAGCCGGGCAAGCTGATCGCGCGCGGCGCCGAGGATGACAAGGGCCCGATCGCCACCGCGCTGTATGCGATGAAGACGATCCGCGACCGCCAGATTCCGCTCACCAAACGCATCGAGCTGTACGTGTACATGGGCGAGGAATCCGACTGGGGCCCGCTGACCGAATTTCTCAAGACGCACGTGCCGCCGCAGATGAGCATCACGCTCGACGCCGAGTATCCGGTGGTGACGGCGGAGAAGGGCGGCGGCCTCGTGGCCGTGACGGTGCCGAAGGCCGGCGCGCAGGCGCCCGTGGAGGGCGACGCCTACATCGCCGCGTTTGCGGGCGGCTCGTTCAACACGCAGATTCCCGAAGACGCCGAAGCGCTGGTGGCCAACGCGACGCCGCAGATCGAAGGACAGATCCGCGCGCGCGGCGCGCAGCACGAGGGCATGACCTACACCTACACGTGGCAGGGCAAGGACCTGGCTGTGCGCGCCAAAGGGCTGTCGGCCCACTCGTCCAAGCCGCAGGAAGGCGTGAACGCCGTGAGCATGCTGGCCGATGCGCTGGCCGTACGGCCGTGGACCAATACCACCGCCGGCGGCGTCGTCAACTACCTCAACGAGATGGTGGGGACGGGCTACTACGGCGAGAAGTTTGGCAGCGGCGCCGGCAACATCGCCTACCGCGACAAGTTCATGGGTCCGCTGACCTTCAAGCCGACCGTGATCCGCCAGCTGGACGACGGCATCGAAGTGGCAATCAACGTGCGCCGCCCGCAAGGCAAGACGGGCGCACAGCTCACCGATCAAATCAACGCCGCACTGAGCCAGTGGCAGGCGCGCCAGGTCCCGCTCACCAACATCAAGGTCGGCGTGCGCGACCCATGGGTGTTGAATGACGCGCCGCAGGTGCCGACGCTGCTGGCGACCTTTGCCTATTTCACCGGCATGAAGGATGCCAAGCCGGTCGCCATCGGCGGCGGGACCAACTCGCGCCTGTTCCCGAATGCCGTCAGCTTCGGGCCATCGATGCCGGGCCAGAAGTATTCCGGGCATTCGGAGCACGAGTTCATCACGACGAAGCAGTTGCTGCTGAACCTGCAGATGTACACGTCGGTGCTGGTCGAGCTGGCGCGCTGAGCAAGCGCGCTCTGCAGCCCTACAGGAACGCCGAGACTTGCCACGGCTCACCTGTAGGGCTGCTTCTTGCCGGGATGTGTAAAAACTTCTAATTTTTGCGTAGGCGCCGGACTACAATATCCCTGCCATGGAGTGTACGCAGGGGCGCTCTCCCTTGTGAATCATCGTTGTATGCCAAGGGCAGTATCGTCTCGATACCGCCACAGTATTGTCGCCTGGAAAAGTACCAAGTTCCTGACGGAAAATGTGGCAAATACAGCATGATAGGATCGGCCTGGAGCCAAGCTCCTGCAGCCGCGAGCGCGCCAATGCGTCGATGTTGGTGTGCGCGTTCGCGCCGGATGTGACCGAACCTTATTGATTGCCATGCACAGTAAAGAACTCAAAAAACCGGACGGACGCAACCTTACCCTCTACAGCAACCGGGCCATCCCCGATGGCCTCGATGCACCCAGCCCGTTTCCCGATCCGCAGCACGCCAACCCGCACCTGCGCTGGCATCCGCTGCGCGGCGAGTGGGTGACCTATGCTGCGTTCCGCCAGAACCGCACGTATCAGCCGCCGCCCCAATACAACCCGCTGGCGCCGACGATCGACCCTGCCAATCCCACCGAGATGCCGGCTGGCGACTACGAGATCGCCGTGTTCGACAACCGCTTTCCGTCGCTCGCGCTCGAATCGCACGATCCGCCGTCGGTGACGGTGCAGACCGCGCCGGCCAATGGCCAGTGCGAAGTGGTCGTGTTCACGCAGGATCCGAACACGGCGCTGGCCCACCTGCCGCTGTCGCGCATTGCGCTGTTGCTGCAGGTGTGGGGCGATCGCACCACGCGCGTGGGCAGCCTCCCGCATATCCAGTACGTGCTGCCGTTCGAGAACCGCGGCGCCGAAGTGGGCGTGACGCTGCACCATCCGCACGGCCAGATCTATTCGTACCCGTTCGTGCCGTCGGTCCCGGCGCGCATGCTCGCGCAAGAGCGCGAGTACTACCAGCAGCACGGCGCGAGCATGCTGTGCGACATGGCGCGCGACGAAGCGGCCGATGGCAAGCGCGTGCTGTACCAGGACGATTTCGCCATCGCCTTCGTGCCGGCCTGCGCGCGCTATCCGTACGAGGTCTGGGTAATGCCGACCGCGCCGTGCAAGGATTTCGCGGCGCTCACGCCGCCGCAGCGCGATTCGCTGGCGCGCGCGCTCAAGACCGTGCTGCTGAAGTACGAGACGCTGTGGAACCGCCCGTTCCCGTACCTGATGGCGTGGTACCAGGCGCCGACCGACGGCGCCGGGCATCCCGAGACGCAGTTGCACGCCCAGTTCTATCCGCCATACCGCACGCGTGACCGCCTGAAATACCTGGCCGGCACCGAGCTGGCCGCCGGCATGTTCGCGATGGACGTGCTGCCCGAAACCACCGCGTATGAATTGCAGCAGGTCGAGATCGACCTGGAGGAGAGCGCATGACGGACATCGATATGCGCGCCCAGGAGGTCGCCGACAAACTCGCGCTGCTGCGCGCCACCCTTGCCGCCAGTGGCGCCGGCGCTGTGCGCCTGCGCGGCACCGACTGGTTCGCGTGGATCACGGCGGGCGGCTCGAGCGCCGTGCTGCACACGACCGATACGGGCATTGCCGAAGTGCTGGTCACAGCGGGCGACGCCTGCGTGCTGACCGACCAGATCGAAGGCGAACGCCTGCGCCTCGAAGAAGTGCCGGCCGGGTTCAGCTTTCACATCGAACCATGGGCCGAGCCGGAGCTGCGCGAACATTTCGTGCTGGCCGCAGCCGAGGGCCGGCCGGTGCTGTCGGACCGCCCGCAGGCCGACGAACTGCCGTTGCCCCTGCCGCTGCGCCAGCGCAAGCTGGTGCTGGGTGACGCCGAGCAGGCGCGCTACCGCCTGCTGGGGCGCGAAGCGGCCGAAGCGATGACCGAGGTGCTGCATCGGGCCCGGCCCGACTGGACCGAGCAGCAGCTGGCCGGCGCCGGCGCCGACGCGCTATGGCGCCGCGGCATCCATCCGGCGCTGGTGCTGGTGGCCGGTGCGCGGCGCTTGCCGTTGTTCCGCCACGCGACGCCGTCGCACGAGCCGATCGGTGAGCGCGCCATGCTCGTGTTCTGCGCGCGCCGCCACGGCCTGTATGCCAACCTGACGCGCTTCGTGAGCTTTGGCGGCGTTGGTTCGGCGCCAACTGCCCAGCGCGCGCTGATGGCAGTCGAGGCCACCGGCCTTGCGGCCGTGGTGCCGGGCAAATCCCTCTCGTCGGTGTACCACGCGCTGGCGCAGGCCTATCACCACGCCGACGTCGAAGACGCGATCCGCGAGCACCATCAGGGCGGCATCACCGGTTACCTGGCGCGCGAGATCGTGGCCACCCCAAGCACCGCCATGCAGCTCGAACAGGGCATGGCGTTTGCATTCAATCCAAGTTATAACGGTATGAAGATCGAAGATACATTCCTGCTGGGCCCCGACGGACTCGAAAACCTGACCTTCGACCCGGCCTGGCCGTCGGTGGATATCCAGGGCCGTCAGCGGCCGCTGTGGCTGGAGGTGAACGCATGACCATCACGACCGATACCTTCTTTGGCGGCGCCCCCGAGGTGAACGCCTCGGCCCCGGGGCGCGTGAACCTGCTGGGCGAACACACCGACTACAACGACGGCTTCATGCTGCCGGTGGCCACGCCCCAGCGCACGCTGGTGGCCATGAGCCACAGTGGCGACGACCATTTCCATTTTTACTCGCCCAACTTCGACGCGACCGTCACGTTCGCGAAGGACAGCAGCGCGCCGCAGGGCTTCGGCAGCTATATCGAGGGCTGCATCCGCCTCGTGCAGGCCGAGGGCATCGAGGTGCCGCCGCTGCGCGTGTACGTCGAGACCGACCTGCCGGTGGGCTCGGGCCTGTCGTCGTCGGCCGCGCTCGAAGTGGCCACGCTGCGCGCCATGCGCGCGCTGCTGGGGTTCGAGCTCGACGACGTCAAGCTGGCGCGCATCGCCCAGCGCGCCGAAATCGAGTACGCACATGTGAACTGCGGAATCATGGACCAGATGGCCTCGAGCCTCGCCGATGAAACCAATATGCTGTTTATCGATGCGCGCACGCTCGAACACCACCTGTCGGCACTGCCACCGGATACCGAACTGATCGTGATCGATTCGGGCGTGGCGCGCACGCTGGCCGCCAGCAAGTACAACGAACGCCGCGCCGAATGCGAAGAAGCCTCGCGCATCCTGGGCGTGACGGCGCTGCGCGACGTGGTCGATCCGGCCTCGGTCGAGACGCTGCCGTCGCCGCTGCGCGAACGGGCCCGCCACGTGGTGCACGAAAATCTGCGCGTGCTCGAAGCGGCCAAGGGCGTCGACGCCGAACGCTTTGGCGAACTGATGAACGCATCGCATGCGAGCCTGCGTGACGATTACGAAGTCTCGATCCGCGCGCTCGACGTCTTGTGCGATGCGCTGCGCGCTGCGCCCGGCGTACTGGGCGCGCGCCTGACCGGCGCCGGCTTCGGCGGCGCCTGCGTCGCCCTGTGCCGCAAGGGGCAGGCGCAAGAAGCAGCCGCCACCGCGCTGGCGGCTTATCACGACCATCATGGACCAGGCAATGACGTCCAGGGACGCATCCTGATTCCGGTGCCAACTGACAGAAAGGACAAGAATGAATCAGTTTGAATATCCCCGTCCGCAACTGGTGCGCGACCAGTGGCAGAACCTGAACGGCACGTGGCAGTTCTGCTTTGACGACGAAGGGCACTACACGCTGCCGTCGGACGTGAAGGAATGGACGCACGAGATCACCGTGCCGTTTGCGCCGGAAACCGCGATGAGCGGCATCGAAGACACGGGCTTTCACCGCTTCGTGTGGTACCAGCGCGAATTCGAGGTCATGCCCATGGATGGGCGCACGATCCTGCACTTCGGCGCGGTCGATTACAGCGCGCGGGTCTGGGTCAATGGCCAGCTGGTCGTCGAGCACGAAGGCGGCCACACGCCATTCTCGGCCGATATTTCCGGCACCCTGAACGCGGATGGCAAGCAGGTCGTCACCGTCTGGGTCGAAGACGACCCGGCCGACTTGGCCAAACCGCGCGGCAAGCAGGACTGGCTGCTCGACGCGCACTCGATCTGGTACCCACGTACCACCGGCATCTGGCAGACGGTCTGGCTGGAGCAAGTCTCGCCAACGTATATCCAGAAGTTACGCTGGACGCCGGTGTTCGAGACCTACGAAATCGGCTGCGAAGTATTCGCCACCGGCGATATCCAGGAAGAGCTGTTTGTCGAAGTCAAGATCTGGCACGGCGACCAGTTGCTGGCCGACGATTACTACAAGCTGCTGGGCGGCGAAGCGAACCGCAAGATTGCGCTGTCTGATCCGGGCATCGACGACTCGCGCAATGTGATCCTGTGGAGCCCGGAACGCCCGACCCTGCTCGATGCCGAAGTGACCCTGCGCGCAGGCGACGTGGTGCTCGACCGCATCCGCTCGTACACGGCGCTGCGCTCGGTGTCGATCAACCGCGACCGCTTCATGCTCAACGGTCGCCCGTACCAGCTGCGCCTGGTGCTGGACCAGGGCTACTGGCCGGAATCGTTCATGACGGCCCCGTCCGATAACCACCTGAAGCGCGACGTCGAGCTGGCCAAGCAGATGGGTTTCAATGGCGTGCGCAAGCACCAGAAGATCGAGGACCCGCGTTTCCTGTACTGGGCCGACAAGCTGGGCCTGATGGTGTGGGAAGAAATGCCGTCGGCCTACCGCTTCAGTCCGCGCGCGATCACGCGCATGGTCAAGGAGTGGACCGAGGCGATCGAACGCGACTACAGCCACCCGTGTATCATCGTCTGGGTGGCGTTCAACGAATCGTGGGGTGTGCCGAACCTGACGCTCACGCAGGCGCATCGCAATGCCGTCGAGGCGCTGTACCACCTGACGCGCACGCTCGACTCGACCCGTCCCGTGATCGGCAACGATGGCTGGGAAGCGTCGGCCACCGACATCCTGGGCATTCACGACTACGATAGCGATCCCGAGAAAGTGCTGGCGCGTTACGCCGTCACCGATCCGGTACGCACGCTGTTCGATCAGCGCCGGCCCGGTGGCCGCATCCTGACGCTCGATGGCTTCCCGCATCGCGGCCAGCCAATCGTGCTGACGGAATTCGGCGGCATCGCCTACGATCCGAAGCAGACGCCCAATCCCGACGAAACCACGTGGGGCTACAGCCGCGCGCACACGGCCGAAAGCTATCTGAAGCAGTACCGGCGCCTGCTGCAGGTGGTGAACGAGACGTTCATGTTCAGTGGTTTCTGCTACACGCAGTTCACGGACACGTTCCAGGAAGCCAATGGCTTGCTGAATGCTGACCGCTCGCCGAAACTGCCACTCGAGGTTATCAGCGCGGCCACGCGCAATATCCCGCTCTTCCAGCGCGCGCTGGAAGAGGGCAAGGAGCCCGGCACGCCGTAACATCGCAGGCAGGGCAGGCCGGTATGGCCTGTCCACCGGGATATTCAGGTAATGCGGTAAGCACAAGGCCACATGTCGCGTCAGCGCATGTGGCCTTTTTTACAGCCGTGCCGATGGCTTTGTCAGGCCGGGGCAGGCGATCGGTCATGTCGATGCAGCCACTGCTGCAGGCCGCAGCAACCCTGGTGACTGTCTGAATTGGATGCGACGCGACGGGAAGCAGTGCCAGGCTGCAGTGTCATGAAGCTTCCCGATGTCGATTTTCTTTACAGTGGTCACATTCTGGGTGAAGATATTTTTACTAACTATCTGATTTTAAAAAATAAATTTAACTTGGCATAGAGCTTGCTTCATCTGGGCAAACGCTACGCCACCCCATAAATCAGGAAACAATGCAATGAACGCTATCTCAAAATCAATTATCGCCGCATCGATCGCCACTGCTTCTATGTTGAGCGGTGCTGCTGCGGCTGCACCATTTAACGAGTTCACTGTTGCTCCGATTAACGGGACGTATGCAAATTTCGTTGCTGACAAGATTACCGGTAACTACACCGAGCAAGCAACGTTCAATCCTGACGGCACGTTCAGCGTCTCACTGGTCTGGACCGCTGGTCAGTTCGTGGGTAATAAAGGCAATACTGCTTACCAGTCTTACCAGACTGGCCTGGGCGCTACTTATGGCCTGTTCGCTACCTACGCAGCAGGTGGCACCTACTCGATGAACGGCTCGATTACCACTTTCAATTTTTCCCCTGGCAGCGGTAACCTGAGCCTGTTCCTGGACAGCACCCTCGGCGCGGCTGGTGGGGAAACCTTGCTGGGCAGTGGCAATCCAATTTCTGGCCAAGGCACGCTCGACCCGATGCTCAGCACCTGCCAGAGCCCGAGCAATCCTGGAGGAAGAGGCATCAACTGCGGCGATTTCGGTGCATCGAACTCGTTTATGCTGACCGATGCTGGCAAATCTTTCTTCATCCTGCCTAACCCGTTCTATTCGCTGTCCTTCCAGTCCGGCCATCTGAATAACTTTACGCCAGCCGGCACGCAGACGATCAACGGTTCCCTCGACGTCGTGTTTAGCGGCGAACCAACGGATGTGCCAGAACCAGCATCGGTGGCCCTGCTGGGTCTGGGTATGCTTGGTCTGTACGCAGCACGCCGCCGTAACAAGCAATCTGCTTGAGTCTTCGGGGCTTGTCATTCAGGCCCAGGTTGCGAAGCGATAAAACCACTGTCATCAGGCAGTGGTTTTTTTTTACGCCTCGTATTGTCTGGTCTTCAGCACGCGCATTTTTGTGCAGCGTGAATAATCTGCACAGGCGGCAGCATACGCCCGCAGTTGATCGCCGGGCTGCCCGCGACTACGACGCGATGCACGCCTGGGCGATCGACTTACCGGATAATTGGTTTCAGACATCCCTTTGTCATTCCTGACCTCAAGAAAATGCCATAGCGAGCGTTTTGAACGGTCGGGTGTCGCAAGGTCGATGTCAAATTCGCGTTTTTGCACAGGCTGGGTCGAAAGCGGAATTTCATCCCGACCAGTGTAATTCAGCAAGAAACGACGGACTTGGCTACGTCACGCCCGCCGTTCCAGTGATTTCCAAAACGGCGCATCTATTTCGGAAAGTTACAACGCTGTCAGCGCGGCGGTATGGGGTTGCGGCCTGGCGCCTGCGGCATCGGAACGCGCGCAAGCAGTACACCCAGTGCAGTGGCGGCGACGGTCGCGGCGCTGACATCGACCAGCCAGTCGCGCACCGTGCCCGAACGGTACGGCAGGAAGTGCTGCACGCTCTCGTCAAAAGCGCCCATCAGCGCAATGGCCAGTACCGCCTTGAGCGCACGTTGCAGCGTGCTGCCGGTGCTGCCCAGGAACCACAGTGTCGCGAGTCCCGCATAGGCCAGGCTGTGCAACACGATGCCGGACGCGAATTCGCCCACTTCGGCGCGCGCACCAGGCACGGAGCCGGCGATCACGATGCAGGTAAAGATGAGCAGTGCCGCAGTGTGCATGGCACGGCGGTGACGTGGTTCGGCGTACAACAGGGGAGACAGGGCAGGCATGGTGACGTGGTGACAGTACAGTAACGGTGACGGGGCAAACGTCAACGTTACCATGCCGGGCGCACCTTGTGTGCCCGTTGCCACCGACCCGTGCGCCGGCCGCGCACCGCGACGTGCGTCAAATCGTCAGTGCCGGGGCGCCGTCGGCGTAATGGGCGTCGAAACAGCTCGCGCAGTCGGCGCAGAACAGGTGCGCCACGCGCACGCTCGCCTGTCGTAATACGAGTTTCAGGTGCGCGCGCCGGCACTTGGGACACACTTCGCGGACGCTGCCGAACGTAAGCAGATTGAGGGGAACGCTGTCGCCATCGATGTTGTCGATCAACGTGCGCGGATTGAGTTCGCTGAGGACAAGGTCGCTTGAATCCTGATGGCGACGGCAACTGTCTGGCGAAAGCGATGTTTCTGGTACACGTAAACTCATCGGACAATCTCCCGTGGTCGTTTCGTTGTACGCGGTCTCCACCCGACTGGACAAGGTGGGACGTCGCAGCTTCATGATAGCCCTATTGAAGACGGCTTCAAGCACATAGACAATTTTTCCTGGCCCAAGTTGCGACAATGCCGAAAAAAATGCCCGCACTGGGCGGGCAGAACCCGAGATCGGGCCAAGAGTGCGAAAACCGGGTTGGTGTGAAGCACATGTGGCGCTCCACACCTGCTGGCACCACGCATATCGGTTACGTGTGTGTCAGGTGCATTCGAGTATAGGCAGCGATTGTGACGGGTCCGTGACGATCATCAAGGTTCCGATGACACCGTGGAAATCTGAAGAACAATTTGAGCTTGTGACAATACGGCCGAAAATCATATGGGGCCGAACAAACCGTCCAGGCAAAAAAAAGCCCGCTGGGCGGGCTTGAAACTATTTTCTTGGAGGAGAATAGTGGAGACAGGTGTAACTATAGGGATTCGGTGGCCGAGCGTCCAATTGCGTTTTCGGATACCAGACATGTGATCTGTCAATATCTCTCGACCGTGGCTGGCGCCATATCAATCACGCACCGGCACCGTGTAGTTCAGCGCCATGCGGCCGCCATCGGCGTACAGGGTCTGGCCGGTCATGTACGACGCATCGTCGCTGGCCAGGAAGGCGGCGATCGACGCCACTTCTTCCGGTTCACCGCAACGCCCCAGCGGAGTGCGCGACAGGATCGTGTGACGTGCTTCCGGGCTGCCGAGCACCGCCTTTTTCGCCAGCTCGGTCAGGATTGTCCCGGGACCGATGGCGTTCACGCGAATGTCGTACTGGGCCAGGGCGATGGCCGCCACGCGCGTGAGCTGGTTGACGCCGCCTTTCGAGATCACGTACGGCACCTGGTTCGGGATCGTCAGCTCGGCGTTCACACTCGACATATTGATGATGCAGCCGCCTTCGCCGCGCGCCACCATGTCGCGCGCCGCCGCCTGGCTACACAGGAACATCGATTTGAGGTTGATGCGCAGCACGCGGTCGAAATCGTCCTCGTGCAGGTCGAGGAACTCGGCGGCGTGGGTCACACCGGCATTGTTGATCAGGATATCGATGCGGCCAAATGCGGCCAGCGTGGCCGCGATCATCGCATCGACCTCGACCTTGATGCCGACATCGGCGCGGTAGGCGCGGGCTGCGTTGCCCAGGCTGGCGGCGGCTTGCTCGACTTCGGGCCGGATATCGACGAGCATGACGCGCGCGCCTTCGCGCACGAGGCGCTCGGCGCAGGCGAGACCGATGCCCTGGCTGGCCCCGGTGACGATGGCGATCTTCTGGTGTAGTTTCATGGCAGGCTTTCGGCGCTGTGGCAAAAGCCGCCATTTTAACCACCTGCGCCAGTGCCCCAGGGGTGATGAAAGAAAAACTTCCATTCATGTGTAAGTTTTTCCCGCAGCAACGTACTACATGATCCATCGCCCCTTCAATGAGAACGAGATGAACTGGAAACACCTGGCGTTTGCCCTTACGGTCCTGAGCTACCACTGCATGGCGTCGGCGCTGCCGCTCGGCCATCTGTCGCGGCCAGTCGAGCAGGTCGGGTGCTGCGCACCGGCGCCTGCAGGTGTCGTGCTACCCGACCAGGATGAGCGGATGCCGGCATGAAGATGCGCGGGGCGCAGGATGCCACGTTTGCCCGCGTGGTCGCGGAACATGGCCCCATGCTGGCGCGCTTCGCAGCCAGTTTCGAGCGCAATCGTCATGCGCGGGAAGACCTGTTGCAGGATATCCTGCTCGGCGTGTGGCAGGCGCTGCCTGCGTTTCGGGGCGATGCGAGTCTCAAGACCTACATCCTGGGCGTCGCGCACCGTCGCTGCGCTTCGCATGTGATGCGCGAGGTGGCAGAGCCGCGCCATGAGGAACTCGACGACGAGTGGGTTGATGGCCAGCCGGGTCCTGAAGCGCTGGCAGGTCTGAACCAGCAGCAGGCGCGCCTTCTGGGCGCGCTGCGCGACTTGCCGGTCGGCCAGCGCCAGCTGGTGGTGCTGGCACTCGAAGGCCTGCGCTACGACGAGATCGCCGACTTGCTCGGCATCACGGTGGGAAATGTGGGCGTGCGACTGAACCGGGCCCGGGCCGCGCTTAGAGAGCAACTGGAGGAACGATGAACGAGCAGGACGAATGGGCGAGTCTGCAGGATGCGTGGGGCGCGAGCCGGCCTGCCAGCGCCGTGCCGGACGTGGGCTTGATGATCGCCCGTGCGCGGCGCGAACGCCGCATGACGGTGCTGGCGCTGGCAGGCGAATGGGCGATGATGATCGTGGGCGCGGCAGTTCTTGCGGCACACTGGCAGCGTGTCGCGACCAACGGCTACGAGACACTGTGGCTGGGGTTTCAGACGCTGCTCATGGGCGTCATCATGGTCGTTTATACCTGGACGCGCCTGGCTGCGCTGCATGAGCCGGCGGGAACGAACCTGCGCGACTGGCTGGCGCTGCGCCGCCGGCGTGCGCAGCTCGGCTTGCGCCTGGCACGCGTCACACGCTGGACGACGGTTGCCTTGCTGCCGGCGCCGCTGATCGTGCTGGCCATGGCGCGCAGCACCCAGGCCGGCATCACCGGGCTGGTGACAACGACGCTGGTGCTGGCGGGAGGGTGGTGGTGGGCGCAGCGCAAGCGCGCCCGCATGAATGCCGAGATTGCCGAGGTCGACGCCCTGGCGCTGGAATGGCTGGATGAACCGCCTGGCCCATCGGGCCAGACGTCTACAGCATGACCGGCCGGTCGGGCAATTCGTTGGTGCGCTCGCCGCTGGCCGGGAAGTGCTGGTGCAGCAGGTCGTTGACCTGCGCCACCGCCGCCAGCGTGGCGTCATGGAAGTGCCCGTTCTTGAAGCCTGCAGTCAGCGTGCGGCACACGGCCTGCCAGGTGGCGGCGTCGATCTTGCGGTCGATGCCCCGGTCTGCCACGATGTCGACCTTGTGCTCGGCCAGATTCACATAGATGAGCACGCCGCAATTGTCTTCGGTATCCCAGACGCCATAGTCGGCGAACAGCGCGAGCGCGCGCTGGCGGTTGGTGATGCCGTCCCAGGCGGCGTCGAAGGGCAGGGCCTTCTCGACGATCAGGCGCACCTCGCCGCGGTGCGTGCGCTCGCCGGCATCGATGGCCTCGGCAATGGCCGTCAGCGTCGTTTCAGGAAACGCACGCCGGGCCTCGGCCGCGCTGCTGGTGGCATGGCGCCACGCGCGTGTCATTTTTTGTCCGATCGATCCCATTACCAGTCTCCCGAGGCGCCGCCGCCGTCAAAGCCGCCACCACCACCTGAAAAACCGCCGCCGCCGAAGCCACCGCCACCACCGCCGAACCCGCCACCACCACCGTTGCTCATATTGCCGATGATATTGCCGAGGATGAAGCCGGTCGTCGCACCGCCCCAGTTCGAGCGGCCGCGGCTGCTGGCGACCGTACGGCCACGCTTGCCGCCGAAGACCGAGCGCAGCAGGAATGCACCGATCACGATCGCGAAGATGGCGATCAATGGAATCCCGCCGCCGCCCGACGCTTCCTGTCGTTGCGGCGCTTGCTGTGCAGGCGCGGGGAAGGCTTCCTGGTTGAGCAGCGTGGCGATGGCGCCCACGCCGGCTACCAGGCCTTCGTAATAATGTTGTTCCCGGAAATGCGGCGCGATCACGTCCTGCAGGATGCGCTTGGATTGGGCGTCGGTCAGCACGCCCTGTACGCCACGGCCGGCCTCGATCCGCAGGCGGCGCAGTGCCGACGGGTTGCCGGGTGCGACGACCAGCAGCACACCGTCGTCGACGCCCTTGCGGCCCAGCTTCCAGGCATCGGTGACGCGGATACTGTAGGCCTCGATGGCTTCGGGCTCGGTCGATTTGACGAGCAGCACGGCGATCTGGCTACCCGTCTTGGCTTCGTAGTCGGCCAGCACGGCTTCGAGGCGCTGGCGCTGGGTGGCGTCCAGCATGCCGGCCTGGTCGGTCACGCGGGTCGTGAGCTTCGGCACCTCCTTGAGCTGGGCATGGGCCGTCCCCGCACCGGCGAGCAGGGTCGCCAGTGCGAACAGGAGCGTGGAGAACAAGCGCAGGAAGGCCGTCATCGCCGGACCTTACTTGCCGAAGTTGACGGCTGGTGCGGTCGAGATCGCTTTTTCATTCTCGACCGTGAACGATGGCTTGGTCTCGTAGCCGAACACCATGGCCGTCAGGTTCTTCGGGAACTGGCGCACGGTCACGTTGTAATCCTGGACCGAGGCAATGTAGCGCTGGCGGGCCACCGTGATGCGGTTCTCGGTGCCTTCGAGCTGCGAGGCCAGGTCACGGAAGCTGGTGTCGGCTTTCAGGTCCGGGTATTTTTCGGAGACCACCATCAGGCGCGACAGCGCGCTCGACAGTTCACCCTGCACCTGCTGGAACTTCTGGAACGCTTCCGGGTTGTTCAGCACTTCGGGGGTGATCTGGAAGCTGGTGGCCGAGGCACGGGCACGCGTCACGGCTTCGAGTGTTTCACGTTCGTGCGAGGCATAGCCCTTGACGGTGTTGACCAGGTTCGGGATCAGGTCGGCGCGGCGCTGGTACTGGTTGACCACTTCGCTCCAGGCGGCCTTGGTCGCTTCATCCTTGGTCTGGAAATCGTTGTAGCCGCAGCCTGAGAGCAGGACGCCGGCGAGGATGGCGCTGCCGAGCAGGCGGGTCCAGCGGAAGAAAAAGGTATTGGTCATGGCAGTATAGGTCCGTGCAAGTTGTCGAATAATCAAAATATACCTGAAACGGGCCGCAATCGGTGTTCCTCCAACCCCTGGGGGCAGGTGACAGCGTGGCGGCGGGTACAATAATGGGTTTGCAATTATTCGGATACAAGGGGCTCGAAGTGACTTTCATTCAAAAACTGGCGGCTGCATGGACCCGCAACGATTCGCTGCTGTGTGTCGGCCTCGACCCGGACCTGGCGCGCTTCCCGGCGCA
>Ga0308163_10002106_pt1 | contig 19030 bp, 10 predicted proteins | sample PhyTR1_FD_201037 | JGI IMG/M metagenome (GOLD analysis project Ga0308163, IMG submission 201037) | Phyllosphere microbial communities from UC Gill Tract Community Farm, Albany, California, United States - DLSLT.R1 | ecosystem: Host-associated > Plants > Phyllosphere > Unclassified | place: USA...
ATTTTTAAGTCTTTGTTCTTTTTACTTGATTTTTTTATCTTATTCTAATATTCAAACAAAACGCTTCCCCAGGTAAAACCACTTCCGAAAGCTGACATACAAATCAAATCGCCTCGTTTCATTCTACCTTCCAATATTGCTTCACTCAAAGCAATCGGAATAGATGCAGCCGTTGTATTGCCATATTTTTGGATATTCACAAATACTTTTTCGTCTGGCAAATGAAGTAACTGCTGAACATATTGTGCAATTCTGATATTCGCCTGGTGTGGAATGAGTAAATCTAAATCTTCAATAGTTTTCCCCGCTTTTTCCAAAGCTTCTAAAATTGTTTCAGGAAACCTTGTAACGGCGTGTTTAAAAACGAAATTTCCGTTCATCACAGGATAGATATCTTCTGATGTTAAAGAATCCGGATTTTTGAGAAGATTGTCGCTCCAGCCTAACTTAGTCCCTGGGAATTTTACGGCTAATTCTTCTGCGTATTTTCCTTCAGAATGCATATTCACAGAAAGGATTCCATTTGCATTTTCATCTTTGCCTGCAGATAAAACCACTGCACCAGCGCCATCGCCGAAAATCACGGAAACACCACGTCCGGCATCAGAAAAATCCAATCCAAAAGAATGAATCTCTGCGCCGACAACCAAAACGTTTTTATATAAACCGGATTTGATAAACGCATCTGCAACGCTCATTGCATAGACAAAACCCGAACATTGATTTCGAACATCTAAAGCACCAATCGTATTACAACCCAGCAATTCCTGCAAAAGAACACCTGAACCTGGAAAGTAATAATCCGGAGACAAGGTGGCTAATACAATATAATCGATATCCTGAGCTGTGAGACCTGCATTTTTCAATGCTATTTCTGATGCTTTGAAACCGTAGAAAGATGTTGTTTCTTCGGAATCTACTCGGTTTTTGCGGTGTCTTCTTTCTTTGATACCTGTTCTCTCCGTAATCCACTCGTCGTTGGTTGTCATTAGTTTAGAAAGGTCGTCGTTGGTCACTATATTTTCCGGAACATAATGTCCGACGCCTGATATTACACTTTTAAACATTGGTGTGTTTTAGAATTTTGACAAATGTAAATATTTTATTTATTACATAGATTTTTTTATTGATTACTGGAATTCAGCTGTTTGTGATAATTTTGAATAATTTTTTTTTTAACTTATTAGATTGACACAAGTTCTATTTTTGACTAATGTTGATTATTGCGAAGCGCAGCCCGACCTGAGTGGAGCTCTTTTTGTGAGGAGGTACGACGAGCAAAAAAGCGGGAACGGAGGGCGGAAAAGCTGCCATAGTAAAAATATTAGATCGCTTTCGACAAAGTCAAATAGCTGCCCAAATATTTTGAAATACAGATAGTCTTGAGATAAGCATTATTTTAATTAGTTTTGTTCTATGCCGATTGAACAGAAATATAAAACCGCCCACTGGGAATGGATAGACGTGACTGCGCCTACTGAAGAGGATTTGCAGTTTTTGCATGAGCGCTACCACATCAACCATTTTCTTTTGGAGGATACCATAGACCCAAACCACCTTCCGAAGTACGAAGAAGTGGGCGATGTAAAGTTTTTCCTGACACGGGAATCTACGGATCTGGAGAAGCGGACGCTGAACAACATGAGTGACATCAGTAGTAAACTAGGGATTTTTCTGCTTCCGAAACTCATCATCACCATTCACAGGACGAAAAGTAAAAGCATTCACGAAATTTGTGCTGAGCTGAACAAGGAGGATTTGGATAAAGTCAGCCGGGATTCTGTAGCACTTCGATTGGCCTTAAAAATCATTAAAACCTTTGATGACGAGAGTCAGACGCTTCTGGAGATAATGGATGCGATGGAAAACGAGATATTTCTGAAGAATACCAACGACTCTGTCCAAATCCGGCGACTTTATAAACTGAAAAGAAAATCCGGACTGAACACCCGAATCCTGAATATCTCCGGCGAATGGATTTCGAAATTCAAGACACTTGATTTGGAGGAAGTGCAGGTGATGGATCTTTTGGATAAGCAGAAAGATGTGATTGCGGATTTTGATCATCTGAATATTCAAACAACCAACCTTATATCAATGTTTTTGGCACTTTCTGACCAAAAGGCGAATCAGGTGATGAAGCTTTTGGCCATCTATTCGGTTTACTTTTTACCGATTACTTTCATTGCCGGAATCTACGGAATGAACTTTGACAATATGCCGGAACTGCATCATAAAAAAGGGTATTATTTCACTTTGGGATTAATGGCTCTTATCGTCATCATTACCTTCATCTATATGCGCCGAAAAAAATGGCAAGGTTAAGATAATGACAAATTCTGAACTGATGATGTTTTACAACGTCGAGAATTTTTATCCGCCGAACAAAAATTCAGAAGTCGTTTCAAACTTTGAATTGCGCAATTGGGATGATTACAAATACAATCTGAAAGTCAAAAAAATCAGCAATGTTTTTCGTTTTATTGAGGAAGATTTTGGACAATTGCCATCTGTGATTAGTTTGGCTGAGATTGGGGCGAAGTCTGTTTTGGAGGATTTGACTAACGAAAATTCTCCAGTTAAAGATTACGAAATCATCTATCAACCTTCTAAAGATTCCAGAGGATTGAGTGTTGCGATGTTATTTGATAGAAACAAATTTACTCTTTCTAAATATCGGATCTTGCAGTTTCCGATGGATGAAAATATGGAAAATGATACGCGTGATATTCTGCATACAGAGTTTTTATCTGATGGAAAGAAACTTCACGTTTTTGTTCTTCATCTGCCTTCCAAAAGAAATCAGGATGAGAAAAAAAACTTACGGAATTACATTTTAGAGAAACTGAGTGAGACGCTTCAGAAATTGTTTGAGAAAGGAGAAGCGATTGTTTTGATGGGAGACTTTAATGATAATCCGGATTCTAAAATGATAAGGCAATTGTGTTACGACAAAGAAGGGAATGAAGTTCTGAACAATCCTTTTGAAATATTATATCATCAAAACCAATTTTCTACTTTTCACGGAAAGAAAGGCGTTAGCTTTGACCAGATTATATTCACTGAGAATACTTTAAAAAATAATTTTTCTCTCAAAAATATTGAAGTTGAAATCTACAATACTCTGAAACTTAGAAATAAAGACAATAAGAATAATAAATATCCAAGCAGAACTTTTTCAGGGTCAAGATATATGGCCGGATACAGCGACCATTTCCCTGTTATTTTGAAGTTAACTAGAATTAATTGATTAGAAATTTTTAATTTCATGAAGATTTTTTACAAATAATCTCACCGAAAACCTTGATTACAATCAACTCTACACTAGCAAGATAACTCTATTATCGAATCCGCATCCATAAGCATTTTCAGCCTCGAAAAAACAAAAAGGCATAGTATATGCTTATACCTCAACAATCACATTAAAAAATTTACAGTTATGAGAAATCTACTTTGGCTAGTTGCGGTTATTTGCATCGTCGTATGGTTATTAGGAATGTTGGGTATCGTCCCAGGAATGAGCACAGGATATCTGGTTCACGTACTATTAGTAATTGCTGTTGTTGTCGTATTATTCAACATCATCTCAGGTAGAAAGCCGTTGGATTAACTTCTACTTTTTGAGAAAAAAAATAAAAAATCAGCTTGCAATTGTGAGCTGATTTTTTTCTTTTCGAGAGTCGTGAACTGCTTTCATTTTTGAGTATCTTTGAGATATAACACAACAGCTTCCTAAAGTATTTCCCAAAGGAATAAGTTGTGAATTGCTTTCATTTTTGAGTATCTTTGAGATATAACACAACATGCCGAATAAAAGTCAATACAATGGATGGGTTGTGAATTGCTTTCATTTTTGAGTATCTTTGAGATATAACACAACAAGCCTTCTCCACTTAAAAACTGTTTTCGTGTTGTGAATTGCTTTCATTTTTGAGTATCTTTGAGATATAACACAACTAGGTGCTTTTTTTAAAGCGTTTCGCCATTGTTGTGAATTGCTTTCATTTTTGAGTATCTTTGAGATATAACACAACAGAAATCAAGTAATACCTAAAGCCGTCAGAGTTGTGAATTGCTTTCATTTTTGAGTATCTTTGAGATATAACACAACGGAGAAATCAAAACAAATGTGGTTGAACAGGTTGTGAATTGCTTTCATTTTTGAGTATCTTTGAGATATAACACAACGCTTCCCCGATCGCATTGTATTAATGCCGAGTTGTGAATTGCTTTCATTTTTGAGTATCTTTGAGATATAACACAACCGAGGCTATCGCCGAATTTATCCCCGACGGTTGTGAATTGCTTTCATTTTTGAGTATCTTTGAGATATAACACAACCAAAGAAGAACATTAGACGATGTATTTGTAGTTGTGAATTGCTTTCATTTTTGAGTATCTTTGAGATATAACACAACTCGGTTCATTTTGCGAATCGATTTCGTCTAGTTGTGAATTGCTTTCATTTTTGAGTATCTTTGAGATATAACACAACGCTACGATTGATAAGCAAGGTAAATTAGGTGTTGTGAATTGCTTTCATTTTTGAGTATCTTTGAGATACAACACAACACGGAAGATTTACACAATGTGCTGAGCTATGTTGTGAATTGCTTTCATTTTTGAGTATCTTTGAGATATAACACAACTAAACTGCTATTAAAAAATTCTCTCTGCGTGTTGTGAATTGCTTTCATTTTTGAGTATCTTTGAGATATAACACAACTTTTCAATTGTTGCAACGGTCAATGTTTTCGTTGTGAATTGCTTTCATTTTTGAGTATCTTTGAGATATAACACAACTACGAAGGGATATTCTCCGAGAAGTCAGGAGTTGTGAATTGCTTTCATTTTTGAGTATCTTTGAGATATAACACAACGGACGTTTGAACAATCAGACAATAATGTCGGTTGTGAATTGCTTTCATTTTTGAGTATCTTTGAGATATAACACAACCCACAACGTCAATCGTTTTCGGTGTGTCTTGTTGTGAATTGCTTTCATTTTTGAGTATCTTTGAGATATAACACAACTGAAAATTATTTTTCCTGAAAGCTTTTTTTGTTGTGAATTGCTTTCATTTTTGAGTATCTTTGAGATATAACACAACTTATTTCCTCAAAACCATATTGGATGAAGAGTTGTGAATTGCTTTCATTTTTGAGTATCTTTGAGATATAACACAACTACAAATTAGAATTATGGAAGTAGAAATAAGTTGTGAATTGCTTTCATTTTTGAGTATCTTTGAGATATAACACAACTTAATGCTAATCGGTTTGAGCGTGCTTTGAGTTGTGAATTGCTTTCATTTTTGAGTATCTTTGAGATATAACACAACTAAACTTATTTCTGATAATGTAAGTTTCTCGTTGTGAATTGCTTTCATTTTTGAGTATCTTTGAGATATAACACAACCGTTAACCATATCAGGGATAAGGTCAAGATGTTGTGAATTGCTTTCATTTTTGAGTATCTTTGAGATATAACACAACTTAAAACGCTTCTAAAAAATAATCTTGAATGTTGTGAATTGCTTTCATTTTTGAGTATCTTTGAGATATAACACAACTAGCCCTATACATTCTACTACATACAGATAGTTGTGAATTGCTTTCATTTTTGAGTATCTTTGAGATATAACACAACAAAGTTTTCAATTTAGAGGCTTGGTTGTTAGTTGTGAATTGCTTTCATTTTTGAGTATCTTTGAGATATAACACAACATGAATTTCCCATATCCAACATCAGGAAAAGTTGTGAATTGCTTTCATTTTTGAGTATCTTTGAGATATAACACAACATTCTAAAGCTATGCAGGACTTTAAAGGCAGTTGTGAATTGCTTTCATTTTTGAGTATCTTTGAGATATAACACAACATAATGAAGATTTTCAAGGAATAGACTTTTGTTGTGAATTGCTTTCATTTTTGAGTATCTTTGAGATATAACACAACCGAATGCTTTGACTCAATTTGGTAGCGATTGTTGTGAATTGCTTTCATTTTTGAGTATCTTTGAGATATAACACAACGGCTATGCTCCAAGGTATTACGACTATAAAGTTGTGAATTGCTTTCATTTTTGAGTATCTTTGAGATATAACACAACAACAGGTGCTGAAATAACTAATGGTGAAGCGTTGTGAATTGCTTTCATTTTTGAGTATCTTTGAGATATAACACAACGAATTTGACGATTATTATAACGCTGTTTTAGTTGTGAATTGCTTTCATTTTTGAGTATCTTTGAGATATAACACAACCTAATTATTTTGGTTTAGTTGGTGGAATGAGTTGTGAATTGCTTTCATTTTTGAGTATCTTTGAGATATAACACAACTGTTTGTTTATAGCTTAGTTTCATCTTTATGTTGTGAATTGCTTTCATTTTTGAGTATCTTTGAGATATAACACAACCCGAAGTTGTTAAGCTTCACGCCTCTTACTGTTGTGAATTGCTTTCATTTTTGAGTATCTTTGAGATATAACACAACGACTATCCGTCTGTTTACAATGACAAGCACGTTGTGAATTGCTTTCATTTTTGAGTATCTTTGAGATATAACACAACTATAAAAACCTAATTCCAAAGGCATAACTCGTTGTGAATTGCTTTCATTTTTGAGTATCTTTGAGATATAACACAACTTCTACAATTGTTAATTCTCCATCATTGTCGTTGTGAATTGCTTTCATTTTTGAGTATCTTTGAGATATAACACAACTTTTTTCTGCACATACATTATATGAGATTAGTTGTGAATTGCTTTCATTTTTGAGTATCTTTGAGATATAACACAACAAACAACCAAATCAGATAGAAATAATTATTGTTGTGAATTGCTTTCATTTTTGAGTATCTTTGAGATATAACACAACAAAAATTGGGTTTATTATCCGCTCCCAGAGTTGTGAATTGCTTTCATTTTTGAGTATCTTTGAGATATAACACAACGATGGTAAGTTGTAAGTAGTTATTCATAATGTTGTGAATTGCTTTCATTTTTGAGTATCTTTGAGATATAACACAACAATTTTGTAGAAGTTCCAAGAGCTTACTTTGTTGTGAATTGCTTTCATTTTTGAGTATCTTTGAGATATAACACAACAAGAAATGTGTGGATAACCTGCCACATTCTGTTGTGAATTGCTTTCATTTTTGAGTATCTTTGAGATATAACACAACTTGGTCTTAATAAGGCTGTTGGTTCTGGTGGTTGTGAATTGCTTTCATTTTTGAGTATCTTTGAGATATAACACAACATGATGATTATCGTTTATGATTATCCAATTGTTGTGAATTGCTTTCATTTTTGAGTATCTTTGAGATATAACACAACAAAATTGCGCTTACTCCTACCAAACAGATAGTTGTGAATTGCTTTCATTTTTGAGTATCTTTGAGATATAACACAACGCTGTCGATGATGACCAAACGGAATCTATAGTTGTGAATTGCTTTCATTTTTGAGTATCTTTGAGATATAACACAACAATTACGGATTTGACTTCACTGGAAAATGGGTTGTGAATTGCTTTCATTTTTGAGTATCTTTGAGATATAACACAACTCAACAAATGTACAATATTATTTTTAATTAGTTGTGAATTGCTTTCATTTTTGAGTATCTTTGAGATATAACACAACAAAATTAATAACAAATCATCCAATAAATTAGTTGTGAATTGCTTTCATTTTTGAGTATCTTTGAGATATAACACAACGTGTTTTGTTTGGTGGCGTATTGACAAATCGTTGTGAATTGCTTTCATTTTTGAGTATCTTTGAGATATAACACAACTCACCGTAGTAACTCATTTTCCTTTTCGCTGTTGTGAATTGCTTTCATTTTTGAGTATCTTTGAGATATAACACAACCATTATCACTAAAAGGTAAATTATCTTCGTGTTGTGAATTGCTTTCATTTTTGAGTATCTTTGAGATATAACACAACTATGCCACCTCGTGAAACTCGGTAGCCATTGTTGTGAATTGCTTTCATTTTTGAGTATCTTTGAGATATAACACAACATCCTAAGAATCTGTGACGTTGAGATATTAGTTGTGAATTGCTTTCATTTTTGAGTATCTTTGAGATATAACACAACTTCACATCAATCACGTTAACATTATCTTCAGTTGTGAATTGCTTTCATTTTTGAGTATCTTTGAGATATAACACAACATAAAAACCATTTGGCAAATCTCTTACTAAGTTGTGAATTGCTTTCATTTTTGAGTATCTTTGAGATATAACACAACCGACCTCAACATATTCCTTTTCCTCGGTTAGTTGTGAATTGCTTTCATTTTTGAGTATCTTTGAGATATAACACAACTCAGGAAGATTTGTTACGGTAAATTTTAGTGTTGTGAATTGCTTTCATTTTTGAGTATCTTTGAGATATAACACAACTCGTTCTCACGGTTTCCAACTCTTCGGATGGTTGTGAATTGCTTTCATTTTTGAGTATCTTTGAGATATAACACAACAAAAATAACAACAAAATAATGATCACAATCGTTGTGAATTGCTTTCATTTTTGAGTATCTTTGAGATATAACACAACCTCAAAATTTAATCCACTGATTTTCAGTGGATTTTTTAATTATTTAGGATTCAAAAATCAGAATAATTCGAGTTGTTGGAAAGTCGGTGGCGGTTCTTTTTTGTTTCTGGCAAAGAAAATTTCTATGTCTCCAAACTGTTTGTCGGTTATGCACATAATGGCGACTTTACCGGCTTTTGGAAGATTAAACTTCGTCCGCTTAATATGAACTTCTGCATTCTCCCGACTTGGGCAATGGCGAACATACATCGAAAACTGAAATAAGGTAAACCCATCATCAATCAAGCCTTTACGAAAACGGTTGGCATCTTTCATATTAGCTTTAGTTTCAGTCGGTAAATCATATAATACTAAAACCCACATAATTCGGTATGCATTAAACCTTTCGGCATTCATATTAACTCCGGATAAGAGATTAGTCGTTTTTCTCCTGTATAACATTTATAAAGCGAAGAGGCTGTTGTTTTTACAGCTACTAATAACGGTCTTGTTTTATCATCAATTTTCACATCTTTTGTGGCAATCTGAAGAATATGAGCCTTAAATTCTTTGTTTAATTCTTCTGTCGCAGGATTTGCCTCAAGCCATTGCATCACTAATAAATCAACAAACGGGCGATAAGGTTCCATCAAATCATCAGCAAGACAATACGGATTGTATTTATTTTTATGGAAAATTCCGAGAACGGGCAGCAAACCTGTCTCAACAATTGCTCTCGCTACAATACTTCTGAGCACCGAGTAACCGAAATTAAAGAACTGATTGGGTGAATCCCCGAAACGCTGTCTGAGGAAATCCAAACTGATAAGATATTTCCAGTAATGTTGAGCCGCGATGCCTTCCATATTGGTAATGTCACCGCTTTTTACATTAGTCTGATAATCAATCATCGGTTCATAATAATTTCCTAACAGGCGAAGAACTTCTTTCTGATTTTCAATTTTGCATTCAACAGTCTGTTTCCAAAGTTGTTTTTTGAGTGGCTCGCTGGCTTCCAACTGGTCTTTCACTCTATCCGAATGTTCGGTATGTCCATACATCGGCAACATCATTCCGTGGGGCAAATGATGAGAGTCGCAACTAATCATAACCACCTTATTTCCCATCATTTTCTGAATCAGCTGATGAGAAATGGTTATCTGAAAATGATCCAACATCAGTAATCCCAAATCTTCTACAGGAACTTTACCTTTCATTTCCTTGGTTTCAGGGCAAAGAATATACATTTGCTCGTCTTTGAGCTTGAGATAAGCGGGATTGCCGATGTAGATGGAGCGAGTTATCATAATTGATTTTCTCCTATTTTAGTAATTTCTCCTAAATGATTTAATCTAACCTTTACGGGATTCAAATCAATAAGTGCTTTTGTACTTAATCTAAAATACCTTTTGCCTTCTTTAGCTCCATCAGTCTTCTTTAATTCAGAATTCTTTGTTTCTAAGTGATGTCTAAAAAAATAATCCCCGTCCGTAATACTCCAAACCAAATACAAGTGTTTACTCAATAAAGATTTATCATTATTTTTTACAGCTTCATCAAATTCTTCTTTTGACAGCCCCAAAATAAACATTTCATTTTGCTGCATACTGAACTTTAAATTTAGATTATCAGCAGGTAATTTATTTAAAAATGATTCTGGAAGTTCCTTGTCTAAAAACTGATTCCAAATATCGGACGAATTAGTTATCACTGTCGGAATTTTATATTTTTTTCGCTCCACTGCGTGCCAAAATGTACAACTATGCTGAACAAGTTTTTGGTCTTTATCTCCGTAAATTGCAATGTGATGATTGTTTCCCATCACTACAAAACCAATTTCTTTACCGTTTTCATCTTTTTTAATCGCTTGTAAATTATTTGCATCAGGACGGGCAAATAAACGAACAGTAATAATTGGAATTTGCTTTTCTTCATTGAACCAAAGCGTATCTTTAAAAGCTTCTTTTTCTTTATTATTAAATTGAGCTAATCTTTCTTTAACCAAAAACTTAATTCTCTTATCAACTATATCATCTGCCTGACTTGATTTTAAGCTTTGAAGTTTATATTTTAAAACTGTTGCATCATTGTAGCAAGATGCTTTTTCAAGAATTTCTGTCTTTTCTTCATTCAAATAGATTGGGTTTTTCTTTAAAGTTGACAAAGCTGTTTTTGAACTATTTCCATTCTCCAAAAGCCTTTTTTCAACAAGATTTTTAATCTTTGGATTTACAATTTTATCTGAATTTTCAAATAAGTATTTGATCGCTTTATCTTTTTCAATCACTTTAATCTTACCATAAACTGATTGCTCGTGCAAAGCTCCTCTTGGAACAATAACACCAGTATCTTTATTTTTACCAGTTGCTTTAAATTTTGTTATTGTGGCTACTTTTTTTCCTGCTTTAAATGAAATTAATATTTTATCTGCTTCCGTTTCAACGTATTTTGTATTAAACGTTGGTGGCATTTGTGAACGTAGATATTCGTCTAATAAATTTAGTTTTGAATTATGATGATGTTCATAATCATTCTCATTATATGATTTTCCGGTTAACTTTTTCTGTTCTTTAATTTCTTCTCTTAATTCATCTTTCGTATCACTAGAATTCAAAGTATTGATTCGCTGAATAAACCCTTGTTTTGTACAGGCAATTACCAATGCATCGATAGCGTGATGGCGGTGGTCGTCTCTTTTTGTCCAGTTTTCAATTTCTTCTTTTTGATGCTTTCTTTTGCCGTGGTCGCTTGTCCATTCTTTGATTACAGTTTGCCCTAATTCTTTATATTTTGGCATTTGCAAATTCATCAAAACATCGTCCCAACCCCAAAGATTACGAAGTTTGGCAGTAACTCCACCTTCTGTAGTTGTCACATTGTTACAAACTTTTTGCAGAATCTCTCTTGATTTTCGGGCAATATATTGTGTATCTCTTAATTGTCTATCAATAAAGTTTTCCCAGAGTTTCTTATCGGTTTCTGTTTCTTTTTTCAAGCTTTTACGTTCCAGATATTCTTTGTGAGAAACCTTTAATCTCTGCATTTTACTATACGAAATAATGCCTCTTTTGAACCAATCATCTACTCTATCAGAATAAATTCTTACTTGTTCTTCTCCTTTTGTAGCAATGTAATCATAAGCAGTTTGATTGGTTTTTGTCGAATTACATTTTCTATGAACCAAAACTTTGTTGGTTTGAGAATCATCAAATAGTAAAGACTTTGGCACAATATGGTCAACGTCATACGCATCTCCACTCAATGCTTCCGTAAGGTTAAAAGTTTCTCCACAATAAATACATTGATTATTGACTTTAGCATCTTTCAAACTTTTACTTAATGAAGGAAAAATAAATTTATATTTCTGAATGTATCGCTTGGTTTCCGGCAATCCCAATTCTGCCAATCGTTTGCCGATTTCTTCATTTAGTTTTTTATTTTTTGAATTTTGTAAATCAGCATCATTTCGCTCATCTTTACTTTGCTTGAGTTCTCTTGCAAGTTCAATTCTTATTTCAGAGGGTTTTCCGTATTGTTCAAGAATGGCGTTAACCACATTAATCATTTGATTTAGAATTTTCTCAACAATCGGTTGTCTCAAGCTATTTTTAGGAAGAAGTTCTAATTTATCTAAAGTAATCTGTTGTTCTCTTTCTTCTTTAGTTAAAGAATTAGAATGATTGTAACCAGCCAAACTGCAAGCTTGAGAATAATCATATCCTTCCATCAAAAAAGGAAGAATTTTACGCATTGATTTATTGGATTTATTTCCGAAAGCTTGTTTGTTAAAATCAATTTTAGAAAGTTTCTCTGCAATTTCATCTTCAAAACCAAATCGTTTGATGAGTGTATTTTTACATTCATCCAAATCTTTTAGGGAATAGATAGTATGCCACAGTTGATACAAAGGTTCTTTCTCCAATGATGCATCTAGTTCTAATCCAGCTCTTTCTTCCAAAATTTCGCCAGTTTTTTTATCCACTAGCATTGAAGTTTTATCTGATGGAATAATAGAGACATCAAAATTTAAAAGTGCATTATTACCTAAAATATTGTAAAGTGTAGCATAAGTCTCATTTCCTTTGATGCCTTTCAAGATTTGCTTATTTACATAAACATCATCTTTTTTAAGATTTAATATTTCCAGAAGCTTTGTAAAACTTAAGCTTTCATTGGTAAATAAATAATCTACTAATAATTCTTTTTCTTCTAAAGACGGTATTTTTTCGCCCCATTTATATTTACTTCCCTCAGGATTTTTTATTTTTAAAGTAATCGTATTCACAACTTCCCAAATTCGGCAAAGTTGAAATAATGGAGAAGTTTTTGGTGCTACTTTTGGACCGACGAATACAACCTTATTTTTATCTTTTACTTTATCAAAAATAGTTTTCTCAAAACCTTCAAACTCACAAATACTAACTAATCCTTTTTGAGATTTTAGTTTTCGTTGGAAATAGATAATTTCATTTCTTAATTGATGAATCACTTCATCGGTTAGGAAATCGTGTTTACCTTTTTGAGTATTAATAATTGTATCAAATTCTTCGATGTAAGCTTCTCTAGGATAAACTTCTTCTTTAACTCGGAAATAAGAATTATTTGCGTTTGCATTATTCAGCCCATCATAAAAAAATTGTCCGATAGTTTTATTTTTATCTTTCAATTGAGCATAACGCCCTTTTACAGCTTGCACATAATCGGTATCTTTTTTATCAGCATTGGCTTCACTTCTTGCAGACTTATATCCTCTTTTCTGATTAAGCATATAAAAAATACGTCCTAATTGCTCTGCAGAAATATTTTCATTTGGATTAGCAGAATCACTTCTTAACTTCCATAAATCAAGCATTGGAAGTTTTAATAATTCTTCGGTAGGGAAAATATTATACTTAATGAGAAGTTTCTTTAAGTCACTTTTCTTCATCTGCTTTCGGTCATACCCCTTTCTTTGAGTTCTACTAACCGTCCTGCTTTGATTCTTTGTAATTGATAATCCTCTTTGAAACTCTTCTTTATCACTCGATGATAGAGGAATAATTCGCGAACCCATTGCAATAATGCGGATAGGAATATTATTTTCATCTACTTTTATCAAAGCCCATCCAATTGAATTGGTTCCCAAATCTAATCCAAGTATATTTTTAGACATAACTATCAGTTTTTTGAAATTCCTTAAAATTAAAAAGAAAAAAATTCATACAAATACGGAAAACCGTAAACACCATAAAAAATTAATTTTTACATTTGTATCCGAAAGCAATTCACAATAAGGATTATTCCGTTGTGAAAACATTTAGCGCCTCGACTATCTTCGGGGCATTTTTTTTGTCTAAATGTTTCGTGAATACTTCCATATCAATAAAAAGTAATGAACAAAACATTCGAGGCGGGGCAACTCGACTTTTTTTCATTTTTAAGCCCAATTTAATCTGTTATAAACTTGTGTTAATCTTAGGCAAACATTTCATTTTCAAGCATTAACATTTGTAGATTTATCAGGTCAAATTTATGTTAATGAGTCGTTTTCAGTTTGTGGTTTATAAAATGTTATTTTCTCTGTTCCTAATATTCTCAGGACATATTTTTGCTCAGGACAAAGCAGAACAAGCCATTCAAAAGCTGGATCAGAACTTTCCACAGGAAAAAGTCTATCTGCTGCTCAACAAAGAGCAATATGTTGCGGGAGACCAGATTTGGTTTAAGGCTATGGTTTTTGATGCCTACAGCCGTTCCAACATCTCCACTACTCTCTTTGCAGAACTCTATGACAGCAGCAAAAAACTCATAGACAAAAAGCTTCTCCCGCTTTACAACAGCGAGGCTGACGGTAGTTTTACTTTACCTGATGACCTGAAAGAAAACGTTTATTACATCCGTGCCTACACCACGTGGATGACCAACTTTAGCGAGGATTTCCAGCTCATCAAACCTATTGCTGTTTACAATCCAAAATCACCGGAAAAATTAGTCAAAAGCACATCGTCCGAATGGTCGGTAGCTACTTATTCGGAAAGCGGAACATTCATTGCCGGCATTGATACAAAAATCGCGGTTCGCATCCGTTCCAATGCAGGAATGCAAAAAACGTGGAGCGGCTATGTGACAGATAAAAGCAAACCTGCTCAGCATCTGGCAGATTTCAAAGGTTTGGATGAGAATGTCGGGGTGTTTTCTATGACGCCTGAAAAAGGCAAAAAATACCAACTGACAATTATCGATGATCAAGGTAAAACAAAAATTACCGATCTGCCGGATGTGTCAGAAAGCGGTGTTAATCTACAAATCAAAAGCAATCTCAACAGTATCGATTACAGCCTTAAATCCAATAATCTAAGCGGTAAATCCGGCTACTATAAACTCATTGCCACAATTGGTAATAAGTTGGTTTACAAAGCAAGAATCAAAAAAGACAATCAGGGCGAGACTTTTTCTATCCCAACAGCACAACTGATTAACAGTGTTATCCAGTTTACTTTGTTTGATGAGCAGGAAAATGTGATTGCACAGCGACTTTGTTTCGTGTCACCTCAGCAATTGAACATTCAAAAACCTGAGATTCAGAATCCATCATTCAGTGCTCAAGCCAAAAGCCTCAACTCTTTCGGAATCCAGCCCAATGTTAATATTCCCAATTACACAGTCGCCATATTTGATGCTTCGAAGTCTGCTAACAAAGACAATCTTCTCAGCACACTATGGCTGACAGGCGATTTCACAGATCAGATTATTGTACCTTCACAATATTTTGCTACTGACAGAAATACGGATGCTTTGGACGCACTGCTCATTTCAGAACGATGCACACGTTTCAGCTGGCAGGACATCATCGCCGGAAAATTCCCTGTCATCAAAAATAAACCTGAATCTTACCTCTCTTACGATGTGCGAATTACCACAAACGGAAGCCCTGCAAAGAATATAAATCTTAATATGATGTTCGATGGTGATAAGTCGGGATCCAAATTAACCAGCGTCACAACAGATAATAATGGCGACATCCATCTGAAAAATATGGCCTTTGACGCACCGCAGAAAATATATTATCAAATGAAAGCTGATAATACCGATGCAGTCATCATCCCAAAAATTTCTTTTGTTCCTCTGAAAAAAGATCTACCTGTTTCTAATTACACTTTGATCAAAAGAACAACCAATGAAGAGCTGTCTCCCGAGGCTTCGCAAGCTATTGAAGGTAGCCGGTTTGAGCAAAAAATGAATGAGAAAGTAACAGACATTCAGGAAGTCAAACTGAGGAGTAGAAAAGCAACACCTACCGAAAAACTGAATGACGAACTCAGCAGCGCGATGTTCCAAAGTCCGTCTGAGACGATTTTTGATTTTGTTAATGATAAACTTCTGGCATCCGGTTCGCCCGACATATTGCTGTGGCTGGAAGGCAGAGTCGCAGGCCTGCAGATCAAAAGAGATGGTGCCGATGTGGATGCCTACATCAGAAACAAAAAAGTGGATGTCTATCTGGATGAAAATAAAACGGAACTGGAACTTTTAAGAGGTTTCAACATCGCCAATATCGCGATGATAAAAGTCGTGAGAGATGATTTCTTCGGTGGTTTTGGAAATTCGAATGGTGCTATTTTGGTTTATACCAGAAACGGAAATACAGCTTCGGAGCAAAATTCCCAATCTTTAACGGGACTAAAATTCTTTACCCTGAATGGTTACGACAAGCACGATAATTTTAATAACATCAATTACAACAGTTCGAAAAATACCTCCAGCGACAACCGAAACAACCTCTATTGGAACCCTAGATTAAAATCACAGAAAGATCAGCCTACATCCATTGATTTTTATAATAATGATACGGCAAAACAATTCAGAATAATGATTATCGGATTGAATGAAGAGACCGGATTACCGATTTTCTATGATGAGACATTGCCTTAAGCTACTCAAAATCATAACAAAATATTAAAATCAGTATTTCTACTTAAAGCAGAATTCTAAAATCATTTTAGATTTGAAGAAAATAATCTGCGATGTCAAAACTTACATTCATAGGTGCTTTTGGATCAGAATTATTCGTGGTTGCAGTTCTGCTTGCGATGTTATTTTTTGCTTTATTAAGGAAAGAAAAACAGGAAAAAGATGGAGAGAATTACCATTAAGTATTTAAAATACCAGCTCATCTTCCCCGAATTCTAATTTTAGTAATATTCCGGCCATCACAAACTGTCTTTTCATTGCAAAAACACTATTTTCGCTTATCAAAATATAGCAATGACGGCTTCAGAATTTATCCAGAAACAACTCAATATTCCTTTCAAAAATATAGACAGTACGCTTCAGCTTTTGGCAGAGGACTGTACTATTCCCTTCATTTCCCGATACCGAAAAGATAAAACCGGCAATCTGGATGAGGTTGCGATTGAGAATATTGCCAAGCTCAACAAACAGTTCGAAGACATAACAAAGCGCAAAGAAAGCATCTTGAAATCTATAGAAGAACAAAATGCTTTATCAGCAGAATTAAGACAAAAAATTGAGCAAAGTTTCGATTTGCAGGAGTTGGAAGATTTCTATTTGCCTTACAAAAAACGAAAGAAAACCAAAGCCGATGTTGCGAGGGAAAAAGGTCTGGAACCTTTGGCTAAAATTATTATGAGCCAGCGTTCTGATGATGTTGAGTTCTTAGCATCGAAGTATATCAACCAAGAGGTTGCCGATGAAGAGGAAGCTTTGAAAGGCGCAAGAGACATCATCTCGGAATGGATCAATGAAAATCTGTATGTCCGCAAGAATCTGAGACGATTGTTCCAGAGAAAGGTATTGATTTCTTCCAAAGTAGTCAAATCGAAAAAAGAAGAGGAAGGCGCGCAGAAGTTTAGCCAGTACTTTGAGTGGGAAGAGCCGTTGCATAGAACACCTTCACACAGACTTCTGGCAATGCTCCGGGCAGAGAACGAGGGATTTGTAAAGACATCAGTTGATATCGATAAAAATGAAGCGCTCGACCTCATCGAAAATTCAATTATCAAAAGTAATAATTCCTCCACCAAACAAATCGAATTAGCGATTGCTGATTCCTATAAACGATTACTGGAACCTGCTTTGTCCAATGAAGCTTTGCAGGAAGCTAAGGAAAAAGCTGACATCAAGGCTATTGATGTTTTTGCGGAGAACCTGCAGCAGTTGCTCCTTGCCTCGCCCTTGGGAGAGAAAAGGATTTTGGCAATAGACCCCGGTTACAGAAGTGGCTGCAAGGTGGTATGTCTGGATGAGAAAGGCGACCTGCTTCACAATGAAAATATCTATCCGCACGCACCACAAAACGAAAGCGGAATGGCGATGAAAAAAATACGCTCAATGGTCAACGCCTACAACATAGAAGCGATTTCCATCGGCAACGGAACCGCCAGCCGTGAAACCGAATTCTTCATCAAGAAAATAGCATTCGACAAACCGATTCAGGTTTTTGTGGTTTCAGAAGCGGGCGCATCGGTTTACTCCGCAAGCAAAATCGCAAGAGAAGAGTTCCCAAGTTATGATGTGACCGTAAGAGGAGCAGTTTCTATAGGAAGACGATTATCTGACCCGTTGGCAGAATTGGTTAAAATCGACCCAAAATCTATTGGTGTCGGGCAATACCAGCACGACGTAGACCAGACTAAGTTAAAGGAAGAATTAGACAACACAGTCATCCGTTCTGTAAATTCAGTCGGTATCAACCTAAATACGGCAAGTAAATCTCTTCTAAGTTATGTTTCCGGAATCGGAGAAAAGATAGCGGAAAACATCGTGAATTACAGAACCGAATATGGCGCATTCACCGAAAGAAAAGAACTTAAAAAAGTGCCCCGACTTGGTGAAAAAGCCTATCAGCAGGCAGCAGCATTTGTAAGAATCAAGAATGCGAAGAATCCTTTGGACAACTCAGCGGTACATCCGGAAGCTTACAAAACGGTAGAAAAAATGGCGAAAGATTTAGGCTTGAAAACCGAAGAGCTGATATCAAATAAAGAAAAAATCGCCACCATCAATCCAGAAAAATATGTTACCAATGATATTGGAATCCTCGCTATCAAAGACATTTTAAAAGAACTGGAAAAACCCGGCTTGGATCCAAGAAAAGCCGCCAAGGTGTTTGAGTTTGACCCAACGGTAAGGTCTATCAAAGACATCAGAGTCGGAATGGTGCTTCCAGGGATTGTGAATAACATCACGGCGTTTGGCTGTTTCGTAGATTTGGGAATCAAAGAAAGCGGACTCGTTCATATCTCGCAACTGAAAGACGGTTTTGTCTCGGATGTGAATGAGGTCGTGAAGCTTCATCAGCATGTGCAGGTCAAAATCACAGAAGTAGATGAGGCAAGGAAAAGGATTCGGTTGACGATGATTTTGTAAGTATTGATCACAAAAAACAATCAAACTCCCGGTTAACAGGAATAAACCTAAAAATGTCAGGCAAAACACCATTTTTTACCATTTGCAAAGACTGCGGAGGTCTTGGGA
>Ga0308163_10002109_pt1 | contig 19017 bp, 15 predicted proteins | sample PhyTR1_FD_201037 | JGI IMG/M metagenome (GOLD analysis project Ga0308163, IMG submission 201037) | Phyllosphere microbial communities from UC Gill Tract Community Farm, Albany, California, United States - DLSLT.R1 | ecosystem: Host-associated > Plants > Phyllosphere > Unclassified | place: USA...
ACAGAGAAGTTAAGCCCACCAGAGCCGATGGTACTGCGGTAACACGTGGGAGAGTAGGTCGGTGCCAAATCTTAAACAAAGCCTTTCAGGAAACTGAGAGGCTTTTGTTGTTTGTAGGCTTTTGTTCATCGTAGACTTTCGTTGTTTATATTCTTTTTTTAAGCCGGAATATCGCGACTACCTTCGCGCCCCTGCGGCCTACTTCCATGATCATCGCATTTCCATCTTTTTCTCTGAAGATTTCTGACAGGTTGTTCAGGGAATAGGAATCTATATCTCTGAAATTTATAGTCAGTATTTCATCGTCTTTTAGCAGTCCGGCTTCTTCTGCCGGTGACCCTGGTTCTATCCGGCTAATAAAATAGTGATTCGTTTTTCCCTGCCTCACGTATATTTCAATTCCCGCCATGTCGTGGTTGAATTCGGCCTTATAGTTACTGGTTTTCTGAAGATAGAGCAGCTCATTTCTGTAATCAAAAGTTACCAGAAAATGGTTCAGCACATCAGCGCCTATTGTTCCATTCCTTTGATTACCTTCAATGCTCAAGCGGTCGGCTTTAAAGTCGGGGAAACCACTAAGTATATGTTCAAAGCTGAATGCGTTGGTCTGTATGCAATCAATCCGGCCCATCATGCCGTAAATTTCTCCATTTAGCCCTACGCCGAGATTTGCCGGTATGGTAACCGCAGGTAGCGGGAATGCGGCTCCTTTAAGTGATTCCAACATCAATGGGTGACTTGATCCATTATCCACTAATAGGTTTACCCTGGTTTTTAAGTTTTGCAAGGTAATATCGGCCTCCAGATATGGCTTACCATTTTTGATTTTTAAAGGTATGGCTGTTCCCTTTTTCCTGATGGCGGATCCTGGTTTGTAGAGTGTAAGTTTATCGGTGGCATAGTTTATTCTTACCACAAAGCTATAAAAGAAATAGTAGCCAATGATTCCATGAATCTTTGTGCCCAGATAAGAAGATAAATCAAATATATCATTTTTGAATATTGCTGTCGGGATGTTTTTTATCGTTGCCTTGCCTACTCTGGCATATACCTCCCTGGTAAGTAGTGCATCAATTTCTTCCCCTATTCCGTACCCCTGAAGCCTTATCCGTTTAAAGGTTTTCACATTTAGCGTACGCAGAAATGCGGTATCTGTAATAATCATTTGGCCAACACCGGTATCCAGCAGAAAATTATAGGGCCCTTTTTCGTTGATGTAGACTGGAATAATGATCAGATTTTTAACCTTGAGGAAGTTGATGGTTTGTTTTTGCCTCTTTCCTTTGAATTCAAACGACTGGGCCACCACTGCTGAAGAAAAATAGGTGCTGATTATACAGCATAATACTATCCATAGTATTCCCTTTAGTGGCTTATTTTGCCTATGGTAACCGCGGCTGCTCATGATGTTTCAAATTTCCGGCGACCGGCGCTGTAATATTCCGGGTTCATGACTGTTGCCCCCGGAGGATTTAATTGCCTGTCTGATGAAAATATCTGGTTAGATTTCTTGTTTAAATATACGATAAAATAAGTCGCTGTGCATTAGGTAATACCGCCCTAAATTCAATAGACAGCCCTGAAACTCCTATTTTTTGCTATCTTTGCCTCATCAATAAGACAGGATAACATCTTAATTAATTTTAGGTGTTCAAAATATTCAGGTGTCTATATCGGTGGTGTCCACCTCTTCCCATTCCGAACAGAGAAGTTAAGCCCACCAGAGCCGATGGTACTGCGGTAACACGTGGGAGAGTAGGTCGGTGCCAGATCTTATCAGCAGGCCATCAATTAATTTTGATGGCCTGCTTTGTTTTACAGCATAAATCGATCTGCTCCTGTGTGATAGCGTATAATTGACTGCCTGCTTTGTTATAAAGAATAAAATTATCTATTCGTTGCTAAGCATAATTAACTAGTTTTGTGCCCGTCAACAGGATAGGAAATGAAAGTAGCAATTAATGGATTTGGGAGGATAGGCCGTATATTTTTACGTACGGCGCTGGAAAAAAACATCGACGTAGTGGCCATCAATGATCTTACCGATCCGGCAACACTGGCACATCTGTTTAAATATGATACCGTGCACCGTGGGTTTAAGGGAGAGGTTAGCCACGATGCTGATGGATTGATCATCAACGGCAGACGAATTAAGGTTTGTAAGGAATCGCAGCCGAATTTATTGCCCTGGGGAGACCTTGATATTGATCTCGTGCTGGAATCTACAGGAAAGTTCACCAGCCGCAAAGCAGCATCTCTTCACTTGGAGGCGGGAGCCAAACAAGTATTGATCTCGGCACCTGCCGATAAAGATATTCCCATGTTTTTGCTGGGAGTTAATGATCACGAAATTGATCTGAACGCAAGCATAATTTCCAATGCCTCCTGTACTACTAATAATGTGGCGCCGATGGTGAAAATTCTGGACGACCGATGGGGGATCCTTGATGGATATATTACTACCATACACTCTATGACGGGCGATCAGAGTTTGCATGATGCCCCGCATAAAGATCTGAGAAGGGCCAGGGCTGCTTCGGCATCAATCATTCCAACAAGTACAGGAGCCGCCAAGGCCATTACCAATATATTTCCCCATTTAGAAGGAAAGCTTGGTGGGGCAGGTATTCGTGTTCCGGTCTTGAATGGATCACTTACCGATTTCACCTGTATTTTAAAATCGCCGGCAACAATTGAGGAAATCAATGCGGCGTTTAAATCGGCCTCCGAAAACAAGATGAAAAACATCATCGAATATACCGAGGATCCGATTGTTTCCGTTGATATTTTAGATAACCCGCATTCCTGCATCTTTGATGCACAGCTGACATCGATCGTGGGCGATCTGGTAAAGGTGGTAGGCTGGTATGACAACGAATCTGGCTATTCGGCAAGGCTGGTTGATCTTGTACTTAAAATAGGGGCTAAAGCGGATTAATATTGCATTTGATAAGCTTAATGTGCTTAGGCTTCTTATATTTGGTGCAACGAATACGTATAGGGTATGAACAGGGCTGTTCTTCTATGTTCGCATGGACTTAGAAGAGATAAAACTCAGTCTATTTTACATAACATTAAATATATAAGATGAAAACAATTGACCAGTGTGATTTTAAAGACAAAAAAGCTTTAATCAGGGTAGATTTCAACGTACCTCTGGATAAAGATTTCAATATCACAGATGATAAAAGAATGCGTGCAGCATTGCCAACGATCACTAAAATTTTAAAGGATGGCGGTGCCGTGATTTTAATGTCGCATTTAGGTCGCCCTAAAGGTGGTCCGGAAGATAAATTTTCTTTGAAACACATTCTTTCGAGCTTGTCTGAATTGGTTGGTACTGAAGCTCAGTTTGCGGATGATTGCATCGGTGCTGAAGCCGCTGAAAAAGCAAAAAACCTGCAACCAGGACAAGTGTTGTTGTTAGAGAACCTTCGTTTTTACAAAGAAGAAGAAAAAGGTGACAAAGACTTTGCTGAGAAATTATCGAAATTAGGTGATGTATACGTGAATGATGCCTTTGGTACTGCTCACCGTGCACATGCCTCAACATCAATTATTGCTGAGTTTTTCCCTGAGGAGAAATATTTTGGTTACCTGATGGCAGAAGAATTAAAAAATGCTGAGAAAGTGAACCATGGTGCTGATAAACCTTTTACAGCAATTATGGGTGGTGCTAAAGTTTCAGATAAAATTCTTTTAATCGAAAGTTTACTCGACAAAGTGGACAACCTGATCATTGGTGGTGGTATGGCATATACTTTTGCTAAGGCTCAGGGTGGTGAAATCGGAACTTCATTGTTGGAAGCAGACAGAATGGAACTGTGTCTGGAACTGCTTGAAAAAGCAAAAGCAAAAGGTGTAAACCTGGTACTTCCAGTAGATACCGTTATCGCTGATAAGTTTGATAACGACGCACAAAAGAAAGATGTTGATGCAGGGCAGATTCCTGCTGACTGGATGGGCTTAGATATTGGTCCTAAATCAGTTGCGCTATTTACTGAGATCGTTAAAAATTCTAAAACCTTACTTTGGAACGGTCCGATGGGCGTATTTGAAATGGCTAATTTTGAGCAGGGAACACGTGCTATCGCTGACGCTGTTGTAGCTGCTACGAAAGAAAATGCTGCATTTTCATTAATCGGTGGTGGCGACTCTGCTGCTGCGATTGCAAAATTCGGACTGGAAGATGAAGTGAGCTATGTCTCTACAGGAGGTGGCGCTTTGTTAGAATATATGGAAGGTAAAGAACTGCCGGGCGTAAAAGCAATCAACGGTTAATTTACGCAGAAAATCGACTATCCAATCAGCTGTTCAGTGAGTTATCACGGCTGCTAAATTGAAATAGAATCATAATTAAAGATAAAGGCCACTTGAAAAAGTGGCCTTTTTGCGTATGTGGTGGGGGATTTTGGGACTAGAGTGATGTTGATAACTTTTTTGTGGTAGATTGTGGTAAAAAGTGGTAGAAGTGTCTATTTTTACACTACATAAATTGTGTAGATACTAGAATGGTTCAATTGTTAGGAGAATTTGATTGTAAACTGGATACGAAAGGCCGCATGATGGTCCCTTCGAATCTGAAGAAACAATTGCCTAATGTTGAGCAAGAGGGACTTGTGATAAACAGGGGCTTCGAAAAACACCTGGTGATTTACCCAAAAAAAGTGTGGGAAGGCATAGTGGAAGAGCTGAGTAAACTTAACCAATATGAAAAGAAAACGAGAGAGTTTATTCGTTTTTTTACCCGTGGCGCGACGGAATTGACACTTGATGCTTCTGGCAGGGTGAATTTGCCGAAGTCGCTCCTGGAGTTTGCCGGTATTGAAGGAGAAGTGGTGCTGGCTTGCCAGTTTGATAAAATTGAGCTTTGGTCTAAGGCCGCCTATGACAGTTTACTGGATAGCGAGCCTGAGGATTTTGCAAATCTGGCCGAAGAAGTAATGGGAAATAAGAACAGGGGGGAAGATGGAAAATAATTATCATGTACCAGTACTTTTAAAAGAATGTATTGATGGATTGAATATCAAGCCCAATGGGGTGTATGTTGATGTGACCTTTGGTGGTGGCGGACATTCCAGGGAAATCCTTGGTCATCTGGGAAAGGATGGGATATTAATTGCTTTCGATCAGGATCCTGACGCACAGCGTAATAAAATTGACGATCCCAGATTTTTGTTTGTGGATCAGAATTTTGCATTTCTAAAGAATAATCTTCGCCTCTTGGGTTACCGTCAGGTAGATGGTATCCTTGCGGATCTTGGCGTTTCATCGCACCAGTTTAATGAACCTGAGCGGGGATTTTCTACCCGCTTTGACTCTACGCTGGATATGCGCATGGACAAAAGCGGTAAACTTACGGCGGCCGATGTGCTGAATACCTATGCGGAAGAAAAGCTGCACAGGATTTTCGGGATTTACGGCGAAGTGAAGAACGCGAAGTCGCTGGCAAAGTCGGTTGTAACCTATCGTGCCAACCAGCCGATTCTAACGCTGGCAGATTTTAAAGCTGCTGCAGGTGCGCACATCCCAAAAGGAAAAGAGAATAAATATATGGCACAGGTGTTCCAGGCATTACGGATTGAAGTAAATGCTGAGATAGATGTGCTGGAGAACTTTTTACTGCAAACGGCAGAGGTGATTCAAACCGGTGGCAGACTGGTGGTGATGTCTTACCATTCACTGGAAGACCGTCCGGTGAAAAATTTCATTGCGAAGGGCAAGATCAGGGGGGAAGCGGACAAAGATTTCTTTGGTAACGAGGAGAAGCCTTTTAAAACCATCACGCGGAAAGCCGTAGTGGCAGATGAAGAGGAGCTGGAGCGAAACAGCAGGTCCAGAAGTGCAAAATTAAGAATTGGGGAGAAGCTATGAATAACCAGTTCAGAGAGGAAATAGAAGAGGAGGAAGAAGAAGAATTACAGGAGCCGGAGATTAAGCTGAAAAAGCCTAAGAAAGAGAAGGAGTATGTAAATGCTAACCTCTTTTTCAAAAAGCTTTTTGTAGATGGTGTGGTAACGAAGGAATCGGCAACAGCGCTGATGCCTTTTCTTATTTTTCTATCCCTGCTAACGATGTTATACATCGCCAATAGCCATATGGCTGTTAAAAATATTAGAGATATAGATAAACTGAATAAAGAAGTAAAAGAATTAAGCTGGGAATACAAGTCGCTTAAAGCCGACCTGATGTTTAAAAGCAAGTTAACTGAAGTAGCTAAAAAAGTTGATACGTTAGGCATTAAGGAGCTGATTGAGCCTCCCAAAAAAATTATCATAACGAGTGATGAATATTAGAGCTAACATATTATTACGAGTTTATTTGTCCTTCGGACTGATTGTACTGCTTGCCGTGGCAGTATTGGTCAGGTTATGCGATGTACAATTTGTAGAGGGGCATAAATGGCGTGCCATGGCCGATAGTCTCTCTACAAAGTATATCAATGTGGAGGCCGCCCGTGGTAATATTTACTCTAATGACGGAAGTTTACTGGCCACCTCGGTGCCGGAGTACGAATTGCGGATGGACCCATTTGCAGGGGGCATTAGCGACAGCAAGGTTTTTTATAGCAAAGTGGACTCACTGGCGATGAAACTTTCACAGTTCTTTGGCGATAAAACGCCTAAAGAATATTCACGGATGCTACGCAGTGCCCGTGCCGACAGCTTGCGGTATTTGCTGATCAAGCGTAAAGTGAATTACCATGAGCTGAAAACGATACGCACCTTTCCTTTATACAATATCGGGAAATACAGCGGGGGCCTGATGGCTATTCAGCAGAACAAACGTATCCTGCCTTTCAAATCGCTGGCGGCAAGAACTATCGGTTACAAAAACGAGAATGTTGCCAATGGCGTTGGTCTTGAAGGTGCCTATGGGAATTATATCAATGGCGAGAGCGGTAAAAGGCTGATGCAGCGTATTTCGGGCGGAATCTGGATGCCAGTTAATGATGAAGCAGAGATTGCACCTAAAGAGGGAGCAGATATCATATCTACGATTGATATCAATATGCAGGATTTGGCACAAACCGCGCTGGAAAGACAGTTGATTGCCAGTGATGCAGACCATGGAACGGTTATTTTAATGGAGGTGAATACTGGCGAGGTGAGAGCGGTAGCCAACTATACCCGTGAAAGCGAAGGAGTTTATAAAGAGAAATTTAATTATGCGATTGGTGGAAGTCAGGATCCGGGATCTACTTTCAAGCTGGCTTCTTATATGGCTTTGCTGGAAGATGACAAGGTAGACACCAATACAATGGTAGAAACCGGAGACGGAACTTATAAAGTATTCAGACATACAATCAGGGATTCTCACGGAGGTATCGGCACGGTGACGGTGAAAAAAGCATTTGAAGAGTCGGCTAACACAGCTGTAGCCAAATTGGTTTATAGCCACTACAAAGATGATCCTTCAGATTTTACGGATCATTTGTACAGGATCCATATGAATGAAAGGCTAGGTTTGCAGATTCCGGGGGAAACCAAACCGGTAATTAAAAACCCGTCTTTCAAATCATGGAGTGGTTTATCACTGGCACAAATGGCTTATGGTTATGAGATGCAGATCACACCATTGCAGATATTGTCCTTGTATAATGCAGTAGCGAATAACGGCAGGTATATCTCTCCAATTTTTGTTAAAGAGATTCGCCGGTTGGGCAACCCGATTGAACAGTTTCATGCACGCGTAATTGACGATAAAATCTGTTCGGAGAAAACATTGAAAAAACTGCAGGCCATGCTGGAAGGTGTAATTACCGAAGGTACAGGTAAACTGATGGGTTCGCCCTTTTACAGGGTTGCCGGTAAAACGGGAACAGCCCAGGTTGCTGATGGAAATAGGGGATATAGGGCAAAGAAAAGCTATCAGGCTTCTTTTTGCGGTTATTTTCCGGCTGATAAGCCAAAATATTCGATCATGGTTTCCATTAATGGACCTAAAAACGGTTATTATGGTGCAACGGTAGCAGGGCCGGTGTTTAAAGAAATTGCTGACCGTATTTATGCGAGCGATATACAGATGTACAACAATGTAACAGATCATCTGGTAGGTAATACGAAAAGTCCGGAGGCGAAAGCAGGACAAAGTAAAGCAGTAAAAAAGGTATACAATGCGCTGGGTATAAAGACACTTTATGCGGCTAAGTCCACTTATTTTAACAGTGTGGATACCAGCAATGGCATTGTTTACGAAGAATATAACTCTGTGAAAGGGATGATGCCCAATGTAGTAGGTATGGGCCTAAAAGATGCACTGTATCTGCTGGGTAATGCAGGCCTGAAAACGCAGATCAGTGGAAGTGGCAAGGTGTTGAGCCAGTCTATCCCACAGGGAACAAAAATTGGTAAAGGTCTATTGGTACAATTAGCTTTAAAATAATATGCAGCTACAGGATGTTTTATATGGAGTAGCGATTACAAACCTTGTTGGTTCTACCAACCGGGAAATAAGTAAACTTACGTTTGACTCCCGCGAGGTAACGCAGGATGCTGTATTTTTTGCCGTAAAGGGTACTTTGTCAGATGGACACGTTTTTATTGAACAGACCATTGCTGATGGGGCTGCAGTAGTTATTTGCGAGCAGCTGCCGGAAAATAAAAATGCAAAGGTAACCTATATCGAAGTAGATGATACTGGTGTGGCGCTGGGGATTATGGCGGCCAACTATTATGGAAATCCATCCGCTGCCTTAAAGCTGGTTGGTATTACCGGAACAAATGGCAAAACAACAATTGCGACCATACTTTTTAAACTCTTCAGGGAGCTTGGCTTTAACACCGGGATGATTTCTACGGTACAGAATCAGATCAACGACGATATTATACCAGCAACGCATACTACCCCAAATCCCCTGGCACTGAATAAGCTGCTGCGTGATATGGTAGATAAAGGCTGTGTATACTGTTTTATGGAGGTAAGTTCTCATGCAGTGGTACAGCACAGGATTGAAGGGCTGCATTTTGAGGGAGGTGTTTTCTCGAACATCAGTCACGATCACCTGGATTTCCATAAAACCTTTGATAACTATATCAAGGCTAAAAAGGCATTTTTCGATAGTCTGCCAAAAACTGGTTTTGCACTGACCAATTCGGACGACAAAAACGGAATGGTGATGTTGCAGAACACTAAAGCTTCGAAAAAAAGCTATGCGCTGAAACAATTGTCGGACTTTAAAGGCAGAATTATCGAGAATAGATTTAGCGGGCTGAACCTGGAAATTGATGATGTAGATGTTTTCTTTAAGCTGGTGGGTTCTTTCAATGCTTATAATTTGCTTGCGGTATATGGCACAGCGATGCTGTTGAAACAGGATAAGCTTACGGTACTCACAATATTGAGTGAACTGAGTGGTGCTGAGGGCAGGTTTGATTATGTAAGCAATGCTAAACAGATTATTGGCATTGTTGATTATGCGCATACGCCCGATGCTGTGCAGAATGTACTGAGTACGATTCAGGATATCAGAAAGGGTACAGAGCAGGTGATTACCGTGATTGGCTGTGGCGGAGACAGGGACAAGACCAAACGTCCGGTGATGGCACAGGTGGCCTGCGACTGGAGCGACAAGGTGATTCTGACCTCAGACAATCCGAGAACGGAGGATCCGCATCAGATCCTGATGGAAATGGAGGCTGGTATTTCGCCAACCAATAAACGTAAAACATTAACTATTGCAGACCGCAGGGAAGCGATCAAGACTGCCTGTCACCTGGCTAAGCCGGGGGATATCATTCTGATTGCGGGAAAAGGACATGAAAAATACCAGGAAATTAATGGTGTCAGACACCATTTTGACGATAAAGAAGTATTAACCGAACAACTAAATTTGATTAGCTGATGCTATACTTTCTATTTGAATATTTAAATGCACACTACGAATTTCCTGGGTTAAGGTTGTTCCAGTATATCACTTTCCGTACGTCGCTGGCTATCATCATATCGTTGATTATAACCACTGTATACGGAAGGAGGATCATCAACTACCTGCATAAAATGCAGGTTGGGGAGACTGTGAGGAACCTGGGCCTGGAAGGACAAATGCAGAAACAAGGTACACCAACGATGGGTGGGATCATGATCTTGCTGGGTATCCTGGTGCCTACACTTTTGCTGGCAAACTTAACTAACGTCTATGTTTTGCTGATGATTGTAACTACCGTGTGGATGGGTGCAGTGGGTTTTGTAGATGATTATATCAAGGTATTCAAAAAGAATAAAGAAGGACTAGCAGGCAGGTTTAAAATTGTTGGTCAGGTTGGACTGGCGTTGATTATTGGCTGGACGATGTACTTTAACCCGAACATTGTGGTAAGGAAAACCGTAGATGATTCGGCAATGAGCAAAAATACGGCGCCAATGGTGCTGAGACAAAAAGGAGAGAAGTTTTACTATACACAGGATGTAAAGTCTACCATCACAAACATTCCTTTTTATAAAAACAATGAGTTTGATTATGCCAAGGTGCTTAAGTTTTTAGGTCCTGGTTATGAGAAATATGCTTTTTTTGTATTCATCCTTTTCGTGGTGGTAATTATTACCGCGGTTTCCAATGGTGCCAATATTACGGATGGTATTGATGGACTGGCGACCGGTACTTCGGCCATTATCGGGATTATTTTGGGCTTGCTGGCCTATGTTTCAGGAAATACCGTCATAGCTGATTACCTAAACATTCTATACATCCCAAATTCGGGGGAGCTGATGATTTTTGCCGGTGCCTTTGTGGGTGCCTGTGTTGGCTTTTTATGGTACAACTCTTATCCTGCCCAGGTATTTATGGGAGATACGGGAAGTCTCGCTATTGGAGGGATCATCGCCGCATTGGCCATTATGATCAGAAAAGAATTGCTGATCCCTGTTTTATGCGGGGTATTCCTGATTGAGATCATGTCAGTTATGATTCAGGTGAGCTATTTCAAGTATACGAAAAGACGATTTGGGGAAGGCAGACGGGTATTTTTAATGTCTCCTTTACACCATCACTATCAGAAAAAAGGGTACCATGAGGCCAAGATTGTAACGCGTTTCTGGATCATCAGTATTTTACTGGCAATTATTACCATCATCACTTTAAAACTAAGATAATGGGAAAAGAAAGGATCGTTATTCTTGGAGCCGGTGAAAGCGGTGTAGGTGCAGCAATGCTGGCGCAGAAGCAGGGTTTTGATGTGTTTGTATCTGATTTTGGGGTGATTACAGATCGTTATAAACAGGATCTGGAAACATTGAACATCCCTTTTGAGGAGAAGCAGCACAGCAATGAGCTAATCTTGAATGCCAATGAGGTGATTAAAAGTCCCGGTATCCCCGATAAGGCACCTATCATAAAGGCCTTGAGGAATAAATCGATTCCGGTGATTTCGGAGATAGAGTTTGCAAAGCGTTATACCAATGCAAAAACCGTCTGTATCACAGGATCGAACGGTAAAACAACAACCACGATGCTGACCTATCATATCCTTAAAAAAGCAGGATTAAATGTTGGTCTTGCCGGCAACATCGGGCATAGCTTTGCGGCCCAGGTGGCGACAGCAGACTTTGACTGGTATGTTTTGGAGATATCAAGCTTTATGCTGGATGATATGTTCGAATTTAGGGCAGATGTAGCGGTGCTGTTGAATATTACTCCGGATCATTTGGACAGGTACGATTATAAACTGGCCAACTATGCGGCATCCAAAATGCGGATTACGCAAAACCAGACGGCAGCAGACAGTTTTATTTTTTGTGCCGATGATGAAGAGACGCTGAAAGTATTAAAAGATACAAAAATAGGGGCCACACAATATCCTTTTTCTATCCGTAAAAAGGTAGAAGAGGGCGCTTACCTTGAGGGGAGCAATATACATATCAACATAAATTCTAAAGACCAGTTAACCATGTCAATCTCAGAGTTAGCCTTACAGGGCAAGCATAACATTTACAACTCTATGGCTTCGGGCATAGTGTCTAAGGTACTCGACATCCGTAACGCGACGATTCGTGAGAGCATGGGAGATATCAAAAATATTGAACATCGGCTGGAGCATGTCGCCAAGATCTCTGGTGTAGATTACATCAACGACTCTAAGGCTACCAATGTAAATTCTACCTGGTATGCGTTGGAAAGTGTTAACACGGATGTGATCCTGATTATGGGCGGCGTTGATAAGGGTAATGATTATGATATGCTGAAAGACCTGGTAAAGCAAAAGGTAAAGGCAATCGTTTGTCTGGGTAAAGACAACAAACGTATACATGAGGCATTTGAGGATGACGTTGAAATTATTGTCAATACTTTTTCTGCCCATGAGGCGGTGCAGGTGGCTTACCATCTGGCAAAAAAAGGCAATACAGTTTTGCTGTCGCCAGCCTGTGCAAGTTTTGACTTGTTCAAAAATTATGAAGACCGTGGTAACCAGTTTAAAATGGCTGTAAAGGAATTATAAAAAATGAGTACGATACAAGTGCTTTTAGAGAAAACGAAGGGAGACCGCTGGATATGGCTGATCATTATCCTGCTGTCTTTGATTTCCATTCTTGCGGTTTACAGTGCTACGGGTACGCTGGCATTTAAACAAGGCAAGACGGTGGAAAAACTATTGCTTACAAAACACCTTGTTTTTGTGGTGATGGGGATCGGCATGATCTATATTGCGCATTTGCTGGATTATAAATATTATGCAGGGATTTCAAAAATCCTGATGATCGTAACGATTCCCCTGTTGGTTTATACGCTGATTTTTGGTACCAACCTGAATGATGCCTCCAGGTGGGTAAAAATACCGATTATCGGTTTAACCTTCCAGACGTCGGATTTGGCAAAATTGGCACTGATAACTTTTCTGGCACGGATGCTGACCAAAAAGCAGGAAAACATTAAGGACGTTAAAACTTCCTTTATCCCAATTATGGGATCGGTCTGTGTGGTTTTCGTGCTCATTGCCCTGGCAAACTTATCTACTGCACTCATGCTTTTTGGCGTGAGTATTTTGCTTTTAATTATAGGCAGGATCAGTATCAAACAGATCCTGATCGTTTGTGCGGGTGGCTTTGTACTGCTGATGTTTGTGTTTTTTCTGGGGCCAAGGCGTGAGACCTATAAATCGAGGATCAACTCTTACCTGCATCCTGAGTTGCAGCATTCTGACAAAACCTTTCAGGCAGATCAGGCTAAAATTGCATTGGCGGCAGGTGGTTTATTTGGAAAGGGACCTGGCAACAGTACACAGCGTAACTTTTTGCCTCACCCATATTCGGATTTTATCTTCGCGATTATCGTGGAAGAGTATGGGATTTTTGGTGCGATGATCATCATTATGCTGTACCTGATTTTGCTCTACCGCTGTGTGCGGATTGTAACGCAGGCACCGAAGGCCTTTGGGGCATTGCTGGCAGCAGGTTTGAGTTTTAGCTTAACTATACAGGCTTTTGCCAACATGGCGGTAGCTGTGGGCTTGGGTCCGGTAACGGGAGTACCACTGCCATTGGTGAGTATGGGCGGAACATCAATGATTTTTACCAGTATCGCCTTCGGGATTATATTGAGTGTGAGTAGGGATGTAGAAGAGAATGGCAAGAAGATGGCATCAGAGAGTATTAATAAAAAAGTTGTTGTAGGTGAAATTCCTGCGATGGCATAAAAGATAGATATGGGAGCGACGAGAGTAATAATTTCAGGTGGCGGAACTGGCGGACATATTTTTCCGGCCATAGCGATCGCAAATGCGCTGAGGCGTGTGGAACCAGCCTGCGAAATATTATTTGTTGGCGCAACGGGCAGAATGGAGATGGAAAAGGTTCCTGCTGCAGGTTATAAAATTGTAGGGTTGAACATCAGCGGGATGCAGCGTGGTTCAATTATCAAAAACCTGGCATTGCCATTTAAAGTGATAGACAGTGTACAGCGGGCAATGAAGCTGATCACTGACTTTAAACCTGATGTTGTGGTGGGTGTTGGCGGCTATGCTTCGGGACCGATTTTATTTGCGGCCTCCTGGAAAAAAGTGCCTTACCTGATTCAGGAACAAAATTCCTATGCGGGGATTACGAACAAGAGACTGGGGAAAAAGGCAGCGAAGATATGTGTGGCTTTTGATGGCATGGAGGAGTTTTTTCCGGCCGACAGGATACTGAAAACGGGAAACCCAGTGCGTAAGGAAGTTGTGGATATATACAATAAGCACTTTCATGGTGCGGAATTGCTGAAGCTGGATCCATTGAAAAAAACTATTCTGGTAACAGGCGGAAGCCTTGGTGCCGGAACATTGAATAAAAGTATAGAGAAACATTTGCAGGAGTTTATCGACCGCGATGTGCAGGTTGTTTGGCAAACGGGCAGATATTACTATTCGGGAATTATGGAACGCTTGGGTGCAAATTATCATCCGAATATTCGTGTACTTGAATTTTTAAATCAGATGGACCTGGCTTATGCTGCCGCAGATGTGATCATCTCCAGGGCTGGTGCAGGAACAATTGCAGAGCTTTGCCTGATTAAAAAACCGGTAATACTGGTGCCTTCGCCAAATGTGGCTGAGGATCATCAGACTAAAAATGCACTGGCTTTGGTGAAAAACAATGCCGCATTGCTGATCAACGACCGTTCGGCTGAGGATACTTTAGTATCAGCGGCGCTGGACTTACTGAATGATGAAGATCGCTGTGAGCAGCTGGGAGAAAATATAGGTAAGATGGCTTTGACAGAAGCAGATGAGCGGATAGCCGCGGAAGTGTTTAAACTGGCTGTAAAAGGAAGAAAATAATGATGGAACTGGAATTAATTAAACGTGTTTATTTTGTTGGTGTCGGTGGCATCGGCATGAGTGCACTGGCGCGTTACTTTAAGAAACGCGGCTGTGTGGTATGCGGTTATGATAAAACCAGAACCGTGCTTACTTGTGCGCTCGAAGAAGAGGGGATTTCGATTACGTATACAGATCGCCTGGCCAGTCTTCCACATGAGTTTTTGGAGAAAGATCCGGAAACCCTGGTGGTGTATACGCCTGCGATTCCTAAGGATTCTGTATTGCTGAATTATTTCAGGGAGAAGGGTTTTGACTTACAGAAACGCTCACAGGTACTGGGTATAATCAGTAAAGGGCAGTTTTGTATCGCTGTGGCGGGTACACATGGAAAAACAACAACTTCATCCATTGTAGCGCACATCCTCACCGACAGTGGTTACGGCTGTACTGCCTTCTTGGGAGGAATTGCTACCAATTACAGTAATAACTTCCTCATTGGTGACAATGATGTGGTAGTGGTGGAAGCAGATGAATACGATCGTTCATTTTTGACTTTACATCCGGATATCGCGGTGATCACTTCGATGGATGCGGATCATCTGGATATTTATGGCGATGCGGCACATCTTCAGGAGTCTTTTCACTTATTCGCTGCTCAGCTGAAGGAAGAGGGGACACTGTTCATTAAAAAAGGACTGGATGTTCCGTCAGGCATTACTTATAGTGCTGGCGATGATGCGACTGTACAGGCCAGAAATATCAGGGTTGAAGAGGGCCTTTTTGTGTTTGATTATACGGATGGTCATGCATCGATTGACCAGATCAGGCTGATGCTGCCGGGGAAACATAATGTAGAAAATGCAACGGTGGCCATAGCTGCGGCACTAAAATTAGGCATAAGCCCTGAAAAGGTGAAAGCTGCTGTGGAGAATTTTAAAGGTGTAAAACGACGCTTTGAGTATATCGTGCGCGACGAAAAGCATGTTTATATCGATGACTATGCACATCATCCGGAAGAGCTGCGTGCCTGTTTTGATGCGGTAAGACAGCTTTATCCGGAGAAAAAAATGACGGTAATTTTTCAGCCACATTTGTTTAGCCGAACAAGGGATTTTGCTGATGATTTTGCAAAAGTGCTGAGCACGGCCGACGACTTGCTACTGCTGGATATTTATCCGGCGAGAGAATTACCGATGGAGGGCATTGATGCTCAGTTTTTATTGAATAAAATCAGCCTCGCTGAAAGCAGGGTGATTGCTAAAGAAGCTGTGCTGGATTATGTGGAGGCCGCACAGCCGGAATTACTGGTGACAGTAGGTGCCGGAGATATTGATACGTTGATTCAACCGCTAAAAAATATTTTGACCCATGTTTAAAAGGATCAATTGGAAATATGTTTTTAAATGTTTCGCCTGGGTGTTCTTCATCAGCGGAATAGTTACCCTCATGAGTTTTGTGGAGGTAAAAAAACATACAGTCAATTGTACAAATATCAAGATACTTATTCCCGGGGCAGATAATTTTATCGAGAGGGAAGAGATTGATGCAATTTTAAAGCAGAATGAAGGTCAGTTAATCGGGCGTAGTCTGGAGAGTATTAACCTGCAGGCGATAGAGAAAAAAATTGTGGCCAACCCATACATCGCAATGGCTACGGTCTACGCAGATATGGATGGGGTGATACATATAGAAATCAGTCAGCGTCAGCCACTTCTGCGGGTGATCAACGCCGGGGGACAGGACTATTATATCGACCGTAATGGCTTAAAAATGCCTGTTTCGCCAAACTTTACGGCGAACGTGGTAGTGGCAAACGGACATATACTGGAACACTTTAGTGGCAAGGTAGACACGTTGATTACCAGGATGGCATCAGATTTGTATAAGACTGCAAAATTTCTTAAAAAAGATACACTTTGGGACGCACAAATTGAACAGATATTTGTTAATGATAAGGATGATATCGAATTGGTGCCAAGGGTAGGAAATCAGCGCATTATTTTGGGGTCTGCAGACTCATTGGAAACTAAAATGAGAAACCTGCTGATCTTTTATAAAAAAGCGATGCCGAAGGTAGGATGGGATACCTATAAGACTATCAGCATTAAATATTCTAACCAGATCGTTTGCGAGAAGAATAAGCCAGATTCTATGCATGGAGTGCCGGTTGCAGCGTTCAGGCCAACACCTGTAACAGCGCGGAAGGTAATGGACTCTATTGTGAAGGCCGAAATAGCTAATGAACTGCGAAACAATCCAGAAGATAATATAAATAGTAGCCCGGCGCCGGAGAAAGTTACAATACCCGCGGTAGCTACAGTTACACCTAAACCAGTGGTAAAGGCTGCGGAAAAAAAGCCAGAAGTGAAGGCCTCTGTTAAACCAGTGGTAAAGGCCGCAACACCAGCAGCAAAGGTTGTCAAACCCGCTGTAAAGACGAGCAAGCCGGTTGTTAAGGAAACAAAGCCGGCAGCGAAAGGTAAAAAGCCGGAAGTGAAAAAAGCAGCTGTAGCAGCTAAGGATACCAAGCCTGCAGTTAAAGAAACAAAGACAGTAAAAAAAGAAGTTAAAAAGACAAACATGCCTGAGATCAAATGGATAAAACCAGCTGCAAAAACAGCAGCAAAGCCAGCAGTGAAAAAGGATGTTAAAAAAGATAAATAGTATATAATTCGACAAACAAGTATAGTTATGGGCAAAGATAAAACCACCGTTCAGTCTCCGATAGTAGTAGGATTGGACATCGGTACCACTAAAATCTGTGTGATAGTTGGTCGCAGAACACAGCATGGAAAGGTTGAGGTATTGGGTATTGGCAAGGCCGAATCTGCGGGAGTTACCCGTGGTGTGGTTTCGAATATCCAGAAAACTGTTCAGGGAATTTCACAGGCTGTAGAATTGGCAAGCGGTCAGTCTAATGTGGAAGTTCGTGTAGTAAATGTTGGTATTGCTGGTCAGCATATCAAAAGTTTACAGCACCGTGGTATCCTGACCAGGAGGGAACTGAACAATGAGATCAGTAAAAAAGACCTCGATAAGTTAATTGATGATATGTTCAAACTGGTTATGCCCCCGGGAGAAGAAATCATTCATGTGCTGCCCCAGGAATTTACTGTCGATAATGAACCTGGTGTAAAAGACCCTATTGGTATGGCCGGAGTGAGGTTGGAAGCTAACTTCCATATTATCTCGGGTCAGGTGACTGCCGTAAAAAATATTATGAGATGTGTGAGCAATGCCGGCTTGCAGACTCAGGAGCTGATACTGGAGCCATTGGCGTCTTCAGAATCTGTCTTAAGTGAAGAAGAAAAAGAAGCAGGTATTGCTTTGGTAGATATTGGTGGTGGTACTACAGATATTGCGATTTTCCATGAAGGAATTATCCGTCACACGGCGGTTATCCCATTCGGCGGAAATAGTGTTACTGAGGATATCCGCGAGGGTTGCTCGGTAATGAGGAATCAGGCAGAATTGCTTAAAACCCGCTTCGGCTCTGCTTTAGCGGAAGAAAATAAAGAAAATGAAATCATCTGCGTACCCGGTTTGCGCGGCAGAGAGCCTAAAGAAATCTCTGTAAAAAACCTTGCTTATGTGATCCAGGCCCGTATGGAGGAAATCATTGAGCATGTGTATTATGAGATCAAATCCTCAGGTTATGAGAAAAAACTGATCGGTGGTGTAGTAATTACCGGTGGCGGAGCGTTATTAAAACATCTGTCGCAGTTGGTAGAGTACGTTACCGGTCTAGACTGCCGTGTAGGTTATCCTAATGAACATTTGTCGAAATATGAGGATATGCCGAAGACTATTTATGATGACCTGAAGAGCCCAATGTATGCTACGAGTGTTGGTTTGCTGATCAAAGGGATCCAGAAAGCTGAAGAGCTGGTGGAAGAACTTAAACAGCCGGGCATCTATGTAGAGAAACCAGCGGCTGCGAAAGACAAGGGGAAACGCGGCGGCGGCGGCGGACTGTTTGATAAGTTACTGGCTAAGACCAAGGACTTTATCAAAGATGATATGAATGTTAGTGATGAGGATTATATAAAACCGTAATACTTATCCACAAAACAGGACTTTTCCACATAGTGAACAAATGTGGAAAACAAATGTGGAAAAAGTGGTAATATTACAAGGAGAGATGAACAGGTAGAACCTATTTTTAAGTAACTGATTCATAAATATATGTATTTTGAAATGTTAAAAGATAAGTCATCAATCATCAAGGTAATTGGTGTTGGTGGCGGTGGTGGTAATGCGGTTAACCATATGTACCGTCAGGGAA
>Ga0308163_10002110_pt1 | contig 19017 bp, 14 predicted proteins | sample PhyTR1_FD_201037 | JGI IMG/M metagenome (GOLD analysis project Ga0308163, IMG submission 201037) | Phyllosphere microbial communities from UC Gill Tract Community Farm, Albany, California, United States - DLSLT.R1 | ecosystem: Host-associated > Plants > Phyllosphere > Unclassified | place: USA...
AATGCGGTAGCATTCGTATTGACGACTCCGGTTTTAGGTTTAATGTATTATTTCTTACCTAAAGCGGCTGACAGACCTGTATTTTCATACAAACTATCAATCATTCACTTTTGGTCATTGATTTTCGTATATATCTGGGCTGGTCCTCACCACCTTCAGTATACTGCATTACCGGCATGGGCACAAGCAGTGGGAACAGGTTTCTCGATCATGCTTATCGCACCATCTTGGGGAGGTATGCTAAACGGTCTTCTTACCTTAAGAGGAGCTTGGGATAAAGTAAGAGAAAATCCTATTTTGAAATTCTTCGTAGTTGCAGTTACCTGTTATGGTATGGCAACGTTTGAAGGACCACTTTTGGCAACAAAAAATATCAATAAAATTGGTCACTTTACAGACTGGGTTATCGGTCACGTACATTTAGGAGCATTAGGATGGAATGGTTTCATGGCATTCGGTGTTATCTATTATTTGGTGCCAATCATGTGGAGAACCAAAATGTGGTCTGTAAAATTAGCGAACTGGCATTTCTGGTTGGGTACTTTAGGAATTATTTTCTATGCTGTACCAATGTATATTGCTGGATTTACCCAAGGTTTGATGTGGAAACAATTTAATCCGGACGGAACTTTATTGTGGAAAAACTGGCTAGATACCGTTACCGCAATTATTCCTTACTTTAAAATGAGATTCGTAGGTGGATTATTCTATCTTTCAGGAGGTCTTTTAATGGTGGTGAATGTTTACATGACAATCAAAAAAGGATCTTTCCAAAAAGAAGTTCCTGCAGAAGCACCTGCTTTGGCAAACATCAGCAACAGACGTAAAGAAGGAGAAGGTCTTCACCTTTGGCTGGAAAGAATGCCAATCTTGATGACGGTTTTAGCATTGCTTACCATTTCTATTGGTAGTATGGTAGAAATTATTCCTACTTTATCATTGAAGAAAAGTGTACCTACAATTTCTGCGGTGAAACCTTATTCACCATTAGAATTAGAAGGTAGAGATTTATATATCCGTGAAGGTTGTAACGCTTGTCACTCGCAAATGGTAAGACCATTCAGAGATGAGATCGTAAGATTTAACGGTAAAAACGGACAGTACTCTAAAGCTGGAGAATTTGTTTACGACAGACCTTTCCTTTGGGGATCTAAAAGAACAGGGCCAGATTTGCATAGAGAAGGTGGTAAAAACCCAAGTTCTTGGCACTATAAGCATATGTACAACCCAAGACAAACGTCTGCAGGTTCTATCATGCCACGTTATCCTTGGTTGATTTCAAATAACCTTGACCGTTCTCAAATGGTAGACAAAATCAAGTTTATGAAAAATACCTACGATGTACCTTATACAAAAGCTCAGATTGATACTGCAGATAAATGGGCAGATAATCAGGCTGCGAAAATTGTAAAAGATATCTTTGTAGAGGCAGCTGACCTTAAAGAAGCTTATGCTAAAAGACCTCAGGGAGAACTAGAGAAAAAAGAGATTATCGCTCTTATTGCTTATCTTCAGAGATTAGGTACAGACATTAAAACGACAGAAATAAAAACAGCTAGTAACTAATAATATTAAAAGCTTACTATGATTCCTCAAAACTTTAAAGATATATTATCCAATACTGAAAATGCAGGTTTGTATCAAACATTGGCTCTGATTTTCTTTATGTTGTTTTTCATAGCTTTGATAATTTATGTTTTTAGCAGGCCTAAAAAATATTACAAAGAAGAAGAGCACGCTCCACTTGGGGATGACGAAGATGATTTTAATTTAAAAAATTAAACTATTTATTATGAGACAAAGAACACCGGTTGTTGTAAACATTTTAATAATAACAGTATTATTAGTAATATTTTATTATTTATTTGTTCAGAGCTACTCGTTTTTAGCTTCACCATATTTCTGGGGAACTGTTGTGATCAGTGCTATTTTGGCATACATTCACAGCGCTATCGGAGATTTGATTGAGAACAATAAATTTAAAAAATTAACGGCTGAAGAGAAGTCTGCTTATTTAAATGAAAAGAAAATCCCTTTTCTTAGAAGACAATATGATGCAGCTTTCAAGAAGCAATCAGACACTCACGAAAAAGATATTCTTATCGACCATGGTTTCGATGGAATTATGGAATTAGATAATCAATTACCAAAATGGTGGTTAGGTTTATTCTATTTCGGAACTGTATTCTGTATCGTTTATATTTGTGCATATGCTTTTACAGATTTTGCACACCCAATAAGCGAATACGATAAAGAATATAAAGAACAAGAAGCTGCAATTGCAAAATATCTTGCAGATCAACCACCAGTAACAATAGAATCGGCAGTTTTCTCTGAAGATAATATTGCAGCAGGTGAAGAAATTTTCAAAACCAACTGTGTATCTTGTCACTCAGATGGTGGTAAAGGAGGTATCGGACCAAACCTTACAGATAATTTCTGGCATAACCAACCTGAGAAAACATTATTCAAAAACGTATTTCACGTAGTTGAAAATGGAGTTACAGGAACTGCAATGCAGGCTTGGGGTAAAAATGGAGTTCTACCAGGAGGTGATATTGAAAAAGTAGCAGCGTATGTTTACTCTATCAACCAGCTAAAAAAACCAATTACACCTAAAGAAGGAGGCGCACCACCATATGGTGATGAAGCTCATTGGGAAAAACAGTAATTAAAAAAAATATAAAGCATATGAAAAACATAATTTGTTATTAGATAAAAATAGTAACGAATTATGTTTTTTCGTTTTTTAAAACCTAATATAAATGTCAAAAATAGATGAAGACATCGCTCGCGGTGGACAGGGGCAGGTTTTAGACCCTGAGACCTATAGAGATTCTATAGGCACAATGGAACAATCCGGGAAAAGAAAATGGGTTTTTCCAAAAAAACCAAAAGGTAAATACACCAATTACAGAAACCTCGTAAGTTATACGCTGCTAATTGTATATTTTGCCATTCCGTTTATTAAAATCAATGGAAATCCGTTCTTTTTATTTAACGTTATCGATAGAGAATTTTTTATTGCAGGACAGCCATTTTATCCGCAAGATTTTTTTATCCTTACACTAGGCGCTATTGCATCTCTTATTTTCATTATTATTTTTACGATTGCATTCGGAAGAATTTTCTGCGGGTGGATTTGTCCTCAGACAATTTTTTTGGAATCTGTCTTTCGTAAAATAGAATACCTGATTGAAGGAGATCGTAATAAGCAAATGAAGCTTGACAGACAGGAGTGGAATACAGAAAAAATCTGGAAAAGAAGTTTAAAGTGGGCGGTTTACATAATAATTTCTTTAATCATTACCCACTTTATGTTCATGTATATTGTAGGATATGAGCAGGTATTAAACATTATTTCAGAAGGGCCATTTACTCATCCTACCAACTTTATGGTGATGATTCTGTTTACGGCTGCTTTTTACTTTGTGTTTGCATGGTTCAGAGAGCAGGTTTGTACACTGGTTTGTCCCTACGGAAGATTACAGGGTGTTTTAATTGACAAGGAAACCATCAATGTATTTTACGATTATAAAAGAGGTGAAAACCGTTCTAAATGGAGAAAAGGTGAAGACCGAAAAGCAGCAGGAAAAGGAGATTGCATCGATTGTTATCAGTGTGTGGTAGTTTGCCCTACCGGAATTGATATCAGAGACGGGCAACAGCTGGAATGTGTAAACTGTACGGCATGTATCGATGCTTGTGACGAAGTGATGGAAAAAGTTGGTTTACCAAAAGGTTTGGTGCGTTATGCATCCGAAAAAGAAATAGAAACCGGCGCTCCGTACAAATTTACCGGAAGAATGAAAGGCTTTGCAGTCGTTTTGGTCTTATTGGTAGGATTTTTAGGATATTTACTTTCAAGTCGTGGCGAGATGGAAGCAAAATTCATTAAACCTGCGGGAAGTACCTTCTTTGTAAAAGACAGGAAAATACTCAATACATACAACTATACTTTCCTTAATAAAACAAACGACAAAAAAATTGTTACAATCAAAGTAATAGAGCCTGCCCATGCAGAAGTGGGGTACAGCGCATCGAGCAAAATTACTGTAGAACGTGACAAGATTTCTAAAGGGACGATCAACATCAGCTTTCCGGAATCGGAAATGAATCTGTCTAAACAAAACATCACTATCGGCGTTTATGATATGAAAGGAAAATTGATCGATTCTTATCAAACGTATTTCGAAGGACCTTTTAAATTACAGTTTTAAATTTTTAAATTATGAAAAATTTCACTTGGGGACACGGTATTTTTTTAGCTTTAGCCTCATTTATTATATTTATTTTATCAATGATTTTTCTTTTTCCAAACGGACAGAAAAACTCTGAAATGGTGACCGACAAATATTATGAAGAAGAACTTCTTTACCAGTCTGTAATTGATGCTAAGAAAAGAGCAGACTTACTTGAAGAAAAACCGGCGTATTCTCAATCCGCTGAAGGAATTAAATTGACCTTTCCAGAAGGTATCGACAACTCAAATTCTGTAGTAAGTTTTGTCTTAAACAGATCTGATGATCAAAATTTGGACGTTAAAAAGACAGTGAAACTAGATGCCAATCGGGCATTCGTTATTCCCGCTTCGGTTTTGAAAAATGGTAATTATACATTAAGACTTCATTGGATTAAAGATAAAATCGACTACAGACTCGATTATGACGTGATATGGAAATAGCATTGATTATATCTGCAATTGGTTTAGGCTTCGCATCCGGTTTTCACTGTATCGGAATGTGCGGTCCCATTGCGTTATCAATGGGTTTAAGCAAAAAGCAGGCTACGAATTACTATCTTCAAAATCTCACTTATCAGTTCGGGAGAATTGCAACCTACGCTTTTTTAGGTGCAATTTTAGGAATTGTAGGTCAGGGGTTTGAGATGGCGGGTTTTCAGCAATATCTTACGATTGGAGTGGGAGTTTTGCTGATCATCATGGCATTATTTTCATTTGGTGGAAAAGATTTTGCCTCAAAAATTCCTTTTATATCTAAATTTCTTTTTAAAGTTAAATCAAACCTCGGAAAACTGCTTCAGAAAGCAGATTACCGTTCAAGATTCACCACAGGTATTTTGAATGGATTTTTACCATGCGGAATGGTCTATATGGCTTTAACAGCCAGTCTTGCAAGTGGCGGAATTTGGCAGGGAGCTTCCTTTATGGCATTATTCGGATTGGGTACACTTCCGTTTATGTTTACTGTTGTTTTAGTAGGAAATCTGATGAACCAGGCATTTAGAATTAAAATTTTAAAAGCAATTCCGATTGTAATGATTATCCTTGGTGGATTGTTTATTCTAAGAGGTCTTGAACTTGGGATACCTTACATCTCTCCGCCATCGGAAGCAATGAAGGTTTCTCCGGAACATGATGTTAACTGTCACAACACAGACCCTAATCATAGACATAATGCGGTAACGTGTCATTAATTTTCGTATTATAGCTCTGTTCATTATACAAAACAGAACATTATATACCACAAAAGAGGCTGTCTCAAAAGCGAGACAGCCTCTTTTGTTTATCAGCTCAAAGTCGGAAGACTTTGCGCAGCGGAGTATTATTTTATTTTTATTTAACCTATAAGTTGTCTATATTTGTTTATTCTTAGTTGATAACTCATAAAAACGAACCTATTTATGGCTATTGCAGACAGATTTGCTTTCGCTCGTAAGCAGAAAAAAATAAAACAAAGTGATCTCGGAAAGACCATTGCAACTTCCGGCGACATTATCGGGAAGTGTGAACATGGAGAACATATACAGTCGATTCACTTAGCTACGAAAATTGCATATACTTTAGACCTTACTTTAGATTATCTCGTAAAAGACGGACAGTATGAGCAGATCGACAACGATACTCTGAAAAAATTAAAAGCAATACAGGAACTCAATAGTGATACCAAAGCTCATGTTTTTGCCACCATCGATGCTTTTATAAAAGCTTCTAAACTTAAAAATATTGCCACTTTATGAAAAGGTATATTTTAATATTAATTTCGTTTCTTTTTATAGGCTGTAGTTTCGATAAAACTTATGAAAATAGAGATTCAGATAAAGAGGATGCTAAAAAAGTGACAGATCGATTTTACTTCCTTATCCAAGAGGACAACCAAGTTGAAGCATTTAAACTTTTTAGTATACGCTTTTTTAATGAGGTCGGTAAAGAAAAGTTTAAACAAATTCTTGATGATACGAACATTGAGTTTGGAAAGGTTAAAAATTATGAACTCATAAACTCTTGGACACAAATAATAGAAGGCTCTAATCCTATCTCAAAATATGAATTGTCATATCTCGTTACAAGAAACTCCATTCAAACGAAAGAGCATTTCAAAATGCAAAAAGAGAATGATACAATTAAAATAATAGCATATAGATTGGACTTTGATGTTGTTCCAAAAAAATAGAGCAACCAATTTAGTTGCTCTATTTTTTTAGTTTTCATAGCATTGCCACTCATGGCTGATTACTGTATCTTTTTTATGAATATTAAAAGTTAGTTCTCCTTTTTTCTTTATAATAGTATCTCCTAACTCAATTTCATTATTGTATTGATTCCACCATCTTCTATCACTTTCACAAGTTTTTTGCTTTTGGGTAGTTGGATCATATCCATTTATTTTAAACAAAACCGTATTAAGTGTTGGAAGAGTTTCTACTACAATAAAGCATTCTTCCTCTGCATTTCCTTTTGTATATTCCTTACAATTAACACATGAGTATATATAAAATAAAGTAAACAATCCTATAAGTTGTTTCATCGTTTTCTAAGGAATTTGTGGATTATGTCTTAATTTAAAATTGTTAGGATTAGATAATCTATTAAATGCTGGAGTTAAATCTCTAGTGTCACCAATTGATACTCCTGCATCGTAATTTACTCCCAAATTAATAGATCTCATTACAGTTCCTGAGGGAGATCTCGCTCCTGTTTTAGAATCTATACTCCATGCTTTCGCTACTCCTAATCCAAAAGCACCTGAAACCTCCGTAGAACTCCCTGTAGCACCTTCAAACACATTTGTGTATGCGCTACCGTTTGCATTTTTACCATAGGCATTCATCTGAAAAAGCTTTAAATTTACACCATTCGAACTACCCGTAGTCAATGAATTAGTTCCAAATATTCTAGCTTGTCCTGTCCCAAAATTAAAAGCTAAAGACAAATCATAACTCATGTTATTTAAAGAATAACCACCACTAAAACCTATAGCATATTTTCCAAACATCTCAGCTTCGGCTGCGCCTAAACGTTCACGTGCAGCATTAATATTTCTTTCAGCAATAGCGTCTGATGAATATATAATAACACCTTCAATATCCGTAACTCTTCCATTAGCTATTGGAGTTCCACCTCCATTTGCAGAATCATTATAAACATATCCATCTGCTGCATAAGTTGTATCTCCTTGCTTATCACTTGCCCCTACATACAAGCCTTGTATTCCTTTAGTATCTAAATCTTGTTGGCTTTTTATATCATCTCTAAATTCCATTTGCTCAAAACGATTTGTAAACCAGTCTTCTCCTTCTCTACCATCCGGATCGATAAACATTATTGGATTATTATAAGCATAAGTGTAAGTAGACCAACGTCTTGAAGTTTCCGCCAGTGGATCCACAACACCCCATCTTCCAATATCCGGCATATACATTCTTGCTCCATAATCATACATCCCTGATTCCTGAAGTTCTTTACCATTGTACTTGTAAGCTTTATACGAACTTCCAAAGAATGCGTTCCCAGTTTTCAAATGATTCATCCCAAAAGGATAATAATCATTAGCATCTGTAATCTCAAGAACACCTTCGCTGTTTTTACCAAAGCTCACTCTTGCATTTCCCAAATGATCTTTATACTGGTAAATATACTGATCTTTCTGGTAATCGTAAAAACCTTCTGCCGTTGGGAAAAACTGCAAGTCCTGTGTTTTCAGAGTGCCGGTAAGCCCGCCAGGAGGATTTAAAGTAGGACCAAAAGGCTCGATCAGGTCAGGTGTAAACGCCATTTCTTCCATGGCCCTTCTCGTAGGAGAGGTTGCAAAATCGGATGAATCTTCATCTTCAGCAGGACTTCCGCCACCTCCGGGAGAACCTAGCCCCCCTGACTCTACTTTACGATTGTACTGAAACCCATCCAAATAATCCGTTTTGGTCGTAATGGAAACAGTTCCATTAATTCCAGCAGCGGTCTCTAAAACTGTTTTATTTAATTTAATGCCGTCTGCACGATAAAGATGGCTGACATCAAATTCGGAATCATGAGTGATAGAGGTGGGCAAATTCAAGTAGTTGTAAGTAATTCCCACAATTCGTTTGTCACGCATACTTTTCATATTCCCATTCAGGTCGTAATCAATCAGTCTTCCTCCACCTTCATAGCCTGCGAAGTTGGTGGACAGGTCATTGATATTAGTAGCTTGGTTTCCATTATAAGTATAGCTCAGTTTATCAATCACCGTCGCCATATTTGTTCCGTAGCTTATTACCGAGGTTCTGTATAGATTGGTAATGTTTCCATTCAGATCATAGTCTAAAGATTCTGTATTCTCTTTGCTGTTGGGATTATTGGGGTTTTGGTAATATCCTGCTGTTAATCTGTTCAAATTATCATACGCATAGCCATATCTTTCAGGCGTCGTGGATGGATTTTGTCCTATCACCTCCACGGCTCTCCAGTCTACTTCAGCAATGTTTCCATTGTATTTCAATTTTACATTCTTTCCTGAAAACTGAACCTGATCAGGATTTTCGATTCCTTCTTTTTGATTGTATTTTATGCTATAAGAAAACAGCTTGCCTCCCAAATTGCCCAAAGCCATCTGGTCTTTATTGATATGGGTCATCCAGCCACGGATATTGTAGGTATAATCGATGCTTTGAAGATTGTTCCCTATCTTTTTATTGGCTAGCTGGGACAGCTCGTTGTAACTGTTTTCGGCAAGCAGCACTTCTATATTGTTGTCTACTTTATGATAATGCTGCCAAAGCCTGTTTTGGGCATCATACACAAACCGTTCTTTTACGGCTATTCCTGATTCACCCTCTTTTCTCAGGTGAGAAGTGTATACTTTTTGCGGAGTTCCTGAAAAATCAAGCTCAGATTCCGTTTTCGTATAACCTCCCAAATGATTAATCGAATGACTTCCGACCGCTCTTCCTTTCTGATCGTACCAAGTGTAATTCTTTGTCCAGTTGTCGTCTTCAATGTTTTTTACATACGAGGCTAAAGGTAAACTTTTGGTATTAAGATCTAAACTTAAATCATCTGTCAATACTGGTAAATTAGTAACTGTAGGGGTAAATGACGGAGTAGATGGAGGATAGGTATCATAATAATTTACTGATAACACGGTTTCAAGATAAGGAAACATTATATTAGAATAATAAATTTGCATCCCACTTCTCGTAAAACCTCCGGCTTCTCTTTTTTCCGTAATTACCAAATTGTTTATCATATTTTGCAAAGCTTCCCTACTGCCTTCTCCTCTTACAATACCAGTATAGATAACTCTTCCGAACTTATCATATTTCGTAAAAAGCCATTTATCAGAAGGATGCATAACTGCATCCTGCGTGAAAATTAATTGATCTGCTTTGTCATACACCATATATTCCCAACCTTTCCCTGGTAGCTTTTTTTCAACTAATCTACCCCATTCATCATATCTGTATTGATAACAGAGCGAGTTTAAAATTGAGTCTGGTATTTCATCACCATTACCACCTCCATACGTATTAATAAAACTAAAATCAGCTTGAGGTGAAATAACAAAAGTCAATTGATTGTATTCATTATAAACGTAATATGTATCTGCTCCATCTTCAGCATCGTTGATTATTTTTCTAACCAAAATAAGCTGTCCCTGTACGTTTTTAAATTCAATGGTTCTATTTCCATCTTCATCGGTTACTGTATTTTTGTATAGTTGATTAGGCAGGAAATTTTGGAGCAATTTAACGGATGATTGTGTTCTGCCGTCTATCCATGTTGTTGTGGTTACATATTTTCTCACGTCATATGAGGTATTGGCTTCATAATTAAATTTTACAGGTTTACTACTCCAATCATTTCCAACCTGTACCTGTTGCAGAATCCTGTCCAATGGAGAGTTTTCTAAAATTTTCTCAGCATAAATTTTCTCAGAACCATAAGCATAAGGACTGATAGCACTATCCAGTGGCGAAGTGAAGATGCTTCCATTGGCAGTGAACCCTTGTGGTACAGGGAGATAATCTTTAACAGGCCTACCAAACTGATCATATTCTAAGAATGTTGCTACATCATTTCCCTGCGGTGTGGCTTTCACATTAATAATTTGTTTAGGCCTACCCAAACCGTCTATATATTTAACTGTTTCAGCTTTTTTTATACAATCTGCATCTAAACAGGTTTTTGAATAAACAAAATTTTCCGTTAAAGACAATTGATTTTGAGCAAAACAAAAAACTGTTGTCAATAACAAACATACTATTTTTATACTTTTTTTCATAACAGTTATTGCTTATAATTATACTTATATTCATTTAATAATTTCCCATTACCATCAACTACTTTTTCTAATTTATTAGAATTATCATATGTACGTATTTCACGAATTCCAGATGGAGGAGTTACAGACGTAACTCCAACTAAAGTATTATATGTATAGGTTGTTATTTTACACTGATAACCATCAAACATAGAATCAACTCTAAACTTATCTAATGCTTTTATTAACTTTTGTTCGGAAGGAGTATCTACATCTAAATTTGACAGTTTGACGATATTTAAATCATTAATATCTGAAGCAGGGGTACCGGTGTGGGTATAATATATTTCTTGCAACAATGCTGAATAACTAATCCCTTCCAAAATGGCAATTGGTAAGGTTTGATTATAACCATAAATGATTGAAACAGGAACTTCATTAGAGTTCTTATATCCTACCAAATTACCCTTATCATCATAAAAATCATAACTTATTTTTCCTTCTTTGGTATTTTGTTGAACTGGAGATGTTATAAATTCATACGCTGGAAATAAGCCATTATTGTAATCTGTTATATTATGAGAAATTATAATATTATTTTTTGTTTTTCTAATACCCAATATTACATCTAATATATTTGCGTTTACTAAATTCACATGTTGGTTTGTCGGATGATATAGTTCTGTAGAATAATTATCTGTCCCATCACTAATATCAATACCTTCTAACATTAATGATTTTCCGGACACTGAATTTCTATAAAAATATGATTTTGTAGTTGTTATATTGTTAGAATTAAAATAATCCTTTTTTGTTTCTTTATTTAAATAATTGCTTCGCGTAAAATATTGTTTATCAGAAATTATTAAATTTTCATAGTTCCAACGCGGAAAAATATCAAAAGAAGTATTACTATTCCTCACATAATGATTAATAAAATAGTGATAGGCAGTGGTAGCAGTACTATTAAATACATTCATATATTGATATTCGTTTTCTTGTACTAAATTAGCAACATTATACAGCCTTTTTTTAGTCAAAAAACTAAGAATAAAATTACTATTATCTTTACCTACACCACTATTTGTATATAAAAACTCTGAAATACAATGTGGAAAAAAGTCATTTATACCATTTCCTTGGTAAAAATCTCGAAAATGCCTCTTTGAATTATTACTTTGTATCTCAAATTCAAAATCTACTCTTTTATCTCCTTCTACTTTTTGTATAAAAGAATATTTCACTTCTGCTTTACCTTTTGTTAATGCCTGAAATAATAAAAATGATTTATAAAGATTTGTTTCACCAGTATAGCTCGAGGCAGCCGAAATTATGTTTCCATAGTCATCTTCATAAGAACCAAATAACTTTTTTACAGGATAGCCAGCTAGAGGGAAGTTATAGATGCTTCCAGAACTTTTGCCATTTCCTAAATTGTAATTGTAACTAATAATTCGCGGAGTAGAATTAGATGATTCATATATCGTTTTAGATTTTATTCTAACACCAGGTCCTTTTAAATTTTCATTCAAAAGATTAAAAACATTTGTTTCTAAATCATATTCTATATAGCCACCTGTTGGATATTTTACTTTCTTTAATGACCATGTTTTTGCCATTTCGTTTGGCTCTTTATTAATAACTCCTTCTATTAAAAATTTATTCTGATTATTAATATTGTATGGCATTAATGAGAATTCATACTTGTCAGGATAATAATAATAAATAGGATAATTGATTGCATTGGTATCAGTTGGGTTAATATAATCATCATTCGAAGTATTACAATAACCATAAAAATCTTTATTATAACTTCCTATTTGAGGCATTTTATTGCTTTCATAGTATTCAAAAGAATGTTTTCTGCCATCTTTTTGAGTTACTGATAGTAGTTTTAGCCTTTTACTATATTCATTTCTATATTGTTCAGATTCAAAATATCCATATATGAAATCATAGCTGTTAACCAACTGATTTTCCATATTCCAAATTTCTATTCGGGTAAGAGCTTTACCATTATGAAAATCCTCTCTATTCAAATCATACTTGAATAAAATTTTTCCAGAATCAAACTCAATTTTGGTAATTCTTTTCTTTTTAATGTAATTTTTGTACACTTTACCATACATCATCTTCTTGTCATCTACTCCTACATCGTGAAAAATGTAGCAGTCATCGGTGAAAAATGAATTTGAAGCTAAATTATAGTTATATATAAAATGTAAACCGTCTCTGAAATAGGGTTTATTTCTAGTTACATAATCAGGATGATAAATAAGTCGTGAGTCTTCTGTAGAATATGTATCATATGTAAAGTTTATTTCCCTATTCGTTCTAGGATTATAAATTCTAGAAACAAGCCATTTTTCAGCAGTAGGAACAGTAAATCCATCAAATGCATTAGGACTATACTGATAATTAATGTTAGTAGCGGTTCCTCCATCATATCTTACAAAATTTGCAGTATAAATATAGTTTGCTTGACCAAAGGTCGAAACAATTCCATTATTTTGTTTCACTATAAATTTTTTATAATCCTTAAATATTCTGTTCACTCCTTTTTCAATGTAACCTTGACTAAATTTCCTATTTGTAAAATCCAAAACAACATCTCCAATTTCTTGGGTAATTTCACTATCATTATTGTATAATTCTTTTGGTGAATTAAGTGAATTGGGATAATAGAAAGCAGTCATGAAATTAGGAGAATACATATTAAAAATATCAGGTTCGTGGTCTAATTGCCCTATATTAGTATTATAATGTTCAATTATACCATTATTTTTAACTTGCTGATACCCTTTTTTTATAAGGTTACCTATGTTATAAAGAGGATATGTTGCAAAATTCTGACCTTCATACCCAGATGCAGACCAAGCAGGAAAAGTTCCTCCTTCTGTTTCGTCAACATCAATTTTATCTTTTGTTTCCCTTTGAATAAATGACTCTGATAATGTCCAACCTAAACCAACATCTGAAGCAACATCATCTACACCTATTCCCGACATATTGTAATATAATTTAATCGGATAGGTTATGCCTCCGCTTTTAATTGTAAAGATTGGCAAGGAAAAAGATTCTTGAGAGTCATCAATTTCTTCTCTACTCATATTACCTTGTTCTTTGTCCATCGGGCCAAAATTAATATCATTTTGTGCGAAAAAAAGGTTGCTACTCAATAAAAATATAGTTGATAAAAAAAACAATATATTTCTCATAATTTTATTTTTTAATGATTTTAGCATTCGCTGTTTTCTCAGTATCAGTTTTAATCACAATCAGATACGCTCCCTGTATAAGGTTCTGTGTGTTAATTTTTGTAATTTTATTCATAGTTTTTAAATTTTGTAGTTGTCTTCCACCCATATCATACAAAGTAATATCAGCTTCCTTAAAATCAAATCCAATCTCCACATAGCAGTAATCTGACACAGGATTAGGATAGATTTTAATATTCTGTTTTTCTATCAATTGGTCAATTTGGCTGTCTCCAAGTTTCACAATTTTCCAGTTTTCTTTGCCTAATTCCTCTGCACTTGTTCCTGCCAAAACGATAGAGCCGTCTTTATTCATCTTAAGATCAGAAAGCCTTTCCTCTCTTTTTTTGGATTCACCTTTTACATGTTTTCGCCACTGTTCGTTTCCGTCATTGTCGATATAAAGCATCCAGAATGTTTCATCATCAGCTTCAATTCTTCCTTCAGCCTGAGTGTAACCGCCCAACACTATTCCTTTGGTTAGGGCTTGGTTTTTTTCTCTTTTATTCTGGCTCTTATTAATCACATTCATCCCCATCAGAATATCACGATTCTTAAAGTTGTAAGATTTCTGCCATTGTTCATCGCCTATTGTGTTTAAAGAAATCAGCCAGACATCAGTTCCTTCTTCAATTCCGGCGGTTTTGTTTCCCGATTTCTCAGATCTCGATTCTCCACCAATTATATATCCTGAAGAAGTAAAAACCATTGTTCTCAAATGATCATCACCTTTACCTCCGAAATTCTTTTCCCATTCTATTTTATTGTCTTTACTGAGCTTAATTATCCAATAATCGCCTTCACCAAAGTTCTCAGTGGACTTTGGATGAGTAATCGGTAATGGGTAATTGGTAATATCAGATGATGCTCCTTTTGCATTCGAATGGGTATTGCCCATTGCCGATTGTTTATTACTTATATGAAATTCAGAACTTCTCGAGTATATTCCAAGCAGCGCTCCTCCATCAGGTGTGGGAATCATTTTTTCCACTTCATCCAAACCTCTTCCGCCTAATATTAATTCGGAAAGTACTTTTCCGTTTTTATCGAGCCTTGTTACGGTCACATCTTTAGAGCCGAATCCGTTGGCAGCATTTTGAACATTCCCGGCGACCATAAAGCCAAAATCAGCGGTCTGAATCACAGATCTCGCTTCTTCATCCTGAGAAGTTCCTAAAGTTTTCTGCCACAATTCATCTCCAAATTCGTTGATTCTGATCAGCCAGATATCGGAGCCACCTTTAGAAGCATCTTTTTTATCTAAACCTTTTCCGGAATACGACGTTCCCGCCAAAAGAAAACCTCCTTCCTGCGTAGCAACTGTTGCCGATAAAAAGTCGTGATTTTGTCCTGAGAAATATTTTTCCCAGACTTCTTCCCCTTGTTGATTAAGTTTTACGAGATGAAAATCGTAGCCGTTATTCTGCTTTGAAGCTACAGATGATACTGCAGTTTTACCTGCTGCCTGAATACTGCTCCCTGTGATAAGATATTGCTGATCGACTGTTGTGGTGACTTGTGAGAGAAAATCCTGAGTAGAAGATTTAATGTCTTTCTGCCATATTACCTCCTGAGAATAGAATACAGCAGCTGTACATACAAGTAATGCACTCGTGTAGAGTTTTTTCATAATTTGTGTTTTATTATTACTTCTTGCTAATTTAACTTTTTTTAACTAATTGTAAAATCTCATAATTGAGAATTAGTAATAGTTTATGATTATCAATATTTTAAAAGTAAATCAATATAACAACAAATCAATACGTACTAAGTACATAATTTTATTTATTTGATAAGGTTTTTTGCTTTTATTCTGATTTTAAATAAACCTAAATTTTAAAAATAAGTTAAATATTCATCACGTGTTGATTAATTAATTAGATTTGACAGATTATTAATCTTTAAAAAATACAAGTGATGGCAGAAAGTAAAAACAACATTGTAACTCATGGATTGAGTGGAAAAGTAGGTGACTTATTGGTATTTAGCCAAAGAAATGGTAAAACCATCGTATCTAAAGCACCAAAAGAAAGAACAGGTGAACTTTCAGATAAGCAAGAAGTACAGAAACTTAAATTTCAACGAGCAGTTCTATATGCTAAGGCAGTGATGAATGATCCTGATAAAAAGCAGATGTATGAAACAATGTCTGATGATTCGAAAGGAATTAGCGCATATAATGTTGCAGTAGCAGATTTACTGAATGCACCAAAAATTCAGGAAATTAATCTTTCTGCTTACACAGGAAATCCTGGTGATACCATCAGAATTATCGCAACAGATGATTTTGAAGTCTTACTGGTAACCGTGAAAATAGAAAATGCAGACGGTTCTCTTGTAGAGGAAGGTAATGCTGTAAGTAATGGTGCTGAGTGGATTTATACCGCCACAGTTTTAAACTCAGATTTATCAGGAGACAAGATCACAATTACTGCTTCTGATCGTCCTGCCAATATGACAGAAAAGTCTGAAACACTATAATTAAGCAAATCTGTTTTTGACGGAGAAACGACGGATACATGACGGAACGATAGCCTATCAAAATTGGCTGTCAAAATGACAAAAACCACCGAAATTAGGTGGTTTCATTATATAAAATAAATTCTAAATTTTAATTAATCAATTCAAATCTCGCATATTCAGCGATTTTCTTAGGAAGTTTAATTCCTTCCGCCGTCTGATTATTTTCAAGCAAAGCTGCCATAATTCTTGGCAAAGCCATTGCAGAACCATTTAACGTGTGCACCAACTGAGATTTTCCGTCTGCTTTATAACGACACTTCAATCGATTTGCCTGGAAAGTTTCAAAATTAGAAACCGAACTTACTTCCAACCATTTTTCCTGAGCGGCACTCCAAACTTCAAAATCGTAAGTCATTGCAGCGGCAAAACCAGTATCACCACCACAAAGTCTTAATACTCTGTATGGCAACTCAAGATCTTCTAAAATAGACTTGATATGCTCTACCATTTCTTCCAAAACAGCATAAGAATTCTCAGGTTTCTCTAATCTTACAATTTCTACTTTTTCAAACTGGTGAAGACGATTCAAACCTCTTACGTGAGCTCCGTAACTTCCCGCTTCCCTTCTGTAGCATTGTGAAAATGCCGTATTCATAATCGGAAGATCTTTTTCGTCCAACAAAACATCACGGTATAAATTCGTCACAGGAACTTCCGCTGTTGGAATCAGATATAAATCATCTGCATTGATGTAATACATCTGCCCTTCTTTATCCGGCAATTGCCCCGTTCCGTAACCTGAAGCTTCATTCACAACATGTGGCGGATTAACTTCAAGATAACCAGCATCCGTATTTTTATCTAAGAAATATTGAACCAAAGCTCTCTGAAGCCTCGCTCCTTTCCCAAAATACACAGGAAAACCGGCTCCGGCGATTTTTACTCCCAATTCAAAATCGATCAGATTGTATTTTTTTGCCAGTTCCCAGTGAGGAATTGCACCTTCTCCTAAACCTTCCACATCATGAGACTGATAAATAATTTCGTTATCATCTGCAGAAACTCCAGCCTTTACCAATTCGTAAGGAACGTTTGGAATCTGATACAAAATAGTAAGCAAAGATTTCTCAATGTTTTCTAACTGTACTTGCAATTCTTTACTCGACTCTTTGAACTGTGCTGTTTTAGATTTGGATGCTTCAGCTTCTTCTCTTTTTCCTTCTTTCATTAAAATACCAATTTCTTTGGAGATTTTATTGATCTCGGAAAGTTGCGAATCTAATTCAAACTGAATTTTTTTTCTTTCTTCATCGGTAACGATAGCCTCGTCTACCAACTCAAGATTCTTGAATTGTCTTTTCTTAAGACCTTCTAAAACGCGTTCTTTATTGTCGCGCAAAAAATTAACCTGTAACATAAGTTAGTTGTTGGGTGTTTGATGATGGGTGTTTAATGCTAAATTTGATGAAGAAGCTTTTTGATAACTTCTATCATCCTGCATCATACATCCCGCAATTATGCAAATTTAAGATTATTTTATGACTGTTGCCACATTTGGCTGGTCGGGAACTTTTGTAAACACCAATTGGTTGTTATAAAGTACTCTCGAAACTTCAAAAACAGTTGGTGACGAACGATAAAATATTTCGAGCTTATCTTCAACTACAGGAGCATTCTGCGTTTCGGATATCTTTTTGGTCAAAGAAACCTGAATTTCAGATCTATAAATTTTATTTCCATCCGAATCATCTTCTACAAATTGTCTTGTTGCTCCTGCAAGATACTCCAGATAGTAAGTGGAATCAGCAAGCATTTTACGATTATAGCTTACATTCACATTATCTTTTTCTGCCAGTTCATCAATAAAAGAAACCCCGGTATAAGAACCTATTTCTGTCGGTTTCAAAAGGTCTTTTCCTGATGAATCTTTGATATAAATATTTAAAAGCTGATCTATTTTCTGCAGAGAATCTTCATCACTTCCGCAACTGAGAAGGGTGAGACTGATAAGCGTTAAAACAAGAAATATTTTCTTCATTCTTACAAAGATAAAATATTAATGAAAAATAAGTTTATTGATTTTCAAAATATTTCTGATACCAAAGCTCAAAGGTAACCAATTGCCAGATTTTCACACAATCGTACTCGTTTTTTTGATTGTTCCACCATTGATCGATAATTTCTGGCTTGAAGAAATTTCTCTTTTTTAAGCTATTCAGATTTTCAAGAATAAATTCTCTTACTTTTGGTTCGGTTTTAATGAAATGAGCAAGTGGAAAAGAAAATCCACGCTTTGGCATTTTCAGAATTTCTGCAGGAAGATATTGGTCTGCAACTTTCCTTAAAAGTGGTTTATTCTTAATTCCGTTGTATCGTAATTTCTCAGGTAAAGAGGAAACATAATCAATCAATGCATTACTCAAATAAGGATAACGAAATTCTACACCATATTTCATTGCACTCAAATCATCTCTGAAAACATGGTGTGAAGAAAGTGAATATTTCATATCATACTCAAAAAGACCTTGATAATCTTTGATTTCAGATAATTTTTTATCTTTTAAATTCGTTTTAATTGTATTAAAAACAACATCAGAAAAAATGCTTTTAGCCTCAAAAGGTTTCATACCAACCTGACTTTGTCTGAAAAAATCAAGCATATCATCCTGAGAAAAATAATTTTTTACTTTTCTTGAAAAATCATCAGTGGTAAAAATAAAATGGCGGACTGCATTAAACTTTCTCATCGAAAGCCATTTATTAAGCTTTAACGAATGAGAATATCCCGCAAAAAGTTCATCGGCTCCATTTCCGCTTAA
>Ga0308163_10002111_pt1 | contig 19016 bp, 13 predicted proteins | sample PhyTR1_FD_201037 | JGI IMG/M metagenome (GOLD analysis project Ga0308163, IMG submission 201037) | Phyllosphere microbial communities from UC Gill Tract Community Farm, Albany, California, United States - DLSLT.R1 | ecosystem: Host-associated > Plants > Phyllosphere > Unclassified | place: USA...
AGGACCGTGAAACGACTTTGCGCCGATGATAGTGCTGCAACCAGTGTGAAAGTAGGTTATCGTCAGGCTAAGTAATTGCAGTAAGCGAAACCCCGCAGAGTGATCTCTGCGGGGTTTTTTGCTTAATAAGTAACACTAAATAACCCCGCTCGGCGCGCCGGGTGGGGTTTTTTGTTTTGCAAAATTGAACCCCATTGCCCGAGCTGGCATTGCCGAGCCTCGCTCAGCGGGGTTTTTTGCTTTGTGCCCGTCCGTACGGTCCCGCTCCGCAAACTCAGGCACAATGTCTCTGCAAGCTTGCCAAAGACACCAGAGACAGGAGCACCATGAACGAGCGGAATGCGCGCAATGTCGTGTTGATGCGTGCCATCGAAACGGCGGACACCAAACACGAGATCCTGTCCGAGGACGACCGGCTGTACGCCAGCCGCAGCGCCCGTGAACTCGCCAACTGGCAGGCGGCGGAAGGGAAGAGTGCGCCCTCGCTCGACCATTTCCTGCAGCAGCGCGCCGAGCTCATCCTCAAACGGCTGGCCGAACGCACGCCGGCCTTCAGCGCCTTCCTCCACCGCCGTCCCCTGATGCCGCTGGTTGCCGTGCTGCTGCCCATCGTCGCCTTCATTGCCGGCGCCGGCCTCGACCGCATCGGCAACCCGCACCGCGTCGACCTGCTGTCGGCGCCGCTGCTCCTGATCGTCGGCTGGAACCTGCTGGTCTACCTCGCCCTCATCGTCTGGGCCCTGATACCGTCGAAGCGGACCGGCTGGGCCAGTTCACAACTGCTGCGCCGGCTGGCGGTCGGCACCAGGGCCGTGCCGCGCAAGCTGCCGGCGCCGCTCGCTGCCGGGCTGGGACAATATCTGACCGACTGGCCCGTGTTGACGGCCAAGCTGGCCCACTTGCGGCTCGGCCGCAGCGTGCACCTGGCCGCCGCCGCCTTTGCATTGGGTGCCATCGCCTCGCTGTACGCGCGCGGCATGGTCAACCAGTATGCGGCCGGCTGGGAAAGCACTTTCCTCGATGCGCAGCAGGTGCACGGCATCCTGTCGGTGCTGTTCGCGCCGGCGCTGGCGGTGTTCCCGCTGCAGGGTTTCTCGCTGGCCGATATCCAGGCGCTGCGCTTCGTGCAGGAGCCATCGCCCGCCGGCGGCGCACGCTGGGTACACCTGTATGCAGCGACCCTGCTGTTGCTGGTCGTGCTGCCGCGCATCGTACTCGCCATCGTGTCGGCGCTGCGCGCCCGCCGCCTGGCCCGTCATTTCCCGCTCGATCTCGAACAGCCGTATTTCCGCCTGTTGGCCGACCGCGTCGGCGCCTCCGGTCCTGCCGTGCTGCGTGTGGTGCCCTACAGCGTCACTGTCGACGAAGCCCGCCACAAGGGACTGGCGCAGGTGGCAGCCATGGTCCTGGGCGAACAGGCGCAGTTGATGCTGCGCCCGTCCAGCCCCTATGGTGAAGAGCCGAAGGACAGCCTGCGCGACGCCCGCCTCGACGATGCCGGCGTGGCCATCACCGCGGTCCTGTTCAACCTGGCCGCCACGCCGGAACGCGAAAACCACGGCGCCTTCCTCGATTACCTGGTGCGCGGTACGCCGCGCGGCATCGCCGTGCTGCTCGACGAGTCCAGCCTGGTCGAGCGCGGCGCCACGCAGCCGGGTTTCGAGGCGCGTCTGCAGGAACGCATCGCCCTGTGGCGCCAGTTCTGCAACTACCACCGGGCCCCGGCGACGGTGGTCGACCTGCTGCATCCCGAACAACATCCGCTCGAACTGGGCAGCGGCCTGGCCGTGTCCTCCGCACCATGAACCCATCGCCCGTCGACATCCACTTCGCCCTCGTTTCCCACACCAACAACGGCAAGACCACGCTGGCGCGCACCCTGGTCGGCGTCGACGTCGGCGAAGTGCGCGACGCGGCCCACGTCACCGTGACCTCCGAAGCGCACGTGCTGCAGACCAGCGCCACCGGCGACCACCTGCTGTTGTGGGACACGCCCGGTTTCGGCGATTCGGTGCGCCTGCTCAAGCGCCTGGCGATTTCCGGCAATCCGATCGGCTGGTTCCTGCGCGAGGTGTTCGACCGCTACCGCGACCGCCCGTTCTGGCTCAGCCAGCAGGCGCTGCGCGCGGCAAAGGATGCCGCCGACGTCGTGCTGTATCTGGTGAATTCGTCGGAAGACCCGCGCGACGCCGGCTACCTGGCGCCGGAAATGAAGATCCTCGAATGGCTGGGCAAGCCGGTCGTGGTCCTGCTCAACCAGCTGGGGCCGCCGCGTCCGGACAGCCAGGAACAGGCCGAGCAGGCGCGCTGGAAGGATTACCTCGACCAGTTCGGCATCGTGCGCGACGTGCTGGCCATGGATGCGTTCGCGCGCTGCTGGGTGCATGAAGACGTGTTCTACGACCGCATCAAGCAGCTGGTCGACGAGGCCAAGCAGCCCGGCTACGCGCGCCTGCTGGCTGCCTGGCAGAGCGGCAACCTGGCCCGCTTCCACGAATCGCTGCAGCTGAGCGCACGCCAGATCGCCGGTGCGGCGCGCGACAGCCAGCCGATCGAGGCCGAAGGCAAGGGCAACATGCTCAAGACCGCACTCAAGGCGGTCGGCCTGGGCCGCAACGAGCAGCGGCGCCAGGATGCCGCGATGGCCGGCCTGGTCGAACGCCTGAACACGCGCATCGCCGAGACCACCGCGGCGCTGCTGCGCCTGCACCGTCTCGATCCGGGCGAAGCCGGCCGCATCAATGCCCGCGTACGCGAACATTTCGCCGTGCGCGCGCCGGTCGACAAGGCCCAGGCCGGCCTGCTCGGTGCAGTGGTGTCGGGCGCCGCCACCGGTCTTTCTGCCGACCTGATGGCTGGCGGCCTGACCCTGGGTGGCGGCGCGCTGCTGGGCGCGATCATCGGCGGCCTGACGATGGCCGGCGCTGCCTGGGGCTTCAATACCACCACCGACCGCGAACGCGCCAGCGTGCAGTTCGCCGATCCTTTCCTGCGCACCCTGGTGGTCGGCGCTGCGCTGCGCTACCTGGCGGTGGCGCATTTCGGCCGCGGCCGCGGCAATTTCGTCGAAGGCGAAGCGCCGCCGTTCTGGCAGGCCGAGGTCGAACAGGCGCTGGCGCGGCGCGATGCCGACCTGGCGCGCGTCTGGAAGACGGTGCGCAGCGCGCCGGACGAGGACGGCGCGGCGCAACCGGTGCGCGAGCTGCTCGAGGGCGTCGTCACCGAGACCCTGGAACGCCTGTATCCCGGATCGGCGGCGCAGGCGCTGGCGCGCCGGCCGGTGTGACACCTGTACCAGATTGACACAAACCGAGCGCCGCAGCGGGCGTAAAAGGCATGGCATGCGGATTGCACATGATGGGGGAGACCGATAACCCACAGGAGACATCATGAAGCATCCGATCCGCGTCCTCGGCGGCGCGCTGGCCTTGACGGCCGCCGTCCTCACCTCGCTGCTCGCCAACGCCCACGGCAACGTGGTGCCGCAGGCGGTCGATACCACCGGCCTGCCGGTGCTGGGCGACAAATGGCGCGACGAAAATCCCTACCGCACCAACAAGCTGGCACTCAAGATCGGCGCCTCCGCCTATACCCAGAACTGCGCACGCTGCCATGGCCTGGAAGCGGTGTCCGGCGGGATCGCGCCCGACCTGCGCCTGCTCGACCGCGACTGCAACGGCATCAAGAACGAGACCAAGAAACAGGCCTGCTACAAGGAGATGGACAACTATTACCTGACCAGCATCCGCCATGGCAAGGTCCGCAACGGCGCGGTCTACATGCCGCCATTCGAGGGCGTGTTCAACCAGGAAGCCATGTGGGCCATCAAGACCTACCTGGAATCGCGCCGCAGCGTCGAATGAGGCGGCAGGCCATGAGGAACCGCTTGCGCTACACGCTGTCCGCCTTGCTGCTGTGCGTCGCAGCCGCCCACCCGGGCGTGCGCGCCGCCGAGGCGCCCGCCGCCCCGGCGGACACCCTGAAGGTCGCGGTCTACAACGAGCTGGCGCCGTTCTCGGACAAGGGGCAGGGCATCGACGCCGACCTGGCCGCGGCGCTGGCAGGCAAGCTGGGGATGAAACTGAGCCTGCTGCCCTTCAACGCCGGCGACGACCTGAACGACGACTTGCGCAACATGGTCTGGAAGGGGCACTACCTGGGCTACGGCCCGGCCGACGTGATGCTGCACGTGCCGGTCGACCGCATGCTGATGAACGCCAATCCGCAGGTGACGATCTTCGCCCCCTATCACGTCGAGACGGTGCGCCTGGTGCGCAGCGCACGCAGCATCCCGGCCTTCGACGGCGTCGACGCGCTGGCCGGCAAGCGCATCGGCGTCGAGAAGGTGTCGATTTCCGGCATGGTGATGCTGGGCGAGGGCAACGGGCGCTTCCGCGACCAGGTGCACATCTACCCGACCGCGATCGAGGCCCTGCAGCAGCTCAAGGCAGGCCAGCTCGATGCGGTGCTGGCCACGCGTTCCGAGATCGAATCGGTGATGCGCGGCGACCCTGCGTTTCCGGTACAGGAAGTGGCGTTCGACCGCTTGCCGCGCGCCGGCTGGGCGATCGGCATGGCGGTCAAGAAAAACAACACCGACCTGGCACGCCGGCTGCAGGCCGCGCTCAACGACATGGCGGCGAATGGCGAACTGAAGGCCGTGTTCGCGAAGCATGGCGTGCAGGTGGTGAAGCCGTAAGTGCGCGGTTTTGTCAGCCCAAAAACGTCGTCCCCGCGAAGGCGGGGACCCATGCTGAATAATAGAATTCAGTAAATTGGCGGCACCTCGGCACCTCGGCACATCCACGATACGGACTTCGACATCTCGGCATGGGTTCCCGCCTTCGCGGGAACGACGTTTGGCACTGCCGGGAACGACAGGCCGGTGGCCTCAGAACTGATACTGCGCGCTCGCCCCCAGCATCCAGTTGCGGCCCGGCGCCGCTTCGTAATAGCGCCGGTTGGTATCGCCGACGATCACCGAGCCGATGTAGGTCCGGTCGAACAGGTTGTTCACCCGCGCATACTCGCGCAGGCGCCAGCCGCGCATGGCGCCGTCGAGCTGCTGGCTGGCCTGCACCCGGGCGTTGAAGATGGCGTAGCCGGGCGCCGGTGCCGCCGCGTTGGCGTCGTCCGGGTAGATCTTGCCGTTGGCGACGGTCTCGAGCGCGGCGCCGAAGCGCTCGCCCGGGTCCTTCCAGGCCAGCTCGCCGTACAGGCTGGTGCGCGGCACGCCAGGCAGGCGACGGCCTTCCGGGACGCCGGTGAAGGCCTGGTCGTAGATCGCGCGCAGTACCGTGGCGGCCATGCGCGCCGAGAAGCCGGCGCGCAGGTCGGCGTCGAGCGACAGTTCCAGGCCCTGGCGCAGGGTGGCGCTGGCATTGCGGTAGCTGGTGCGTCCGCCCGAGGAGGCATCGACCACCAGCTCGCCGTGGGTGCGCGCCTGGAACAGCGCGGCGTTCAGGCGCACGTCCTTGCGCAGCGCGGCCTTGGCGCCGAGCTCGATCTGGGTGCTGGTGGCGGCGCCCAGGTTGTAGTTGAAGCCGCCGGCAGTGCCCGAGTAGAACAATTCGTTCAGCGTCGGGGTCTCGAAACCGCGCGCGGCGCTGGCATACACGTTGAACTCGGGAGTCACCTTGTACAGCACGCCCAGCAGCGGCGTGGTGTGGCTGTAGTCGACGCCGCCGCTATCGTTGCCGTTGGACAGATACCGGTCGTCGACGTCGAAGCTCACCCGGCTGTGGCGCAGGCCGCCGGTGAATACCCAGCGTCCCCGCTCCCATTCGAGCTGCACGTAGGGATCGACGTTGTTCACCTCGTCCTGCTCGTCGCGACGCAGGCGGCCCTGCACGCCGAACTGGGTGCCGATGTAGTTCTCGTAGCCCTTGCGCGCATCGGTCGACTTGCCGGCCTCCAGCCCGACGGTGGTGCGCAGGGTGCCGTCGCCGAGCGGACGCGTCATCACCCAGTTGGCGTCGAAGCCGTAGAAGTCGCGGTCGAAGTCGACCACGCCGCCCGAATGGGTGGCCGGGGCCTGGAAGGCGCGGGTGAAGGCCTGGTACTGGACCACGCGGCGGTTGCCGCCGTACACGGTCAGGCGCAGGCGGTCGCTGCCGAAGTGCTGGTCCCAGTTCAGACCGATCTGCTGGTGGTCGATGCTCTTGCGGGTGTTGTAGCGGTCGGCCAGCGTGCGCTGCGGGGTCTGCGTGTCCGTGGTGTCGATTTCGCCGGCGCGCGGATCGCGCTGGTAGGTGGCCCAGGTCACGCCGAGCGGGTCCTGGGTGTCGTCCTGGCGCAGTCCGCTGGCGACCACGGTCAGGCGCGCGGTCGGCATGGCGTCGAAGGTGAGCTTGGCATACGCCTGGTCGCGGGTGGCGGCGCTGTGGGCGCGATAGCCGTCGGTCTCGAAGCGCGAGGCGTCGAGCAGCCAGCCGAAGCGGCCTTCCTTGCCGCCGGCATTGACGTCGAGCTTGTGCTGGCCGTAGCTGCCGCCCGATACGTTGGTTTCGACGTAGGGCGCCCCTTTCGGATCGCGCGTGAACAGCTGCACCACACCGCCGGAATGGTTGCCGTACAAGGTGGAGTAGGGACCGCGCAGCACCTCGATGCGTTCCGCCATGTCGAGGTCGAAGGTGGCGGCCTGGCCCTGGCCGTCCGGCATGGTGGCCGGAATGCCGTCGGCGATCAGGCGGACGCCGCGCACGCCGAACTGCGAACGGGCGCCGAAACCGCGCGAGGAAATCTGCAGGTCCTGCGCGTAGTTCTGGCGGTTCTGCACCACCAGGCCCGGCACGCCGGCCAGCGCTTCCGAGGCATTGACGCGCGGCTGGGCGGCGCCGATCTGGGCGCTGTCGACGACGTCGATCGAGGCCGGCAGGTCGAAGCTCAGGTGCTCGCTGCGGCTGCCGCTCACCACCACCACGCTCATCGGCGCGCGGGTGGTGGCATCGGCGGCGGCGGGCGCGTCGTCGGCAGCATGGACCGCCGGCGGCGTCAGTGCCAGGGGCGCGGCGAACAGAGCCGCGACGGCATTCAAACGTAAGTGCTTCATCTGGTCTCCGTAATGACATTCAGCCCTTAGCGCAAGGCATTGGCTAAAAACCAAGCAATATACCTGCCAGGACCAAACTCCGCTGCCCGCTTCAATGGCACGCGCCTTGCAGTCCCGGCCAGGATGCGCATTCGCGCTCTACCTGAAAGGACATTCATGTTCGCATTCCGTTCCCTGCGGCCGGCCCTGGCCGCGTTCTGCCTGTTCGCCGGCTGCGCCGGCCTGCGCGCCGCGCCCTTCGCCTACGTGCCCAATGAAAAGTCGGGCAGCGTCAGCGTGATCGACACCGCCGGCGGCGCCGCGGTGCGCACGATTGCCGCCGGCAAGCGTCCGCGCGGCATCGCCGTCGATCCGGGCGGCACCACGTTGTACGTCAGCGACGCTGCCGCCGACGCGCTGCTGGTGCTCGATGCCGCCAGCGGCGCCACCCTGGCCAGCATCGCGCTCGGCAGTTCGCCCGAGGGCGTCAGCGCATCTCGCGACGGCCGCCTGGTTGCGGTGGCGGTCGAGGACAGCAACAGCGTCGCCCTGATCGACGCCGCTGCCCGCAAGCTGGTGGCCGACATCCCGGTGCAGGGAAAGAATCCGGAGCACGCGGTGTTCAGTCCGGACGGGCGCTGGCTGCTGGTCTCGGCCGAGAACGCCGAGCAGGTCGACCTGATCGATGTGGCGCTGCGGCGCCAGGTGGGGTCGATCGCGGTCGGCCTGCGTCCGCGCGGGATCGGCTTCACGCCGGACAGCGCGCGCGCCTACGTCGCCTGCGAACTGGCCGGCGCCGTCTACGTGCTCGACCTGGCGGCGCGGCGCGCGCTGGCCGTCATCCCCGCCGGCAAGAACCCGGCCGGCATCGCCGTCGGCCCCGGCGGCCAGGTCTGGGTGTCGAACGGCGCCGATGCCAGCGTGATGCGGATCGATCCGGCGCGCAATGTGGTGAGCGCCACCATCGCGGTCGGCAAGCGGCCCTGGAACATGGCGCTGAGTCCGGACGGCGCGCGCCTGTACGTGGCCAACGGCCGTTCAGACAGCGTGTCGGTGATCGATACCGCGACGGCGGCCAGGGTCGCCGACATCACGGTCGGGCAATTGCCGTGGGGTGTGGCGATCCCTTGAACATGCACTGTTCAAGTTTGGAACAGGTGTACCAGAAACTGCCGCCCGGCGCGGCCGGCACCGGGGCCGGGATGCCGTAAAACCCCGTGCGGCGGGGTCGAACGCGGGCTGGCACGGGGTTTGCGAAACAGAGGCTGTGCTTCCAGACACACGGCCGGCGACGGCCAACCAACCACCCGAACCGGGGACACCGAGAAAGAAGAGGATGACATGAATCTTGCGGACATCAGCAAACTGGGCGTAGCCAATCCGTTCCGTCAGCGCTACGACAACTACATCGGCGGCAGGTTCACGGCGCCGGTCAAGGGCGAGTATTTCCCCAACCTGACCCCGATCACCGGCCAGCCCTTCTGCGAAGTGGCGCGTTCGACCGCCGAAGACGTCGAGCTGGCGCTAGATGCCGCCCACGCCGCCAAGGACGCCTGGGGCAAGACCTCGCCGGCCGAGCGCGCCAACATCCTGAACCGGATCGCCGACCGCATGGAGCAGAACCTGCAGCTGCTGGCCACGGCCGAGACCATCGACAACGGCAAGCCGATCCGCGAGACCATGGCCGCCGACATCCCGCTGGCGATCGACCACTTCCGCTACTTTGCCGGCTGCGTGCGCAGCCAGGAAGGCGCGATCTCGACCATCGACAGCGACACCTACGCCTACCACTTCCACGAGCCGCTCGGCGTGGTCGGCCAGATCATCCCGTGGAACTTCCCGATCCTGATGGCGGTGTGGAAGCTGGCCCCGGCCCTGGCCGCCGGCAACTGCGTGGTGCTCAAGCCGGCCGAACAGACCCCGGCCTCGATCATGGTGCTGATCGAACTGATCGGCGACCTGTTGCCGGCGGGCGTGGTCAACATCGTCAACGGCTTCGGCCTGGAAGCCGGCAAGCCGCTGGCCTCGAGCAAGCGCATCGCCAAGATTGCGTTCACCGGCGAGACCGGCACCGGGCGCCTGATCATGCAGTACGCGGCGCAGAACCTGATCCCGGTCACGCTGGAACTGGGCGGCAAGTCGCCCAACATCTTCTTCGAAGACGTGATGGATGCGGACGACGACTTCTTCGACAAGTGCCTGGAAGGCTTCGCCATGTTCGCGCTGAACCAGGGCGAGGTCTGCACCTGCCCCTCGCGCGTGCTGGTCCAGGAATCGATCTACGAGAAATTCATCGAACGCGCGCTGGAGCGCGTGGGGAAAATCAAGGCCGGCAATCCGCTCGACAGCGCCACCATGATTGGCGCCCAGGCGTCGCAGGAGCAGCTGGAAAAAATCCTGTCCTATCTCGACATCGGGCGCCAGGAGGGGGCCGAGGTGCTGGCCGGCGGCGAGCGCGCCACGCACGAGGGCGATTTGTCCGGCGGCTACTACGTGCGCCCGACCGTGTTCAAGGGCGACAACAAGATGCGCATCTTCCAGGAAGAGATCTTCGGCCCGGTGGTGTCGGTGACCACCTTCAAGGACGAAGCCGATGCGCTGCGCATCGCCAACGACACCCTGTACGGGCTCGGGGCCGGCCTGTGGACGCGCGACGGCACGCGCGCTTTCCGCGTCGGCCGCGCGATCCAGGCCGGCCGCGTCTGGACCAACTGCTACCACCTGTACCCGGCGCACGCAGCCTTCGGCGGCTATAAGCAGTCCGGCATCGGGCGCGAGAACCACAAGATGATGCTCGAGCACTACCAGCAGACCAAGAACCTGCTGGTGAGCTACAGCCCGAAAGCGCTCGGCTTCTTCTGACCGACCGGAACGGCGCCGCCGAAAGGAATGCCCATGACGACCTCGATCGACCGCGTGACCGCGACGCCCGCCGCGCTGGAGTTCATCGGCGAGCTGCGGCGGCGCCATGGCCCGCTGATGTTCTTCCAGTCCGGCGGCTGCTGCGACGGCAGCGCACCGATGTGCTACGCCGCCGGGGAGTTCAGCCTGAGCGACACCGACGTCTACCTGGGCAACCTGGACGGCGCGCCGTTCTACATCGGCCTGGAGCAGTTCGGCTACTGGGAGCACACCCAGCTGATCATCGACGTGGTGGCCGGCAACGGCGGCATGTTCTCGCTCGATAACGGTACCGGGCGCCGCTTCCTGACCCGCTCGCGCCTGTTCACCGACGACGAGAACGCCGTGCTGCAGTCCCAGGCGCCGGGCCGCCTCGCCGGCTGAGCCGGCACCTACAACAAGGAGATACTCGTGAAACTACCCAAGATTGCCCTGCTCGCGGGCATGGCCGGCCTCGCCATGTCCGCACAGGCGGCCGACATCACCAATGCCATGCTCGACAACGCGGCCAAGGACACCAAGAACGTGCTGTCCTTCGGGATGGGCTCGCAGGGCCAGCGCTATTCGCCGCTCACCCAGGTCAATACCAAAACCGTCGGCAAGCTGGTGCCGGTGTGGTCGTTCTCGTTCGGCGGCGAAAAGCAGCGCGGCCAGGAATCCCAGCCCGTCATCGCCAACGGCAAGATGTTCGTGACCGCCTCGTATTCGCGCATCTTCGCCATCGACCTCAAGACCGGCAACAAGCTGTGGAAGTACGAGCACCGCCTGCCGGACGGGATCATGCCCTGCTGCGACGTGGTCAACCGCGGCGCCGCGCTGTACGGCAACCTGGTCATCTTCGGCACCCTCGACGCCCAGCTGGTGGCGCTCGACCAGAACACGGGCAAGGTGGTGTGGAAGGAAAAGGTGGACGACTACGCGGCCGGCTATTCGATGACGGCGGCACCGCTGATCGCCAAGGGCGTGCTGATGAACGGCGTGTCGGGCGGCGAGTTCGGCGTGGTCGGGCGGGTGGAAGGGCGCAATCCGATGACCGGCGAGCTGCTGTGGTCGCGCCCGACCGTCGAAGGCCATATGGGCCACCGCTACGACAAGGACGGTAAGGCTATCGAGGCCGGCATCACCGGCACCGTCAACAAGAGCTGGCCGGGCGATCTGTGGAAGACCGGCGGCGCCTCGACCTGGATGGGCGGCACCTACGACCCGGCCACAGGTCTGGCCTATTTCGGCACCGGCAACCCGGCGCCGTGGAACAGCCACCTGCGCCCGGGCGACAACCTGTATTCCTCGTCGACGCTGGCGCTGGACCCCGAGACCGGACAGATCAAGTGGGCCTACCAGGGCACGCCCAACGATTCCTGGGACTTCGACGGCGCCAACGAGTTCGTCACCTTCGACATGAACGGCAAGCGCTACGGCGGCAAGGCCGACCGCAACGGCTTCTTCTACGTGATCGACGCGAACAACGGCAAGCTGGCCAACGCCTTCCCCTTCGTGCGCAAGATTACCTGGGCCAGCAGCATCGACCTGAAGACCGGCCGCCCGAACTTCATCGCCGCCAACCGTCCGAGCGACCCGACCAAGGGCCAGGACGGCAAGAAGGGCTCGACCGTGTTCGCGGCCCCGGCCTTCCTCGGCGCCAAGAACCAGATGCCGATGGCCTACAGTCCGCAGACCGGCCTGTTCTACGTGCCGGCCAACGAATGGGGCATGGACATCTGGAACGAACCGATCAGTTACAAGAAGGGCGGGGCCTTCCTCGGCGCCGGCTTCACCATCAAGCCGCTGAACGAGGACTACATCGGCGTGCTGCGCGCGGTCGATCCGAAGACCGGCAAGATCGTCTGGGAAGCCAAGAACAACGCGCCGCTGTGGGGCGGGGCGATGAGCACGGCCGGCGGCCTGGTCTTCTACGGCACGCCGGAAGGCTACCTGAAGGCGGTCGACGCCAGGAGCGGCAAGGAGCTGTGGAAGTTCCAGACCGGTTCCGGCGTGGTGGCGCCGCCGGTCACCTGGCAGGACGGCGACACCCAGTACGTGGCGGTGGTGTCCGGCTGGGGCGGCGCGGTGCCGCTGTGGGGCGGCGAAGTCGCCAAGAAGGTCAACTTCCTCGAGCAGGGCGGCTCGGTGTGGGTGTTCAAGCTGGCGACCAAGATCTGATCTCCCCGCAGTACCCCGATTGCGATTGCGGTAGCGCCGGGTCTCCTGGTGTGTTTGCGGCGGCTTCGGCCGCCGCTTTTTTTTGCGCATATGCCGCGACCTCGGGTTGGATACGTCGTTCCCGCGCAGGCGGGAACCCATACCCGCCGCCCGCAATCCGTCACAATCGATTCGATTCAAAACCTCACACCAGGCCGCCCTTCCTGATCCAATTCGCCACATCTCTGCGCCTTCTCAATACGCTCTTGCCTCACAGCCACCCCCGGCACGCAACTTGCCATCGTTCTCCCATGCATCGCCCCGATGCGCCCATCCAATCATGAAAGCGAGGAGACCATGAAAAAGATCTGCGTCCTGGCCGTACTGGCCGCCGCCACCCAGCCCGCGCTCGCCGTCGACATCAAGGCCGGCGACTGGACCGTCAACCTGGGCGGCATCGTCAACGCCTACTACACCGGCGTCTCGTGCAGCGGCGGCGAGGTGGGCGGGCTGGCGCTGGCGGGCAGGGGGCTCGGCTGCGGCGGCGAGGACCGCCGCACCACCATCGGCAACGGCCTGCTGCCGAACGCGCTGACGGCCGGCGTCGCATCGACCCAGGGCGGCTTCGACGTGAAGGCCGTGATCGGCATCTACGCCGCCACTGCCACCGACAGCGCGATCAGCCAGAACAGCACGGTGGACGTGCGCCAGGCCTACTTCACCTTCGGTCGCGCACAGCTGGGCACCTTCAAGCTGGGACGCGACTACGGCATCTTCGGCGCCAGCGCGATCCTCGGCGACATGACGCTGGTGGGCGCCGGCGCGCCGGTGCAGGCGACCCAGCGCGGCCGCGTCACCCTCGGCCACATCGGCGCCGGCTACAGCTATCTCGGCACCTACGGCCAGATCGCCTACAGCACGCCGTCCGCGGCCGGCTTCGGCCTCGACATCGGCCTGATGAACCCGGTGGCCGACACGCCGGTCGTCGCCGGTCCGCGCTACACCAGCAAGTCCACGCCCCAGGCCCAGGCCCGGCTGCGCTTCGAATCCGGCGACTTCAAGGCCTGGGCCAGCGCCAAGGGCCAGCGCTTCACGGCACTCAGCGCAGGGGACGACGACCTGACCATGCACGGCGTCGAGGCCGGCGCATCCCTGCAGATGGGCGCCGTCGGGCTGCTGCTGAACGCCCAGCAGGGCAAGGCACTGGGCATCCTGTCCGACGCCGACCAGGGCGACGTGCGCACCCGGCACTACCTGGGGCAAGCCACCGTCAAGGCGACCGAGGCCCTCAAGCTGGGCCTGAACTACGGCCGCAGCGAGAACCGCGAGGCGGGCCCCGGCACCGGCGGCCTGAAGTCGAACGCCAACCTCACCGCCGGCGCCTATTACGCGCTGAACAGCGTGGTCACGCTGGTGGCCGAGGCCGGGCAGACCCGCTCGAAGTCCTTCGGCGGCGCGGTCGCGCGCATGAACGGCGCTTCGCTCGGCGGCATCATTTTCTTCTGATGCGGGAGCGGCGCGCGTGAACATGTTCCGCTGGCTCGTATGCCTGCTCCTGCTGTGGGCCGCGCCGGCCCGGGCGGGCGTGCTGGACCAGGCCGCGCTGGCGCAGCGCTTCCCGCCGCCGCTGATGGTGGGCGACAAGGCGGCCGAGGTGCCGGCCTGGCCGCTGTTCAAGCAGAACGGCACGATGACGGAGCTGGTCGGCTATGCCTTCGAATCGGTCGACCTGGCGCCGGTGCCGGGTTTCGCCGGCGTGCCGGTCAACCTGCTGGTGGTGATCGATCCGAAAGGGACTTTCCTGGACGTGGCGGTGCTGTCGCAGCACGAACCGGTGTTCCTGGAGGGCCTGGGCGAGGCGCCGCTGCGCCAGTTCGTCGGCCAGTACCGCGGCCTGTCGCTGGGGCAGAGCATCGAGGTCGGCGGCGCACGCGGTCCCGGCGCCCTTGATGCCGGCCGCGCGCACCTGGACGGGGTCTCGAAGGCGACCGCCTCGGTCCGCATCGTCAACCAGAGCATCCTGTCGGCGGCGCTCAAGGTGGCGCGCGCCAGGCTCGGTTTTGCCGGCGACCGCGACCCGGACCGGCTGGCGCACATTCGCACCGGGCTGTTCCGTCCGATGACGCCGGCGCAGTTGCTGGACGCCGGCCTGCTGCATCGCGTGCGCGTGCTGAACCGCGACGTCGAGCGCCTGTTCTCCGGCAGCGAGGGGGCCGGGCTCGCTCCGCAGGCGCTGGCGCAGCCGGACGCGGTGTTCGCCGACCTGTACCTGGCCTGGGCATCGGTGCCGACGGTCGGGCGCAATCTGCTGGCGCCGCGCAGCTGGGCCAGGCTGCAGGGCCGCGTGGAGCCGGGCGACCATGCGCTGCTGGTGATGAACGCCGGGCCGTATGCGATCGCCGGCGACGACTTCGTGCGCGGCAGCGTCCCGCGCCGCATCGTGCTGCGCCAGGACCGGCTGCCGCTCGAGATGCGCGACCTCGACATCGAGCCGGCGCTGGCTGCCGGCGTGCGGCTCCCGGCGACGGACGTGCTGGCGCTGCGCGTGATCGGCCAGGCCGGCCTCGACCCGGCGCGTGCACTCGACTTCGCGCTGCCGGTCGTGCGCAGCAAGGGCATCTTCTACCCCGAGCGCATCGTGCGCGAGCTGCGCTTCCGCTACCGCCTGCCGCCGGACTACTGGACGGCGCCGCCGTCCGCTCCATCTGCCTGGCTGGCCAGCTGGCAGGCGCACCGGTTGCAGCTGACGCTGCTGGGCGGCGCGCTGGCGCTGTTGACGATCGCGCTGCTGGGGCAGCGGCGGCTGGTGGCGCATGCGCGGCGCTTCGCCTGGCTGCGGCGCGGCTGGCTGCTGTTCGTCATTGTCGGCATCGGCTACGGATTCCAGGCCCAGCTGTCGATCGTGAACCTGACCGGCGCGCTGCAGGCTCTGCGTGCGGGCCGCGGCCTGGGCTTCCTGCTGTTCGACCCGATGACGGTGGCGCTGTGGAGCTTCGTGCTGGTGTCGTTGCTGCTGTGGGGACGCGGCGCCTTCTGCGGCTGGCTGTGCCCGTTCGGCGCCTTGCAGGAATGCGCGGCCGGCGTCGGGCGCCGGCTCAAGCTGCCGCAATGGCGCCCCGGCCGCGGGCTCGACGCCCGCCTCAAGCGCATCAAATACCTGGTGCTGGCGGCGATCCTGCTGGCCGCGCTGTTCGCGCCGGCGTGGGCCGACCGGCTGGTGGAAGTCGAGCCGTTCAAGACTGCGATCACGCTGAACTTCGTGCGTGCCTGGCCCTACGTCGCCTATGCCGGCGGACTGCTGCTGCTCGGTGCCTTCGTCTACAAGGGCTTCTGCCGCTATCTCTGTCCGCTCGGTGCCGGGCTGGCGCTGCTGGGGCGGGTGCGCCTGCTGGACTGGATCCCGCGCCGCGCCGAATGCGGCACGCCCTGCCAGACCTGCCGCCACCGCTGCGGCTACGGCGCGATCGCCGCCAGCGGCAAGGTCGATTACACCGAATGCTTCCAGTGCCTGGAATGCGTCGTCATCCACGAGAGCGATACGCAATGCGCGCCGCGCATCCTCGCACGCAAGCAGGCGCGCACGATCGCCATCGTGCGGCTCGATACCACCACCGACAGGAGGACATGATGCATCGACGGACCTTCATCGCCGCAGCGCTGGGTGGCATGGCTGCGGGCAGTGCGGTCGCCGATGTGACGGATGCGCCGCTGCACACCGGCGCGGCGCTGGCCTTCGGCACCACCGTCAGCGTTTCGGTGCGCCATGCCGACGCTGCGCCGGCGCAGGCGGCGATCGGCGCCGCACTAGCCGAGGCGCGCCGCATCGATGCGCTGATGAGCCTCCACCAGCCGGCCAGCCAGGTATTCCGCCTGAACCGCGACAAGCGGCTGGCGCAGCCCGATCCGCATCTGCTGGCGGTGCTGGGCCATGCGCGCGCGCTGTCGCGCCTGACCGATGGCGCGTTCGACATCACGGTGCAGCCCTTGTGGCAGGTGTTCCGGGATGCTGCCGGCACGCCGCCGGCGCGCGAGCGCCTGCGCGCGCGAGGCCGGGTCGGCTGGGCCGGCGTGCAGGCCGGGGCCGAGCGCGTGGTCCTGGCCCGGCCCGACATGGCGATCACGCTCAACGGCCTGGCCCAGGGCTACGCCGCCGACCTGGCGCTGGCGGCGCTGCGGCGCCACGGCATCCGCCATGCGCTGGTCGATACCGGCGAGTACGGTGGACTGGGCCGCACGGCAGGGCGGCGCTGGATGCTGGGCGTACGCGATCCGCGCCGCGACGATGCGCTGGCCGCCACGCTGGCGCTGGACGGACGCTGCGCCGCGACCTCGGGCGATTACGCATCGCCGTTCACGCCGGACCTGCTGCATCACCACATCTTCGATCCCGCCACCGGCGACTCGCCGACCGAGCTGGCCAGCGTGACGGTGCTGGCGCCGACCGGGCTGGAAGCGGACGGGCTGTCGACCGCCTTCATGGTGATGGGGGCGCGCCGGGCGCATGCGCTGGCGGCCCACCTGCCGGGCGTCGACCTGCTCACCATCGGCAAGGATGGCCGGCAGTGGATGTCGGCCGGCTTCCCCGCGGTCTGACAGGCTTTACTTGAGATGCGGCAGCTTGCGATAGATCGTATTGCGCGACACGCCGAGGGCGCGGGCGGTGGCCGACACGTTGCCGCCGTTGGCCTCGAGCGACTTCAGGATCACGCTCAGTTCCATTTCCTCGAGGTTGGCGCCGCTGGCCACCATCTGCTGCGCGTTCGGCGCCGTGCCGCCGGCCGCCGGCGCGCTGTCGATGTCGTCGAGGAAGTCGTCCGGCATGTGGCACAGGCCGATCTCTTCCTCGTCGCCGGCCATGATGGTCGCGGTGCGTAGCAGGTTGGTCAGCTGGCGGAAGTTGCCCGGCCATTTATGGCGCCGGAACAGGCGCAGCACCTCGTCCGAGATGCGGTGCACGCCGCCGTCGGTCTCGGCGGCCAGGATTTTCTTCACCACGTATTCGAGATCGGTGCGCTCGCGCAGCGGCGGCAGCTTGACCACCAGGCCGTTGAGGCGGTAGTACAGGTCTTCGCGGAACAGCCCGGCCGCGATGCGCTGGCGCAGGTTGTGGTTGGTGGCGCAGATCAGCTCCACGTTCACCGGGACCGACTTGCCGCTGCCCAGCGGCGAGACCATGCGTTCCTGCAGCACGCGCAGCAGGCGCGCTTGCAGCGGGTAGGGCATGTCGCCGATCTCGTCGAGGAACAGGGTGCCGCCGTTGGCCTGCAGGAGCTTGCCGGTCGCGCCCTTCTTGCGGGCGCCGGTGAACGCGCCTTCTTCGTAGCCGAAAAGTTCGGATTCGATCAGCGTCTCGGGGATCGAAGCGCAGTTGACTGCCACGAAGGGTCCCTGCGCGCGCGGCGAATCGTTGTGGATGGCCTGGGCCAGCAGTTCCTTGCCGGTGCCGGTCTCGCCCATGATCAGGATCGGGACATCGCGCCCGAGCACCTTGTTGACCTTGGCGATGACCTGTTCGAGTTGCGGATCGCCCGTGTTCAGGTAGCGCAGGCCGGACAGGCGGCGCGGCGGTTTTGCCGCGGGCAGGGCGGTGTGCGCAGGCGGGGCAACTTGCGGGCCGGCCGGGAACTGCGCCGGCGCCGTGGCGCCGGTCAGCACGTGCACGCCGTTCGTCAGCCGCAGCTCGGCGCGGCCGCGCACGCGCACGCCGTCGTGCATGCACAGGTCGAGCAGGCCGGGCGCGGCCGTGCGGTAATGATCGAACAGGGCCGATACGGGCAGGCCGAACAGGGAGCTGAAGGTATGCGCCTGCAGTGCGGGATAGCCCAGTCCCAGCTGGAACAGGGCGTTGCGGTTGGCGGCCAGGAAGCGTCCGCCCGGGGTGAACGAGGCGATGCCCTCCATCAGGGTGCCGATGAATTCCGGCCGCGCGTGGAAGTGCAGCGTGATCGCGTTCTCGAAGGTGGCCGCGAACATCTGGTTCTCGATCATCAGCGCCGACATCCGCACCAGGGCCATCGTGTGCTTGTGGTAGCTGCGGCGGTCGCCGCTGACGTCGAGCACGCCGACCACCTTGCCGCGGTGGTCGGTGATCGGCGCGGCGGAGCAGGTGAGGAAGTGGTTCGCCGCCAGAAAGTGCTGGTCGGCGTGCACCGTGACCGGCGCCTTTTCGGCGATGGCGGTGCCGATCGCATTGGTGCCCTTGCTTTCTTCCGACCAGGCCACGCCCGCCCTGAGCGCGACCCGGTTCGCCTTTTCCAGGAAATCGTCGTCGCCCAGCGAATGCACGATGACGCCCTGCGCATCGGTCAGCAAGACCATGTTGTGGGTGTTGGCGATCTGCTGGTACAGGGTCTCCATGGCGGGAATTGCATGGGCGTACAGCATGCGGTTCTGTTCGACCAGGTTCGACAGGTCCGGGGCGGCCAAGGGGCTGAAATCGGGTCGTCCGCCGACATGCAGTCCGAATTCCTCGGAGCGGCGGTGCGAGGTGGCGATCAGCGTATCGATATCGGGCCTGACGAGCGATCCACCGGGCGCGGCGGGGCTGAGCAGGCTTGCTGCTGGGTATTGGTAAGTCATTCCATGTCTCCTATGTGGCCCTGGACCGCGGCTCTGTTGGGGAATCGACTGTTCACTAATGTAGCACCTGTACCGGAATGGAACAAACAGGCGGATGCCGGCACCGGCAGTTGCTGTGGTAGCAAAGCCGATGCCAGGCTGGGGTGCGCACGCGACGGGAGGACTTGCGCAGCACCGTGTGTGTTTGCTATAGTTCGCCTCCTGCTTCTGCAGCGCAATAAAAGCTGAACGAAATCAAGTAGTTGAGCTAGGTGTTTTGATAACGCCGCTTGTGCTGAAGAAAACGAGGGGTTGACGAGTTAAGCGAAACAATGCATAATCTCACTTCTCTGCTGCTGACAAACAAAACGATTTGTCGCTGACGGCA
>Ga0308163_10002122_pt1 | contig 18953 bp, 12 predicted proteins | sample PhyTR1_FD_201037 | JGI IMG/M metagenome (GOLD analysis project Ga0308163, IMG submission 201037) | Phyllosphere microbial communities from UC Gill Tract Community Farm, Albany, California, United States - DLSLT.R1 | ecosystem: Host-associated > Plants > Phyllosphere > Unclassified | place: USA...
AAGCGGTAGAGTTTGACAGCTGAATTGGCATCAGTAAAGCCATTGCCATTGATAAAATTGTTGGTATAAACACCTGAGAAATTCACATGCTCTATAACGGCACCAGGGCTGGTCAGTTTGTTTGCTTTTACCGAGGCATTGACTAGTATTGACGGATCGCCCCCGCCCCCCATATCACCATCTATGATACATTTTACTGCAATTGGCTTATCAAGGTTAAACATATTCAAACGCGAAGCAATATTAGGGGCAAGCAATGCTGATGCGTTTTTCCAGAGAATACTTCGGGCTTCGACAGTGATGGTAAATGCAGTAGGATCTTTAGCGATTTTAAATTTAGCTCCTATAATAAAAGGGTCATTGCCGATGTTCAATATATTGGGTTTCACTTCTATTATGCCAAGGTCATTGTCGTAAGATATATCCATTTTGCCCTGCAATACTTTATCCTTTACAAAACTGCCTCTCTTCGTATTGAAGGCCAGGCTTCGCACCAGCGTTTTCAGGTTTACGTCTGCCTTCCAGCCCGAGGAGGGATAATCCACCTTCCCACTGAAATCTTGTACTGCAAAAAGGAAGAGTTTATTGCCGTTTCTGTTATCCAGGATAAAGCGCACATCATTCAGGTCAAACCTTCTGATCTCGGCCGGAGAAGTATTTTCTTCCTTTGAAGCCGGTGTGGAAGGTGTTTTTTTCTTAAAGACCGATGTATTGCTATAACCTGTACTATCCGTATACAAATAGGCTTCAGCGTCATTTATGGCTATCTTTCTGATTTCAATCGTGCCTCTGAGCAATGCCATTGCATTCACTGAGATATCAAAGTCCTTGGCCGTAAGCAATGAATGGTGGTGTATTTTCCATAAACTATCCCTGATCTCAACATTTTTCAGTGATACAGAAACACCGGGGAAACCCTTCAGGAAAGTAGGTTCCATTGCTCCTACAGTTACACTGCCGTTGATATTCCTGTTCAGTTCCTTATTGATAGAAACCAGAAGTGATTTCTTATTGACATTTACATAAATAGCCAGTCCGATAAAAATGATGATGATCAGTATAATAAGGGCAGCAAAGACTTGGATAGCGCGTTTTAACCAGAGAGGCATAGAATAGTATTTACTATCATAAACATTTAAATACGCTATTTGTTTAGGACTGGATTTGTTCCCATAAATTGATTATTTTAGTAGTACCAATTCACACACATATGAACACACGAAATCTGTTACCCGGAAGAACTTTAACGTTCCTTTTTGCAGTAAGCTGCATTCAACTTGTTTGTTTAATATCCACACCTGCCGCACAGGCGCAATCAAAAAAAGAAGTGACGAAGATTGCCTTTAAAAAAGACAAATTCAACCGTATCTATCTTCCGGCAAAGGTTGATAAGGACACCATAGCCCTACTGTTCGGAACCTATTCCAAAACTTTAAGACTAACCCCTTACTTCTACGAAACCAGACAACTATGGCCTAGCGGGGACCGGCTGATGTCTACCGATAAAAACGGAGGCCCCCACAGTAAATCCGTATTCTACCTCCCTAAAATCGAGATTGGGCCCCTCAAATTCCGCAATGAAGAAACTGTCATCAATCAGGCCTTTCCGGATTCTATCGCTACCGGCTCTACCGGAACACTCATGGTTTACCAGTACAACTGGAAAATCAACAATGACAGGAACGAGATGCTGGTCTCCAAAACTCCATTCAGTCCCGAACAGGCTTACACAACCATCAGCTACAAGAAAAACACCCTGCCAACTGCCGTCGTCAACATAAGTAAAGTAAATTCTGAATTTATCCTCGACCTCGGATCAGGAGCCGGCTTCCTGGTGAGCAGCACCACTGCCATAGGAAGAGCAATTATTGATGACTACCGGCTCAGCCCTTCCAGAACAGTAACATCCAACATCCATTCCAACAAACTGGTGGATACTATTTACGAAGCCGTAATCCCGAGCATGACCTTCAACGGAATGACACTCAAGAACCAAAAAGTAGTGATCAGCTCCGCCGTACCGCACAATATCATCGGTACTGGCTTCCTGGGTAACTATAACGTGATTCTTAATAACTCAAAAAAGAGAAAGGTCCAAAGTGCCATTATCCTTGAAAAACGTTTAATGGAATAACAATTCTGCTCTTTGCACCATGCTTTCTGCAACTTGCATTGCTGTACCTTGCTTCTGCACCTTGCTTTTTGTGCACCTTGCTTTCTGCACCTTGCATTCTGCACCATGCTTCCTGCAGCATGCTTTCTGCACCATACTTTCTGCACTTTGCATTCTGCACCATGCTTCTGCACCATGCATTCTGTACCATGCTTCCTGCACCATGCTTTCTGCACCATACTTTCTGCACTCTGCATTCTGCACCATGCATTCTGTACCATGCTTCCTGCACCATACTTTCTGCACTTTGCATTCTGCACCATGCTTTCTGCACCATGCTTCTGCACCATGCATGGTGGGTGAACCCTAGGGTATTCAAAATAAATGCTGAAATTTTTTCGATGCCTTCTGGTGCCCTTCCGCAGCAGGCAGCATCGAAAGAATTTCAGCATTTATTTTATTTCCTAAAAAAGGAACTTATTGGATAAAAAGTTACTAGTCTTATCTTCCAAAATAGCATCAAGCAAATCCTTATTGGTCTTAGTAAGTTTCGTCGCAACCAAAGAACGGATCGAGAAAGACCTGATCGCATCCACAACAGAAAGTGTACCCTCCGCAGAATCCTTCCTTCCGGTAAAAGGAAAAACATCTGGTCCGCGCTGACACTGGCAATTGATATTCACCCTGCTCAGCAGGTTTACCAGCGGATCAATTAATGCAGCAAGCTCATCATCATTATTACTAAAAACACTCACCTGCTGCCCGTGTGTAGAATCGATCAGGTACTGAATAGTTTCTTCCAGATCATCAAAAGCCGCTACAGGAATAACCGGACCAAACTGTTCCTCTTCCCATAACTTCATCCCCTTAGCCACTGGATAAACAATCGCCGGGTAAACAAAAGACTCATTGGTGAGCCCGCCATTTTCATTCACAACACTTGCACCCTGAGCAATAGCATCATCTATACATCCCTTGAGGTACGCAGGTTTATGTGGTTCAGGCAAAGGTGTTAAAGACACACCATCCTCCCATGGCATACCGTATTTCAGCTTCGCAACTGCCTCAGCAAACAGGGTCAGGAATTCATCCACCAGGCTCCGGTGAACAAAAACAATCTTCAATGCCGTACAGCGCTGTCCATTAAACGACAGCGAGCCCAGCAAAGTTTCCTGTACAGCCAGCTTAATATCTGCATGAGCGGTGATAATAGCGGCGTTCTTTGCATCCAGACCCAATACTGCGCGTAAACGGTTCACTTTAGGATGAAGTTTCTTCAGTTCATCCGCCACCTTACTGGAACCAATCAGCGTAAGTACATTGATTTTACCGGATTTCATCAGGCCTGGGATAATCTTATTGCCGCGGCCATATATCGTATTGACTACACCTTTTGGAAAACAGCTTCTGAATGCATCCAACAATGGATAATGCAGTAAAGTTCCATGTTTAGGTGGTTTAAACAGCAGTGTATTCCCCATGATCAGCGCGGGAATCAGCGTTGTAAAAGTTTCATTCAGTGGGTAATTGAAAGGGCCCATACACAGAACCACGCCCAGAGGCGAACGCCTGATCTGAGCTACAATACCCTGTTCTATGCTAAACTGTGCAGATCGTCTGTCCAGATCCTTCAGGGCATCGATAGTAGCATGAATGTACTCAACTGTACGGTCAAACTCCTTTACTGAATCTGCGTAGGACTTTCCAATCTCCCACATCAGCAATTTCACTACTTCATCTTTTTTGGTGATCATCTTCTCGGTGAAGAGTGCTACGCAATCAATACGATCTGAGACACTCATGGTAGGCCATTCGCCTCTCCCATTGTCGTAAGCTGCTACAGCAGCATCCAGTGCTTCAAAACTTTCCTTCTCAGTACAAAGCGGATAAGTACCAATCACTTTACGTTTCAGTCCTTCCGCAGTTTGGGTACAGACAGGAGAAAGCACAGTATGTACCTCACCGTCCCATGGAATCAATTCGCCGTTGCTTAAATATTCACGCTGGTTTACTTCCTCCACTAATCTGTACTGCTCAGGAATTTGCTTTTCTTCAACAAAAATTGAGGTTAAATCTATTACAGACATAAGAAAACTGAATTAAATTAAGAATAGATGAAGATAATAATTATAGCCTGGGTTTTCATAAAATTATAAGACTTATTATAATCTTAATAAATTAGAAACAATAAAGGCCGGTTATTTGATGGTATCCTCCAAAGCTGTTTTAAGGCTGCAGGATTTTATCAAATGACCGGCCTCATAATTATTTTAAGACAAGCGCTTCGTTTTGAACTGAATGCTCTTACAGATCAGTTATCGGACGGTATTTAGGAACCAGCGATTTCATTACCAGCCAGGCAATAAGGTATGCAACAGCACAGATAGCAAACATAATTGTATAACCAGTCTGAGTATGTCCGAGTGATTTGTAATGATCGAAAAGAGCCCCGCCCAGCTTGGAAATCGTTACACCGCCTATACCACCAGCCATACCACCAATACCGATCACCGTACCAATAGTCTTTTTAGGAAACATGTCAGAGACAGTAGTGAAGATGTTTGCAGACCAGGCCTGGTGTGCCGAAGCACCTATACCAATCAAAAGAACCGGGATCCAGAAAGTGATATGCCCTAGAGGCTGTGCCAGTAATACCAATAATGGAAATAACGCAATGATAAACATTGCTTTCATCCTTGCATCATATGGAGCCAGTCCTTTTTTCATGTAGTAAACCGGGAACCAACCTCCGCCTACACTACCGATCATAGTCATGCTGTATAGAATAGTTAGTGGTAGCATGATTGCCGTACCTTCCATCGCATACTGTACTTTAAGGTATGAAGGGAGCCAGAACAGGAAAAACCACCATACACCATCGGTCATGAATTTACCAAAAACAAAGGCCCAGGTTTGTTTATAACCCAGCAGTTTCACCCAGGAAACTTTTTCAGCATCTTCTACTTCTACAATGCCATCGTCATGCAGCTTGTCGCTATTGATGTAGTCCAGTTCAGACTGTGTAATATTTTTTTGATTCTCAGGTTTATCATAGAAAAAGAACCAGAATCCCAGCCAGATCAGGCCAACAGCACCAACGATGATGAAAGCACTTTCCCAACCCCATTTTGCAGCAATCCAAGGGACCGTCAGCGGCGCGAGTACTGCCCCTATGTTGGCACCCGAGTTAAAAATTCCTGTAGCGAAAGAACGCTCTTTTTTGGGAAAATACTCAGCAGTAGCTTTGATCGCTGCCGGAAAATTACCAGATTCGCCTATTCCCAGAACGGCCCGTGCCACACTGAAACCCAGCACAGAAACAGGAATTAATCCCAGTCCTGCCCAGCTGAGCATAGATGATAACCCCTCACCGATAGGGATAGCCAGGGCATGCATTACTGCACCTATCGACCATACGATCAGTGAAATAGCATAACCCCATTTTGTGCCCAGTTTATCTACGACCCGGCCTGCAAAGAGCATGGATATCGCATATACAAACTGAAACACGGATGTAATGTTCGCGTAATCACTGTTTGTCCAGTTAAATTCTTTCTCGAGCGTTGGGTGCAGGAGACTCAATACTTGTCGGTCTAAGTAGTTGACAGTAGTGGCAAAAAACAATAACGCACAGATCGTCCAGCGGTAATTGCTCATTTTAGCTTCTTTCATCGTCTATATTTGGTTTGAGGTTCTCAAGATTGGGGCTGGGTTAAATCCTTAACTCAGCCTTGTCTCACTAATGATTTTGAATGTTTTTTCAGTTAGTGTAAATAAGGTATCGTAATCTTTATCTGCCAATACTTCCTTGCTAATCAGCTTACTGCCCATTCCAACTCCACAAACGCCTGATTTAAACCATGCACTGATATTTGCAGCTTCAATTTCTACGCCACCCGTCGGGATAAACAATTGTCCGGGAAACAGGTCTTTGATGGAAGACATAAATGCAGGTCCCAGCAGGTTTGCAGGAAACAGCTTAATCAGTCCAGCTCCGTTTTGCGAAGCAAGGTTAATTTCTGTGGGTGAGAAACATCCCGGGATCCATAGCAGCCCGGCATCATGTACCAGCTTACCTATTTCGAGGTCAACTACAGGACAAACAATGAAGTGTGCACCTGCTTCAATAAATTCAGCTGCTTGTTTTGTATTCTTAATAGTCCCTATACCTACATGTAAATCCGGCATTTCGGTCTTTGCAGCTTCGATGAGGACCTTAAAATTCTCCAGGGCAGCGGGTCCTCTGTTAGTATATTCAATTACGCGGACACCTGCACGGTATATTGTACGTACAATTTCCAAACTTACTTCTGCATCATCATAATAGAACAAAGGCAGCAATGCCTGTTCCGTAATCACCTTTAACGTCTCTTCCTTAGTTTTCATACTGCTCTACTACGCTTTTTATATCTTGTATCTTTGTTGTATTAAAATCACTCTCTGTAAATAATTTGGCAAAAGCTGCCGAGGTAGCAAAATCCACAATCTCCTGTGGTTTCTGTCCCTTATAGAACCCGTAAATCAGGCCCGCCATAAAGCAGTCACCACTGCCTACTTTTCCTGCAATCTGTTCAGCTACATATTCAGTAGAGATATACAGTTCATCCTGCGTGTACAAGGTAGTATAATATTGAATACCTGAACCATGATCAAAACGAAAAGTATTGGCTACATGTTTACATTTTGGAAACTGCTCTAGTATTGCCTTTGAACTGACCTGCGATTGCTGCAGGTAAGCACTTTTATCATGCTCTTCAACAAGCGTTTCAGAAACAGGGATACCGAGCATTTTTTCGGCTGCCCACACATTTCCCATTACCAGGTCGCAGTATTGAACAAGTGCAGGAAGCACTTCTACAGGCTCTTTTCCATATTTCCAGAGCTTAGCCCGGTAATTCAGGTCGATTGAAATTGTAATTCCTTTTGCAGAAGCTGCTTTGAGTGCTTCTTCACAGACATTGGCAACAGACTGATTGATGGCAGGACAGATTGCGCTGAAGTGAAACCAGCTTACTCCTTCAAAAACTTTATCCCAGTCTATAGTATTTACTTCCATTTCAGAAAAGGAAGAGTATTTACGGTCGTAGATAACGCCAGCATTCTTCAGGTCTTTTCCCTTATCCAGGAAATAAAGACCGATGCGCTCGCCAGAATACTGGATTGGGCTGGTATCAATATTCAATTCATCCAGGTAACCTACCAGCTGCCTGGCAATAAAATTATCCGGAATGGCCGACATATATGCTGAAGGAACTTCCCACAGTGCCAGTGCTGCAGCAACATTTGCTTCAGCCCCGCCCACATAAACTGGAAAACTATTCTCCTCCAGCCAGCTTCCTGCCGAATCAGGACAAATCCTTAACAGCAGTTCGCCGAAACTTAAAACTTTACTCATCATTTAGAAATTGAAATAGGATTTTGCATTATTATAACATATGTCCTGTACAATCTTACCTACCCAGGCTATGTCGTTGGGAAGTTCACCATTTTCAATATCTTCTCCTAATAAATTACACAATATTCTTCTAAAATATTCGTGTCTCGGGAAAGAAAGGAAACTTCTTGAATCCGTCAGCATGCCTACAAAGCGGCTGAGCAATCCCATATTTGATAAAGCATTGATTTGTTTGATCATGCCTTCTTTCTGGTCAAGGAACCACCAGGCCGAGCCATACTGTATTTTGCCTGCAATGGTACCGTCATTGAAATTCCCTATCATTGTAGCAATCAGCTCATTATCCGCAGGGTTCAGGTTGTAAATAATCGTCTTGGCCAGTTGATTACCGGTATCAAGCCTGTTCATGAATTTCGACAGTGCAGCCCCTTGTGAAAAATCACCAATAGAATCCAGTCCTGTATCCGGCCCCAGATTTTTGAGCATCCTGGTGTTGTTATCTCTCAGTGCGCCGATATGGTATTGCTGTACCCAGTTCTTTTCATGGTCCCAAACAGCGAATACATGCAGCATAGCCGATTTAAACTGAAGAATTTCAGTTTTGGTCAGCGTATCTCCAGCCCCAATTTTTAAAAAGATGGCTTCTACCTCATCTTCAGTATAATTTTCGGCGTACAATTGTTCCAATCCATGATCAGAAAGTACACAACCATTTTCAGCAAAATAATCATGTCTGCGTTTCAGTGCAGCCAGATATTCCCTGTAAGTTTTGATTTCAGCGCCATTGACTTTTTCAAGTTTGGCGATATAAGCGTTCAGTGCAATCAGATCGTCCGCGTTCATCGCTTTATCCGGACGGAATGCGGGACGGATTTTTACATCGAAACCATCCGCTTTGATTTTTTGATGATGTGCAAGGTCATCACATGGATCATCTGTCGTAGCTACAGTTACTACGTTCATCTTTTTCAGCAGGCTGCGTACAGAGTATTCCGGTGTCTGCAGTTTGGCAGTACACTCGTCATAGATTTTTCTTGCAGTAGCAGGTGAAAGGATATCATAGACATCAAAGTATCTTTGTAATTCCAGGTGTGTCCAATGGTATAATGGGTTGCGGAGCGTATAGGGCACCGTTTCAGCCCATTTCTCAAATTTCTCCCAGTCGCTTTTATTTCCGGTGATATACGCTTCATCAACACCATTAGCGCGCATTGCCCGCCATTTGTAATGATCGCCATACAACCAAACCTGGGTAAGGTTCTCAAAGTTTTTATCCTCAGCAATCTGATCCGGCGGAAGATGGCAATGGTAGTCAATGATGGGCATATCTTTTGCAAACTGGTGATACAACTCCTGCGCAGTTTGACTTTCTAAAAGGAAGTTTTCGTCTAAAAATGGTTTCATGTTATAGTATTTTACAGTGAGATGCCGCGTTTCCATGGGATAAAGTCATCCTGAATATGTCGTACTGCACTTACCGTTGTATTTCCGCTTGCTACATCAATTACATAATTCAGGATCCTTGCCCCGGCCTCTTCGATGGTTTCTTCACCAGCGATGATCGAGCCTGTATCCAGATCGATGATATCATTCATTTTATTATACAATACGGTATTAGTTGATATTTTGACAACAGGTGCGATCGGGTTTCCGGTTGGCGTTCCCAGGCCTGTAGTGAAAAGCACAATATTTGCGCCTGAGCCAACCTCAGCTGTTGTAGATTCTACATCATTGCCTGGCGTACACAGCAGATTCAATCCGGGCTTAGTCACCTTTTCAGGATAGTCAAGCACATTTACCACAGGTGATGTACCGCCTTTTTTTGCAGCACCGGCAGATTTGATGGCGTCAGTAATCAGGCCGTCCTTGATATTTCCCGGAGAGGGGTTCATATCAAAGCCGGAACCAGCTTCTGTAGCCCTGTCGCTATAAGTTTTGATCAGTTCAGCAAAACGGGTTGCATCCGCAGGGTCTACACAACGGTCGATAATATTTTGTTCAACTCCACAAAGTTCAGGAAATTCGGCCAGGATCACAGATCCGCCCAAAGCTACCAGCAGATCAGAAGTATAACCGATGGCAGGATTCGCTGACAGGCCAGAAAAACCATCTGATCCGCCACATTCCAAACCAATACACAATTTACTTAGGGGTGCAGGCTGGCGCACATTTGCATTTGCCTGGATCAGACCTGCAAAAGTTTGTTTGATTGCATCAGAAAGCAGATCTGCTTCTGTTCCGGTTTTCTGCTGGTCAAGGATATACAAAGGTTTATCAAATGCCGGGCTTCTCTTCTCAATCTCTTCCATCAGGATACTTACCTGTGCATTCTGGCAGCCTAAGCTGAGTACAGTAGCACCGGCCACATTCGGATGGGTAATATATCCTGCCAGCAGTCCGCATAAAGTTTGCGAATCCTGGCGTATACCGCCACAACCCCCGTTATGGGTGAGGAATTTTATACCGTCAACATTCGGGAACATCCTGTTTTTCGGTTCTGCTTTTTCTGTATAGCTGGTCTGTGCGTTGAGGATCTCTTCTACACTGGCTCCTTTTTCGTAAAGCGCCATGAGTTCCTTCGCCTGGGCCTGGTAATTTTCATTCCTGCCGTAACCCAGGTTATTGAGCAATGCTTCCTGGATCACATCCAGGTTCCGGTTTTCGCAGAAGACCATTGGGATCACCAGCCAGTGATTTGCCGTTCCAACCTGTCCGTCCGTACGGTGAAAACCATTAAAAGTTTTATCTTTCCAGGCAGACACATCCGGTACATGCCAGTCCATATGGTGTTCCCCAGTATGAAAACCTGTAGCTGCATGCTTCAGATTAGCTGTTGTGAGCACCGCTCCTTTTGGCACTGGCAATTTGGCCTTACCTACAAGTACGCCGTACATGATCACCTGGTCATCCGTTCTTAAATCCTGCGTAACAAATTTATGTTTCGCTTTGACATGATCTTTTAAGATGTAAACCTGATCGCCATACAGGATAGCTTCACCTTCAGCCAAATCTACAAGGGCCACCAGAACATTATCTTTCGGGTGGACCTTTAATACTTTCTTTTCCATGTGTTGTGCTATTTAACAGCTTTTAGTTTCAGGTTTAAACCCTCTAAAGCAGCCGTAATTCCTTTTTCAAGGATAGTGTCGTAATCATTTTCAACCACTTCAATAAAACCGGGAATCTCAGTCAGATCGGCTCCCCAGAATTCGGTATCATTCAATACTCCTTCTACAAAATCCGCTTCGTTCAGTTCAGACGTTTTCTGATAAAAATAAGCTGCACTGTCATCGTTGATCACATATTCGGTTCCATTGAATGCGCCATAATACTTTCCGCCTTCCTGTTTGGAAGACCGCATAAAATGCAGAAAAGCGGCAAAGCCGAAGGTGATGAAAGGCGGTATTGTATTGAAAAGCGTATGGTAGTTAAACAATACCGGCAATACCCGGATTTTCATCTTCATGGCATACTGCATGGTAATGCTGAGCCAAAGGTGTTTGATATGCGGATTCGCGAAACGGTCGATCACCGTATCAGAAAACACGAGCGCTTCATCCAGCGAAACCTGATAAGGAATAGCCGGGGCGATTTCCTTACGCATTACCTGTCTCACAAAGTTGAGGACCTCAGTATTGTCCATTCCATTTTTCACTGTATCAATGCCTGCCAGGCAGGCAATACCTGAAGTTAAAGTATGTGTACCATTGAGTAAACGTACTTTCAGTTCGCGGTAGATCTCGATATCCGGTTTAACGATCAGCCCTTTGTCGGCCGCCATAAAACTCAGCGTATCAGCCACTTTCTCGTTTCCTTCCACAGCCCATAGGCGGTAAGGTTCTGCGAGGATCAGCAACTGATCTTCGTAACCGAGTTCATTTTCCAGTTCTGCAAGTTTAGCAGCATCAGGTTTTCCCGGAACAATCCGGTCTACCAGTGAATTACAGAAAATATTGTTGGTTTTAGACCAGCTGATAAACTCATCTTCAAGTTTATTGTATGCAGCAAGTTCGTAAACTATAGCTTCCAGTTTCTTTCCGTTTTCGGGGATCAGTTCCGTTGCGATGATTACCAGGCCTGCATCCGGGGTATTGCCCAGCGCCTTGTATCTTTCGTAGAGTGCCGACAATAATTTGCCGGGAAAAGAAGCCGGCGGGTTACCCGTTACTGGTTCGTTCAGCAATTGAATGCCCACTTCCGTTGTATTGGAAACTACGATTTTCAAATCAGGGCTTTTAGCCAGCTCAAGAATAGCTGCCCAATCCTTCTCAGCTGAGATCACTCTGGAAATTGCCGAGGAAACAATATTTTCATTTACATTTTTTCCGTCTTCAATCCCGCGTACGCCAATTGTGTAGAGGCTGTCCTGGTTATCAAAATCGGCAGTATCACCATTTCCGGTAGATTTTACGATGACAATGCGGCCATTAAAAATGCCCTGCCTGTTGGCTTTGTCTACAAAATAATCAGGAAGTCCGCGGAGTAAGACGCCGGTTCCAAACTGCAGTACTTTTTCGGGAAGGCTGAATAATGCTTCAGCAGGAACAACAACCCTGGAGGTATCTATATTTTTTAAATTTTCTTTAGATAGTATCATGTAACAGATCAATATTTGCTTAACAGCAATTCTAACGATTAAATAGAAATAATGGCTTTAAAAAACCATCATTTATCTACGCAATCGTTATCGTAACTATGAAAATACACATTTTCTATTTTTTGTTAACTGCAGGTAGCTGATCTGCGATCCAGTTGGTCAGGTCGCTGGCAGCACTAAAGTTCTGGTATTCGGCAGGGATTTTTCTTCCATCGGTATATTCATCGTACAACCATGGATCTCCAATTGCGTAAACTGTCCCTTTGCCCAATCTCGCAACGGCCATTACTGCATTTCCTTCCTTGTCCTGCAGAGCTGATTTTGCGGGAGCCTTTAAAGCTATCGTGCTATACTCTTTCACATAAATCTGTTTTGTATTTTTAAAGATCGCATTTGAAGCAGGGATCATGATGCTGCCCATTTCAAATTTACTGCCGGTGACCCTGTTTTTGCTGTCTTTATTAAAGGTGATGCCAAATTTTGAGGTCAGTTCATTCAAATGGTCCAGTTCCACATTTCCGGTATCGTTGGCCATGATCACCAGTACCCCTCCTGCTTTTACCCAGTTCGTGATCGCTGTAATATGTTCCGCTCCTATGAAATTAGGCTTAGGGTTTTCCTTTACAATATCAGGATCTGCAATAATATACACTGAGGCGTTCTTCAGATTTGCCGCCGTAGGTGCTTCAGGTAAGCTTTTCAGCCTGAAACCTCTTTGTTTGAAGATTTCGCCCCAAATGGAATATCCCCCGTTGCTCATCTCTTCCCATTTGTAATGCCACTGGATGTCGTGGCCGCTCTGATCTTTTTTGGTTTCGCTGTTGAAAAAATAATCAAGCATTACCGTTTTGCCCATTCCTTTTTTAGGGATCGCGGCAAGTTCCATTTCATTGGCTGCCAGCAGGAACGCTCCCACACCTTTACCATCATTGGTGATCACCTTCTCCCGCATATAATATTCGAAAGAACCATCCCTGTACGGTGTACCACCCAAACCAGAAACGCTAACCGTTCCTTTCAGGTTGATCTTTCCGGCACTACGCTGTTCCACAAACTCTTTTTGAATTCCCGCATACCCCTTTTTTGCCACTGAGGAGTATGTCGCCGGTAAATACCCTTGTCTTACACCCTTTTGCAAAGCATACACAAACATAGCTGAAGCAGAAGATTCCAAATAATTTCCTTTTCTGTCCGGTAAATTGAGGATATCATACCATACTCCAGATTTGGGATCCTGATAGTCTTTGGCTGCCTTTGCTACGCGCGCTAAAATTGCCAGCAACTCTTTTCTTTTTGGATGGTTTTCAGGAAAATTGTCCAGCACATCCACGAGTGCCATCGCATACCAGCCCATTGCCCTGCCCCAGAAATGCGGAGAAGTACCGGTCTTTGGATCAGCCCATTTTTGCTCTTTGGATTCGTCCCAGCCATGGTACATCAAACCAGTTTTTGGATCTCTGGAGTGATTTTCCATGAAGATAAACTGGTTGGCTATATCATCAAAGGCTTTATCATCCTGAATCAAGGCGGCATATTCTGCATAAAATGGTTCTCCCATATACAGGCCATCAAGCCACATCTGGTTCGGATAGATTTTCTTATGCCAGAAACCACCTTCTTTTGTGCGGGGCTGTGTCTTTAGCTGTTCCCATAGTATTGTTGAGGCTTTAAAGTATTTTTTCAGTCCAGTTACCTTATATAAAGTTAGCAGGGAACGGCCGTTCTTAATATTATCTATATTGTGCGAGTCCTTGGTATAAGTTCTGATATCACCCTCCTCGGTTACGAAGTGGTCCATACTTTTCTGCATATATCTGAAGTAATCAGCATTGCCGGTGCGTAGCCAGATGGCATTGATACCTTCGAGGATTACCCCCTGATCGTAAGACCATTTAACCGGATTACCGCTTATAGACAGCGAGTCTTTCCAGATATCCATTACTGTGCCTGCCATTTGTTCGGATAATGGGAGGGTCTGCGCCTGGGCAATATTCATTGTGCCCGCAAAAGTTGTCACAAGACAAGCTGCTGTAAAGTTCAAAGATAATTTCATCTGTTTTTATATTACTTTCAATCAATAGCTGACAAGAATTCTATTTCTTATTACCGGTAAGTACCACACGTACATTGTTCTGCTGTACATTTTTAGCTTCCTGGATTTCCACACCTTCATTGGCCTGGATGGTAAGATTTTCCAGCAAAATATCGCTTATGTTCATTTCAGGCAGTCCCCTGATAAATACAGCCTTCCCTGCACCATCGCAAATTACATTGCTGATATGGAAATCCCTAAATATAGGAGTTTCTTCGGTAACCGGATATTTTACCACTTTTGGTGCATCCCGTTTTTCACCTTTGAGTGCAATCGGATCCTGCGCAGCATAATACATATCAAAAAGGATCGCTTCTCCCACGATATCTTTCATTACTATATCCTTAGCATATATTGCTTCTACCACACCACCGCGACCGCGTGTAGTTTTAAAACGGAGGCCGATGTCAGTACCGATAAATGAGCAGTCGTAAATAAAGATATTGTTTGCGCCGCCAGACATTTCGCTGCCAATCACCACTCCACCGTGGGCGTGATAGACAGTGCTGTTGCGGATAATCACATTTTTAGTTGGCAGTCCGCGTTTGCGCCCTTCTGCATCACGACCGGATTTAATACATATCCCATCATCTCCCACATCGAAAGTGCTGCCTTCAACCAGAACGTTTTTACACGATTCGATATCAATTCCGTCACCGTTTGCAGCATACCATGGATTTTTTGCATATACATTTCTGACAATCAGGTCTTCGCATAATAGTGGGTGAAGATTCCATGCCGGTGAGTTTTGAAAGGTAACCCCTTCGAGTAAAACGCGTTTACAGTTGTTCAGCACCACAAGGTTTGGTCTTAAAAAGTCTTTTACCGAAGCATAAAATTCAGGCGTTTTCTCTGGTGCAATTGCCCCTGCATTTTTTAAAAGTGAACCTTTCGCTGATTGTTCTGAAGGGTACCACATCTTTTTCTCTGCTATGACTGTTCCTCCCGATGCTACCAATTTGTTCCACTGGCTTTCGGTGAGTTTATCTTTTTTGACCATTCGCCAGGCATCCCCGTTTCCGTCAATAATCCCGGAACCTGTGATCGCGATATTTTCCGCATTGTCAGCCGAAACAGGCGATTGATTTCTCATCTGGGGGATTCCTTCCCAGTCGCCTTTTACAAGTTTATACTGAGAGAAATCCTTGGTAAACTGAAGCAATGCATTCTTCTGCAAGTGCAGGTTCACATTGCTCAGCAGCACAACAGGGCCGGTTAACCAGAGCCCCGCAGGAATTACCACTACCCCACCACCTTTTTTATTGCAGGCGGCGATGGCATCGTTGATACTTTTTGTATTCAGGGTGATTCCGTCATTTTTTGCTCCGAAGGAAGTAATGCGGATGGTATCTTTTTTGAATTTAGTTTCTTTTACCTCCGGCAGATGGCTAAAAGAGAAGGGTTTAACCTGGGCAATGGCCTGCGATGCAGACACCAGCACCAGCGCAGAAAACACAGTTTGGCGTAAAAAGTTCAATTTGTTCATATTTGATCGTTAAATATAAGAATGAGGAGACAGAATATGCCTCCTCATGAGTAGCATTATTGATACCCTGGGTTCTGTTTGAACTCATCTTTGTTCGTTACGGCATCTACCTGTGATCTTGGAATGGGCCTTACCAGGTTGAAATCCTGGATGGCAGTTGCATTTGGATTATCCGTTCTTACACGGTCCAGCAGTTTGCCTGACCTTTTCAGGTCGAACCACCTGATCTGCTCCCCTGCAAACTCACGCGCCCGTTCATCCAGGATGAAGTCGAGCGTAACCTGTGCAGCTGTTACCTGCATGCTGGCCGCCGTGCCTGCTTTTGCGGCGCGCGTTCTGATAACATTCAGGTAGGTAGCTGCTGCCGCAGTATTTCCCAGATTGAATTCTGCCTCGGCAGCAATCAGGTACAATTCAGCAAAACGGATCACAAAAACATCTCTTGCGCTCTGCGCTTCATTGATGCTTGTTCTTGTAGGATCATCAAACTTGCTCAGCGTTACATAGTGCAGCTGGTCTTTTACAGAACCGTTTGCATTGTAGACCGAATTCCTGTCGTAAATCTTGTAAAGTTTACCGGTCGCCGGCACCACTGCCTTACTGGCCAGGATAGCTGTATCACCCAGTTTCATTCCAGTGGGACGTATTGTACTGTTGGCAAGCCATACAGTTTTGAATGAACCATCGTATCTTGAATCGTTTGCGCTATAGAGGTCCAGCAGGAAACGTGTTGGCATGTAGCGGTCAAAGGGCCTGCCGTTCAGGATATCCCTGATCATGGCCGGCTGATCGTCATATTTCATGGCAAACATCAGGTGCCCGTTATTACTTCCGCGGCTGTGTCCCAGCGGGTTCAATATATCATCTTTTAAATCGTTCTGAATGAGGTTTGCAGAATAGTTTACTGCATAAACTACTTCTTTGTTTTTAAGATTGGACATTTTCCACAGATCAGCGTAGGCTGGCAGTAAGGTAAAGCCGTAGCCTCCGTTGATTACTGCCAAAGCCATATCTCTGGCCTCTGCATTTTTCTTCTGCGTCAGATACATCCTGGCCAGAAAAGCCTGGGCTGCAGGTTTGGTTACCCTTCCATAATCAGCGGTAGTTACCGGAAGGTTTGCCACGGCGAACAGTAAATCGTCAATTATCTGCTTGTTGAAAGTTTCAACCGGAGTTTTGTTGGCTGTGGTGATTACCCCCTGGGTTTCCTGCAGCGTAAAGTGCACACCTCCCCAGGATTCCACGATGTGCCAATAATAGAATGCACGCAGGAATTTCAGTTCGGCTTCCCTTACAGGACGTACGGTAGCGGACAGGCCGGCTCCTTCAATCTTATTTACACCTGCATTACAAAGATTAACAGCTGCATACAAGGCTTGCCACTCTGTTGTTATTGCAGTATTTGTACCCTGCAGGTTAATATAATTTGTAAGGTCTGTCGTAACATCCCCGGCCCCGCTTGCCCAGATATCGGTTCCCATTTCAGACATACTGTACCCTTCTTCTTTCCCATACCACCAGCGCTGATATGAATAAGCAGCATTTACGAGTGATTCAAAACCTGCCGGTGTGGTAAATACACTTTCAGCAGTGATGCCCGAGGGGTTTTTCTCTATCAGGTCTTTTTTACAGGATACCAAAGCTGCCATTCCGGCAACAATGATCAGGCCTTTATATATATAGTGTCTCATGGTCTTCAATTAAAAATTAGCGTTTAGTCCGAAAGTATAAAGTTTGGTCATAGGGCCATTTTCAGAGCCTCCTCTTTCAGGATCATATTCCTTCAATAAATCTGATTTGGTATAAGTGAACGGATTTCTTGCCGTTGCGTAAATACGGATACTTTTTACAAAGGTCTTTTCAAGTATCGCCTTTGGCACCTTGTAACCCAGCGTGATGTTCCTGAGCCTTACAAATGAACCGTCAACATATCCCAGTGAGCTTGAATAAAGCATCGAGGCAAAGGATACATTTTTATTGGGACGCGGATAATCGTTAGTTGGATTTTCTGGGGTCCAGTAATTGATTACTGTTGTACTGTTACTGATTCCCTGTGTATCGTATCTCCGCAGGAAATCTGCATACAGCGTTTGTCCCATTCTTGCAAACAGGTAGATATTCAGGTCCCATGACTTGTAGGTAAATGTATTTTCAAACCCTCCTGTCCATTTTGGCCTGTTTGTACCGATGATTGTTCTGTCATTGGTAGCATCAATTTTCCCGTCATTGTTCAGGTCCTTCACATGGATATCGCCTGGTTTCTGGCCATATCTTGCTGCCTCGGTTGCTTCTCCGGTTTGCCAGATTCCCACTTTCTGGTAATCATAGTACGATTGAATAGGTTGTCCTACAAACCATGAGTTGGCTACGTCTGACAGCGCTCCACCGGCAAGTTCAACGATCTTTTCTTTGTTCCGGCTAAAACTTAAGTTGGTGGTCCACTGAAAATCCCGGTTATCAATATTCTTTGTTGAAATGAGGATTTCAAGCCCTTTGTTGCGTGTTTTGGCAATATTCTGAATAACGGATGTTACGCCATCCGAAGCCGGTAAGCTACGTCTTAACAGCAGGTCATAGGTCTTTGAATCATAATAATCAATCGCGGCCGTGATCCTGTTTTTAAAGAATCCGGCTTCAACACCAATGTCATTGGTTTTCGTTTTTTCCCAGGTAAGATTTACATTACCAACCGCGGGCGAATAGGTATAAGCGGGTGCTGAGTTGTCATCGTAAGCAAAGGCTATCCTGGTGAGGCTGCTCTGGGTAGAATAAGGATTGATATTATCGCTCCCCGCTATACCATAACTGTATTTCAGTTTCAGGTCACTGACCACCCTGCTGTCTTTGAGAAAATCCTCGTCGCTAATCCTCCAGGCTATAGCTGCAGACGGAAAGAATGCCCATTTATTGCCTTCTGCCAGTTTGGAGGAACCGTCTGTACGTCCTGTCGCAGTCAGCAAATATTTCCCTTTGTAGGCATAGTTTAACCTGCCGGCAAACGAGATCAGGTTATTCATGGAATAAGCTGTAGAAACAGCCTGGTTCTGTGTGTTGCCGAGCCCATAAAACAGTTGTGATTTGATCAGCTGGTTCTCCCCTGAAGCAGCAATACTATCTGAGCGGTTATACAATACACTGTTGATGGCTGTCAATGTGAAGGAATGGTCCTTGATCTCTTTGTTATACGTGATAAAGTTTTCGATATCAATTAAATGGCCGTTGGCAGCCCGGTATGTAGCTTTAGGTACCGAACCATTTCTGTCAATAGAG
>Ga0308163_10002123_pt1 | contig 18947 bp, 19 predicted proteins | sample PhyTR1_FD_201037 | JGI IMG/M metagenome (GOLD analysis project Ga0308163, IMG submission 201037) | Phyllosphere microbial communities from UC Gill Tract Community Farm, Albany, California, United States - DLSLT.R1 | ecosystem: Host-associated > Plants > Phyllosphere > Unclassified | place: USA...
CGACCATTCCGGCAACACGCGCACCAACGTCCCCGCCTTTAAAAACGGCGCGGCGATCGCCTCGGTCGAGACGCCGATCCCCACGCCGTTGCTGACCATGCGCACGATCATCTCCGGCGAATTGCCCATTAACCTGACCGGCAACTCGCGCTCCCAGCGCACCTTGCCGCGCAACAGCGTCCAGCGGATCAAACCGTTCACCCTCGGTGGCAAACTCAATAAATCGTGCTTGAATAAATCGTCCGGGTGCTCGGGCAGCCCGCGCAAGCTGGTATAGGCGGGCGAGGCATACAGCGCCAGCGAGCTGAAGGTGATTCGCCGCGCGGCCAGCGAGGCGTCGTCCGGCAGATTGCCCATGCGGATGGCCAGATCGAAATTCTCGGCAACCAGATCGACGCGGCGCGGCGACAGATCGAGCTCCAGCGAAATTGCCGGATAGCGGTGCATGAACTGCGCCAGCATCTCACTGACACCCATGTTGGCGAAGTCGGCCGGCATCGACACCCGCAGCAAGCCGCTCGGCGCGCCTTGCCGGTGCTGCGCCAGCGCGCCGGCGGCCTCGGTTTCGTCGGCAACCTTGCGCGCGTGCTCCAGCAGACTGGCGCCAAACTCCGTCAGCACCAGCTTGCGCGTGGTGCGCTGGAGCAGGCGCTCGCGCAGATGCGCCTCCAGCAACGATATCCGGCGCGACACCGTCGACTTTGGCAACTGCACCCGCTCCGCCGCCAGGCTGAAGCTGCCACATTCAACGATACGGGCGAATAACAGCAGGTCGCCAGGGTCTATTTCCACATCACGCTCCTCGATTGTTCCATCAATGGATTAATGTTATCCATTTTAACGTCTTCCACATTGGTTTTGAAACGATTAAAGTAACTCCATCGCAGCAACAAACCAACAATGCAGCAAACACATACAGGAGCAACACCATGAACATCTTGCAAATCAACTCCAGCGCCCGCAGCACCGGTTCCGAATCGACCCGCATGGCCGACAGCATCGTCGCCAAACTGCAAGCGGGCAATCCTGGCGCGTCCGTTGTCCGCCGCGATCTGGCAGCGACCCCGCATCCGGTGCTGGACGAGCCGACCCTGCAAGCGCTGTTCACGCCAGCCGACAAGCGCACCGCCGAGCAAGCCGCCCGCGTGGCGTTGGACGACGCACTGATCGCCCAGGTGCAAGCCGCCGACGCCATCGTCATCGGTTCGCCGATGTACAACTTCGGCGTGACCGTGCAGCTGAAATCGTGGTTCGACGCGATCGCCCGTGCCGGCGTGACGTTCAAATACGGCCCAACCGGCCCGGTTGGCCTGCTGACCGGCAAAAAAGTCTATGTCGCCGTGGCGCGTGGCGGCATGCACAAGGACGCGCCGAGCGATATCCAACTGGCGCACCTGAAGACTTTCCTGGGCTTTGTCGGCCTGACCGACGTCCAGTTCTTCTTCGCCGAAGGCATGGGCATGGGCCCGGATGCGGTAGCCAAGGCACAAGCCCAAGCGGATGCAGACATCAACGCCGTACTCGTTTAACGCTGTACCTGTTTAAATAAATCGATCGCGCCGGGTGGCGCGGTCGGCAAAGGAGAGCATCATGAGCAACGTATTCAACGACGTCGCAAGCGACCGCGTACAAACAGAACGCACTGTGGAACGTGTGGTCACCGGACAAGCCGTGTCGGATGGCGCCGGCGTCAAAATCAACCGCGTTTTGACCCAGTCCCTGCAGCGTCGGCTCGACCCGTTCCTGATGCTGGACAACTTTGGCAGCGACCAAGCCAGCGATTACCTCGCCGGCTTCCCGAGCCACCCGCATCGCGGCTTTGAAACCGTGACCTACATGCTCGAAGGCCGCATGCGCCACAGGGACAGCAGCGGCAACGAAGGCCTGCTGACCAACGGCGGTGTGCAATGGATGACCGCGGGCCGTGGCGTGATCCACTCGGAAATGCCGGAGCAGGAAGAAGGCATGATGTCGGGATTCCAGCTGTGGCTGAACCTGCCCGCGAAGGACAAGATGCGCGCGCCATGGTACCGCGACTTCAACGGCGCCGAGGTGCCCGTCTTCACCACTGAAAATGGTGCGACGGTCAAAGTCATCGCCGGCGCAAGTCATGGTGTGGATGGCGCGGTGCAGCGCGAAGTGACCGAGCCGATTTATATCGATGTCGATCTGCCGGCCGGCGGCTCGTTCAGCCAGGTACTGCCGGAGGCGCACAACGCCTTCATCTTCGCCTATCGCGGTTCGGTGCGCGTGGGCGACAAGGATGTGGCATCGGGCAAGATGGCGATCCTCGCCAACAAGGCCGGTACGGATGGCGTGAACATCCACGCGACCGACGCCAGCCGGTTCATCCTGGTCGCGGGCAAGCCGCTGAACGAGCCGATCGCGCAATACGGCCCGTTCGTGATGAACACGCAGGCCGAGGTCTTCGCCGCCGTGGAAGACTTCCGCGCCGGCAAATTGGGTGAGGAAGCGCACGTCTAAGCGCCGTCGGCTGCTCATGGCGGATTACGGCGTGCCGCCTAATCCGCCCTACGTTAAAATGCTGCCATGATGCCCACTATTCTTAAATGGTTACGCTATCTCAGCCACATCCTTGGCTTCGAGACGGCCGATTCCTTCCCGCCCGGTCACCCGTACGAACGCACGCGCTGGGATGGCGCCTATTTCGACATCGCCTCCGACGTCAAGCCCGACCAGATCGAGAGCCGCCTGTGCGACGCCATCAGCAACACGCCGCTGGTGTTCGGTTACATCACCAATCCCACGCCGCGCATGCAGCGCACGTTGCTGGCGATGCTGGAAGAGCGCATGCGCAACAACCGTGGCCGCGCCAGCGAACTGGCCGCGCTGTTGGTCAACGCTTATGACAGCCCGCACATCACCGAAATTATTCCTGGCCTGCGCGCGGCGATCGCAGGCACGCGCCAGGACGACATGGGCGAACGTGCACGCAGCGTCATGGCCTTTCTCGGCTCGACGCAATCGCCGTTCGACGTAATCGAGATGAGCTAGGTGGCCACCGCTTCCGCTGCCGGTTTTGGCTTGGCGAAATTGGTCGGCACGAAGCGGTCGCGCAATTTCATAAACGGCGTTTCCACCAGCAGGAACAGCAACCAGCCGACCACGATACTGGCCAGGCTCATGATGACGACCGCCTGCCACGAATCCGGTCCCCAGCCGAGACCGCGCAACGGCACGCGCAGCAGCACGCACAGCTGCTTGTGCGTCAGGTAAATCGCGTACGACCACAGCGCGATGCTGGCAGCGCCCGGCACGCGCCACCGCTGCAGCAGCGATCCCGGACTGAGCGCCGCGATCAGCAACAAGGTAAAGCCCAACCCCAACATCGGATAACCGACGACGGTCATCATATAGCCGTAGTGATCCTTCAGCAGCATCGACCAGGTCAGCGCCAGCATGCCGGCGCCGGCGGCCAACGCCCAGTTGCCGCGCGAGGTGACGACTTTCCACGCGCCGGCGTGATAGTTTTTCACCAGCGCCAGCGCCACGCCAAACACCAGTTCGTCGAAGCGGCACCACGAGGCATAGTAGATATTGGTGTAGTAATAGAGGCCACCGATGCCCGCCTGCTCGTTCCACAGATAGGCGCGCACCGCCATGCCCGCCATCAAGGTGCCGGCTACGGCGACCCAAGCCCACAGCAGGGACTTGCGGCAAGCGGCAATCAATAGCGCGACCGCCGGCAGCAGCACGTAGAACTGTTCCTCCACACACAACGACCACGCATGCGAAAACGCCGTGCCCGGGATCAGGTGAATATTTTGCGTAAAGGTGATGAATTTCCACAGCGGCGGCAGCACGCTCTCCCCACGCCAATATGGCCACAAGGCATACAGCGCCAGCACAAAGTAAAAATTCGGCAGCGTGCGCAGGAAGCGGCGCGCGTAAAAGCGCGGCAACGAAAACCGCTCAGGCCCCGTCTGCTGACGTAGTATCCCCGACAGTATCTGGTTGCCAATCAAATAGCCGCTCAGCGCGAAGAACAGGTCCACGCCTGTCCAGCCAATCTCGCTCATCCAGCCGAAGGTCGGAGCGAAACTGACAAAGATCATGTAGTGATTCATGAACACTAAAACGATCGCAAGCGCGCGCAGGGTGTCGAGGCCGGAATTGCGGCCGAGGTCGCGGCGAGTAAGCTGAAGATTCATGCCCCGCATCTTACAGCGCCGCGCCGTTTTCCCAAAGTCACGGGGAGATCACCATGGCCAGCGTCTGGCCGGCCAAGGTCAGCACGGCGGTGCAGTTCTCGGCGATCGCGTAGTTCTGGCTGTGCGTCGAATAATAATCGGTCGCGTCCACGCAAATGCAATCGATCGCAGCGCTGACGCGGTTACTGATGGTGTAGGCCGGCAACAGCAAATCAGGCGCGGTGACGAACTTGAACACCACGTCCAGCCCGGTATTATTCAGAAAGACGGTCTTGGACGGCTTGACGGTCTTACGGTTGGGGACTTCGGCAAAATGTATGGTCGGCACTACAGCACCCTGAACAAACCGGTTGGCAAGCCGTCGTTGCTACGGGCCAGATCGACATGGATTTTCTTGCCATCATCCACAGGCAAGACGCTCGATGACAGTTGCCTGAGGTTGTAGGCGACATAGCCCCCGCACGTCTGGTTCGCCTCCTCCGATGGCGATAGCCAGCTCAGCGCCGCCAAGCCGCTGGCGACGATGGCCTGGCAAGTGGCGGCGGAGCCATAGATGCCGATCTGATAATGCGGCTCGCCCGGCCGGGCCGCGTTGAACGCTTGGTTGACGCCCTCGAAATAGCGCGTGATCGGGCCGGCGATATCCTCTGCTGTCGGATGGCAGTCGACTTCGAAGTAAATGGCCGAGCCCGAAGGCTGCGTAATGGCCGATTGCGCCATCAGATACGCGGCGGCGCCGTCCGCCAACCCTTGCGCACGGCTGAACGAATGCAAATGCGCGCCGACGGTCTCCCAGACCACGCCGATCTGGATGCCGGCATCGGTCAGCGCCCTGGCCTCGGCCAGCGACAAGTTTTTGCCGGCATGGTGACTATAGTAACGAATCGCAAAGTCGATACCTTGTTGCTTGATTGGTATCGCGTGCTGGGTAAGTTCGAAAGGGGCTCTCACGCCGGTTAAAACAACCATATTACCTCCGTGGTGTGCAGGGTGACGTCGGAATTCATGTGCTCAGGTGGCCTCGGCAATCTCGATGCTTACTTTGCAAGCATCGTCCGGCAACCGGATACGCAAGGGATTTTGCTGCCCTTCGTCGGCGTAATAATCGCTCAGCCGGTTGCGCAAACGCGCCAACTGGACAGCCGCAGCCAGGTCCATTCCAAAACCGGAACCGGGCTGTTCACGACCACGGGTGGCGCGCGCTACATCGTCGGTTTGATACTTTTGGTTACTAGCATCCCGAATTAATTGGTCCAGCAACGCACAGAATCGTTGCGACTCGGCAAAGGTGCGGCTGACCGCGATGCGGCGCAGCTCAGCGCGGACATCGCTCGGATGGGGAGTAGGTACGGCGCCTGCATGCCGAACTAGCGAAGACACAACAATGTGAGCAGAATGTTTAATAGTTTCCTCAGCCTAATGTTAATATTCATTAAAGGTGCAGATTTGAGACAACTGTACGCTTTAGCTATATAGATGGCCTTCTGGAAACCTTCGGAACGCTAACTCGTTGATTAAAAAGTCGTTATTCATGGGCCAAGAAGATTAGTGTGAACCATAAAAGCTTCCGTTTTGGTCAGTGGCGCGTCGATCCCGCCACCAACACGCTCAGTTTCGGTGTCCTTAGCAGGCAGCTGGAACCCCGCGCGATGGATGTTTTGTTACATTTTTGCAAGCATCCGCATGACGTTGTCTCGGCCGATGCATTGCTCGATGCCTGCTGGGGCGACACGCCCGCCAGCGATAACGCGGTGCACAAAATCATCACCCAGCTACGCCGTGCGCTCGACGACTCGGCCGCCGAGCCGCGCTATATCGAAACTATTCGTAAGCGCGGTTACCGGCTATTAGCCGAGCTCAGCTACGATGACGACGTCAGCAACGGCAGCTGGTTGCACGCCTCCCCGTTCCGGGGTCTGGAAGCTTTCGAGGAACAACACGCGGCCATTTTCTTCGGCCGCAAGCTCAGCGTCGACCAATTGGTGCAAGTGGTGGTGGCGCAGGTCCAAGCCGCCTGCTCGATGGTGCTGGTGCTCGGCCCGTCGGGCGCGGGCAAGACCTCCCTGGTCCAGGCAGGACTAATTCCCGCACTCAAGGCGGGCGCCGCGCCGGCGGAATCCGGGCTGGCAATCAGTGACCATGTGCAGCTCGATTGTGCGGATATGGGACAGTCGGGACTGCTGGAAACGCTGGCCAGCGTGCTGCTCGACGCGGAAATCGACGACCGGCTGCTGTTTGAAAACACCAGCGCCGCCGCGCTCGCTCAGTTCATGGCGCAGGATCTGCCGGCGTTGATCGAACAGTTGCAAAAACGGTTATCAACGATCCGGCTGGCGGTGTTCATCGACCGTTTCGAAGCGATCTTCCGCCTGCCACATATTAGTGAGCAGGAACGCGCCGTGTTCATCAACGTGCTGGATCAACTGGCGCGCTCCGGCTGCATGCTGCTGGTTTTAGCCTGCCGCAACGACTTCTACCCGCATTTGACGGCCTACCCCGCGCTGATGAGCATGAAACTGCGCGGCGGCCACTTCGACCTGACGCCGCCGGGTAGCGCCGACATCGCGCAGATCATCCGCCACCCGGCGCAGGTAGCGCAGTTGCGCTACACGATTGACGGCCATGGCGAAAGCCTGGACGAACTGCTGATCAACGCCGCCAAGGCAGGGCCGGATACATTGCCTTTGCTGCAATATTGCCTGCAGGAGCTGTATCGTCAGCGTAGTCCCGATGGGGAATTGAGCCACGAGGCTTACCACGACATGGGCGGCTTGGAGGGCGCCATCGGCGCGCGCGCCGAGCAAGTAATTTCTGAATTGGGTGCATCCCAGATCGCCGCCCTGCCCCAGCTCTTGTCGCGGTTGGTGCTCGTGGCAGAGGACGAATCAACCGTCACCTCCCGCCGCGTACTGTGGTCATCATTGAGCAGCGACGATGAGACCGAGCTAGTGCAAGCACTGGTGGACGCCCACCTCTTCGTCAGCGACCTACACGCCGGAGCCCCCGCTTTTGGTATTGCACACGAAGCGCTACTGCGCCGCTGGCCGCGTGTGGTCGCCTGGATCGACGAGCACCGCCAAGCGCTGCAGACCCGTAGCCGGATCAGCGCCCAAGCCAGACGCTGGCAAGACAGCGGCCGCAAGCGCGACATGCTGCTGCCCTCCGGAACCCAGGCAAATCAGGCGCGCCAATTAATAAAAACAACCGGATTCAGCTTCACCCAACAAGAACAGGATTTCGTCCAAGCCTCGCTGGTGGGCGTACGCCATGGCGAACGGCTGCGGCTAGGAATCACGTTTGCAATGGCGACGCTAGCAGTGTTGGCCGTTGGTCTCGGCCTAGCAGCGCGCTCGGCGCAAACCCAGGCAGAAACGCACAGGACCGAAGCCGAGGGGCTGATGGGTTATATGCTAGGCGAATTTGTTGAAAAACTGCGCCCGCTAGGAAAGCTGGACTTGCTCGACAGTGTCAGTGGTCGCGCTCTGTCGTATCTATCCGATTCATCGCGCGTCGGCGATAGCGAGGCGGCGCTGGCGCAGCGCGCAAAATCACTGCAGCTGATTTCCGAAGTGCGGATCGCGCGCTCCGATCCAGCCGGCGCGAAAGCCGCCCTGTTAGCGGGGCGTCAGATTCTGCAACAACAGCTCCACGCGAAGCCCATGGACGCCGCCCTGCTAAAAAGTGCTGGAGAAAACGCTTTTTGGCTGGGACAGATTCATTATGAACAAAAAGAATGGCCGGAAGCGCGGCGATACTTCGACGAGTATTTGGCTTATGCAAACCGCCAATCGGAAGCGTATCCCGATGACGTCAGTGCCTGGATAGAGCAATCCTATGCGCATAACAGCTTGGGTACCTTGGCGTTGCAGCGCGGCGATACCCGAAGCGCGGCGAGCGAGTTTGAGTTGTCGGTCGCGCTCAAAACGCGCGCCTACGCCATCACGCCCGATGAAAAGCAACTCGCGGCAGACTTGGCAGACAGTCTTTCCTGGCAGGCCAGCGCCCAAATGCGATTAGGGCAACTTGTTCAATCAGAGTCCCTTTACCACCGTGCCCTGGCCATATTGGAACCGCTGCATAAAACCCATCCAGAAGATACATTGTGGATTGAACAACTGGCCGGCTTATGGTCGCGTCGGTCCGAGCTGAAACAAGCGCGCGGCGATCTAAGTGGCAGTTTTAAAGACGCACAAATCGCATTTTCGCTGTCACAAAAAATGGTCGAAAAAGACCCGGGAAATCTCGATTGGCGCCGCAAAATGCATGTTGCTGAACTGCGCGTCATTGACACGGACGACGAACAAAAGCCAGTCCAATTATTAAATCGGCTGGACAAGCTGCAGCAAGTTGTTGCCCAAATGAGCAATCTTGAACCCAAATCGGTCAACCTGCAAATAATGATAGCGAAACTAAATCAAAGAAAAGCTGCGCTACTGATGCAACAAGCCCGGTTGATGCTCGCTTCGCAAAGCTTGCAACCCGCCCTCAATACGCTAACACGACTCAGCTCAACATCTCCGACGGACATCACTATTCGCGACGCAAGGATTGACGCCCTGCTGCTCGCTGCCGACCTGCGCTCCCTGCAAAAAGAATCAGATGGGACTGAACATTGCGAGAGCGTACGCGCAATCCTGATGCGGTCTATCCCGGGAAGCTCGGACTTCCAACTACTCGCCCCTTGGGTTAAAGCTCATGCGTGCCTCAATCAAAACGATCAAGTAAAAACCGTCAAAAAGCAACTCGAGACGATGTCCTATCGCGACGTGAACTACCTGAAGTATTTATCCACCCACCCAGCCAAGAAAGCGACCTCATGACTACATTTCCAGCATCTACTTCGTTCGTCAACATTCTGGTGTTTGTCAAGCCTAGTGCGATCACCCCAGGTAGTTACGACGTTGTAACGGCGCCAGCTGTGCCAGTGATCACTGAAACTGACACGGTCGTCAACTACCAGATTTTCGACACGGATGGGTACGACATTATCTTCACGGGCATGTCCGTTATTCCGGAGAGCAACAATCAACTCAGCACCGCCAGCGTCAGCGTCAGCGGAAAATTGCTGACGTTCAGTGACGCAAACACAGAAAAAATGAACATGAATATCACTCTCAAATTCCAGGATCGGCTCAAGCCGGAGATCGTATTCAGTCACGATCCGCAGATTAGCAACCGTCCACCAGCCTAAACATTTTATTGCTGCCGGCGCAAGTAAAATAGCGTCGGCAGAACTTAGCTGGTATAAATACCGCATGACGCTTACCCAACAATTGCAGTTCAAATCCGTTGAATACGGCGGCCAACACCCGGGCACGCGCCTGATCGTCACCGGCGCCGTCCACGGCAACGAAACCTGCGGCACCGAGGCCATCCAGCGTATGATGCAGGAACTTGACGCCGGCAAACTCGTCATCCGCACCGGCACCGCCACCTTCGTGCCCATCGCCAACCCCCTGGCCTACGCCAAAGGCGAACGCTTCGGCGACCGCAATTTGAACCGCAATCTATTCCCCAACCAGCACCCACAGGATTTCGAGGACCGCGTCGCCAACTGGCTGTGCCCCCTCCTCGCGCGCCACGACGTGCTGCTCGACCTGCACTCGTTCAAAGCTTCCGGCGAACCGTTCGTCATGGTCGGCCCCCGCAACAACGACGGTCCGCTTGAACCCTTCAAACACGAACAACAGGAACGCGCGATGGCGCGCCGGCTCGGCGTGCGCCGCTTCGTCGATGGCTGGCTGCGCACCTACGGCGCCGGCGTACAACGCCGCCTGCGCGGCGACAGCCAACTGGAAACCGTCCTGCGCTACGGCATGGGCACCACCGAGTACATGCGCAGCACCGGCGGCTACGCGCTCACGCTCGAATGCGGCGAACACACCGATCCGCAAGCGCCCGAGGTCGCCTACCGCGCCATCATGAATACCCTGGCCTTCCTCGGCCTGATCGATGCGCCCCCGCCGCAGCCGATCGCCGACGAGGCGATGGAGGCGCTGAGCATGGTCGCCGTCTACGACAAGGTCAGCGCGGACGATACCTTCACCCGCGCCTGGTCGAGCTTTGACCCGGTCCGCAAGGACGAGCAGATCGGCACGCGCGCCGATGGCACGGCGGTGCTGGCCGAGTTCGACGGTCGCATCCTGTTCCCCGACAGCGCGGCCGGCGCCAACAGCGAGTGGTACTACCTCACCCGCGCCAACCCCGGCTTCTGATACTTGGGATTAGGTGGTGGTGAGCTTGAGCCCGATGATGCCGCCGACGATCATGGCGATGCAAGCCAGGCGCATCGCGCTGGCCGGCTCGTTCAACGCGACGATGCCGTAGATGACGGTGCCGACCGTGCCGATGCCGGTCCAGATCGCATAGGCCGTGCCCAGCGGCAGCGTGCGCAATGCCAGGCCCAGCATGCCGATACTGCCCAGCATCGCGGTCAAGGTCCACAATGTCGGCATCAGCTTGGTGAAGCCATGCGTGTATTTGAGTCCGACCGCCCAGGCGACTTCCAGCAAGCCGGCGATGATGAGGATGATCCAGGTCATTGTTGCTCCAGTTCTCGGCGGGGTCGTCCCCGCCTGAAAGCGTCTGCGGACGCTGCACTCCTTCGGTGGCGGGGCCGTCCCCGCCGGAGCTGTGAGCCGAAACTATAGCAGTTGCCCCAAATTGATGTCCATGCCGGCGTTGCCTCAGTGGTAATCTATGCTCAACTATAAAAAGGAGCGACCATGCTTTTACTGGCCCAGATCGTCACCGCCGTCGTGGCACTGATACACCTCTATATCGTCCTGCTGGAAACCGTGCTGTTCGACACGCGCGGGCGCAAGGTCTTCGGCTTGAGCAAGGAGAAAGCCGACATCGTGCGGCCAGCCATGTCCAACCAGGGATGCTACAACGGCTTTCTGGTTGCAGCGCTATTGGTCGGTTTCGTGCATCCGAACCCGGCCGTCGCGTCGGCCTTTACGGTGTTCGGCCTGTGCTGCGTGGCGGTGGCCGGCGTGTGGGGCGGTTTGACGGTCAAGCGCAGCATCCTGCTGATCCAGACGCTGCCGGCGGTGATCGCGCTGGCGGTGCATTTCGCCGCCTGAATCGGCACGCCGAACACGACAGAACAGGCTCCCTCCAAATGCAGATTGTCATTTCATTCACAACCATGAAACAATCGTCATACACCTGCACCGGGAGCCGCTCATGCAACAGACCAGTTGTGCGCCGATCGACGCGGAGCTTGCATTCGGTCCGTACCGGCTGGCGCCATCCCATCGCACCCTGCTGAAAGATGGCCGGCCGGTTCCGCTCAACGGACGCGCCTTCGATGTGTTGCTGGCCTTGGTCGATCGGGCCGGCGAAGTCGTCAGCAACGAAGAACTGATTTCCCGCGTCTGGCCCAGCACCGTGGTCGAGGAGAACAATCTGCGCGTGCATATCGGCACCTTGCGCAAGACCTTGTGCGACGACCAGACCGGCTTTCGGTATATTGAAAACGTCGTCGGCCGGGGCTACAGTTTCGTCGCCGCCGTCACACGCCCATCCGATGCGATGGCGATCCCTCATCAACTCGCGCTTCCGCAACCGCCACACGGCATGGTCGGACGCGACCGGACGCTCAGACACCTGACAGCGCTGGTCAGGGAGCATCGCTGCGTCACCATCGTCGGCCCGGGCGGCATCGGCAAAACCACGGTGGCGCTGGCACTGGCCGATGCGCTGGAACCGGTGTTCGGCAGGCATATCTATTTTCTGGACCTGTCCCCGCTCACCGATGGCCAGATGTTGGCCGTCACTATCGCCAACGCGCTGGGCCTGACGCTGGCGGGCGACGACCCGTTGCCTGCGTTGTGCGCCTTACTGCGCGATCAGCGGACCCTGCTTATCCTCGACAATTGCGAACACCTCGTCGATCAGGCGGCCGCGCTGGCCGGGCGGCTGCTGGCCGACAATCCGCCGCTGCATCTACTGACCACCAGCCGCGAGCCGCTGCGTGCGCGCAGCGAACGCCTGCACCGGCTCGCGCCGCTGGCGGTGCCGCCCGACACCGCCACGCGCGAAGCGATGCTGTCCAGTCCGGCGGTACGGCTGTTCATTTCGCGCGCGATGGCCGGCATGAACGGCGTCGAACTGTGCGAGCTCAACCTGCGACATATCACCACAATCTGCCAACGCCTCGGTGGCCTGCCGCTGGCCATCGAACTGGCCGCCGGACGCGTCGACTTCTTTGGCATCACCCGGCTGGCCGTTGAGCTGGAGGACTGTCTCGGCACGCTGGTGCGCGGTCCCCGCACCGCTCCGCTTCGTCATCAAAGCCTGCGCGCATCGCTCGACTGGAGTTTCGGCATGCTACCGCCCCAGGAAAAAACGCTGCTGCAACGCGTCGCCGTGTTGCAAGGCGGCTTTACGTTGGAGGCTGCCGCCGACAGCGTCGCTTGCCAGGGAATCACCCGCGCGGCCGCGCTCGACGGCCTGGCCGCTCTGCACGACAAATCCCTGCTGATCGCGGACGCGGTCGGCAATGTCATGCAGTACCGCCTACTGGACACGACCCGCGCCTACGCCCTGGAAAAACTTGCCGCTGCCGAGGCTTTAGCGTACGGCGGCGATGGCCTGATCGCCTCACTACCGGTCCATGACGGTTTAAGCGAGATCCGCACACCGCGCAGCCTTCACGCAGCCGCCGCGCTAATCACCGGCTTGCGGGCCAGCTGATTCAGCCGGCGCACCTGCAAGGTCGCGCCGATGACAAACACCACGAACATTACGCCGGTGATGAGCTTGAGTTCGGGCGCCTCGGCATTGGGCAGCGTCGGCGCGCCCATCGGCACGCGGGTCAAGGTCTCGGTCACGGCGGGAATCATGTGGAAGAAGAACGTCAGCGACAGCAGCACCGTTTGCAGCGCCGGTCTGGCGGCAACCTTCCACGCCACGGCCAGCACGAGCAAGGTGAGCACACCGAGCGCGTGTGGCTTGCCAAAGCCGCCATGCTGGAAGATCCCGAAGCCGGTCAGGCAGGTCAGGACCGTCATGATCAGATAGGTCTTGCCGGCGCGGTTGTCCAGGTCGATGCGCTTGTCGCGCACAAAACCGGCAATGCCGGCGCCGACGGCCACCAGGCTGATGGCAGTATGAATAACGCCGAGGTTGGTCAAGCCGAGCATGGTGTACTCCTTCGTCGCGTGGATCGGGGGTAGACCATGGTAGGCGCGTCACCCTGGGCAACGCGAGTAAAACAATATAAAACAATATAAAGGCGACATGCGCCGGGCGCTCAGCTTCCCAGGGGAGGTTTGACAACGGCGACCGACATGCTGGGCAACGCGATGGTTTGCACCACCACCGGCGAGCTGTCGGTTTGCGGCCGCGCGCCGCTGCCGCGCAGCGCCAGCAGCCAGCCGATGCCGTCGAACCAGAACGGCGCCCCCAGCGACGAGGCGAACGCGGTGACGATCCAGCCCATCAACGCGAACACCAGCGCGCCGAGGAAGGCCGCCACGCCCTTGCCGGCGACGTCGTCAAAGCGCGACGACGGCCAGCCGATCGGCAGCTTTTCCACCATCTTCCACTCTTTTTTGGCGATGGCGGCCTGCTCCAGCGGCGTGACGGCCGGCGCGTCGGCGGCTGGCACAGCCGGTGGTTTCACCAGGCCGCTGGCGATGCCGTCGGCGCCCTGCTGCGCCAGCTGGGCCGCGATCTGGTCGTCGCCCCACAAGCGCTTGCTCAATGAAATCGCATCGATGTTCATCGAGGCCGCGTAGAACAGGCCGACACAAAACAGCACCAGCTGCGAACGCCGCTTGTACCAGCCGGTGATGCGGTCCATCACCGTTTCGTACCAGATGCGCACGGCGTTTTCCAGCGCCGCCACATCGTCGGGGCCCTCGCCCATGATCGCCAGCAGGGTGCGGCTGAGGCCTTCGTTGCCGACCTGCGCCAGCAGCATCGCGGCCGTCTGCGTCTTGCCGTATTTGCCGGTCAAGGTCGACACAAAGGCGCGCGCGAAGATGGTCGATGGAATGTACGATGGCATGCGGCCCTGCTGCGCCATGCCCTGGATCAGCGGATGCTCCATGACGGCGGCCGTCAGCGACCCGGCGTCCAGCTTGTCGAGCCCGAAGCCGGTGTCGATGCGCAGCAGCCGCTTGATCGAGGGGATAATGCCGCGCAGGCGCGGCTTGCCGGCGGACTCGTGCAGCATCGTCAGCACGCCGTCGAGCAGCACCTTGGCACGCGTCTGAAACAGCGACGCGATCGCCTCGCGCGTCGCGCTGCACAGCAGGCTGACGGCCAGGAAGGTGTACGACAGCCCGATGGCCACATCCAGATAATGACTCGACATACAGGCCTCGTTAGAATTCGGTCAATGTTCCAGTAACATAATGGATTTTTGGGCCGCAAGCCAGCCGCAAGCACGAATTTCGTTAATATCGTAAGATACCGATATTGAAATCGGAAAAAAACGATACATATATCGTCATAAGACGATTTCATTTTTAGACCCAGGTGAACTTCAGATGGACATAGACGCGATACACAAAGCGCTCGCCAACCCGATGCGCCGCCAGATTCTGGCGTGGCTGAAGGACCCGGAGCAATATTTCCCGGACCAGGCGCATCCGCACACTTTTGGCGTGTGCGCGGGCCAGATCGACCATCGCGCCGCGCTGTCGCAATCGACCGTGTCGGCACATTTGGCGACTCTGCTCAAGGCTGGCTTGATCACGTCCCACCGGGTCGGGCAATGGAATTACTTTAAACGCAATGAAGCCACCATCCAGGCCTTCATCGACCAAATGACATTATAGGAAACTCGACATGGCTAACCTCTTCGACCCGATCACCATCGGCGACCTCACGCTGAAAAACCGCATCATCATGGCGCCGCTGACGCGCGCCCGCGCCATTGGCGGCGCCCGCGTGCCGAACGCGCTGATGGCCAAGTACTACGAGCAGCGCGCCAGCGCCGGCCTGATCCTGAGCGAAGCGACCTCGGTCACGCCGCAGGGCGTGGGCTACGCCGACACGCCTGGCTTGTGGTCGGACGAGCAGGTGGAAGGCTGGAAGGAAGTGACGGCGGCCGTGCACAAGGCCGGCGGCGTGATCTTCGCGCAGTTGTGGCACGTGGGCCGCATCTCCGATCCGGAACTGCTGAACGGCGAAGCGCCGGTGGCGCCAAGCGCGATCGCCGCCGAAGGCCACGTCAGCCTGCTGCGTCCGATGCGCGCCTATCCGGTGCCGCGCGCGCTGGAAACGGCGGAGCTGGCCGGCATCGTCGCCGCTTACAAGAAAGGCGCCGAGAACGCCAAGAAGGCCGGCTTTGACGGCGTGGAAGTCCACGGCGCCAACGGCTACCTGCTGGACCAGTTCCTGCAAGATAAAACCAATCAGCGCACCGACAACTACGGCGGCGCCATCGAAAACCGCGCGCGCCTGATGCTGGAAGTCACCGACGCCTGCATCGAAGTATGGGGCGCCGACCGCGTCGGCATGCACCTGGCGCCGCGCCGCGATTCGCACGACATGGGCGATTCGGACCCTGCGGCAACTTTCGGTTACGTGGCGCGCGAGCTGGGCAAGCGCAAGATCGCCTTCATCTGCGCGCGTGAAGCGGTGGGTGAGGACAGCCTGGGACCGTTGCTGAAGAAGGAATTCGGCGGCGTCTACATCGCCAACGAAAGCCTGGACAAGCAGAGCGCGCAGACGTTGCTGGATGCGGGCACGGCCGACGCGGTCGCCTTCGGCAAGGCCTTCATTTCGAATCCGGATTTGCCGCGCCGCCTGCAGACCGAGGCGCCGCTGAACGAGTGGAAGCCGGAGACGTTCTACGGCAAGGACGGCGTCGGTTATACCGACTACCCGGCGCTGGCTTCGTAATTTGGACGGGCCGCTGGCGGCTCGTGGCGGATTACGGCGTGCCGCCTAATCCGCCCTACGTGTCTCCTGGGTAATTTGCGATGCACGCATTCCCGCCGGCCCTCGATTTGCCGGGGATCACGTAGGGCGGATTAGCGTAGCGTAATCCGCCACGCTCCGCCAACGGCCCAAACCATCAACGCGGTTGCGTGTAATTGACCGGCACGTACTGATACCCCTTGCCATGCGCGCGCACATGTCCCAGCCCCGGGAACGACAAGTGCGCCGCACCGATCAAATATCCCCCCTTCGCGGCCGCCGCGAACGCCTCCTTGCGTTCCGCGATGGCGACCGTGCTGTCGGTGTCGAACTGGATGCCGACACCCGGATCGTCAAACTGCACGCCCTGCACGTGCAGCAAATCCCCCAGCAACACCAGCTTCTGCCCCTTGCTCTCGATCACGTAGGTGATGTGGCCCACCGTATGCCCGCCATTGAAGTAGGACTTAATCCCCGGCACCAACTCGCTGTTGGCGATAATCGGCTGGAACTTGCCGGCCTTAACGTACGGATTGACCGATAACATCGGTCCTTGGAAACTGTCCTTGCCTTCCGGCGGCGCCTTGTCCAGGTTGGCCTGGCTCAGATAGTAATCCGCGTCGAGTTTGCCGGCGCGGACGATGGCGTTCGGGAACACGCGCTGCTCGTTGCTTGCCAGACCGCCCACGTGGTCGCTGTGCATGTGCGTGATGTAGATCTCGTCGACCTGCTCCGGCTTGTAGCCGGACGCCTTCAGGTTGCCCAGCAACTGCCCCAACGTTGGACCGAACAGGCTGGCGGCGCCCGCGTCGATCAGGACCAGCTTGCTGCCGGTGTTGATCAGGAAGCCGTTGACCGAGGTTTGAATCGGGCTCTTGTCGAACACCTTGGCCAGCGCCGCGTCGGTCTTGGCCGGCGGCTGCTTGAGCAGTTTGTTGACCGGCAGGTCGAGGGTGCCGTCGTTCAGCACGGTGACTTCGAAGTCGCCCAGGGTGGTGCGATAAAAGCCCGGCGCCTGGAACTTGGCCATCGGCGCGGCTGCCTGGACAGCGGAGGCCGCGAAGGCGCCGGCAATGGCCACGACGACGGCGGCACGTTGGGTCAAAGTTGGCGAGATCATGGCAGCCCTTTTTTTTGAGAATTATCAGGACCGCTACAATACCTCAAATGCACGAATCTGTGCCGGACCGTGGCAATTCCGCGCCACCCGCCGGAAAAAGCTATCGACAAAACATCGTCCGTCACTTATGATGAATAATAATCATTCTCATTTAAACGCAGCCGGTGTCCGTCGATCAGCTTACCTCCCATCCCGTCGAAACGCTGTACCTTGATCACCACACGTGGCTGCGCGGGTGGCTCCAGCGCAGGCTGAACAACAGCAGCGACGCCGCCGACCTGGCCCAGGACACCTTTGTCAACGTCATCACGACCGGCTATGCGGGCGACATCCGCGAGCCGCGTCCCTTTCTTGCCACCGTCGCCCGCCGCCTGCTGGCGCACCGCCACCGCCGCCATGTGCTGGAGACCGCCTATCTGGACGCCCTGGCGGCCCTGCCCGACGCCCACATGCCTGCGCCGGAGCAGCGCTTGATGGCGATCGAGGCACTGCAGGAAGTCGATCGGGCACTGGACGGCCTGCCGCGCGCCGTCAAGGAAGCTTTTTTGCTGGCGCAGTTCGAAGGGTTGACCTATGACCAGATCGCCGCACGCCTGAACGTCTCGGCCAGTTCGGTCAAGCAATACCTGACCCGCGCCAACCGTCACGTCTTCGAGGACGTCGGCGCACGGCTGCCGGGACTGCACGGCGCGGCCGCCTACCGCGCCCTCTCCCCGATGGCCACTGACCGGCGCAAGACGATGGCGCTACTGCTGGGTATCGGCATGGCCGGAACGGCCGGCGCGCTGGCTTTCCGTTCGGAGCCTTGCCAGCGGCTTGCCGCGGACATGCACACCGGCGTCGGCGAGCGCCGCGCGTGGACCTTATCAGACGGCACGCGCCTGATGCTCAACACGGCCAGCGCGGTCAATATCGAGTTTGACGGCCGGCGCAGGCTGCTCAAGCTGGTCGCGGGGGAAATCATGATCGTGACCGGCCATGCCGGGACCGGCATCGAACGCCCGTTCCTCGTGCAAACGGCCGACGGCCGCGTGCAGGCGCTGGGCACGGCTTTCACCGTGCGCCAGCATGCCGGCCAGACCGAAGTGAGCGTGCAAAATGGCGCCGTGCAAGCCACGCCCGCCGACGCGCCGCGTGACGCGCGCATGTTGCGCGCCGGCGAGCGGACGATATTCTCAGCCACCCGTATCGCCGCGCCAACGGCCTCCAGCGACAGCCCCGCCTGGACCATGGGCGCCATCGTTGCGGACAATATGCGGCTTGCCGATTTCCTGGCCGAACTGGGCCGTTACCGCCATGGCGTGCTGCGATGCGATCCGGCGGTGGCCGATCTGCGCTTTTCCGGCGTATTTCCGCTCAACGATACCGGCGCGATTCTGTCGATGCTGCCGAACTCCCTGCCGGTCCGCATCCGCTCGCGCACGGCGTACTGGGTCACCGTCGAAAAAAAATAAAACTTTTCTGCCCGATTTGCTTTCTCGCGGCACCTATCAGGTAAGCACCACACTTTACTTACTTGAGGACCACTATGCAAAACCAGTTCAAGCGGCGTCCGATCGCCTGCGCCATTTCTCTGTTGATGTGCCTGGGCGGCGCGCTGCCATCCGCGCAGGCGCAAAGCACACCGGCGCAGAATCAGGCGCAGCAGTACACCATCGCCGCCGGCCCGCTCGGCCCCGCCCTGCGCAACTTCGCCATGGCGGCGGGCATTCCGCTGACCTTCACGGCCGAGCAGACCGGAGAAAAGCACACCGCCGGCCTGCGCGGCGTCTTCA
>Ga0308163_10002124_pt1 | contig 18944 bp, 12 predicted proteins | sample PhyTR1_FD_201037 | JGI IMG/M metagenome (GOLD analysis project Ga0308163, IMG submission 201037) | Phyllosphere microbial communities from UC Gill Tract Community Farm, Albany, California, United States - DLSLT.R1 | ecosystem: Host-associated > Plants > Phyllosphere > Unclassified | place: USA...
CCAGAAGAACTTCACCGCCGGTAGCCTGCAAACCACCAACCAGCCGCTGGACATGGCGGTGAACGGCCGCGGTTTCTTCCAGATCCGTCAACCGGACGGCACCCTGGCGTACACCCGTGACGGTACCTTCCACCTGGACAGCAACGGCCAGATCGTAACCTCCAATGGTTATGCGCTGGAGCCTGCGATTGTCGTTCCACAAGACTCGCAGACCTTCACCGTGGGCGAAGACGGCACCGTGTCGATCACTACATCGACCAATACCGCAACGCCACAGGTGATCGGCAACATCCAGACCGCCGACTTCATCAACCCGGCCGGCCTGCAATCGCAAGGCGGCAACCTGTACCTGGAAACCGCGTCCAGCGGCGCTCCGCAAGTGGGTACTCCGGGTCTGAACGGTCTGGGCGTGGTCAAGCAGAACACCCTGGAAAACTCCAACGTCAGCACCGTTGAAGAGCTGGTGAACATGATCACCACTCAGCGCGCCTACGAGATGAACTCCAAAGTGATCTCGACCGCCGACTCGATGCTGCAGTACGTGACTCAGAACTTGTAAGTCCATCTGCAAACGGAATCTGAAACACCTGATGTCCTTCAACGAAACACCTGATCAATCCGATGGGGCGCCTGAAAAACGCCTGCTACACCGCGAGGTTTTAAGTGTCATGAAACGGCTTTCTGTATTGCGGCTTTCCCTGTTTGCAGCACCGCTGTGCGGTATCGCGCTGCTGACAGGTTGCGTTGCGCCTTCGGCCAAACCCAATGACCCTTATTACGCGCCGGTGTTGCCACGAACGCCGCTGCCGGCTGCAGCCAACAACGGCTCTATCTATCAGGCCGGGTTCGAGCAGAACCTGTACGGCGACCGCAAGGCTTACCGGGTCGGTGACATCATCACCATCACCCTGTCCGAGAAAATGGCGGCCAGCAAGGCGGCCAGTTCCGGGATCAGCAAGACCAGCAAGACCAGCGTCGGCCTGACGTCGCTGTTCGGTGTTGGCGTCAACACCAACAACCCGGTCGGCAGTGGCGACCTGAGCCTGGACGCCGGGTACAGCGGCGACCGCGCAACCAAGGGCGACGGCAAGGCCGCGCAGAGCAACAGCCTGACCGGCTCGATCACGGTGACCGTGGCCGATGTGTTGCCTAACGGCATTCTGTCGGTTCGCGGCGAGAAGTGGATGACCCTCAACACCGGTGACGAGCTGGTGCGTATCGCGGGCCTCATCCGTGCCGATGACATCGCTACCGACAACACCGTTTCGTCCACTCGCGTGGCCGACGCGCGCATCACATATTCCGGTACAGGGGCGTTTGCCGATTCCAGTCAGCCAGGCTGGTTCGACCGATTCTTCCTGAGCCCGTTGTTCCCTTTCTGATACCGGGATAGCCATGATCACGTTCAAGCAACTGATAGCGGCCGCGCTGCTGTTCACCACGGCCATCGGCGCACACGCCGAACGCCTGAAGGACATCGCCAGTATTTCCGGCGTGCGGACCAACCAATTGATCGGCTACGGCCTGGTGGTGGGTCTCAACGGCACGGGTGACCAGACCACCCAGACCCCGTTCACCCTGCAAACCTTCAACAACATGCTTTCGCAGTTCGGCATCAAGGTGCCGGCGGGCTCGGGCACGGTGCAGCTGAAAAACGTTGCGGCCGTGGCGGTGTACGCCGACCTGCCACCGTTTGCCAAACCGGGTCAGCAGATCGACATCACCGTGTCGTCCATCGGTAACTCGAAAAGCCTGCGCGGCGGCAGTCTGTTGATGACCCCGATGAAAGGTATCGACGGCAACGTGTATGCGGTCGCTCAGGGCAACCTGGTGGTCGGCGGTTTTGATGCCGAAGGCCGTGACGGCTCGAAGATCACTGTCAACGTTCCGTCGTCGGGTCGTATCCCGGGCGGTGCATCGGTGGAACGTGCAGTGCCGAGCGGTTTCAATCAGGGTAACTCGCTGACGCTGAACCTTAACCGCAACGACTTCACCACCGCCAAGCGCATCGTCGACAAGATCAACGACATGCTGGGCCCTGGCGTTGCTCAGGCGCTGGACGGTGGCTCTGTGCGCGTGACCGCGCCGCTGGACCCTAACCAGCGCGTCGATTACCTGTCGGTGCTGGAAAACCTGGAAATCGATCCGGGCCAGACCTCGGCCAAGGTCATCATCAACTCGCGTACCGGCACGATCGTGATCGGTCAGAACGTCAAGGTGTCGCCTGCTGCGGTGACGCACGGCAGCCTGACCGTGACCATTACCGAAGACCCGGTGGTCAGCCAGCCGGGTGCGTTCTCCAATGGCCAGACCGCTGTGGTCCCACGTTCGAAGATCAACGCGCAGCAAGAGCTGCACCCGATGTTCAAGTTCGGTCCTGGCACGACGCTGGACGAAATCGTGCGTGCGGTTAACCAGGTGGGCGCAGCCCCGGGCGACTTGATGGCCATTCTCGAAGCACTCAAGCAGGCTGGCGCATTGCAAGCCGATCTGATCGTTATCTAAGGGCGCAGCGATGAGTATTCCAAGTGGCGGGCCTTCCAGTACTGCTGGCGATTCGGGGGCGTATACCGACCTCAATCGTCTGACTGCCTTGAAGACCGGCGACCGCGACAGCGATGCCAACTTGAAGAAGGTGGCGCAGGAATTCGAGTCGCTGTTCGTCAGCCAGATGCTCAAGGCCATGCGTTCGGCCAACGAAGTGCTGGCCAAGGACAACCCGATGAACACTGCGGCCACACGGCAGTATCAGGACATGTACGATCAGCAATTGTCGGTGAGCATGTCGCGCGAGGGCGGTGGTATCGGTCTGCAGGACGTGTTGATGCGTCAACTGTCCAAGAACAAGACCAGTGAAATCGCGCCTGCGACCAACGCACTCAATGCCGCTGCCAAGCCTGACGCCGCCCCTGCACAGTCGGGGCTCGCGACCCGCGTCGCCCAGCGTCCTCTGTGGGCCACGCGTTCCGTTGCCGCGCCTGGCGCGCCGGCTGACAGCACACCGCACAACGACGTCGCCGCGCTGAATTCCCGTCGCCTGTCACTCCCGAGCAAGCTGAGCGACCGGATCCTGGCAGGCATCGTGCCCAACACATCCGGCACGCAGGATGCGGCTACCAGTGCGACCACGCTGAAGAACCGCATCGCCGTTTCCAATGCCGTGGACGCCGCCAAAAAAGCCGGCAGTCAGGGCAATGGCGACTGGACCATCGGCCCGGAATTCACCGCCCAGTCCAACGCCTATGTGCGCAGTCGGGTGCAGACTCCCCTGGCGCCGGGCAAGGCAGCATTCGCCAACGCCGACGAATTCGTCTCGACCATGCTGCCTCTGGCCAAGGACGCCGCCGCGCGCATCGGCGTCGATCCGACGGTGCTGGTGGCGCAGGCGGCGCTCGAAACCGGCTGGGGCAAATCGATCATGCGTCAGTCCGACGGCAGCAGCAGTCACAACCTGTTTGGCATCAAGGCGCAGGGTAACTGGCAGGGCCCTGAAGCCCGCGCGATCACCAGTGAGTTCCGTGACGGCAAGATGGTCAAGGAGACGGCGGACTTCCGTTCCTACGACTCGTACGCCAGCAGCTTCCATGACCTGGTGAGCTTCCTGCAGAACAACAATCGCTATCAAGCCACGCTGAAATCGGCCGATAACCCGGAACAGTTTGTGAAAGAGCTGCAGAAGGCCGGTTACGCCACGGACCCGGGCTATGCCAGCAAGATTTCTCAAATAGCGAAACAGATGAAGAGTTACCAGAACTACGCAGCCGCATCGGGCTCTTCCACGACTTTATAAGGTTTGAACCATGTCACTGATTTCAATTGGGCTTTCGGGACTGAACGCCAGCAGTGCAGCGATGACCACCATCGGCAACAACACTGCGAACGTTGACACGCTGGGTTACTCGCGTCAGCAGGTGATGACCGCCTCCGGTGCGCAGCAGAACATCGGCGTGGGTTTCATCGGCACCGGTACCACGCTGTCCGATGTACGCCGTATCTATAACGGCTTCCTGAATACCCAAGTGCAAACCAGTACATCGCTCAACTCCGACGCCCAGGCGTATCTGGGGCAAGCGAGCAAGCTGGACTCGATCCTGTCTGACAGCTCCACCGGGATCAGTTCGGTCATGGCCAACTTTTTCTCAAGCTTGCAGACGCTTTCGACCAAGCCGACTGACACGTCGTCGCGCACCAACTTTCTGAGCAGTGCATCGGCGTTGTCGGGTCGTTTCAACGCGATCGCTTCGCAGCTCAAGGATCAGAACACCAGCATCAACAGCCAGCTGACGTCCCTTACAGGGCAGGTCAATTCGCTGGCATCGTCGATCGCAAACCTTAACTCGCAGATCACCCAGGCCAAGGCCACCGGCGGCGAGCCGAACTCGCTGCTCGACGCCCGCGACGAAGCCGTGCGCCAGCTCAACGACCTGGTGGGCGCCAAGGTTGTCGACAACAACGGCAGCTACGACGTTTACATCGGCACCGGCCAGCCGCTGGTCACCGGCAACAAGGCCAACACCATGAGTGCGGGCCCCAGCGACGGCGACCCTAACATCTACTCGCTGAAGCTGAATTATCAGAACAGCAGCGTCGACGTGACCTCGGTCGTCACCGGCGGCACGATCGGCGGCCTGGTGCGCTACCGCAGTGACGTGTTGCAGCCTGCTCAAAACGAGCTGGGCCGTTTGGCACTGGTGGTTTCCGACCAGATCAACCAACAAATGAATCAGGGCGTGGATGCCAACGGCAACTTCGGCTCGAATCTGTTCAACAGCATCAACGACCCGAGTCTGGTCACCCAGCGCAGCATCGCGAGCCGGAACAACAGCACCGGTTCCGGCAACCTCGACGTGACCATCGCCAACACCGGCGCGCTGACCACCAACGATTATCAGGTGACGTTCACCAGCGCCACCGGCTACAGCGTTACCCGCCTGCCAGACGGCCAGGACATGGGCGCCTACGACCTGAGCACCACACCGCCTCCGGTCATCGACGGCTTCTCGCTGAAACTCAACGGTGGTGCGGTCGCTGCCGGCGACAGCTTCAAGGTCAGTCCGGCCGGCAATGGCGCCAACGGCATAAAGACGGTCATGACCGATGCGAAGACCATCGCTGTTGCCGCGCCATTGACCGGAACGGCAGGGGCCAGTAACGCCACTTCCGGCAGCTTCACTCAGCCGACGCTGAAAACCCAGGCGAATATCTACGACGCCGTCGGCACTGCCGATCTGCGCAAGGCGATTACCGGCTCGACGCCGATGCGCCTGGAAATGGGCGCCGTTCTCGCCGACGGCTCGCAAAGCTACCGCTTGCTTGATTCCACCGGTGCAGCGGTCAACGACAAGAACGGCAACCCGATCACCGGCAATATCGTCCCCAATCAGAACAATGACATCAGCCTGAACGTCGGCTACACCGACTCTTCCGGGACGGCGCAGTCGTTCTCTATAGGCATGTCGATTTCCGGAACGCCCAAGGCGGGTGACACCTACAGCATCGCCATGACCGGCGCGGGCTCTACGGACAACCGTAATGCCCAGACGACGCTCGATCTGCAGACCAAGCAGACCGTCGACACGGCCTCGGGTAACGGCACCGGCATGAGCATGAGCGGCGCCAACACGAACCTGATCACCACCGTGGGTTCCAAAGCGGCGCAGGCAGCGGACGATTCGACCGCCACCACCGCCGTACTGGCCCAGGCCAAGGGTGCGCGTGACAGCGTTTCCGGCGTGTCGCTGGATGAAGAAGCGGCGAACCTGGTGAAGTACCAGCAGTACTACACGGCCTCGTCGCAGATCATCAAAGCCGCGCAAGCCATCTTCAGCACGCTGATCAACAGTCTTTAAGGGGTCGTAATCCATGCGTATTTCAACTTCCCAGTTTTACGAAACCAGCGCGTCGAACTACTCGCGTACCTACGCCAATGTGGTGAAGACCGGCGATGAAGTGTCCAGTCAAGTCAAGCTCAACACCGCGGGCGATGACCCGGTGGGCGCGGCGCGCGTGCTGCAGCTGCAACAGATGAACTCGATGCTGACTCAGTACAAGTCCAACATCGACACCGTCAACACCGGTGTGGTGAACACGGAAACCGCGCTGACCGCGATCACCTCGGCGATCCAGCGGGCTCAGGAACTGGTGCTGACCGCCAGCAACGGTGTCAACAGCGACGCCGATCGCCAGGCCAGCGCCAAGGAGCTTACACAGTTGCAAAGCCAGATCCTTGGCTTGATGAACTCCAAGGATGCCGACGGTAACTATCTGTTCTCGGGATCGAAATCGGGCACGCCGCCGTACGCGATCAATCCTGACGGCAGCTACAGCTATCAGGGCGACCAGACCCGCAACATGCTCAACATCGGCGGCGGCATTTCCATGGCCAGCAACACCACCGGTTGGGATGCGTTCGAGCAGGCGGTCAACACCACGCGTACCTCGGCAACCCTGACGTCGCCTGCGACCGATGACGGCGTTCTGACGCTGTCTGGCGGCAGTGTCAGCAACAGTGCTGACTACGACGGCAAGTTCACGACCGGTCAGCCTTACAGCATCACGTTCCAGAGCGGCACCCAGTACCAGATTCTCGACAAGAACGGTGTGGATGTGACCGCCGAAGCGACGTCTGCCGGCAAGTTCAGCTCGGGCAGTTCGGCTAACCAGACCATCGGCTTCCGAGGGCTGGAACTGAACCTGAACGTCAACCTGACCGAAGCCCAATACGGCAGCTCGACGGCTGCGGATGCGGCCATTGCCGGTCATACATTCCAGCTGGCCGTGTCGCCGACCTCGGTTACCACCGCACGGCTGCCGGCCAACCCTTCGACGACGGTGATCACCGGCTCATCGGTCACCGACCAGACAGCGTTCAACCAGAGCTTCCCGTCGGGGGGGGCGATCCTGCGGTTCAACAGCGCCACCGGTTTCGACCTGTATGCTGCGCCCTATGACCCGGCCACCAGCAAGCCAGTCTCCAGCGGCACCGTGAGCGGCACGCCACCGACCGCAACAGCGGCCGGCGTCAGCTTTACTCTGAGCGGTACACCCGCCTCGGGTGATCAGTTCACCGCGAACTCGGCGGCGCCTCAGAGCCGGAACATCCTCAACACACTGGGTTCGGCGATCTCCGCCCTGAACAGCAAGGTGGACGGTGATCCGGTCGCCAAGCAAAAGTTGCTGGCGACCATGACCTCGACGATCGGCAACCTCACCAGCGCCGCCAGCCAGATCGGCGATGCTGTCAGTGACGGCGGTGCGCGTTCGGCCACAGCGACTGCGCAAGGCACCACCAACCAGTCGTTGATCGACAATGGCACCACCGAATCGGGCACCATCACGGCCTCCGATCCGGTCGATGCCATTGCCCGGCTGACCCTGCAGAAAAACATGCTGCAAGCTTCGCAACTGGTGTTTACGCAATTGTCTTCGCTGAACCTGTTCAGTAAGTTGTAATCGGCTGTTCCGGCGGCGCTTCGGGACCTCTCCTGACGTCGCCTGCGCAGCGTGTCAAACGTTAATGTCCAGCGACACCGCCGACCTTCGATCGAGGGCGAGCGCCGCGCTTGTGAGTCCGCCCTTGAATCCAGTACCCCTCGTCAGTGTCGTCATCCCTGCCTTCAATCCCCGGTTCTTCCAGCGCGCGCTGAAGGGCGCTTTGGGACAGGTCTATGCCCACCTGGAAGTGATCGTGTGCGACGATTCTCCGGGCGACGAGATTCAGCGGATGGTCGAGGCGGCAGCTCAGACGACCCACGTGCCATTGCGTTACGTGCGCAATCCGCAACGCCTCGGTTTCGTTGGCAACCTCAAGGAATGCCTGGCCCAGGCCTCGGGCGAGTACATCAAGTTTCTGTGTGACGACGACCAGTTGTTCGCACTGGCTGTTCAGTTGCAGGCACAACAACTGTCGCAGCACGCCGATGCCAACCTGGTGTTGTCGCAACGTCTTTTCTGGGACGCTGATGACATCCAGTTGCCCGAGCGCATGGAAAACAGCGCCCTTTCGCCTGGCAGCGCGGTCTACAAAGGCGATGACCTGCTGGCGATTTTCGAGTCCTTTCCGCTCAATTTCCTCGGCGGTCTGAGCAGCTCGATGTTCCGTCGTAAAGACGTGCTGGAACTGCTGCCGGCCCTGACGCAACCGGATCATTGTTTTACTGCCACGCTGGACTTGGCCCTTTATATCTGCCTGATGCGACGCGGCAACGTGGTCGTGCTCAACAACGTACTGAGCGTCGAGCGCTTGCATCCCGAGCGCATCAGCCGCCAGCAGGCGATGAAAGATGCAACCGAGCAGGAGCGGGTCTGGCTGGTGCAGATGCTCACCGCACGCAGCGGTGAGCAGGCGCCTGCAAAGGGTTGGGTACGTTATCAGCCGTTGACCGATGAAGAGCTGGCCGGAGGGCCCGCGCTGCCAAGGCTCTGGCAGGAGTTCTGCCTGGGGCGTTCACTGGGTGTCAAAAACAGCACGCAGCAATGGTGGGTCGGCGTCACCAGTGAGAGTTTCGCCGAGCTCTACAGCCACTGGCTCAGCTGCCGGACACTGACCGCGCTGCAACAGGCGCTGCTGCCCAACACCTTGAGTCAGTGGCCGTATCGTCCAAAGATCGTCGCCGTGGTCATCGACAAGGAGGGCAGCCGCGCCGGCCTGGAAATGACGTTGAGCAGCCTTGATGAACAGCTGTACCCGGCCGAGCTGGTGCTGGTGCTCTCACGCCATTGCCTGGAAGCACGGCTTGAAGAGCGGATCTTCACGTTGCCCTTGCAAGACGATCCGTATACCCAGCTCAACGCCTTGCTGCCGCAGCTCGACGGCGCCCAGTGGTGTTATCTGCTGCAGGCAGGCGATCGACTGACCGCGCCCGCGCTATTGATGCTGGCCGAACGCATCGCGACGAACGATACCCTGCAATGCGTCTACAGCGATGAAGGGGCGTTGCGCGAAGGCGAGTCCGCCGAGCCGGTCTTCAAGCCAGATTTCAACCTGGACCTGATGCGCAGTTACCCCTACGTGGGACGCGCCCTTGCGTTTTCCAGGGCTGCGTTGCAGGTTGCGGGAGGCTTTGATGCGCAGTTTGGCGAACTGGCGCCTCATGATGCGCTCTGGCGTCTGTTCGAGCAGTCGGGCGATGCGGTGATCGGGCACGTCAGCGAACTGTTGGTGGAATCATCCCTTTCATTACCCAAATGGCTCGCCTCGCCAGAGGTGCTTGAGCAGAACCTGAAGGTGACCGAAGCTCACCTGAACCGCTGTGGGATCGCTCACGCGATCCATGCTGGCGAAAAACTGGCGTTGCTCAATCGCATTGAATATCTGCACCCGCAACAGCCGCTGGTGTCGATCATGCTGATCGTTAAGGACCAGTTGCCGGCGCTGCAACGTTGCGTCGAAACCCTGCTGGAAAAAACCGCCTATACCCGCTACGAATTACTGATTGTCGACAACGGCAGTCAGACACCCGACGCCCTTGCATGGCTCGAGGCGATGGAACAACTGGATCCGACGCTGCTGCGCGTATTGCGCTGCCCGCACGGGGATGGCGACGTCACGCTTTACAACGAGGCGGCCACCTTCGCGCGCGGAGAGTATCTGTTGCTGCTCAACCCCTACGCGATGATTACGCATGGCGACTGGCTCGGCGAACTGGTCAGCCAGGCACAACGACCCGAGGTCGGTGTCGTGGGGGCCAAGCTGTTCGGCTCGGACGGGCAGGTCCTGCATGCGGGGTTGATCCTGGGTCTGCACGGCCCGGCAGGTGTGCCGTTTTACGGCGAAGGTTTGAATGCCAGCGGTTACCTGCAGCGCTTGCAGGTGGTCAGCGACCTGAGCGCGGTCGGTGCCGATTGTCTGATGGTGCGCACAGCATTGTATGCCGGGCTCGGTGGCTTGAACGATCAGCAATACGGCAAAGACCTGAGTCACGTCGATCTCTGTCTGCGCGTTCGCCAGACGGGCCATCTGGTGGTGTGGACGCCGCATGCGCTGTTGGCCATCGGCGCCCAACCGGTGGCTGTGCGCAACGTCGAACAGCAGGCGCAGCGGGTGCAGGAGCAGGAACGCTTCTACCTGCGCTGGTTGCCGCTGATTGCTCGTGATCCTGCCTACAACCCCAATCTAGCATTGAACAGCCTGGGAGGCGGGAGCTTCAATCTCGAAGCGGGTCTTATCAGCGGCTGGAGCCCGTTTGCCACGGCCCGCCTGCCTCGTATTCTGGCATTGCCGATCAACGACTCCGCCATCGGCCATTACCGGGTCACCCAGCCGTTGATCGAGCTGCAAGCGGCCGGGCGCGCAGAGGGCACCATCCACTACAACACGCCGAGCATCATCGAGGTCGAGCGCCAGTCGCCGGATATCATCGTGTTCCAGGGTCGCTACAGCAAAGCGCGCATCGAAGAAATCGAGTGCTTCAAGAAGTACTCCAACGCACGACGGATCTTTGAACTGGATGATTACATCATTCATGTTCCGACCAAGAACACTCACTCGCGTGGCATGCCCGATCATCATGAAATGGAGCGGCTGGTCAGCGACGGCATCCGTCTATGTGACCGCGTCGTGGTATCGACTCAGCCCTTGGCCGATGCGCTGTCCAGCATGCATCACGACATCCGTGTCGTGCCGAACATGCTCGCACCCGAATGGTGGAGCGGCTTGCGCAGCCAGCGCCGGACCACGGCCAAGCCGCGCGTCGGCTGGGGCGGTGGCACCAGTCACTCCGGTGATCTTGAGATCATTGCCGACGTGGTGCGCACGCTCGCGGACGAGGTGGACTGGGTCTTCTTCGGCATGTGCCCGGACGCATTGCGTCCCTATGTGCATGAGTTTCATCCCGTCATCGACCTGAAGCTTTATCCGGCCAGGCTGGCCAGTCTGAATCTTGACCTGGCACTGGCACCGCTGGAGCATCACATCTTCAACGACTGCAAGAGCAACTTGCGTCTACTGGAGTACGGGGCGTGTGGTTATCCGGTGATCTGCACCGACACGCTGGCGTACCGCGGGTACTTGCCGTGTACGCGTATTTACACCAACAGTACGGAAGAATGGCTCGATGCGATCCGCAGCCACCTGGCCGATCCGGACGCCAGTTACCGTCAGGGCGATGCGTTGCGCGAGACGGTGCTGCGGGACTACATGCTGCGTGACGACAATCTGCAGCATTGGGTGAATGGGTGGTTGGCGGACTGAGGGAGGGCTCGCTCCGGCGAGGCTACACCGAAAGTTTGCCAGACTCCCCGCAACGCACTTGCCCGCAAGTGCGTTGGTACATTCAAACGTTGTAAGCGCCGAAGACGTCCGCGTTCTCAAACCCGCAACTAAACCCCGCTGTGCATGCCACTTTTTCGCCGCCGCAAAACTGGCGCGCTTCCTGCAAGTCCTCTCGCATATCGCCATAAATCGTACATTTCAGGCGCCGCCCTGCAACGTGCGATGTCGGTTTCAGTGGTGGGTCCAGACGGCCTGCGAAGCGCCAACAGCGCCAGCTTGAGCCCTGAACGAAACATGAGGGAAGTGCAGTGAAAGCAGTAATTCTGGCGGGCGGTCTCGGGACCCGGATCAGCGAAGAGTCGCATCTGAAACCCAAGCCCATGATTGAAATCGGCGGAAAGCCAATTCTCTGGCACATCATGAAGCAGTACTCCGCACACGGTATCCATGACTTCGTGATCTGCCTTGGCTACAAGGGCTATGCCATCAAGGATTTCTTCGCCAACTATTTCCTGCACACCTCTGACGTGACCTTCGACATGCGCAACAACCGCATGGACGTTCACCAGAATTACAGCGAGCCATGGCGTGTGACGCTGATTGATACCGGTGAGGAGACCTTGACTGGTGGGCGGTTGCTGCGGGCGCGACACTATGTTGAAGATGAAGAAGCCTTCTGCTTCACCTACGGTGACGGCGTTTCAGATCTGAATATCGGCGCGTTGGTTGATTTCCACCGCTCTCACGGCAAGCTTGCCACCGTGACTGCCGTGCAGCCACCGGGACGCTATGGCGCGCTGGATCGTGACGGTGACCGCGTATTAGGTTTCACCGAAAAACCTCGCGGGGACGGTGGCTGGATCAACGGAGGTTTTTTCGTTCTGTCACCTAACGTCATGCGGTACCTCGCCGGCGATGGCACGCCTTGGGAGTCTGAACCCCTTGCGCAGCTGGCTGCCGATGATCAGTTGCGCGCCTTCCAGCACGACGGCTTTTGGCAGCCAATGGATACCTTGCGTGATAAAACCCAGCTGGAAGATCTTTGGCAGAAGGGGCAAGCGCCATGGAAGCAATGGAGCTGAGCCCGGCATTCTGGCAGGGCAAACGCGTCCTGCTGACCGGGCACACCGGTTTCAAGGGCAGCTGGTTGGCGCTCTGGTTGAGCAGTCTGGGAGCCCGGGTGACCGGCTTTTCGCTGGACCCCGGCACCGAGCCGAGCCTGTTCGAGCTTGCGCGTGTGGCCGAAGGTATCGACGACCGTCGTGGCGATTTGCGTGACCTCGCCGCGCTGCTGGAAGTGATGACCGACGTGGAGCCTGAAATCGTCCTGCATCTGGCGGCCCAGCCGCTGGTGCGCGAAGGCTATCGCGACCCGTTGGGTACTTACTCGAGCAACGTCATGGGCACGCTCAACCTGCTCGAAGCGGTCCGTCAGGTCGGTTGTGTGCGGGCTTGCGTGTTGGTGACCACTGACAAGGTGTATGCCAATCAGGAGTGGCTGTGGCCCTATCGTGAAAATGAGCCTCTGGGCGGCCACGACCCTTACAGCAGCAGCAAGGCGTGCTGCGAGTTGCTTGCCCAATCCTATGCTGCCTCGTTTTTTCACCCCGACAAATACGCCGAGCACGGCCTGGCCATCGCCACGGCGCGTGCGGGCAATGTGCTGGGCGGGGGTGATTTCGCCGCCGACCGCTTGATTCCCGACGTGCTCAAGGCCTGGTCGGCGGGGGAGCCTGTGACGTTGCGTTACCCACAGGCCGTGCGTCCGTGGCAGCACGCACTTGAACCTCTGGCCGGTTATCTGCTGCTGGCGCAGGGGTTGTACGAACAGGGACCGGCATTGGCCGGCCCGTGGAACTTCGGCCCAAGCGACAACGATATGTGCACGGTCGGCGAAGTGGTTTCGACCCTTGCCCGTCGCTGGCCGCAGGCGGCGGGTCTGCGTGTCGAGTCCAGCGAGTTGCATGAAGCTGGACTGTTGCGGCTGGACAGCAGTCGCGCGCGTCAACTGCTGGGTTGGCAAACCCGGTGGTCGCTGGAGCAGTGCCTGCAAAATACCCTGGACTGGCACGTGGCGTGGAAGGCCGGCCAGGACATGCATGCTTTCACCGTCGGGCAGTTAAGCCTGTACACGGAGCGCTCATGATCGACATGCAACTGCGCGCCTTGCCGCTCAAAGGGCTGTTCAGCGTTCAACACCGATGCCACGCCGATCAGCGTGGCCAGTTTTCGCGAATTTTCTGTGAAAGCAGCCTGGCCGCATTCGGCCAGGACTTCCATATTCGCCAGATCAATCATTCCCGCACCACCCAGCGGGGTTCGGTGCGCGGGTTGCATTACCAGAAGGCCGAACGGCCCGAGGCCAAGCTCATCACTTGCCTGCGCGGCGCGGTGTGGGACGTGGCCGTGGACCTGAATCCCGAATCGGCAACGTTCTTGCAGTGGCACGCTGAGCCTCTGGAAGCAGGCGATGGCCGCAGTCTTTTGATCCCTGCCGGTTTTGCCCATGGTTTTCAGGCGCTCACCGATGACGCCGAGCTGCTTTACCTGCACAGCGCCGATTATTCGGCCGAGTACGAAGCGGGCCTGTCGGTACTTGATCCGCGACTGGACGTCCCGTGGCCATTGCCTGTCAAGAATCTGTCAGCGCGAGATGCGGGCCATCCCTTGCTGGATTCCACTTTTGCTGGAGTGCGTTTATGAACTGCCGTGGGTGTGGCACGAAGCTTTCTCTGCCATTGATCAATCTGGGCACCGCGCCACCGTCCAACGCCTATCTGCGCGTCGAGCAGCTTTCGCAGGCCGAGCAGTGGGTGCCGCTGAAAGTCGATGTCTGTGAGCACTGCTGGCTGGTGCAGACCGATGACTACACCAGCGCCGACAGCCTGTTCGATGCCGACTATGCCTATTTCAGCTCGTTTTCCAGTTCGTGGCTGGCGCATGCCGAGCAGTACGTCGGCGAGATGGCCGAGCGCTTCGGTCTGAATGCGGACAGCCGCGTGGTGGAAATCGCCGCCAATGACGGCTATCTGTTGCAGTACGTGGCACAACGCGGCATTGCCTGCCTGGGCATCGAACCGACCCGCAGCACCGCGCAGGCCGCTCGGGAGAAAGGCCTGGACATCCGCGAAGTGTTCTTTGGCCAATCCACTGCTCAGGCGTTAGTGGCCGAAGGCTGGTCGGCGGACCTCATGGCCGCCAATAACGTGCTGGCCCATGTGCCGGAGATCAATGATTTCCTGCGTGGATTCGCCACGCTGCTCAAACCAGCCGGTGTGGCGACGTTCGAGTTCCCGCACTTGCTGTCCCTGATCGCGGGAAAGCAATTCGATACGCTCTACCACGAGCATTACTCCTATCTGTCGCTCACCGCCGTGCAGACGCTGTGCGAGCGCAACGGCCTTCATGTGTTCGATGTCGCGCAGTTGACGACACACGGCGGCTCGTTGCGAGTCTTCGTGCAGCGCGGCAGCGTTTCACAGCCGGGTGCACAGCCCGTGCAGCCTGCGGTTGCGCAGCAGTTGCAGGCCGAGCTCGACGCCGGTGTCAAAACGCCGCAGTTCTATGCCTCTCTCGCACCGGCTGCCGAACACATCAAGCACCAGTTGCTGGGTTTTCTGCTCAACGCCAAGGCCGAAGGCAAGCGCGTGGTGGGCTACGGGGCTGCCGCCAAGGGCAACACCTTGCTCAACTATGCCGGGGTCAAATCCGATCTGCTGGCCTGGGTTGCCGATGCCAATCCGCACAAGCAGGGCAAGTTCCTGCCGGGCAGTCGTATTCCGGTGGTCTCCACCGATCGCATCGCCATCGAGAAGCCGGACTACGTGCTGGTACTGCCATGGAACCTGCTTAAGGAGATCGGCGAGCAGCAGAGCCAGGTGCACAGCTGGGGCGGTCGATTTGTCATTGCAGTGCCGGAGTTGAGTTTTCTATGAACAAAATCCATTACACCAAACCAAGCGTTGGCGAGCTTGAGGCCCAATACGTGCTCGATGCCGTGCGCAACGGTTGGGGTGAGCGCTGCTATGACTACATCAACCGCTTCGAAAAAAGCTTTGCCGAACACCTGGGCGTCCGGTACGCGATAGCGACCTCCAGTTGTACAGGTGCCCTGCACATGGGAATGGCAGGGCTGGGAGTTGGCGCAGGTGACGAGGTCATTCTCGCCAATATCAACTGGATCGCGTCGGTGGCTCCGGTTGAGTATCTCGGGGCCACGCCGATATTTGTCGATGTGCTGCAAGACAGCTGGTGTCTCGATCCCGTTCAGGTGCGCAAGGCCATCAGTCCACGGACCAAGGCTATTGTCGCGGTTCATCTATACGGAAACCTCTGTGCGATGGATGAACTGTTGGCCATCGGTGAGGAGTACGGCATACCCGTCATCGAAGATGCCGCCGAAGCCATTGGCTCGGAGTGGCAAGGTCGTGCGGCAGGCTCGCTAGGAGCTTTCGGGGCGTTCTCGTTTCATGGCACCAAGACCATCACCACGGGCGAAGGTGGAATGTTCGTCACATCGGATCGGGCATTGTATGAGCGCGTCCTGACGCTATCTAACCATGGTCGAGCCGCTGGTTCTCCGCGTCAGTTCTGGCCAGACTTCATAGGTTTCAAATACAAAATGAGCAACCTGCAGGCAGCCGTTGGCTGTGCGCAGATTGAACGGGTACAGGAGCTGATTGAACGCAAGCGGGTTGTGTTCGACCGCTATGTTCAGGCATTGCTTCAAATTCCGGGTGTGTCGATGAATCCCCAGCCCCAAGGTTCGCGTAATGGTTACTGGATGCCCACAGTGGTTTTCGACGAGTCAATGGGTATTCGGCGTGACCAGTTGATTGCCGCATTCAAGGATGCACAGATCGACGCCCGAGTGTTTTTCTGGCCGCTCTCATCGTTGCCCATGTTCAACGAGGTGCAGGTGCAAACGCCCGTTGCATTCTCGTTAGCAGAGCGCGCGATCAATCTGCCCAGTTATCACGATATGACCGATGCCGATCAGCAACGAGTGATTGATGTGGTGCTGCAAGTCGTGCGACATCGGGAGGACGCGTGAAGATCTATCTCTTGGGTGCCGCTAACCCGGAAGCGGTGCGCATGATCGGTAGCATCGGACGTACGTTGCCTGGTACGGAGTTCCTGTTTCTCGACAATGACCCGCTGAAGGAAAACACGGTTTTTTTTGGAATCCCCGTGCTGGGCAGTGTATCGCTGGTTCCAACGTTGAATGGCCCGCAGGCGCGCTTTGTCAATTTGATCACCCGCGATACGCAGACGCGCTACGAGACCACCCGCCAGCTCATCAAGGCAGGTGCGACGCTGACAAACTTCATACATCCAGGCATTGATCTGAGCATGACCAGATTGGGTGTGGGTAACTACTTGCAAGAAGGTGTGATCCTGCAGGCGGATGTCGCCATCGGTGATAACAGCAGCATCAGTTTCGGCAGTCTGATTGGACATGAAGGGCGCATCGGCAACTCGGTATTCTTCGGTCCGGGTGTCAGTGTCGCAGGCTGCGTGGAAATCGGAGACGGCGCGTTCATTGGCACCAATGCCACCGTTCTTCCTCGGCTGAAGATTGGACAATGGGCCACGGTAGGTGCCGGTGCAGTCGTTACCCGGGACGTGCCCGACTATGCCGTAGTCGTTGGTAATCCGGCGAGAATCATCAAGTACCGGCCCGCTTATCTTTCGGATGTCGCTGATCAAGACGGGCTTTGATGCAGATGGCTGCAATGATGATCCGTGACCGCTACATGAACTGCTCAGCCTTTTAGGGCCGGCAAGGCCTCTAGGTTTTTAGGAAACAATCATGAAACGTATACAAAGTTTGGAGGCTCCAGTGCCATTGAGCGATCTGCTGACCGTGGTAGTGATGACTCATAATCGTCCGAGTTTTTTACGTCGCACTCTGCATTTCTACGCTTCGCTGCCATGTCGCATATTGGTGCTGGACTCCTCGATCCAGCCACTTGAGAACGTAAATGTGGAAGGCACATACATCGAGTACCTCCATTTGCCTCAATTTGGCTATTGGAACGTACGGGCCAAACTTAAGCATGGCGTCGGCCTGGTCACCACGCCTTACATGGTATTTGCGTCAGATGATGATTTCTGCGTCCATGAGGCGTTGATCCAAAGCGTCACCTTCCTGCATGCAAACCCTGATTACGTTATGTGTCACGGTTATTGTCTGATGTACCTGTCCCAGGCATGCGGCGTGAGTTATGTACGCCGTGACAAAAAGGGGCAGGAAGATTTCGGGTCCGACTGCGCAGCGGATCGTGTGATCGATTACATGTCACACTACATTCCGCCTTTTTATGCGGTTAGCCAGACAGCGGTGATGCGGGACTGGTACGGCGTCATGCCGGAAAGTACCGGGTTCGAATGGCAGGAAATCGGTCATGTCTACTATATGCTGGCGCGCGGTAAGGCGCGGATCTTGCCGATCCCATACGTCGTACGCGAGGTCAACGTCGTGGGCTCCGATCACAATACTTTTGTAGTCAGCAAACTCTGCTATCACGATCCTAAAACCGTGGCCGAACGCGATGCATTCGCCGAGTTTCTTGCTGGGCTTCCAACCGCCACGGTGCAACCGGATATCGAGCAGGGCAAACAATTCGCGCTCAAGGCGTTCGAGGCAATGGGGCGCTGTCTGGTCGGCCAGACCTCGTTGGCCGTCGAGCAGATTTTCCAGTCTGTCTGGAATGATCCGTCCAAGCCGCCACAGCGAGTCTTCGGCCCGCACCAGTATGTAGAGATGCCGTTCTACAACCAGGCTTTCTTTGATTTATTGACAGAGTACGAGTTTCTGTTGCACGCAATGCCGGCTGGCCGCACCCAATTGATGGAACTCGAAGGCGTGTGGGTCAGACAGCAGGCGCTGTTGCAGCTTCACGATAACGATGTCCCCGAGACCGTCCTTAACCGTCTGTGGCAGGCCATGGAGCTCAACCCGTTCAACCGTGAAGTGGTCAACGCGTTGGCCACGCGCCTGGCGCAACGGGGAGAGGAAAGCAAAGACGACGCGCAGATGATCAGCGACTGGGCCGCGCGCCTGGCGAGCATGCCGGAGTACGACTACCGCAAGACCTTTGACGCCATGCCGTCCGGTCGCTTGCTCAAGTGGCTTGAAGCCCGCAGTCCGAGCGCCGCGCAAGGGGTTGCATTGAACCGGCGTCTGCTCGACGCGGGCGGCAGCCCGCAGTTCGGTCTGTTCCTGATGAACCTGGACGACGACATGGAACGTTTGCAGGTGACCTTGGACAGTCTGGTCGAAGGACCTTGCAAGGCTTTCAGGGTCGTGGTTTTCACCACCGGTGAACCGCCCGCGGCGACGGCTGTGAACAACACCCTGCATTTCGTCAAAGTGACCAAAAACAACTGCGTCGACAAGCTCAACCAGATGGTGCGGCAGACCCAGTGCGACTGGGTGCTGCTGGCAGACGTCGGTGACGTCTTTACCGCAGGCGGCCTGATCCGCGCCAGCCTGGAACTGCAGGCTGCGCCGCACATTCGCGCGGTGTCTGTTGATGAAATCCAGCAACTGGAATCCGCCTCGCTGGTGGATGTCTTCCGTCCGGGCTTCAACCTGGATCTGCTGCAAAGCGTGCCGGCCCTGATGTCTCGTCATTGGTTGGTGCGTCGTGATGTGCTGCTGGACGCAGGCGGTTACTCTGCGGACTTCGGCGACGCGCTGGAATTCGACCTGTTGCTGCGGATCATC
>Ga0308163_10002128_pt1 | contig 18897 bp, 21 predicted proteins | sample PhyTR1_FD_201037 | JGI IMG/M metagenome (GOLD analysis project Ga0308163, IMG submission 201037) | Phyllosphere microbial communities from UC Gill Tract Community Farm, Albany, California, United States - DLSLT.R1 | ecosystem: Host-associated > Plants > Phyllosphere > Unclassified | place: USA...
AGAAGATCACCCGCGCGATGGAGCTGATCTCCGCGTCGCGCATCCAGAAGGCGCAGCAGCGGATGGCGGCGTCCGCGCCGTACTCCCGCGCCGTCACGCGCGCGGTCTCGGCGGTGGCGACGTTCTCCAACGTCGACCACATCCTCACGACCGAGCCCGAGAAGGTGGAGCGGGCGGCGATCGTCGTCTTCGCCTCCGACCGCGGGCTCGCGGGCGCCTTCAGCTCCAGCGTGCTGAAGGAGTCGGAGCAGCTCGCCGAGCTCCTCCGCTCGCAGGGCAAGGAGATCGTCTACTACCTGGTGGGCCGCAAGGCCGTCGGGTACTTCAAGTTCCGGAAGCGCTCCTCGGAGCGGATCTGGACCGGCAGCACCGAGAAGCCGGAGTTCGAGACCGCGAAGTCGATCGGCGACGCGCTCGTGGAGAAGTTCGTGACGCCGGCGTCCGAGGGCGGGGTCGACGAGATCCACATCGTCTTCAACCGCTTCGTGTCGATCGCCACACAGAAGCCCGAGGTCGTCCGGCTGCTGCCGCTCGAGGTCGTCGAGGGGGTGGAGGCACCCGACGAGGGCGCCGTACTGCCGCTCTACGAGTTCGAGCCGGACGCGGGCGACGTGCTCGACGCGCTGCTGCCCGTCTACATCGAGAGCCGCATCTTCAACGCCATGCTGCAGTCGGCCGCCTCCGAGCACGCCGCGCGCCAGAAGGCCATGAAGTCGGCGAGCGACAACGCCGACAAGCTCGTGACCACCTACACCCGGCTGCGGAACAACGCGCGCCAGACCGAGATCACGCAGCAGATCTCCGAGATCGTCGGCGGCGCGGACGCGCTCGCCTCCAGCAAGTAAGACCTCACGCACCACGGATGAAGAAGAGAGACATCAATGACTGACACCGCCACTGCGCCGGTCGCCAGCGACAGCGTGGCCGGCGTCGGACGCATCGTCCGCGTCACCGGCCCGGTCGTGGACATCGAGTTCCCGCACGACTCGATCCCCCCGGTCTACAACGCCCTGAAGACCACGATCACCATCGGCGAGGAGTCGACGGAGATCACGCTCGAGATCGCGCTGCACCTCGGCGACGACGTCGTGCGCGCCATCGCCCTGAAGCCCACGGACGGCCTCGTCCGCGGCCAGGAGGTGCGCGACACGGGCGCCGCCATCTCGGTGCCCGTCGGCGACATCACCAAGGGCAAGGTCTTCAACGTCACCGGCGACATCCTCAACAACGAGGGTGGCGAGCCGATCGAGATCACCGAGCGCTGGCCCATCCACCGCAAGCCCCCGATGTTCGACCAGCTCGAGTCCAAGACGCAGCTGTTCGAGACCGGCATCAAGGTCATCGACCTCCTCACCCCGTACGTGCAGGGCGGCAAGATCGGCCTGTTCGGCGGCGCGGGCGTCGGCAAGACCGTCCTCATCCAGGAGATGATCCAGCGCGTCGCGCAGGACCATGGCGGCGTGTCCGTGTTCGCGGGCGTCGGCGAGCGCACGCGTGAGGGCAACGACCTCATCATGGAGATGGAGGAGGCCGGCGTCTTCGACAAGACCGCGTTGGTCTTCGGCCAGATGGACGAGCCGCCGGGAACGCGCCTCCGAGTGGCGCTGTCCGCGCTCACGATGGCGGAGTACTTCCGCGACGTGAAGAACCAGGACGTGCTGCTCTTCATCGACAACATCTTCCGCTTCACGCAGGCCGGCTCCGAGGTCTCCACGCTGCTCGGCCGCATGCCGTCCGCGGTGGGGTACCAGCCGAACCTCGCGGACGAGATGGGTGTGCTCCAGGAGCGCATCACGTCGACCCGCGGCCACAGCATCACCTCGCTGCAGGCCATCTACGTCCCCGCGGACGACTACACCGACCCGGCGCCGGCCACCACGTTCGCGCACCTCGACGCGACCACGGAGCTCAGCCGCGAGATCGCGTCGCGCGGTCTCTACCCTGCCGTCGACCCGCTCACGTCCACCAGCCGCATCCTCGACCCGCGGTACCTGGGCCAGGCGCACTACGACACGGCCACCCGCGTCAAGGCGATCCTGCAGAAGAACAAGGAGCTGCAGGAGATCATCGCGATCCTCGGCGTCGACGAGCTCTCCGAGGAGGACAAGGTCACGGTGTCGCGTGCGCGCCGCATCCAGCAGTTCCTCTCGCAGAACACGTACATGGCGAAGAAGTTCACGGGCGTCGAGGGCTCCACGGTGCCGCTGAAGAACACCATCGAGTCGTTCTCGAAGATCGCCGACGGCGACTACGACCACGTCGCCGAGCAGGCGTTCTTCAACGTCGGCGACCTCGACGACGTCGAGCGCCGCTGGTCCGAGATCCAGAAGGAGAACGGCTGACATGGCCCGCGCTGATCTCACGGTGAGCGTGGTCTCCGCCGACCAGCAGGTCTGGTCGGGCCAGGCGTCCATGGTCGTCGCGCGCACCAGCGAGGGCGAGATCGGCATCCTGGCCGGTCACGAGCCGCTGCTGGCGATCCTCGCGACGGGCAACGTCCGCATCACGCAGGACGGCGGCGCCGTGATCACGGCCGACGCCGACGAGGGCTTCCTCTCGGTGGAGAACGACAACGTGACCGTGGTCGCGCGCCGGGCGGCTCTGGTCGGGTAGCGTCACGGTCTCCGCGCAGGCGGGCGGTCCCTCGGGGCCGTCCGCCTTCGTGCGTCCGGAGCGCGCGGACGTGCCGTCCGCCTTCCGGGCGGTCCTGCGCGCTGCCCCGTGCTGATCCCGTCCCCGTCCCGTCCCGTCCTGTCCTGTCCTGTCCTCGTCCCGTCACGCTCCGGAGGTCCCGTCCCGTGCTCGTCCTGCTGCCGCCGTCCGAGACCAAGCGCGAGGGCGGGGACCCGGGCTCCCGGCTCGAGCTCGAACACCTCGCCTTCCCCGAGCTCACCGCCGAGCGACGCACGGTCGTGCGCGCGGTGGCCGACCTCGCGCAGGACGCCGAGGCCGCCGCACGCGCCCTCAAGCTGGGACCGCGCCAGGCGGCCGAGGTGGAGCGCAACCGGGTGGTGGAGTCGTCGCCCACGATGCCCGCGCTCCTCCGCTACACGGGCGTGCTCTACGACCCGATCGACGCCGCGTCGCTCGACGCGGCCCAGCTCGCCTTCGCCGGCCGGCACGTCGCCGTGCACTCCGCGCTCTTCGGGCCGGTGTCCGCGACGGATCCCATCCCCGCCTACCGCCTCTCCCACGACAGCCGCGTGCCCGGCGTGCGGATGAAGGCGCACTGGGCCGCGTCCGTGCGGGCCGTGCTCGCCGACGTGCCCGGGCTCGTGCTCGACCTCCGCAGCGAGGGCTACGCCGCGCTCGGGCCCCGGCCGGGCCACGAGGACGCGGCGGTCGTGCGGGTGGTGGCCCGCGGCGAGGACGGCGCGGTGCGGGCCCTCAACCACTTCAACAAGAAGGCCAAGGGCGAGCTCGTGAGCGCGCTCGTCCGCGGTGGGCGGGACCTGGGGTCGGTGGCCGAGCTGCTCGACTGGGCCGAGGGCGCCGGCATCGAGCTGACGCGCGGTGCGCCGGGCGAGCTGGTGCTGGTGGCCGCCGCGCACTGACGGCCCGTGCCGGGCCGATCCCGCTGATGCCGGCCGGTGGCCCGCCCGTTCCGGTCAGGCGGCCCGGTGGCAGCCGTCGACGTGGTCATCCACCAGGCCGGAGGACTGCATGAGGGCGTAGACGGTCGTGGGACCGACGAAGCGCAGGCCGAGCGCCTTGAGCTCGCGGCTCAGGGCGGTCGACGCGGGCGTGACGGCCGGGATCTCGTCCGCGGTCGTCGGGCGCCCGCGCGTGGCCGGATCCGCGGCATGCGCCCAGACCAGGCGGTCGAGCGCGCCCTCGCCGCGCTCGTCGAGCAGGCCGCGGACGACGCGGGCGTTGCCCCGCGCGGCCAGGATCTTGGCGCGGTTGCGGATGATGCCGGCATCGCCCATCAGCCGCTCGACGTCGTCGTCGTCCAGGGCGGCCACGGCGTCGATGTCGAAGCCGTGGAAGACCTCGCGGAAGCGGGGGCGCTTGCGGAGGATCGTGATCCACGACAGCCCCGCCTGGAAGCCCTCGAGGCACAGCTTCTCGAACAGGGGCCGGTCGCCGTGCAGGGGGCGGCCCCACTCCTCGTCGTGGTACCTGCGGTACTCCGCGTCCGCCGCCGACCACGCGCACCGCGCGAGGCCGTCCCCGCCCGTGACCAGGGAGGCGCGGGTCACGACAGCACCGACCCCTCGAGGGCCAGCAGCCGCAGCTTGGTGGCGACGCCGTCGCCCGCGCTGAAGCCCGTGACGCGGCCGTCCGAGCCGAGCACGCGGTGGCAGGGCACGAGGACGCAGAGCCGGTTCGCGCCGACCGCGCCGCCGACGGCGCGGGCACCGCAGGGGCGTCCCGCCGACCGGGCGAGCGCGCCGTACGTGGTGACGCCGCCGTACGGGACCCGGAGGAGCGCCTCCCACACCGCGACCTGGAAGGACGTGCCGACGAGCCGCAGCGGGACGTCGAGCACCGGGTGGCGCCCGGCGAGATGCGCCTCGAGCTGCCGCGCCGCGTCGTCGAGCACGGGGCTCGTGCGGTCCGGCAGGTGGTCGAGCGGCAGCGCGTCGGCCGTGGCGATGGAGAGGGAGACCACGCGATCGCCGTCCGCGACGAGCTCGAGGCGGCCGACGGGGGAGGGCACGCGCAGGAGCGCGTGGCCGGACGGCAGGGTGCCCGGCGCGGGGGCGGAGCGCGCGGCGGCGGGGAGGCGCGATGGCACGGGACGGGTGGGCGCGGTGGCGCTGGGGGCGGTCATGCGGCGACCGTAGGCGTCGCCCGGCGCGGATCGACCGACGCCGTCCGGATGGGGGATCCGCGTCGCCCGCGCGGGCGGGGGAGGAGACGGACCGGCCTCGGCCGGGTCACCGCGAGCGCCCGTGCCCGTCCTGCGTGTGGACCTTGAGGTACACGAACGTCTCGGTGCTGACGACGCCCTCGAGCGCGCGGATCCGGGCGTTGAGCAGCTCCACCAGCTCCTCGTCGTCCTCGCAGACGACCTCCGCGAGCAGGTCGAACGTGCCCGCGGTGATGACGACGTAGTCGACCGCCGGGATGGCCGCGAGGGCGTCGGCGACGAGGCGCACGTCGCCGCTCACGGTCACGCCGATCATCGCCTGGCGGGTCAGGCCGAGCTGCTGCGGGTCCGTGAGGGCCACGATGCGGATCACGCCGCCGTCGGTGAGCTTCTGGACGCGCTGCCGCACGGCCGCCTCGCTCAGCCCGACCGCCTTGCCGATCTCGGCGTAGGAGCGGCGGCCGTCGGCGCGGAGCTGCTCCACGATGGAACGCGAGATGGCGTCGACGGGGAGCCCGCGGGCGGCGGGGCGCTGCGGCGTGCTCATCGTCCGAGCATGACAGTCCGGCGGGGGTCGGGCAACCGGATCCGCGGCGCGGCGGCGGCGACAGGGAGGATCCCGCACCTCCGGCCCGCGCGGCCGCCTCCTCGGACCGCCTCCGCGCGCCGCCCGGTCGGACCTCCGCGACCCGCCTCCGCGGCGCGCGCGGGCGCTAGGATCCGACGTAGCGCGTCCGGCCGCCGAGGGCCCGGCGCCGACCCGCCCCACCGGGCGCCGATCCTCGATGGAGCCGATGACGTGAGCGAGGGCTCCCACCGTTCCGCGCCGGCCGCCTCCGGGCCGTCCGGCATCGCCGTCGTCGCCCCGCAGGCGTCCGTCCTCCTGCCCGGGGGAGGGGACCTCGCCGCGGTCGCGCGGCTCTGGGCCGTCGTGACCGGAGCCGACGTCCAGGCCGAGCAGCTCGTCGCGGTGCTGCCGCTGCGGGGCGACGCGGAGGTCGCGTCCTTCGGCATCGCCGTGCACGACGGCGGCGGGCCCGACGGCGCGCGCCTCCAGGTCGTGCTGCGCGGCGACGCGGTGATCGACGTCGCCGCCGACGGGCAGGTCCGCCGGGTCGACGCGCGCGGCGCCGTGCCGTTCTACCTCGCGACCCTCGACCGCGTCACCGCCTACCGGCTCGGGCAGGGCGCCGACGCCGTGTCGTCCGCGATCGCCGACGGCCTGCCGATCGTCGCGGGGGCGCTCGCGAGCGGTCAGGTCGGCTGGGCCCGGCACGCGGAGGGCGATGCGTCCGGCGCCGTCGCGTCCGGCGCCGCCGCCGCTGCCGCCGCCGAGGCCGAGCCCGCGGCCGCGTCCGCCGCGGTCGCGGACGCCGCCGCGCGGGCCCGCTCCGCCGCGGTCGCGACCGCGGCGATCCCCACGACGGCGATCCCCACCGCGGCGGCCGACGACGACGAGATCCTCCCCCCGGCCGTCCACGCCGTCCGGGTCGTGCCGCCCCCCGCGGCGGGCGGTGCCGTCGACGACACCGTGTCATCGCCGGAGCCGGACCGCATCCCGCTCGACGTGCCCCTCGTCGTCGGGCGGCGTCCGCGCCCTCCGCGGGTGGTCCGCGGCCGCGCCCCGCGTCTCGTCACCGTCCCGTCCCCGCTCGGCGAGATCTCGAGCACCCACGTCGGGATCCGCCAGGAGTCCGGCGCGGTCGTCGTCACCGACCTCGACTCCACCAACGGCACGGCGGTCCTCGTCCCCGGATCCGCGCGCCTCGCCCTGCACCGCGGCGAGTCGCTCGTGGTCGTGGCCGGGACGCGCATCGACATCGGCGACGGCGTCGTCCTCGAGATCCTGCCCGCCCGATGACCGCCATCGGCCCCGACGTCCCCGAGACGGCGCTCCTCCTCCCGGACGGCCGCCGGCTCGTGCTCGGCTGGGCGTCCGCGACCGACCGCGGCCTCCGTCGCGATCACAACGAGGACAGCGTCCTCGCCGCCGCGCCGTACTTCGCGGTCGCGGACGGCATGGGCGGCCACGCCGCGGGCGACGTGGCGAGCGACGCCGTGATCCGCCGCCTGGCGGAGGAGCAGGCGCGCGCGGAGGGCGGCTTCGCGGATCCCGAGGGCGTCGAGCCCGCCCTCGACCGCGCCGTCGGCGACATCCGCGAGGAGACCGGCGAGCTGGAGCTGCACGCCGGCACCACCGTCACGGGCGCGTGCCTCACGATCGTCTCCGGCCGCCCCTACTGGGCCGTCTTCAACGTCGGCGACTCGCGCGTGTACCAGCTGCGCGGCGACGTGCTCGAGCAGGTCACGGTCGACCACTCGGTCGTGCAGGAGATGGTGGATGCGGGCCGCATCACGCGCGCGCAGGCCGACCGGCATCCGGACGGCAACATCATCACGCGTGCCGTGGGCGTCGGCGACGCGTCGGAGGCGGACTACTGGCTGCTGCCGGTGACCGCCCGATTGCGGCTCCTGGTCTGCTCGGACGGGCTGACGAAGGAGCTGCCGGACGAGGACATCCGCGGCCACCTCCTGCACGCGGACGACGCCGCCACCGCGGTGCAGCGGCTCGTGCGCGGCGCGCTCGCGAACGGCGGGCGCGACAACGTCACGGCCGTCGTCGTCGACGTCCTGCGCATCGACCCGCCGGCCGACGCGCCCGCCGCCGCGCGCCGCCGGGGACTGCGGCGCTGACGCCCGCCGGCCCGGCCTCGCCGCGGGCTACGCGTGCAGCGCGTCGTTGAGGATCGACCCGCCGCCGCGGCGCGGCACCGCCTCGACCGCTCCCGTGAGGGAGTTGCGGCGGAACAGGATCCCCGGCCGACCCGACAGCTCCACGGCCTTGACCTGCGGCACGTTCCCGTCCGCGTCGGGCGCCTCGCCGGCGAGCCGCACCTTGGTGCCCGCGGTGACGTAGAGCCCGGCCTCCACGACGCTGTCGTCGCCGATGGAGATGCCGACGCCCGAGTTCGCGCCGAGCAGGGCCCGCTCGCCGATGACGACGCGCTGCGTGCCGCCGCCCGAGAGCGTGCCCATGATCGACGCGCCGCCGCCGACGTCCGAGCCGTCGCCGACCACGACGCCCTGCGTGATCCGCCCCTCGACCATGGAGGTGCCGAGCGTGCCGGAGTTGAAGTTGACGAAGCCCTCGTGCATGACGGTGGTGCCCGGCGCGAGGTGCGCGCCGAGGCGCACGCGCGACGCGTCCGCGATGCGCACCCGGTCGGGCGTGACGTAGTCGAGCAGGCGCGGGAACTTGTCGATGCCGTGCGCGGCGATGCCCGCGCGCTGGAGCGACGGTCGGAGCCGGTCGAAGTCGTCCGGGTGCACGGGGCCGGCGTTCGTCCACACGACGATGGGGAGGTGGCCGAAGATCCCGTCGAGGGCGATCGTGTTCGGCGCGACGAGCAGGTGGCTGAGCAGGTGCAGGCGGAGGTACGCGTCGGGCGTCGAGGCGGGCGGGGTCTGCAGGTCGATCTCGACGGTGACGATGTCGACCGTCACGCCGCGGCGGGGGTCCGCGACCGCGAGCTCCTCGATCCAGGCCGGCGCGATCCAGCGGTCGCGGCCCGCGGGAAGGGCGCCGAGCTCGGGCGCCGGGAACCAGGTGTCGAGCACCGTGCCGTCGGAGGCGACGGTCGCGAGGCCGTAGCCCCAGGCGGATCCGGAGGCGGGCACGTCGGACGAGGGCGAAGCGGGGGAGGCCATGCGGCCAGCGTACCGATCGGCGCGCGCCCTCCCCGGGTCCTCCCCAGGGCGCGGCTGCGCGCCCGACCTAGGATGTTCCGCATGCCGACCGAGACCCCCGCCGCGCCCGAGCTCGACCTCACCGCCGGGAGCGTGGAGGTCACCCGCGCCATCTGCGACATCGAGTCCGTCTCGGGCGACGAGGCCCCGCTCGCCGACGCCATCGAGCGCGCGCTCGCCGGCTGCACCCACCTCGAGGTGCTCCGCGACGGCGACGCCGTCATCGCCCGCACGCGCCTCGGCCGCGACCGCCGCGTCGTGATCGCGGGCCACATCGACACCGTGCCCCTGAACCGCAACCTGCCCACGCGCACCGAGCACGAGGACGGCGTCGAGTACCTCTGGGGCCGCGGGACGGTCGACATGAAGGCGGGTGTCGCCGTGCAGCTCGTGCTCGCGGCCGAACTGGTGGATCCCGCCTACGACGTCACGTGGATCTGGTACGACCACGAGGAGGTCTCCGACAGCCTCAACGGCCTCGGCCGCCTCGCCCGCACCCGCCCCGAGCTCCTCGAGGGCGACTTCGCGATCCTGGGCGAGCCCACGCGCGCCGAGATCGAGGGCGGCTGCAACGGCAACCTCCGCGTCGAGGTCCGGGCGTTCGGGAAGCGCTCGCACTCGGCGCGCGCGTGGGTGGGCGACAACGCGATCCACCGCATCGCCCCCGTGCTCGCGACCCTCGCGGCCTACGAGCCGCGCGACGTGGAGGTCGACGGCCTCGTCTACCGCGAAGGCCTCAACGCGGTCGGCGTCTCGGGCGGCATCGCGGGCAACGTCATCCCCGACGAGGCCATGGTGCACGTCAACTACCGCTTCGCCCCCAGCCGAAGCGGCGCCGAGGCCGTCGCGCACGTCACGAGCCTGTTCCCCGGCTTCGAGGTCACGGTCGTCGACCTCGCGGAGGGCGCCCGCCCGGGGCTCGACGCGGAGATCGCGCAGCCGTTCCTCGACGCGGTCGGCGGCGAGGCGCGCCCGAAGTACGGCTGGACCGACGTCGCCCGCTTCAGCGCGCTCGGGGTCCCGGCCGTGAACTACGGCCCCGGGGATCCGCTCCTCGCCCACCACGACGAGGAGCGCGTGGACGTCGCGCAGATCGTCTCCTGCGAGCGCGGCCTGCGGGCGTGGCTGACCGCGCGCTGATCCGGCCGGCCGGGCGGGCGCGGCACCCGTCGGCGGCGGCGAGCGAGCAGCGGGAGGCCGGCGCGGGCCCCCGCCTGCCGTGGTGGGCCGTCGTCCTCGCCGTGTACGCCGCCTCGCGCGTGCTCACGTCCGTGCTGATGCTGCTCGCCGCCCGCACGCAGATCGCCTCGCCGTGGGGCCCCGCCTCCCCGTCGCTCCTGCAGTTCTCGACGTTCTGGGACACCGGCTGGTACCGCACGATCCTCCTCGACGGCTACCCGGAGGTCCTCCCGCGCGGCGCCTCCGGGCACGTGCAGCCGAACGCGTGGGCGTTCATGCCCGTCTACCCGGCCGTCGTGCGCGTCGTCGAGGCCGTCACGGGCGCGACCTTCGAGCAGGCGGCCGTCGGCGTCTCCGTGGTCGCGGGAGCGGGGACGGTGCTCGTGCTGCACCGGCTCCTGTCGCGCTTCCTGCCGCGATCGGCGGTGATGACCGCCGTGGTCCTCGTCTGCGTCGCGCCGCTGTCGCCGCTGTTCCAGATCGGGTACGCCGAGAGCCTGTCGACGTTCCTCCTCGTCACCGCGCTCCTCCTGCTGGTCGACCGGCGCTACCGGGCGCTCGTCCCGGTCGTCGTGGTGCTCGCCTTCACGCGGCCCCTGGGCGCGGCGATCGCGTTCGCGCTCGTGCTGCACGGCGTCCACCGGCTGCGGACCGCGGACGCCGACCCGTTCCCCGGGGCGGAGCGCGTGCGCGTGGCCGTCGCCGCCGCCGCCGCGGGGGCCGCCGCGCTCGCCTGGCCGGCCATCGCCTGGATCCGCACCGGCTCGCCCACGGCCTACACCGACACCGAGCTCGCCTGGCGGGCGGGCTACACGGGCTTCCGGCACCTCATCCCGTTCGAGCCGTGGTTCGACGGGGCGGCGTTCTGGATCGGCGGACCGGCCGGCGTCGTCACGGTGGTCCTCGCGGTGGCCGCCTTCGTCGCGATGCTGCTGCTCCCGGCCGTGCGCGCGCTCGGCGCCGACCTGCGCATCTGGATCCTCGCCTACGGGCTCTACCTCCTCGCCGTCTTCTTCCCGCAATCGAGCCTGTTCCGCCTGCTGCTGCCGATGATCCCGCTGGCCGGCGCCCTGGCCCTGCCGCGGTCGCGCGTCTACCGCGTCGCGCTCCTGCTCGCGGCCGTCGTCGGGCAGTGGGTCTGGATCGACGTGCTCTGGCGCATGACGACCTCCGACTGGACGCCGCCGTGAGCCGCCGGCCATGACCTCCTCGCGCCCCCGCCGCGGCCGGTCGGGGGCGCGCACGGCCTAGCACGAGGTCGTGCGTTCATGCAGGGGGGTGTGCATACGGGATAATGGAGCCACATCCACGAAAGGGGAGCCGAATGGCAGCCATGAAGCCCAGGACCGGCGACGGACCGATGGAGGCCGTGAAGGAGGGCAGGCTCATCATCGTGCGCGTGCCCTTGGAGGGTGGCGGCCGTCTGGTCGTCTCCGTCAACGACGCCGAAGCGAAGGAGCTTCACGACGCCCTCGCCGCGGTCACCAGCGCGAGCTAGTCGGAACGCGCATCACGCGACATCGCCCGCCCCGTCGTCGACGGGGCGGGCGATGTCGTCTCCGGGCGGTACCCCGGGCGGTTCAGCGCCCGGGCCGCTCAGTCCGGCCTGCTCAGCGCCCGGTCTTGGCGATCTGCAGCAGCCCGTCGCCCGCGGGGGACAGCGACGCGACGACGGCGCCGGACCCGGCCGTCTCCTGCACGAGCGTGCGGAACGCGGCCGTCTGCGCGTCGCGCGCCGCCGGGTTCTGCACGCGTCCGCGCCACAGGGCGTGCGGCACGAGGACGAGTCCGCCCGTGCGGGCGAGGCGCAGGCCGTGCTCGACGTACTCGATGACCTGGGCGGCATCCGCGTCCACCAGCACGAGGTCGTAGCTGGCGTCGCTCATGCGCGGTAGTACGTCGAGCGCGCGGCCGGTGATGAGGCGCACGCGGTTGGCGGGCACCTCGGCGTCCGCGAGGATCTCGCGCGCCGCCTGCTGGTGGTCGAACTCGACGTCGATGCTCGTGAGGATCGCGCGCGGCGCGCCGCGGAACACGCAGAGCCCCGAGACGCCGGCGCCCGTGCCGATCTCGATGACGCTCGTGGCGCGCGTGGCCGCGGCGAGGAGGGAGATCTGCGCGCCGACGGCGGGGGAGACGGCCTCGATGCCGAGCTCTCGGGAGTGCTGGCGGGCCAGGGCGATGTGCTCGTCCTCGACGACGACGTCCTCGGCGAACTTCCATCCGGTCTCCTGGTCGGACACGCGGCACCTCCTCTTCCGGGTCCCCAGGGTATCGGCCCCCGGGCCCGCTCCCGACCGGCGACCGCACCCGGCGGCCTGTCCGCCCAGCCCCCGCGGCGACCCGTCGGCTGCCGGCTCCCTGTCCGGGGGCGGATCTGCGGCGGCGACCGGCTAGCCTGTGATCATGTTCGGCCTGACGTTCGAGAAGCTGATGCTCATCGGCATCATCGCCGTGTTCCTGCTCGGCCCCGAGCGGCTGCCGGTCTACACCCAGAAGCTCGCCGACCTCGTGAAGGCCGCGCGCCGCATGGCGACGGGCGCCCGCGAGCGCATGCGCGACGAGCTCGGCCCGGAGTTCGACGAGGTCGACTGGAAGAAGCTCGACCCGCGCCAGTACGACCCGCGCCGCATCATCAAGGAGGCGCTGTTCGAGGACGAGCCCGTCGTCACCAAGCCGCGCGTCCCCGTCGAGACCACCATCGCCCGCCGCCAGCGCCTCGAGCGCGAGGCGGCCGCCGCGTCCGCGCAGCCCGCGCCGTTCGACGCCGAGGCCACCTGACCCGGATCGCCCTCTCCGATCGCGGGCTCAGCCGCCGCTGCCGCCGCTGCCGCTGACACGGGCGTCCACCGCCTTCGCCTCGTCGCGGAGAGCGTCCACGACCGCCCGCACCGACGGCCGCTCCGCGCGGTCGGGTCGCAGCAGCACGTGCAGGTGCCGCTTGGCGGGCACGCCGGTGAGGCGCTTCACGACCACGCCCTCGTGCTGGCCGGCGGTGTAGCGGGGGAGCAGCGCGATCCCGTGCCCGGCGGCCACCAGCGACTCCGTGATGCGCGTGTCGCTGACCCGCTGGACCACGCGGGCGGGCGCGCCGACGGCCTGCTCGATGTCGAGGAGGATCCGGTCGAAGGGCAGCCCCTGCGGCACCCCGATCCACGGCTCCCCGCTGAGGTCCGCCGGGCCGACCGACGCGCGCCCGGCGAGGCGGTGGTCGGTCGGCATCGCGACGTCGAGCGGCTCCACCATGAGCGGCACGATCACGAGGCCGTGCCCGCGCCACGTGCCGGCACCCGCCAGGGAGTGCGCGATGACCACGTCGAAGTCGGCCGTGAGGTCGGCGAAGGCCGCGGAGGTCGGATCCCGGTCGCTCGCGCGCAGCGTGAGGTCGGGGATGCCGGCGACGCGGTCGAGGAGCCCGGGCAGGAGCATCTGCGCGGCCGTCGGGAAGGTCGCGAGCGTGACCTCGCCGGACGGCTGGTGGCGGAAGTCCTCCCAGAGCGCCTCCGCGCGGGCCACCGCCACGGCGATGTCGGTCGCGGTGCGGGCGAGCGCGCGGCCGGCGTCGGTGAGCACGACGCCGCGGCCCGAGCGCTCGGTGAGCGGGACGCCGGCCTCGCGCTCAAGCACCTTGAGCTGCTGCGAGACGGCGGACGGCGTGCGTCCGGCGGCGCGCGCGACGGCGCCCACGCTGCCGCGGTCGGCCAGTTCGCGGAGGAGCTCGAGGCGTCGGATGTCCATGCAGTCAGGCTACACAGTGGGGCAAGGACTATGAGCTTGTCCTGAACGGTTGCGGATGGTCCCATGGAGGTGCGGCGGAGTGCGCCGCCGTCCGCCTTCCCGCAGGAGCACCACCATGACCGTCTTCCTCATCGCCGTCGCCGCCCTCTCCGTCTCCGCCGTCGCCGGCACCGTCGTCGTCACCGCCCGTGACGGCTACCGCGCCGTCCCGACGCGCACGCACCGCAGCCACGTGTAGTCGCATCCCGTTGCACGGACGAGGAGGACGGCAGCCCGCGGGCTGCCGTCCTCCTCGTCCGTCCGGGCGCTCTCAGGCGAGGCGGTCCATGTGCGCCACGCGCGACCGGAGCGCGGCGGCCGCGAAGCGCGCCGCGTCCGCGCTCCCGAAGGCCCGGCGGAACTCCGGGTCGGCCTCGTAGCCGGCCGCGACGCCGCGCACCATCCCCGCGGTCGTCGCCGCGTCCCCCGCGTGCGCGGGGGTGCCGGGGATCTCGGCGAACCACGCCAGGTGCGTGTCCGCGTGCTCCTGCGCCGCGGCGGACCCGGGCGCGTGGCCCTCCTCCTGGATCTCCCGCCAGCGCGTCAGCAGCCCCTCCGCCCGGACCTTCCACGCGCGCTGACGCCGGACGCCCATGCCGTGCCACCACCCGTGCGCGGCGTCGAAGGCGTCGCGCCCCCAGCGTTCGACGACCTCGTCCTCGTAGGCGTCGTTGAAGCCCTGCAGCATCACGTCCATGCGGGGCCCGAGACCCTGTCGGCGCATGTCCAGGGTGTGCTCCACCGCGGCGATGCGCCGCTCGAGCAGGTCGCGCTCCGCGGCCAGCCGGTCGAGGTGCGCCTCGAGCGCGCGGACCTCCGCCGCCGGGGTCTCCGGGGCGTCGAGCACCGCGCGGATCTCCGGCAGGCCCATGCCGGTCTCCCGGAGCAGCAGGATCCGCTGCAGGCGCGCCACCGCGACGGGGCCGTAGTGGCGGTACCCGTTCGCCCCGACGCGGTCCGGCGGGAGCAGGCCGATGCGGTGGTAGTGCCGCAGGGTCCGGACGCTGATGCCCGCGCGATCCGCCACCTCGCTGACCGTCCACTCCATGCCCCGCTCCTCGCTCGTCGGTGTCGCGCCCAGTCTCACGCGCCGGGCGCCAGGCCGAGGCGCGGCAGGGCGCGTCCCAGGATCTCCGCCGCCGGCGTGCGCACGCTCCGCGCCGCGGTCGTGCCCGCGTCGGCCAGGTACGCCTCGACGATGCGGCGCCCCGCGGCGTAGCCCGCGCCCGTCGGGACGCCCACCGGCGCGATCCCCATGCGCGTGGCCGTCGCGTCCCCGAGCACCCAGGCCGGGAAGCCGCGCATGCCCGTACGGTCGAGAGCAGCGACGACCTTCGCGAGGACCGCGTCGTCCCGCCGCGTCGCGTCGGCGACGAAGTGCGTCCAGCCGGCCTCTCCGTGCAGCTCCGCCGCGAACGCGTCCGCGAGGCCCTCGGCCACGACGTGCTCGCCGACCGTCACGGTCGCGGGATCCCAGACCACGCCGCCGGGGGAGTAGCGCGCGTTGTGATGGAGCTCGTGCACGGCGACCGCCTCCAGCCGGGCGAGCACGCGCGACGTCGGCCAGACGGTGATGGAGACGTACCCGGGGATCCCGCCGAACGCCGTGAGCCCCTGCACCTCCTCGACGAAGTGCCGGTCGTCGGGGTCGCCGAGCACGAGGAGGACCGTCAGGTCCGGCAGCGTCAGCCCGGCATCGGCCGCCCGGAGCGCGCGGGCGCCGTCGGCCAGGGCCGCGCGGATGCGCGACCAGGCGTCCGCGGACACGAGCGCGTCGAGGCCCTCGCGCACCCGGCCGGACGGATCCGCCGCGTCGAACCCGGAGGACCCGCGGTGCACCTCCGCGAGGTCGAGGGGGCCGGGCACGAAGGCGTACATCCCCGCCATCGGCTGCCACATCGCCCGGACGAGGTCGTCGCGGGCGGCCGTCGGGGCGTCGAGGATGCGCGACATGGCCGCGGCGCTGTCGATCATGGTGGTGTGCATGCGCCCGAGCATGAGGGGTGACGCAGGGGCAGGGTCCAGCGGCGGGTCGGGTGCGGCCGGGTCGTCAGGTGACGGAGAGGCCGAGCCGCCGGCCCGCGAGCCCGCGGCCACGGGAGGCGAGGTGGTCGGCGACCTGCTGGATCCGCCGCGCCGCCGGATCGTCGGGCGTCGCGAGCACGACCGGCGCACCTGCGTCGCCGCCCGTGCGGAGCGCGAGGCTGAGCGGCACACTCGCGAGGAGCGGCACGGCCGCGTCCTGACCGGCGGACAGCCGCCGCGCGACCTCCGCGCCGCCGCCCGCGCCGAACAGCTCCAGCACGGATCCGTCGGGCTGGACGAACCCGGCCATGTTCTCCACGACGCCCACGACGCGCTGTCCCGTCTGCCGCGCCACGAGCCCGCTGCGCTCGGCGACGTCCGCGGCCGCCGGCTGCGGCGTGGTGACCACCAGCACCTCCGCGTGGGGGAGGAGCTGCCCCACGGTGATGGCCACGTCGCCCGTGCCGGGCGGGAGGTCGAGCAGCAGCACGTCGAGGTCGCCGAAGAAGACGTCGGTGAGGAACTGCTGGATGGTGCGGTGCAGCATCGGCCCGCGCCAGGAGACGGCCGTGCCGCCGCTGGCGTCGGGGTCGAGGAACATGCCGATGGAGATGACCTTCACGCCGTGCGCGACGGGCGGCAGGATCATGTCGCCGACGCGCGTGGGCGGGGCGGTGCGGCCGCGGGCGTCGACGAGGCCCAGGATCCCGGGGATGGAGAACCCGTGCACGTCGGCGTCGACGAGGCCCACCGCCAGGCCCTTCGCCGCCAGCGCGACCGCGAGGTTGGCCGTGAGCGTGGACTTGCCCACGCCGCCCTTGCCGCTCGTGACCGCGTAGACGCGCGTGAGGCTGTCGGGGCCGAACGGGATGCCGCGCTGCGCGGCCGGACCCCGCAGGCGCTCGGTGAGCGCCCGGCGCCGCTCGGGGCTCATCACGCCGACCGTCAGCTCCAGGCGCGCGACGCCGGGCACGGCGGTGACGGCCTCGCGCACGTCGCGCTCGATGGAGGTCGCGGCCGGGCAGCCGACGATGGTCAGCGCGATGTCGACGTGCGCGACGCCGTCGGCCTCGACGCGGACGTCGGAGACCATGTCGAGCTCGGTGATGGGGCGACGGATCTCGGGATCCACCACCCGGCCGAGGGCGCGCCGGACGTCGTCCGCCGTCGGCGGAGCCGCGGGGAGCGGATCGGAGCCGGGAGCGTCAGCGGCCATGCGTCTTGCGGCCGCCGGCAGCGCCCGCGCCCTCGGCGTCGTCCGCCTCGGGGTCGTCCCGGCGGTCGAGCTCCTCGAGGAGCTGGCGGAGCTCGGCGCGGATGAAGTCCTTCGACGCCACGTCCTTCATCTGCAGCCGGAGGGACACGACCTCGCGGGCCAGGTACTCGACGTCGGCGACGTTGCGCTCGGCGCGCTGGCGGTCCTGCTCGATCTGCACGCGGTCGCGGTCGTCCTGCCGGTTCTGCGCGAGCAGGATCAGCGGGGCCGCGTACGAGGCCTGCAGCGACAGGATCAGCGTGAGCGCCGTGAAGCCGAGCGCCGCCGAGTCGAAGCGCGCGTCGTCCGGCCCGTAGGTGTTGTAGCCGATCCACGCCACGCAGAACAGCGTGAGGCCCACGAGGAACCAGGGCGTGCCCATGCCGCGGGCGATGGACTCGGTGAAGCGGCCGAAGCGGTCGCTGCTGCCGCGCGTGCGCAGCGGGAGGACGGTGGTGCGCAGGCCCTTGGGGGCGTCCAGGCGGATGTCGCGGTTACTCTGCCGTGCCACGGGGGATCCTCCGTCCTCGTACGGGTCCTGCGATGGGGATGGCGGCTGTGGCCGTGCCGTGGAACCGGGCCGTCGCGCGCTTGCGCGTCTCGCGTTCCGCATCGGCGCTGCGCCAGTCGTCCGGCAGCAGGTGGTCGAGCACGTCGTCGATCGTGACGACGCCCACCAGGCGGTGGTTCTCGTCCACCACGGGCACCGACACGAGGTTGTAGCTCGCCATGATGCGGGAGACCTCGGCCGCGCTGGTCTCGGCCCGCACGGGTTCGAGGCCCTGGTCGAGCAGGGTGCCGAGGCGCTCGTGGGGCGGGTAGCGCAGCATCCGCTGGAAGTGCACCATGCCGAGGAAGCGGCCGGTGGGCGGCTCGTAGGGCGGCAGCGTGACGCACACGGCGGCGCCTAGCGTGGGCGCGAGCTCGTGGCGGCGGATGAGCGCGAGGCCCTCCGCGACCGTCGCGTCGCCCGAGACGATGACGGGATCCGTGGTCATGAGGCCGCCCGCGGTGTCGGGCGCGTAGCTGAGGAGCATGCGGACGTCGTCGGCCTCGTCCGGCTGCATGAGCTCGAGGAGGGCCTCGCCGCGCTCCTCGGAGAGCTGCGCGATGAGGTCGGCCGCGTCGTCCGGCTGCATCTGGTCGAGGACGTCGGCGGCGCGGTCGTCGTCGAGCGTCGCCATGATCTCGACCTGCTGCGACTCGGGCATCTCCTCGAGCACGTCGGCGAGGCGCGCGTCGGGCAGCTCCTCGGCGACCTCCAGGCGCCGTGCCTGCGGCAGGTCGAGCAGGGTGTTGGCGAGGTCGGCCGGGAGCAGGTCGGAGTAGGCGGCGAGGAACTGCGAGGCGGACTGGGCGACGCCCTCGTCCTGCAGCTCGGCGACCTCCTCCCACGCGGCGAAGAGCGTGGCGCCCTTCGCGAAGGGCGAGGGGCTCGTGCGGGGACGCCGGCAGAACAGCTGCGCGACCTCCCACTCGGCCTGGCGCGACTCCTCGATGGCGACGTCCTCGATGACGGCGGTGCCGGATCCGTCGCGCATGCTCACGCGGCGGCCGAGGATCTCCGCGATGACGCGCACCTCGCCCCCGCGCTGCTCGAAGCGGCGGAGGTTGATGAGGCCCGTGGTGATGATCTGCCCGGAGCCGATGCTCGTGACGCGCCCGATGGAGAGGAACACGCGCCGCTTGCCCGGCACCTCGACGATGAGGCCCACGACGCGCGGCGGATCGTCCTTGCGGTAGACGACGAGCACGTCGCGGACGCGCCCGACGCGGTCTCCTGCGGGGTCGAACACGCTGCACCCGGCGAGCCGGGCGACGAAGACTCGGGAGGCGCTCACGAAGCCAATCTAGTCGCTCGCCCTGCCCCCTCCCGGCGCCCCGTGGAAGACTGGACGGGTGACCTCCCCACTGATCGGACGGATCCCCCGCGCGCGCATGCCCCAGCTCCCGAAGGGCGAGCCCGTGGCCACGTACGACACCTACGACGAGGCCCAGAAGGCCGTCGTCGCGCTCGCCGAGGCCGACTTCCCGGTCACGCAGGTGAGCATCGTCGGCAACGAGCTCACGAGCGTCGAGCGCGTCACCGGCAAGCTCA
>Ga0308163_10002131_pt1 | contig 18877 bp, 19 predicted proteins | sample PhyTR1_FD_201037 | JGI IMG/M metagenome (GOLD analysis project Ga0308163, IMG submission 201037) | Phyllosphere microbial communities from UC Gill Tract Community Farm, Albany, California, United States - DLSLT.R1 | ecosystem: Host-associated > Plants > Phyllosphere > Unclassified | place: USA...
TGGCAACGCAGGAGCGCATCGTGCGCGGCCGCATGCCGACGCTCGAGATCATCAACGAGCGCTTCGCCAGGTATTTGCGGATTGGGTTGTTCAACTTCCTGCGCCGCAGCGCCGAAGTGTCGGTGGGTTCGGTGCGGGTATCGAAGTACAGCGAATTTATCCGCAACCTGGTGGTCCCGACCAACCTGAATCTGGTGCACATGAAGCCGCTGCGCGGCACGGCGCTGATGGTGCTCGATCCGGGCCTCGTGTTCCTGTTGGTGGACAACCTGTTCGGCGGCGACGGGCGCTTCCACACCCGCGTCGAGGGCCGCGATTTTACGCAGACCGAGCAGCGCATCATCATGCGTATCCTCGACATCATCTTCGAGGCGTACGCCAAATCGTGGGAGCCCGTGTTCCCGGTCGAATTCGAGTTCATCCGTTCCGAGATGAACACGCAGTTCGCCAACATTGCCACGCCGAACGAAGTGGTCGTGTCGTGCACCTTCACGGTGGAGCTGGGCTCGGTGTCGGGCCAGATCCACTTCTGCATGCCGTATTCGATGATCGAGCCGATCCGCGATGCACTGACCTCGAGCCTGCAGGGCGAAGCGCTCGAAGTCGACAAGCGCTGGGTGCGCCTGATGACGCAGCAGATCCAGGTCGCCGAAGTCGAGCTGGTCGCGGTGCTGGGCCATGGCAAGGCCAACTTCGACGAAATCCTCAACATGAAAATCGGCGACGTGATCCCGATCGTGGTGCCCGAGATGGTGCAGGCCACGGTCGACGGCGTCCCCGTGATGGACTGCAGCTACGGCGTCTTCAGCGGGCAATATGCGCTGAAGGTCGAGAAGCTGCTCGCCAATAGCGACACATTCAACAAGTAATTGGTATATTGGCAAGGCGCATCGCGCTGGCCGCACAGGAGAACACCATGTCCGACAATCAGGAAGACCAGGAACACATCGACGACGATTGGGGCGCCGCCATTGCCGAGCAGGCCGCGGCCGAAGCGGCAGCACTCGAACGCCAGACGTCCTCCGCAGCCGCCGCGCCGGTGGCCGCCGCAGCCGTGTTCAAGGATTTTTCGAACAAGGGCGCGCGCAACGAAACGCCGAACGATATCGACTTCATCCTCGACATCCCGGTGCAACTGACGGTCGAACTGGGCCGCACCAAGATCGCAATTAAAAACCTGCTGCAACTGGCGCAGGGTTCGGTCGTCGAGCTCGACGGCCTGGCGGGTGAACCGATGGACGTGCTGGTCAATGGCTGCCTGATCGCCCAGGGCGAGGTGGTGGTCGTGAACGACAAGTTCGGCATCCGGCTCACCGACATCATCACGCCATCCGAGCGGATTCGCAAACTCAATAAATGACCGCACGCCGCGCCGCCGCCAGCTGTTTCACGACCATTGCGGCGCTGCTGCTGGCGGCGCCGCTCGCGCTGGCGCAGCAGGCGACGCCAGCCACGGATACCACCACCGGCCGACCGCCCGCCCCCGCTGTGCCGGCGCCAGGCACCGTGCCTATCGCGACCGCAACGCCGGTTGCCGCGCTGCCGGGCGATGTTGCCGTGCCTGCAGAACCTGCAGAAGCTGCCGCAGCGGCAGTGACGGCGGCCACGCCGGCGCCATCCACCACGACCACCGCCCCTGCCATCGCGCCGATGCGCCCGCCACCGCAAGTCGCGCTGCCGGCCTCGAACGGCCCTGGCATGGCCGGTCTGCTGCAAACGATTTTCGCGCTGCTGCTCGTGCTGGGTCTGTTGATCGGTCTGGCCTGGCTGCTCAAGCGCTATGGCCCCAAGCCGGGCGGCGGCCTGGCCAACCTGCGCGTGGTCGGCGCACTGAATCTCGGCGGGCGCGAACGCATCATGGTGGTGGAAGTGGGCGACCAGTGGATCGTCGTCGGTGCCGCCCCCGGGCGCGTCAATGCCCTGCACACGATGCCACGCCAGGACGTCGACCTTGGCGCGAACACGAACGCCGCGCACGGCGGCCTCCCCGCCACACGCTTTGCCGACTGGCTCAAGAACACGATGGACAAACGCAATGCGTCATAAACACCTGTGGCTGGCCGCTGGCCTGGCCCTGCTGCCGCTGATCGCGGCGGCCCAGCCCGGTATTCCGGCATTCCAGAGCAGCCCGGCAGCCAACGGCGGCACCGCGTATTCGCTGCCGGTGCAGACGCTGTTGCTGCTGACCTCGCTAACCTTTTTACCCGCCGCGCTCCTGATGATGACGAGCTTCACGCGCATCATCATCGTGCTCTCGCTGCTGCGCCAGGCGCTCGGTACCCAAACCGCGCCGCCGAACCAGGTGATGGTCGGGCTGGCATTGTTCCTGACCTTTTTCGTGATGGGTCCGACCTTCGACCGCATCTACAGCGAAGCCTATCTGCCGCTGCAGAACAACCAGATCCAGATGACCGAGGCCATGAACCGGGGCGCGGTGCCGCTCAAGGAATTCATGATCAAGCAGACGCGCGAGTCCGACCTGGCGCTGTTCGTCAAGATTTCGCGCTCGCCGGCGCTGCAGGGCCCCGAAGACATTCCGCTGCGCGTTCTGATTCCGGCGTTCGTCACGAGTGAACTCAAGACGGCGTTCCAGATCGGCTTTGCGATCTTCATTCCGTTTTTGATCATCGACATGGTGGTCGCATCGGTCCTGATGGCGATGGGCATGATGATGATGTCGCCAGCCGTTATCGCACTGCCATTCAAGCTGATGCTGTTCGTGCTGGTCGACGGCTGGCAACTTCTGCTGGGCTCGCTGTCCCAGAGCTTCTACTAGAGGGCCCGCGCGATGACTCCCGAGAGCGTGATGACGATGGGCCGCACGGCCATGGAAGTGACCCTGATGGTCTCGGCCCCGCTGTTGCTGGTGGCGCTGATCGTCGGCCTGGTCGTCAGTATTTTCCAGGCAGCGACCCAGATCAACGAGGCCACGCTGTCGTTCATCCCGAAACTGGTCGGCGTGTTCGTCACGCTGGTGGTCGCCGGCCCGTGGATGCTGTCGGTGATGCTGGACTACATGCGCCAGGTGTTCACGGGTATTCCCGGCCTGATCGGTTAAGGCTCGCGTGCGCACGCCTGGAGGCGCCCGATGCTGACGCTGACCTCGGCGGAAATGAATGCCTGGATCGCCGGCCTGCTGTGGCCGCTGTCGCGCATTCTGGGCCTGATCGCTGCCGCCCCGCTGTTCGGCAATGCCGGCGTGCCGGTGCGTGCCAAGGTCTCGCTCGGCATCCTGCTGGCAATCGTCATCGCGCCCCTCGTGCCGGCCGTACCGGCGGCGGACCCGACCTCGTGGGCGGGCCTCCTTATCCTGACCAAGGAAATGATCATTGGGCTGGCGATGGGCTTTGCCATGCGCATCGTGTTCGCCGCCATCGAGTACGCCGGCGAAGTTTCGAGCCAGACGATGGGCCTGGGTTTCGCGATGTTCTTCGACCCCAGCACGCGCGGCCGGTCGTCGGCCATCAGCCAGTTCATGGCGCTGGTCGCGACAATGGCGTTTCTGGCCGTGAACGGCCACCTGATCCTGCTCGAGGCGCTGGCCGAAAGCTTCATCACGATGCCGATCACCGACACCCCGTTTTCATCGAACACGGCGCTGGAACTGGTGCGCTGGGGTGGACGCATCTTCTCGGCCGGGCTGCAGATCGCCATGCCGATCATCGCCGCACTGCTGATCACGCAGGTTGCCCTCGGCATCCTGACGCGCGCCGCGCCACAGCTGAACATCTTCGGCATCGGCTTTCCGATCACGCTGGGCGTGGGTTTTTTGACGCTGAGCCTGGTGCTGCCGTACCTGGGCGCGCCGATCGTCAACCTGTTCAACCAGGGCATTGAAGTGAGCAGATCCTTGCCGCGCGCCAGCAATCCGCAGCCGGGAGCTGCCGGTGCGCAGCCGGCGGCCACACCAGTGGTGCCGGCGCCGGGATAACGGCGGCAGCCGCGCTGCGCTGCGTTACAATGAGAATCATTCTCATCTTTCACCATGCGCATGACCACTCCTGCTGCCGTTCCCACGTCCTTCCCACGCCGCCGCATTCTTGGCGCCGCTGCCGCCCTGACCGCCTTGGCCACCCCGTTGGCCCGCGCCGCGGCTGAGTGGCAACCCGCCACACTGCACCAGGCCCGGCAACTCGACATCACCTCGCCCATCACCGGCCAGACCTACCGCATCTTCATCAGCATCCCGACCACCCCGCCGCAACCGGCTGGCTACCCGGTCATCTACGCACTGGACGGCAACGCGACCTTTCCGACGCTGGCGGTGATGGCGCGCACGATCCTGCCGCGCGGCACTGCGCTGCCCGTCGTCGTCGGCATCGGCTATCCGGGCGAGTTCGATTATGGAATGGGACGCGGGCGCGACTATACGCCGCCCTCGGGCGCGGACGGCCCCGCGAAGGAAGGCGGCGCCGACCTGTTCCTCGACTTTATCGAACGCGAACTGAAACCGCTGATCGCGACGCTGGCGCCGCTCGATCCGGCGCGCCAGGCGCTGTATGGCCATTCATACGGCGGCCTGTGTGCACTCCACGCGTTGTTCACCCGCCCGGCGACGTTCCAGACTTACCTGGCGGCCAGTCCATCGATCTGGTACCGCGAACGTGTGGTGCTGGGCGGCATGGACGGTTTCCAGCGGCGCGTGGCTGCCCTGCCCGCGAAGCCGTCCCTGATGCTGGCCGTGGGCGAGCTGGAACAACCGTCCACCGCGAACGGCCCGCTGCAGGGCCGTGACGCCATCGCCGCCGCACGCCGCATGGTGGACAACGCGCGTGAACTGGGCGAGCGGCTGCAAAAGACGGGCACCCTGGCGCGTGTGCAATTCCATCTGCTGGCCCATGAAGATCACGGTTCGGCAACCTTCCCGGCCATGGCGCGCGGCCTCGGGTTTTTTCTCACCTGACGTAAAACATAAAAAAATACCAATTAAATGTGCAGTAGTGCGACTTAGCCAACCAACAATATTGCCCGGACCCTGCTAGCCTGACGATCCCGGTGCCTCGCTGCGCCAGCCGCCGACCCACTCATGGGCACGATCGACAATGACTCTTTCCAGACCTCTCAAAATTACCGGCTGGATCTTGCTGGCCATCACCGTGGCAGTGATCCTGTTCCTCATGCTGTTCGACTGGAACATGCTGCGTCCGTACATCAACCGCAAGGTGTCAGAGACGACCGGGCGTGAATTTGCCATCCGCGGTGACCTGGACGTCAAGTTCCAGCGTGATCGCAACGGCGAAACCGGCTGGCGGCGCTTCGTGCCGCAACCGCATATCACGGCCGACAACGTCTACATGAGTAACCCTGCCTGGAGCACGGTCGGCAAGCAGATGGCCGCCGCCCAGCGCATCGAGGCCGGCGTGCGCATCCTGCCGCTGCTGACCAAGGATGTCGTGATCACCGATCTGCGCCTGGCCAATCCGGACATCGCGGTCCAGCGCCGCGCGGACGGCAGCAATTCCTGGACCTTCAAGGACAACGGTCCCTCCGAATGGAAAGTCGATCTGCAGCGCCTGGCCTTCGACAAGGCCAAGGTGCGCTACGTCGACGAGCCGGTTGGCCTGGACCTGCGCGCCACCGCCGATTCGATCAAGGGCGGCGAAGCGGCCTCCACGGCCGCAGGCGTGCCGCCGTATGGCCTGGCGTTCACCCTTGCCGGCACCTACAACAAGGCGAAGATCACCGGTGGTGGCAAGGCCGGCGCAGTGCTCTCGCTCACCGGCGACGACACCAGCTTCCCGATCGAAGCCGAAGCCACGGCCGGCGAAAACAAGCTTGGCCTGCGCGGCATCATCCGCGATCCGCGCTCGCTGTCGGGCTTTGCCCTGCAGATGCAACTGGCCGGCGCCAGCATGGCCGACCTGTACGGGCTGACCGGCGTGCTGCTGCCGGAAACCCCGCCGTATTCCACCAAGGGCACGTTGCTGGGCAAGAAGGACGGCGACTTCTGGACTTACACCTATAAAGACTTCACCGGCAAGGTCGGCGCCAGCGATATCGCCGGCACGCTCGCCTATGCCCAGCGCAAGCCGCGGCCGCTGCTGACAGGTTCACTGACATCGAAGCAACTGCGACTGGCCGACCTGGGCCCGACCGTCGGCGCCGACACCGGCGAAGGCACCAAAGCTGCGGGCAAGGTCACGGCGCCGGCGCCGGGCAAGGCCCTGCCGGTCGATCAGTTCAATACCGCCAAATGGGGCGCGCTCGATGCCGAGGTCAAGTTCACCGGCAAGCAGATCCTGCGCACGGCCGACATTCCCCTGCGCGACATCGAAACCACGATCCGCATGAAGGACAAGGTGCTGACGCTGACGCCGCTGAGCTTTGCGCTGGCCGGCGGGCGCATCACGTCGAACATCCGTCTCGACGGGCGCGAGAAGGTGCTGGATGCATCGGCCCGGCTGGCAGCACGCGGCGTGAAGATCCGCGAACTGTTCCCCAAGCTGCAATCGATGCAGGCGACCTTTGGTGAAATCAATGGCGATGGCGCACTGGTTGGCAAGGGCAATACCGTGGCCGCCATGCTGGGCACGTCGCAGGGCGAGATCAACGCCGTCGTTACCGAAGGCACGGTCAGCCAGTTCGTCCTCGAACTGGCTGGCCTGAACGTGGCCAACGCCGTCTACGTCAAGATTTTCGGCGACAAGCAAACCATGCTCAATTGCGTGGCAGCGACCACCACAGTGCGTAATGGCCGCGCGAACATCGATCGCTTCGTGCTCGACAGTGAAGATGCAGTGGTGAACGCGACCGGCTATGTGGACCTGGCCACCGAGAAGCTCGACGTCGACGTGCGGCCAAAAACGAAAGGTGCGCGCATCCTGTCGCTGCGCACGCCGCTGTATGCGCGCGGCACATTCAAGGATCCGAAGGTGGGGCCGCATGCCGGGCCGCTGGCACTCAAGGCCGGCGCGGCAGTGGCGCTGGCAGCGATCAATCCACTGGCCGCCCTGCTGCCGTTGATCAACGTCGACAAGGCGCCCGATACGAATTGCGGCGCCGAGATCCGCGCCGCGAAAGAACCACCGAAGGTGAACGGGAAGGTCGCGCCGAAGATCAAAGGTAGTTGAACAGCGACAGGCCCGACATCGTCTTGAAGGACATCTGCGCCGCCTGCAGCGTCATTTGCTGCTGCGAGAAGTCCGAGATGGCCTTGACGGTGTCGAGGCCTACCAGGTCGTCGAGCGTGGACGCGTACTGGATGTCCAGGTCGTCGCCGGTGCTGTCGAGGTAATCGAGCTCTTTCATGTGGGCGCCGACCGAAGCCTGCACCGTCAGCACGTTGTCGTGCGCATTCTTGAGATTGTCGAGCGCCGTGTTCAGGCCATTGGTCAGCGCCGCCTTGCCGGTCGAGCCTTCGCCGGCCAGGCGCAGCGTGGAGATCAGGTCGGTAACCGTGGTAAACACCGACTGCTTCTTGCTCGGCGCGACGCTGAAGGTATCGCCTTGTGCTGGCGCGCCCTTGATGTCGAAGGCCATGCCACCGATCTCGATCTGATTGCCGTCTTTGTACGGCAAGCCCTGTTTGTCGGCCACGGGGGCATCCGGGTCCTTGGTGTTCACCGAATAGGTCGTCACCGGCGGCGTGGTCGCGCTGACGTCGAACTTGATCTCGTATTTCGTGCTGGTCAGTGCGTTGCGGTCCACGACCGAGCCGGACGAAATCAGTGCCGCCCCGGTGTTTTCGACGGCGGCCTTGGTCTGGAACGTCCCATTGCCGGTCGGGATCGCTTCAAAAATGGCGCTGCCCGATGCCGACAGCGGCAGCTTGCGTGAATCGCTGACCTGCAACTGGCGCACGCCCTGGTCGCCCTGATAGGTGGCGCCGCCCGGCGAGCTCGTGAACGGCTGCGTGGTGGTCTTGTAGCCCGAAAACAGGTAACCGCCTGATCCGTCGGCAGTATTGGCAATGCCCAGCAGATCAGCCAGGCGGCCTTCGAGTTCGGTGGCCAATTTTTCGCGGTCGCCCGGCAGCATCGTGGCATTACCGGCCGAGACGGCCAGCGTCTGGATGTCCTGCAGCACATCGCCCGTATTCTGCAGCGTTGACTCTACCTGCGCCAGCGACGACTTCGCGCTGTTGCGGTTAGTGGCGAACTGGGCATTGATTTCCTGCGACTGGCTCACTTCGAGCGCGCGCGCCGAAGCGACCGGATCGTCGGCAGCGGTGAGCAGGCGACGGTCGGTCGACAGCTGCATCTGCGTGCGCGCGAGCGCGCCTTGCAGCGTGTTGAGCTGGTTGGTCGAGGTGGCATACAGATTCGCGGTACTGATACGCATGATCTTCTTTCTCTACGTTAGCGGCTGATCGACAGCAGCGTGTCGAAGATGGTGCCGGCGATCTGCATCACCTTGCTCGACGCCTGATAGGCCTGCTGGTACTTGATGAGATTGGCCGCTTCTTCATCGAGATTCACGCCCGACACATCGGCCTGGGCACCCTCGGCCTGCGCCAGCAAGGCATTGCCGGCCTGCGCATTGACCTGCACTTCGCGCGTCTTGTTGCCCACCTGGCTCACCATCTGCGCATACGACGATGTCAGCGTAGCGGTGCCGTTGTTGAAGATGTTCTTGGTCTGCAGCTCGCCCAGCGCAGCGATATTGCGGGTGTCGCCCACGCCGCTGCTGTTGGCCGCGATCGTGAACTTGTCGCCACTGCCCGGCTTGCCGGTCATGGTGACGCTCACACCGCCGAAGCTGTAGGTCGAGCCGTTGTCGAACTTGACATTGGCAGAATTGACCTGGCTCGAGACGCCCTTGCTGTCGACCACGGTGACCATGCCGGCCGGGAAGCCGTTCAGATTGCCGCTGGTTTCATCGAATGCAAGTGTGACCGGCAATGCGGCGGGTGCAGTCAGAAAATCCTTGCTGACCTTGCCTTCGCTGATCTTGCCGGTACCGGTATTGGTCAGCGGCATGCTGGTCAGAATCGGGGCCGCGGCGGCGATCTGCGAGACATCCTTGGCCAGCACATTGAAGTTGGCCGCCCCGTCGATGGTCGGGCGCACCAGGAACGTGTCCTTGTTGCGCGCATTGTTCTTGAAGCTGAACTCGACGCCGTCGACTTCAAACGTGGCCACGCCGTTCGTGCCCGGCGTGACGGTGCCCACATCAGTGTTGTCGGACTGGCGCACGACCTTGTAGTTGGTGCCGTTGAACGTGACTTCGTAGTCGCTGTCCTTGAGCTTGCTCGGATCGGTCACCTTGGCGGTCAGTTCGGCGGCCGGATCGGTGCTGGTGCCCTTGGCGTTGTTGATGCTGGCGCCAACGAAGGCCGGCGCCACGTTGAAGAACGCCTGCCCCTTGTTGCCGTTCTGGTCCAGACCCAGCTGATGCTGCGCGTTGAATTCGAATGCCATGCCGATCGCGATCTTGCCGAGCGCGCTCTGGGCGGTATCGAGCGTCTCGGTACGAAACTCGAGCAGACCGCCCAGCTTGCCGCCGGAGAGCGCGCCATCGGGCAGCACCGCCACTTTCGAGCCCACCTGATACCCCACTTCCAGGCGGGTCAGGTCGGTTGGCGACACCATCGCCGCCAGCTGGAACGAGTCGTTGCCCACCACCAGCGGCTGGCCGTTGCCGATGGAAATCGTCAGGCTGCTGTTGTCGCCCGGCGTGACGGTGGCCTTGACGAATTTGTTCAGTTCGAGCACCACCTGGTCACGCTGGTCGAGCAGGTCGTTCGGCGGGCGCGTGGCTGACGAGGCGAAATTGGAAATCTGCTCGTTAAGCTTGGCGATCTGCGTACCGTAGGTGTTGATCGCGGTGACACTCGCTTCGATTTCGCCATTCACGCCGGTGCGAATTTCGCCAAGGCGCGAATCGAGGTCTTGCAGGCGCGTGGCCAACGTTTCGGCACTCGACAGCATCGCCTGGCGCGATGGCACCGACGCCCGGTTGGCGGCCATGTCCTGCACGCCCTTGAAGAAGCCCTGCATCGCCGGCGACAGGCCCGACGTGGTGTCGGCCAGCAGATTATCGATCTGCTTGATCTGCGAATAGTACGACTCCAGGCCGCTGGTGCTGGCCTGGGCGTTACGCACCTGCGTGTTCAGGAAATTGTCGCTGTAGCGCTTGATCTGCGCGATCTCGGTCCCGGTGCCCAGGAAGCCGACACCCGTATCGAGCGCGGCCGACGTGGCCTGCACCACCGTCTGGCGCGAGAAACCCGCCACGTTCGCGTTGGCGATGTTGTGGCCGGTCGTGGCGAGGGCTGCCTGTGCTGCATACAACCCTGTCTTACCGATGGCGAGGAGGCTACCTGACATAATTTTTTTCTCTCTGTGACAGTACAGTCAACGGCAGTTTTTCAGAAAACTTGACGGTTGGCTGACATAAGAATGGCGTCGACAGGCGCATGTGCACATGTGTACGTTACGCCAGCGAATTCTTGATCAGGCGGGTCAGCTTGGCCGCGTAGTTCGGATCGGTGGCATAGCCGGCGCGCTGCAGACCCTGGGCGAAGGTGGCCGCGTCGCTGCTGCCGATGACTTTTTCGTAACGCGGATTCTTGGCGATCATGTTCGCGTAATCGCGGAACGAGTCGGCCGGGCTGTCGTAAGCGCGGAATTTCTCGACCTTCGTCTGCGGCTTGCCATTCACGTATTCGGTGGTGACGGCGGTGGCGACCTTGCCTTGCCAGCCCGGGCCGGCCTTGATGCCGAACAGGTTGTTGCTGTTGCTGCCATCGGCGTTCTTGATCATGCGTTTGCCCCAGCCCGTCTCGAGCGCGGCCTGGCCCAGCATGAACTTGGCCGGCACGCCCGTGGTCTGCTCGGCCGCGTGGGCGTGCTCATGCAGTTTTTCCTGGAATGCGCGCACGTGCGGCGCCTGGATCCGGCCCGTCTCGGTGGTTGCCGGCAGCGGCGGCGCCTTGCTGGCGGCGGCCGCGCCAGTGCCCAGCGCCGCGCCATTGCCATACATGGCTGCGGCGTTGTTCAGTGACGGCGTCAAGCGGCCAGCGCCAGCAGCATCGCCAGCCATGCCATCGGCGCCAATGGCCAGCGCCTGCTGCCCCATCTGGTTCGCGCTCAGCTGGCGCACCAGCACATCGGCCAGGCCGACGCCACGCTTGGCCAGGTTCTGGCTGGTCTGCTGATCGAGCATCGTCGTGAAGGTCTTGGTCTGCTGGTTGTCCAGCATGCCTTCCTGCGGCGTCGCGTCGCGCATGCTCTTCATCATCATGTTGATGAACATCGCCTCGAACTGGGTCGCCGCTTCTTTCATGGCGGCCGGCGTGCCGGCTTTCGCGCTGTTCTTCAGCCCATTGAGGCTGTTGGTGTCGAGCGCGAGCTTGCTGGTCTGGTCAAGGTTGGGCGAGGCGATCATGGCGTGTTTCCCGGTTTAGATGATTTCGAGCTCGGCGCGCAGCGAACCGGCGGCCTTGAGCGCTTGCAGGATGGCCAGCAAGTCTTGCGGGGTGGTGCCGATCGAGTTCATCGCCTTGACCACTTCGCTAAGGGACGCCCCGCCCTTCACGTTGATCATCTGGCCCGGCTCTTTCTTGATCTCGACCGACTGGTTCTGCGTGACGACGGTCTGGCCGCCGGCCAGTGCGTTCGGCTGACTCACCTGGGTGTCCGAGCCGATCGTGATCGACAGGTTGCCGTGCGAGATCGCGCAGTTGTCGAGCATCACGGCGCGGTTCATCACCACCGACCCGGTGCGGGCGTTCATGATGACCTTGGCCGAGGCCAGCGGCTGATTGACGTCGATCTGTTCCAGCATGCCCAGGAAGGCCACGCGCTGATCGCTCGACGACGGCGTGCGTACGCGCACCACGCGCCCGTCCAGGGCCGTGGCGATGCCGGGGCCGAACTGGTCGTTGACGGCTTCGACGACGCGCGCGGCGGTGGCGAAATCGGTCTCTTTCAGTTCCAGGCGAATCTGGTTGTTCTCGCCCAGGTTCGATGCGACAGCGCGCTCGACCGTGGCGCCGGCCGAGATGCGACCGACGGCGAGGTGATTGACCTGCACCTGCGCACCGCCGCCCTGCGCCTGCACGCCCACACCACCGACCACCAGATTGCCCTGGGCCATGGCATACACCTGGCCATCGGCGCCATGCAGCGGCGCCATCAGGAGCGTGCCGCCGCGCAGGCTCTTGGCATTACCGATCGACGATACGGTGATGTCGAGCGTCTGGCCCGGCTGGGCAAATGCCGGCAGCGAGGTCGTGACCATCACGGCCGCCACGTTCTTCAGTTGCAGCTGGGTGCCGGCCGGCAGGTTCACACCCTTCTGTTGCAGCATCGCGCGGATCGACTGCACGGTGAACGGCGTCTGGCTGGTCTGGTCGCCGGTGCCGTCCAGGCCCACGACGATGCCGTAGCCGGACAACTGGTTCTGGCGTACGCCGGCGATGGTGGCCAGATCCTTCAGGCGCTCGGCCTGGGCCAGGGGGGCGATGCCGCCGAAAGCGGCAGCCAGCAAGACAACGGAAGCAAATTTACGCATGAGGTTGGCCTTTTAGAACGGCAGCATCGACAGGAAGAACCGCGACAGCATCGATGTCACTTCGGCGCGGTCGAGTCGGCTGTTGGTGCGATATTCGACGCGCGCATCGGCGATCACGTTGGACGAGACCATATTGCCGGCCTGGATCGTGTCGGGGCTGACCATGCCCGAGAAACGGATGAATTCGGTGCCCTTGTTCATCGCCACCTGCTTTTCGCCGGCCACGATCAGGTTACCGTTCGGCAGCACTTCGGTGACGGTCACGCCGATCGTGCCGGTGAAATTGTTCGATGCACTCTGGTTATCGCCATCGGCAAACTTGGTGCCCGATTCCAGCGCCACGCCGGCACCGATCACACCCGCCAGCAGGCCCGGGCTGGTGAAGCTCGCGCTGCCGCTCTTGTTGCCCGAACTCGCCCCGGCCTTGGTCGCCGACGTGCGCTCGCTGATATTGACGGTCAACAGGTCGCCGATATGACGGGCCCGGCGGTCTTCGAACATCGGCCGGTAGCTGTTGACGTTGAAGATCGCGCCATCGGTGGCCGGGGCGCCGTCGACCAGCATCGGACGCGCGCTGGTCGGGCCCTGCACGATGGTGGTGGGAGTGGCGGCGCAACCGGCGAGCAATACCAGCGCAGCGAACGAAGTCAGGATTTTCATGATGGCTGAAGAAATTAAAGCTGCGACAGTTTTTGCAGCATCTGGTCGGATGTCGTGATCGCCTTGCTGTTGATCTCGTAGGCGCGCTGGGTCTGGATCATCGCGACCATTTCCTCGACCACGTTGACGTTCGACGATTCCACATAACCCTGCATGATGTTGCCGGCGCCATTGGTGCCTGGCACGTTCAGGTTCGGGTTACCCGACGCAGTGGTTTCGGTGTACAGGTTCTCGCCGCGCGACTCGAGACCGGCCGGGTTGATGAAGGTGGCCAGTTGCAAGGCGCCGATCTGGGTGGTGCCGGTTTCGCCGGCGACATTGACCGATACAGTGCCGTCACGGCCTACCGTGATCGACTGGGTATTGATCGGCACGGTGATCGGCGGCTGGATGACGAAGCCGCTCGAGGTGACGAGCTGGCCGTTCTGGTCTTTCTGGAACGAACCGTCGCGGGTGTAGGCCTGGGTGCCGTCCGGCATCAGGACCGGGAAGTAGCCCGGACCATTGACCATCACGTCCTTGTCGTTGCCGGTCAGCTGGGGATTACCCTGGGTGTGGATGCGCTCGGTGGCGACGGTGCGGACACCGGTACCGATCTGCAGGCCCGACGGCAGATTGGTCTGCTGGGACGATTGTGCACCTGGCTGGCGCACGTTCTGGTACAGCAAGTCCTCGAACACGGCGCGCGACTTCTTGAAGCCGTTGGTGCTGACGTTGGCGAGGTTGTTCGAGATGACGTCGAGATTGGTCTGCTGGGCTTCCAGGCCGGTCTTGGCGATGTAGAGCGAACGGATCATTGCATTCTCCTATTGGTGGCAGGCGAATGCCTCCACGGACAATAGAATTATGCAGCGGCAACACTTAATTCAAAGCGAGGAGTTGGGTGGCTTTCGCCGCGTTGTTCTCGGCGTTCTTCAGCAAGCTCATTTGCGTGTCAAAAGAACGTGCCAAAGCAATCATGTCGACCATGCAATCGACCGGATTGACGTTGCTGCCCTCGAGCGCGCCGCCTGCCACCTGCACGGTCGGGTCGGCCTGAACCGGCGCGCCGTTCTTGACGCGAAACAGCCCGTCGTCGCCGCGCACCATGTCGCCTTGTGGCGGATTGACCAGCTTCAGGCGGCCGATCACTGCCGGTGCGGCCGGCGTGTCGACGTTCGAGATGGTCGAGATGGTGCCGTCGCCGCCAATCGTCACGGTGGCGTCGGGCGGAATCGTGATCGGGCCGCCTTCGCCCGCAATCGTCTGGCCGCCCGCCGTTTGCAGCACGCCGTTCGGGCTCATCTGGAGCGAGCCGTTGCGGGTGTAGGCCTCGGTACCGTCCGGCATCTGCAGCGCCAGCCAGCCCTGCCCTTTTACCGCCACATCCAGGTCGCGCCCCGTGGCCTGCAGCGGGCCGGCCGCGAAGTCGTTGCCGGCGGTCGAGTCGACAACGAACGCGCGGGTCGGCATGCCCGGCCCCTGCACCGGCGCCGCGCGGAACATGTCGATCTGGGCGCGAAAGCCCGTCGTACTCACGTTGGCCAGGTTGTTGGACGTCGTGGCTTGCTGCTCGAGGATGTGCTTGGCGCCGGAAGCGGCGGTGTAGATCAGGCGGTCCATGGTGGTTTCCTAGATTTGTTTAACGCAGGTTCACCAGCGTCTGCAACACCGAATCCTGCGTCTTGATCGTTTGCGCATTGGCCTGGTAGACGCGCTGCGCGGTGATCATGTTGACCAGCTCGGCCGTCAGGTCGACGCTCGATGCTTCGGTGGCCGACGCCTGCAGCACGCCCAGGCCACCGGTACCGGCGGTGCCCATCAGCGGGATGCCCGAATTGGACGATTCTGCCCAGGCGTTGTTGCCCAGCGGCTGCAGGCCGTTCGGGTTGGTGAAGTTGGCAAGCACGACCTGGCCCATGATCTTGGTCTGGCCATTGCTGTACTGGCCCTGGATGCTGCCATCGGCGCCGGTGGAGAAGCGCTGCAGCGAACCCGGCTTGTAGCCGTCCTGCGCCAGGAACTTTTCGCTGGTGGTGGTGCCGTACTGGGTGGTACCGGCGAAATCGATCTGTACTGGCAGGTTCAGTTCGGCGCCGGTCGATGGCACGATCGGGATGTCGATGTTGAACCTGCCAGCGGTGCCCGTGCTGGCCAGGTTCAGCGCGCCATTGGTGTCGAACTTGAGCGTACCGATCGACTTCGGCTCCATCTTGAGCGCCTTGGCAATCGCGGCGTCGATCTGCACCGGGGTCGCGCCGGGCACCGCTGCCGCGGCAGCGGCGGCAGTGCGCACTTCGGCCAGGTTGTCGGGGGTGGCCAGATTACCGGCGCCGGCCACGACCGCATTGGCGGCGTCGGTGGCATAGGTGGCAATCGTGGTGGCCAGCGTCGCGGCCACGGGTGGCACGACCTTGCTTGCCGCATCCCAGGCGCCGCGCGCGGCGGCCGATGCCGGATCGGTCTGCGCCTTTCCCACTGCGTCCAGCGCACCGATTTCGGTACCATCCTTGGCCGCAAACACATTCCAGGTGCCGTCGCCGGTCGGCGACTTGACGTAGAAGGTCGACAGCGTGTGCGAGTTGCCCAGCGTGTCGTACACGCTCATCGGCACCTGCTTGTTATAAGTGTCCGGATCGGCCGGATCGAAGTCGGCTTTCTTGGGCGTGCTGGCGCGTGAATCGAGCTGGAGCTGGATCTGTATTTCCGACGTGACCTTCGGCGGCTGGTCGGCGGTATCGATCTTGAGCGGCACGGCGGTGCCGGCGGCCAGCAGGCCGTTGGCGCCCAGGCCATAGCCGGTCAGCTTGGCGCCCTGGGCGTTGACGATGAAGCCCTCTTTGTCGAGCGAGAACTGGCCATTGCGCGAGTACTGCGTCACGCCGGCCTGCTCGATGCGGAAGAAACCGGCGCCGTTGATGGCGATGTCGAGCGGGTTGCTCGAGGCTTCGACGTTACCCTGCGTGAACTGCTGGGCGATGGCGGCGGTTTTCACGCCGATACCGGCCGTCATGCCGCCCGCGCCATTGAGCGCATTGGCGTAGACGTCGGCAAACTGGGTGGTCGAGCCCTTGAAGCCGACCGTGCTGGCATTGGCGATGTTGTTACCGATAACGTCCAGCGATTTGGCAGCAGCGTTCAAGCCGCTCAGGCCTTGTTGGAAAGACATGGTAATGCTCCAGTATAAGGTGAGAGAGTAAGCGGCCTGGCTTACAGAACTTGTTTAATGTCGGTCAGGGAGACAGCGCCCTTGCCCGGCAGGTTCAGCTTGACGCCGTCCTTGCCATTCGTCGTGACGCTGGCCACGCTGTCGAATGACAGGGTCTTGGCGTCGGTAAGCTGTTCGCCCGCGCGCGTTGCGATCACGCGGAAGGTGTAGTTCCCATCGGCCAGCACGACCGGCTTGCCGTCGGCGTCCAGGTTGTTCGGGTCGGCGACGCCATCCCAGGCGACCGGCACGATCCCGGCTTTCTGCTCGCCCAGGTCGATCGCCGCCACATCCTTGCCCGTGGCCTTGTCGACGACCACGACCTGCAGCTTGTCGGCCGGGCTTTCCAGCTCGACGCCCAGGATTGCCTGGCTCTTCGACAGCAGAATGCCATTGCCTTCGACCAGCACGCCGTGGCCGATCAGATTGGTTGCCGACAGCGATTCGCTCGACTGGTAGCTGGCTTTCAACGACTCCAGCGTGGTGTTGAGCTTGTTCACGCCGGTGACGGTCTGCAGCTGGGCCAGCTGGCTCGTCATCTGCGCGTTGTCCATCGGGTTCAGCGGATCCTGGTTCTTCAACTGGGTCACGAGCAGCGTCATGAACTTGTCGGTGTCGGCCTGGACGCCGTCTTCGGCGGTCTTCGCCTTGGCGTTCATGGTCGCCTGCAGGCTGGAAATATCGGACGTTGCGGTCGAGCTGGTAATTGGGCTGGTCATGGTATCGATCTACGGGGCGCTTACTGGCCGATGGTCAGGGTCTTGAGCAGCATGGTCTTGGCTGCATTCATGGTTTCGACGTTGGTCTGGTACGAGCGCGAGGCGGACAGCATATTGACCATCTCGTCGACCACGTTCACGTTCGGCATCGATACATAGCCCTTGTCGTCGGCCATCGGATGCTTGGGGTCGTACACCTGCTTGAGCGGCGACGGGTCTTCGACCACTTCGCGCACGCGCACGCCGGTCGCGCCCGAGGCGGTGGGTACCGACTCGAACACGACCGACTTGGCGCGGTAGGCTTCGCCCGACGGCGACGTGGCGCTGTCGGCATTGGCCAGGTTGCTGGCCACCGTATTCAGGCGCTGCGCCTGGGCGCTCATGGCCGAACCGGACACATTAAAGATATTAAACAACGACATGGCGAGTTTCCTTATTGGCCCTGGATCGCGCTCAGGAGGCCCTTGATCTGGCTGTTGATCATATTGATCCCGGCCTCGTAGCGCAGCGCGTTGTCGGCGAACTGATTGCGCTCGACGTCCATGTCGACCGTGTTGCCGTCGACGCTGCCCTGCACCACGCCGCGGTACAGCACCGGCGTGCCATTGGCCAGCGTGTCGCCGGTGGCAACGCCGCGCGCCATGTGGTTGCTATTGGTGGTGTTCATCGCACCGCCCGGCTTGCCGCCTCCCATCGCGCCCTGCAAGGCTGCCGCGAAATCGATGTCGCGCGCCTTGTAGTTCGGGGTGTCGGCATTGGCGATATTGGACGCCAGCAGTTCCTGGCGCTGCGAGCGCAGGGACAATGCCGTTTCATTAAAACGCATGTAGTCGTCGAGTTTGCCGATCATGCCGCCTCCGGGCTGTACTTTGTTGGGACAGAAGCGATCATACGGTTCGGTTCGCCACACCAATCGACGGAGAAGAGCGGACATTCCCCCCGCTATTCAAAGTTTCACTACGGAATCATTCGACCTAAGATAGCAGCATTCCCGAATTTCAGCCCGAATCTCAGCCCGAACTCCAGACCATGACATCCAAACTTGTCGCTTTTTCGCTGCTGGCACTTGTATACAGTGGCGCCCAGGCCCAGCAGGGGGCAAACAGCCGCCAGCAACCCGAGGCCGTGCGCGCCGTGGTGGAGCAGTTCCTGGCCACCCAGAGCGCCGGCCTGCCGGGCCAGGTGAGCGTGACGGTCGGCGCGATCGATCAGCGCCTGAGCCTGCCCGCCTGCCCGGCCCCGGAAGCCTTCCAGCAGCCGGGCGCCCGCCCCTGGGGCAAGACGACGGTGGGCGTGCGCTGCACGGCGCCGGCGTGGACGATGTATGTGCAGGCCCAGGTCAGCGTGGTGGCCGAGTATGTCGCCGCCGGCGTGCCCCTGGCGCAGGGCCAGCCGCTGGTGCCGGGTCAGCTGGTGATGGTAAAAGGCGATATCGCCGCCATGCCCAACGGGATCATCACCGATATGGCGCAGGCGCTGGGCCGTGCGCCCACCGTGTCGCTGCCGGCCGGTACCGCGCTGCGGGTGGACGCGCTACGCAGCCAGGCCGTCATCAAGCAGGGCCAGGCGGTGCGCTTGGTATCGCGCGGCTCGAACTTTTCGGTGAGCAGCGAAGCCAAGGCCATCAACAATGCCAGCGATGGCCAGATCGTCCAGGTACGCACGACGGCCGGCCGGATCATCAGCGGCACCGCGCGCGATGGCGGGACCGTGGAAATCGTTTTATAACAATTGCGATCTTCTCTTCGCCAAATCGGTGCTGATTGCTAAAGTTTGTAAAGGCGTGGCCGTTACAATAAGCAGATCCCGGAGCTTGTGCTCCGCGCACCGAGAAGGATGAAGCCGTGAAAATCAA
>Ga0308163_10002133_pt1 | contig 18863 bp, 13 predicted proteins | sample PhyTR1_FD_201037 | JGI IMG/M metagenome (GOLD analysis project Ga0308163, IMG submission 201037) | Phyllosphere microbial communities from UC Gill Tract Community Farm, Albany, California, United States - DLSLT.R1 | ecosystem: Host-associated > Plants > Phyllosphere > Unclassified | place: USA...
TGTGCTGGCAGGTTGCGCGTTTGGTGCGCAGGCAAAAATTGATCAGGTGCGTTTCGCGGTTGATCCCACCTATCCTCCTTTCGAATCCAAAACGCCGCAGGGCAAACTGGTCGGTTTTGATATCGACCTCGGTAATGCGCTGTGCGAGCAGATGCAGGCCAAATGCGTGTGGGTGGAGAGCCAGTTCGATGGCATGATCCCTGCGCTGAAAGCGCGTAAGTTCGACGCCATCTTGTCGGATATGGGTATCACCGAAGAACGTCTGAAGCAGATTGATTTCACCGTGCCGCTCTACGACACCCATACCCAGCTGATTGCGCGTAAAGGTTCTGGCCTGCTGCCAACTGCTGAATCGCTGAAAGGCAAAACCGTGGGCGTTGAGCAAGGCACCGTGCAGGAGCGTTATGCGTTGGCCAAATGGCAGCCGCATGGCGTGCAGGTTGTGCCTTATGGCGATCAGGCGCAGGTAGAAAGCGACCTGATTTCGGGTCGACTTGACGTGGTGTTTACTGATGCCGCTCAAGCCGCCAATGGCTTCCTGAAACATCCGCAGGGTAAAGATTTCGAATTAGCCGGCCCGATTGTGCAGGACCCAATTATCGGTCCGGGCACCGCGATTGGTCTGCGTAAAGGCGACACCGAACTGAAAACCGCACTGGATAACGCGTTTGCCGAACTGAAGAAGAACGGCACTTTCGATAAAATTCAGAAAAAGTACTTCGCAACTGACATCTCCATCCAGCAGTAATCTTTTGGGCGGCTTTTTTGCCGCCCTTTTTGCACTCAGCACTATAATTCCATCAGAAAATGCATCTGGCGTCGCTGAAAGCGTGCCATGAATAAAGGACATCGATAGCGTTATGCAACAACAACATCATCCTCTATTGAACGCCTCGCTGGGCACGCAACGCGAAATTGTCAGCTTCCACTTCGGCACCGATTCGCAGCAACGCGTCTATATTCAGGCTGCGCTGCACGGCGATGAACTGCCGGGCATGGCGGTGGCATGGTACTTGAAACAGAAACTGCTGGCGCTGGAATCTGCCGGACAACTCAAATCCAAAATCACATTGGTGCCGGTGGCGAATCCTTTAGCCATGGGACAACACTGGCACGGTAGCCATCTCGGGCGTTTCCATACGTTATCAGGACAAGACTTTAACCGCCGCTTTCCGGCATTGGGTGAAGCCTTGGTTGAAGAACTCGCCGGCTCACTGACGCAAAGTGAATACGAAAACAAACGCCTGATCAGGGAAGCGATTGATCGCCATTATCGTGACCGCATTGCCCGCACCGAACTGGATGCCCAGCGCTTTACGCTGATGCGTATGGCGAGCCAGGCCGATTTGATGATTGATCTACATTGTGACTGGGATGCGCTGCCGCACCTCTACACCACGCCGCATGCCTGGCCGGACATTGAACCGCTGGCGCGTTGGTTAGGCAGTGAAGTGCAGTTACTGGCGCAGATATCTGGCGGTGAACCGTTTGATGAGGCTTGCTGTGAGCCGTGGCTAACATTGGCAGAGCGTTTTAGTAATGAGTATCCGATGCCGCGCGGCTTGCTGCCGGTGACGCTGGAACTGCGCGGTGTCGCGGATGTATCGCCTGAGATGGCGGAGAAAGATGCCGACGCGATTATCAATGCGCTGATTGAGGGCGGATATATTGCGGGTGAAGTGGGTGAATCCCCTGCCCTGATTCATCCGGCGACGGCGCTGGCGGGATGTGAGTATATCCATGCGGCGCAATCTGGATTGGTGTTTTATCGACGTAATTTGGGCGAGTGGATTAAGGCTGGAGAAGTGGTGGCGGAGGTTGTTGACCCGATTACTGACCAGGTGATGCCGCTGGTGGCTGAGTTTGGTGGCGTATTGTATGCGAGGAATTTGACCAAGTTTGTGACGGCGGGGATGTTGGTGGTGCGGTTGGCTGGGGAGAACGCTGGGAGACGGGGGGAGTTGTTGGTATAATATAAGCATATTGATGTTGAAAACAAATCTAAGCAGACTATGTAATGAATGTAAGAAAGAAAAAAATTTCAATTGTTATTCCTTGCTTCAATGAAGCTGAAAGTATTCAGGTAACAATTGACAAGCTAACTCTCTTAAAAAAAGAGATTAATGACTATGACCTTGAGTTATTATTCATAGATGATGGTAGCACTGACAATACAGTTAATATTATCGACAGCAATATCAATAAGAATGGAATCAAGTTAGTTTGCTTTTCTCGAAACTTTGGACACCAGATTGCCGTATCTGCGGGGATTGATCTAGCTGATGGTGATGCAGTAGTTTTAATCGATGCAGACTTACAAGATCCACCTGAAGTCATAATTGAAATGATTAAAATTTGGAATTCCGGCTATGACGTTGTATATGGTCAAAGAAAAGAACGTGCGGGAGAAAGTTACTTCAAATTATTGACAGCAAAATACTTTTATAAATCATTGAATTATCTATCAAATACGGCAATACCTCATGACACAGGTGACTTCCGCCTTATGGATAAAAAAGTTATAGAAGTATTAAGGTCAATGCCAGAAAAAGATAGATTTTTACGCGGTATGATCAGCTGGGTTGGATTTAATCAGATAGCGATCGAATATAATCGTCAACCTCGCTTTGCCGGTGAAAGTAAATATCCCCTTAGAAAGATGATAAAGTTTGCTCTAGACGGTATTTTATCTTTTTCTACAAAACCACTTAAAATTTCCGTTGGAATTGGTCTTATTTGCGCGAGCATTTCACTACTTGGTATTTTATATGCAATTTTAATGCGTGTTTTAACAAACAACTGGGTTGAAGGATGGACAGCTTTGATGATAGCAGTTCTTTTTATTGGAGGTGTTCAGTTGGTATCAGTTGGTATTCTTGGGGAATATATTGGCCGTATTTACAATGAAATAAAGGCAAGGCCTTTATATATAATTAAAAATAAAAACGGTTTCGAAAATGAGAATAAGTAATAATAGAAAATTTCGCTTTGTTGCAGGCATTTTAATTTCGTTGATTTTCCTATATCTAACAATAGGGAAATTATCATTAGCGGAGTTAAATGAGATAATTTCCAACGCGTCAATATTGCCGTTAACTTTAGCAGTTATTTTCTTTTTTGTTGGATATTTACTTCGTGCAAAACGTTGGGAGATAATGCTTGAATACAAGAACGAAAAAATATGCTACCACAAATGTGTGAAAATAATATTCATAACAACTGCTATGAATAACATACTCCCATTGAGAGCTGGTGATATTGCACGAGTTATGTTTTATAACAAGGAAATCAACAAATCAACTTCTTCAATATTAGCGAGTATGGTTATCGAACGATTTCTTGATTTATTTTGCATACTGTTCTTCCTATGGGTTAGTCTGTTTTTTGTCAAAATACCTTACACTAATAACATCACTCAACAATTACCTTTGTTAGGCTGTTTTTGCATTTTATTGTTATTAACAAAGCCACAAGTCTATACATTTACATTGCATTTCTTGAGTAATTTATTGAAAAAAACAGCAAACGTAAATCTATCCCGATTTGAACAAGGTCTGAATAACTTTACTTCATTAGTCAATAATACTTCCTCTTTGAGGATAACTTCGAAACTACTGGTTTTATCACTTATAGCGTGGTCATTTGAAGCCTTGGTATTTTATATTACTTCATTATCCATAATAGAAATCATAAATAATAAATCAGCACTATTTGCAATGCCAATAGGTACTTTTTCAACTTTAATTCCTGGAAGCCCAGGCTATTTCGGAACATTCGATTACTTTGTTTCGCAAACAATGAAAATATCGGGCAACAATTCAACTGTCGCATCTGCATATGCACTGCTTGTACACGTTGTAATTTGGCTGCCTATTACAGTCGCTGGCGGTATTATGCTTATTCTCAAAGGTAAAAATAATGTGTAATGAATCCAATAATCAAACAACCTCTGTTTATGACGTAGTCATTATAGGTGCTGGATTCACGGGTCTAAGTGTCGCTTATGAACTTACTAAACAGCGTAAAAACTTGAAAATCGCAATTGTTGAGGCCCAAAGTGATATTGGAGGATTGGCATCGGCTTTTGATGTTGGAGGAAACAAGTTAGACAGATTCTATCATCATTGGTTTACCAACGATGAATACGTTATGGAGCTGGTATCAGAATTAGGTTGTCTAGACAAGGTAAAAATTAACCCTTCAAATACTGGTATTTTCTTTGCCAATAACTTCTTCAAATTATCGACACCATTCGATCTATTAAAATTTAAACCACTTAATATGATCAATAGAATACGTCTTGGGCTTTTGGCATTACGAGCAAGAAGAGTTAAAAACTGGCATGAACTCGAAACACATAGTGCATCAGAGTGGTTATGTTCATTAGGAGGTAAAGAAGTCTATAAAACAGTATGGGAACCACTACTTCGTGGCAAATTTGGTCCTTATGCTGATGATATTTCAGCCGTATGGTTTTGGAACAAATTAAAGTTGCGCGGTGGAAGTCGGGGTAAAGGTGGTGAGGAAAGACTTGCATATTTTGAAGGTGGATTTATTGCTCTTGCAAAAATAATGCTGGAGTTCATAGAATCAAATAATAACTCAGATTTAATACTCAATTCTAAAATTAAAAAATTAACAAAAAAAAATGACCTATGGATTATTGAGTCTAACGTGCCTGATAAAACACTTATAGCAAAACATGTCGTCTGCACAACGCCCTTACCGCTAACAGCTAATTTAATCCAACATTGGGCAGAACCAGAATATATTAAAAAGTTAAATAAAATAAGTTACATCGGTAACACTTGTTTAGTATTGGAATTAGACCGTTCTTTATCATCACTTTATTGGATTAACGTGAATGACCCAACTTTTCCTTTTGTAGGTGTCATTGAGCATACTAATTTTGAAGGTCCAGAGAATTATCAAGGAAAGCATATAGTTTATCTATCTAAGTATCTACCAGTAAGTGATGAACTGTATAAAAAAAATAAAGATGAGTTCCTTGAATACTCATTACCATATATTAAAAGAATGTTCCCGGATTTTGATTCTTCATGCATAGTGAAACATCATTTATGGAAAGAAGAATGGTCGCAACCTATCGTTGTAAAAAAATACAGTGAATTGATTCCTGAAAAGCACCATCCGATTGGTGGGCTGCATTTATCTTCAATGGCAATGATCTACCCTGAAGATCGAGGTACTAATTATGCAATTAGAGAAGGAAGGGCTATGGCAAGAGAACTGCTTGAATTAATTTAACCATTAAAGTTGCCCCATCGGGGCAACTTTAAATTCAGGCACTGCAATTTTTATTAATATATAATCTGTAAATGTAATTATAGGGGTACTCATTTGAAACTTTAGGTTTGAGCTCCACTTCTCTATAATGCTCGTTAATAAACTCTTCTAATTTTAAAATCCGCCCATCTATATTCGGATCCCATCCTGGGCCACCCGAATATACGATAAAAATAGGAGGGTCATTGCGCAGCCCGTCCATAAACTCGTTAGCTACACCAGAAAATATAGAGCCATCAACTAGTGGATTTAAATAAACAGGCCATTTATACGGTAAAATGCCCAGTTTTTCTGAAAATGTGTATAGCTGAGCTCGGTTACCATAAACAAGGATATTTTTATTTTTCTCCCCACATAACAACCTTGCCATTTCCTGAGGAATCAGATATGTAAACTGATTTACTTGAGTTCCAAAATTATTCCCCTCAAGAATAAGTTTATATTTCGTATATATTGAATTCAGATTAATTAACAGACAAAAACAAAGAAATACTGAATATATAAACTTTTGAGTTTTTGAATTAAACTGATCATTTATTAGTGTTATAAACACCAACAATGTAGGAAGCAAAAAACCAAAAACATAAAAACTTTGAATTTTACGTTGATAAACAAAAGAGATGATTTCTAAACACGCCCAAAGAACTAATAGGAGAGAGTTTTTTTTCCTGGAAACAAAAAACGAATAAATCATTAAAACAAAGGAAATTACAAAATAGAAAAATGCAACGTAGTTTTGAGTGAAAAAATCTGAAATTAATGTTTTATTTCTATAAAAACCGCCATACGTTGAGTTGAATTTAATAAATGTATCAAAGAAATTTGAAATGTTACCAGATTGAAGGACCAATAAAAAAAGCAAAAACAAAGCTATAAAAAATATCGTTATAAATAATCTCGCTAATTTCCGCACTTCGTTATTGTTCTTTCTAGATATGAAATTTATTAAAAAATATACGACTAGAATGAAACAAGCAATAATAGATGTTGGCCTTAAAAATGGAGCACAGCCCAAGAATATACCGGAAAAAAAAAGATGCAATTTCTTTGAACCGTACAAGGCTAAAACTAAACCAGAAAACTCTAAGAATAAACTCAGTGAGAAAAAGACACCATTTGAAACCAGGTCAAGATCGCCTAATAAGAACTGGAATATAATAGCAAAAGATATCAATAAGATAATCTGGTTTTTACCATTAATCATATTAATAGCTAAAAGAGATATTGCTCCACCTAATATATAATAAGTCAGGAAAGCTAACTTGATACCTATGGATTCCATTTCAACTATACTTAGGAAAGTAAATGGGTAGATCAGGTAATAAGTAAGATTAGGTTTATGATCCCAATAGTTTTTCCATAAATGTAGCCCACCATCAATCTTTAAACGATTAGCAACCTCATAATACACACCACCATCAGTTCCAACAAAACCAAAAAATTGCGGGTAATATAATACTGTAACAATAACAAATAACACTAAAATTAAAATACATCTTGAGAAAAAATAGTTATTTTGGTTCACGACTAATTCCTTAAAATCAAGACTGCCATTTCTTAAGTAATTTCTGCATTGGTGGATCGATATATTTAACTAATAAATAGGAAGTCAAAAATGATAAAATAATAGCAATAAAAACCATTAAATGATAACCAACATATTGTTTAGTCATAGGGAAGATACTCCATATCTTTCTTTCGAAGATTGCGTGAGACCAAAAACCTAAATCAGCGTGTACCAAGTACAATGGATATGTCATTGCACCCAAGACTTTAATAGAATTATAATATTTCCCTAAAGATTCTACATGCGATGTTATCCACACCAATGCTATTATAAAAAAAGTCATAAATAAAAGTGAAGCATGATCGTAACTAACTCCAAAAGAATCAATCCATTTTTGATGCCCAATCATATTGTTATAGATAAATATTGAAGATATGAGAATAAGCAAAGAATGTTTGGGCTGAATTTTAGATGTTCTTAGCTCGAATATAACAACACCAATAACAAAATGCCCAGCAAAATGAGTAATAAAGATATTAGATATCAGGGTGTTATGCATTATGAAGTTGTTTAATAGCGACAATGCTAACCAAACAAAGCATATTTCATTTCTAAAGTTATTCCATAATCTTAACTTCATTAAAATAAAGACCCAAATATAGAAAGTAACCTCGATAGCTATAGTCCAGTATACTGAGCTAAAATAATCTTTTCCAAAAACACCGGGGTAAAAACTCAAACTAAAAACTAAAGAAATAAACCTTTCTTTGGGATCTACCATCGGTAAAGAGATACTGAAAAAGAAAATAATTAACGCACAAATCACAAAAAGGGGAAATATTCTATTCAACCTTGCAATGATGAACTTTTTTGGCGTTCTATTTTCAGATGATAACGTAATTACAAAACCACTAATCAAAAAAAACAAATCGACACCAAAATCACCAAAAGAGAATGCATTGATAGCGTATTCTCTGGGAATAAAACCTTGAAGGGGAGCTATAAATAAATAATGATAAAACATTACCATTACGAAAGCGAAAAACCTTAGCCCATCTAAAGCTTCAATTCTATGTTTTCTAATTTCCATTTTGTAATCATAATTTTATATTGTGATTTTTTATATTAAGTTTACGAGAAGATAATGTAAAGTTTATATTAAAAAAAAGCCTATAGGCATAAACCTACAGGCTTTATCAAATTTGAGAAAATTAATCCAACCACTCGGTGTGGAATACACCGTCTTTATCAATGCGCTTATAAGTATGTGCACCGAAGTAGTCGCGTTGAGCCTGAATCAGGTTAGCCGGCAGAACTTCTGAACGATAGCTATCGTAGTATGCAATAGCCGCAGAGAAGGTAGGTGTAGGGATACCATTCTGAATCGCGTAAGAAACAACATCACGTAAAGCCTGCTGATATTCATCTGCAATATTCTTGAAGTACGGATCTAAAAGAAGGTTAGCGATGTTTGAATCTGTTGCATATGCATCGGTGATTTTCTGCAAGAATTGAGCACGGATGATGCAACCAGCACGGAAGATTTTAGCAATCTCACCATAATTCAGCTCCCAGTTATTCTCTTCAGATGCGGCGCGCAACTGAGAGAAGCCTTGAGCATAAGAAACGATCTTGCCGAGATACAGAGCACGACGAACTTTTTCAACGAACTCAACTTTATCACCAGTGAAGGCTTTCGCCCGCGGGCCACTAAGAACTTTTGAAGCAGCAACGCGCTGTGATTTCAGAGAAGACAAGTAACGTGCAAATACTGATTCAGTGATCAGAGATAGTGGCTCACCGAGATCTAGTGAACTCTGGCTAGTCCATTTACCCGTACCTTTGTTGGCTGCTTCATCGAGGATTACATCAACTAAATATTTACCTTCTTCATCTTTCTTAGTGAAGATGTCCTTGGTGATGTCAATAAGATAGCTGCTCAGCTCACCGTTGTTCCATTCAGTGAAGGTTTTAGCCAAATCTTCATTGTTCAGACCTAACGCACCTTTCAGCAAAGCATACGCTTCAGCAATCAGCTGCATGTCGCCGTATTCGATGCCGTTATGCACCATCTTCACATAGTGACCAGCACCGTTCGGGCCGATGTAAGCAACACAGGCTTCCCCATCTTCCGCGCGTGCAGCGATTTTATCGAGGATTGGTGCAACCAGCTCGTAAGCTTCTTTCTGGCCACCAGGCATGATTGAAGGACCTTTCAATGCGCCTTCTTCGCCACCAGAAACACCGGTACCGATAAAGTTGAAGCCCTGATCAGACAATTCATTGTTACGACGGATGGTGTCTTTATAGAAGGTATTTCCACCATCGATAAGGATGTCGCCCTTGTCCAAATGTGGAGTCAGCGATGCAATGGTTTTATCGGTAGCTTCACCTGCCTGTACCATGAGAAGGATGCGGCGCGGTTTCTCAAGTGATTGAACGAACTCTTCTACAGTGTAAAAAGGCGCGAGTTTCTTGCCCTGGTTCTCAGCGATGACTTCATCGGTCTTTTCGCGCGAACGGTTGAAGATAGAAACAGTGTAACCGCGGCTTTCAATGTTAAGGGCTAGGTTGCGGCCCATTACTGCCATACCTACAACACCTATTTGTTGCTTGGACATTTTCAACTCCTGTCTAAAGAAATTTGAGATACGTTTTTTTAACATCAAGTGATGTAGATCTCAATATAAGCTTATGCCATAAGCACGAAAAACCACCAATCAAGTGATATTATCTACGCATAAGATTATGTTTGTAAAAAATTGCGAAATCGATAATCGATGCAAGTAAATGGCGTTTTAAGAAGGAAATATCCCTTTTCTTTCTAATGCCATCGCTCCATTGGTTAGCAACAACAAAATCAATTAATACCTTTCTTTTTTTCCAATTAAATGGTGACGAAAATATATCAATAAATGAGGGTACGTTACTTTTTTCAACATAGCCACCAAGTCCAAAGGTTTCATTATGATTGAGGTTTTCAAAAGCATCATTCAAATTTTCACTTGAGCCACTAATTAACCCACCCCATATTTTCATCGCGAGTGGCTTGAAATCTTTACTAGTTAATACATGTATAGAAACATCACTCTTCCACGTCTCTAAAGAAGTCAGAATACCGTTTTGGAAGTCTTGAGTGAAGTTTTCCCAGGCTTTATTCTCCTCTGCATCAACTTTTCTTAATGCTACAACGCCCTCATCAGTTTTGGTATAACCCACCACACTTCCAGAGGGTGAGTTAGTAATCATCTCTATTGGAGCGACTGAGTCGAGATAATGAGGCAAGTCTTGAGAATGATTTAGATCCGGACCATATGCATATTTAAAACTATTCTTAGGTTGAGGATTCAGATACTTAGCCAAACCCAGATAGACACCATGAAATAATACATTTGGTAATACAAGGGCAATGTTATCCTGAATTGTCCCTCTCCATCCGACATCTACTACACAGACATTCTTTGTCTCTTCGCTAAGGCCTTTTCCTTTCAAGTAAGAGAGTAATTCTTCCTTTTTAGTATCACGATGGGAAGATATCAGATGAATAAATTTTGAGTCTGCGAAAAGTTTCTGCACTCTTGAATCTTGCCAAGGATAACGAATAAGTTCAGCAGGATCGATACTATACTTTTCTAATAATTCAGTGAATAGGAGTTCATCAATGTTTAAAGTTTTAAAAAGTGCATGAATAGACTGAGTGCTATAAAGATTCCAGACTCGCATCATTTCCTGAACATTGACTTCTCCGATGGAGGCAGCAAAAGTAGCTAATCGGCTAACTTCGAGTATTTCATATTCTGGAAACTTAACATTAATTAAATCAAATTTTAGTTTCTCGATGATTATCTCAAATGCTTTAATGAAAAACTCACCTTCTCTAGTGAAAAAGAAGATTTTTTCGCAGTTATTTTCAAAAGCCTTTTCCAAAATGAATAAAACATAGCCTACGATGAATGGTGAGCATTTTATTCCAAGCTTGAAGTTATCATGATTATTATTTTCATTTGGCAAAGAAGATTCAATAACATCCAAAGCATGTTGGAAAATTTTGCTCTTATCGTGAAAATTAGATTCATGCTGTAATCTGATTTCATGTGATTCTGACGGTACATAATGGATACACTTTATGCCCCGTTTTTCAGGTTGCTTTACATCCGACCATTCATTATCACCAATGTGCAACCACTCACTAGCTGAAATGGCAAAATTTTCTTTCACATAATCAAACAGACGTCCTGAACGCTTGTTCAGTTTAATATCAGCTGAAGATATTCCATCATGCACTAAATCGTGGAGGCCATTTTTATCAATCAGAGCCTGTAGCCTAGACTTAGACATATAAAAATCAGATAAAAATAGTGTTTTTTCTGATGGATATTCATTTAAAAGGTTAGCTATTGTTGAGTCTTGCTCTGTTAATATGAGTTCAAGATCAAATTCATACTGGCAAACTTCATGTTCTATATCAGCAAGCTCTTTAGAAGTAATCCTATTAAATAAATAAACACACCATTCATGAATAACTTCCTCAAAAAGATATTCATCATCAAAAGCACTTGCTTGAGTTCGTTTGCCAATTTCTCTTTCGATTTCAATTCTTTTATTAAACATGACATCAAGATCTGAGATGTTATGTTTATTGAAATATTTAAAATAAACATAGCGTGCAGTGGCATACTTAATTGTATCCGGATGACATTTCCTTCTCAACAAAGTGTCCCAAACGTCAACAGTTTTTAGTTTTAATTTCATTGGAATCAATTACCTTTAACAATCCGATATGCTTTTCTTAATGGTTCTCTTAATCTAATCGGGAGTAACATAGCGATTTTCTTTAGACGTGATGGAGCGACAATATGAATTGCAGAAAGTGTGGCTTCACGTGTAAATTCAGCTTTTACTGCTTCAGCGTTATACATTTTTATGATTGTTTTATCGCCAAAAGCCTTGCAACTTAAAACATTTTTAATTGCATTGCTAAATTGTTCGGTTTCTACAGACAGATTTCGATCTAACATGAATTCCTGACCAGATTGAGACATTTTATCTCTGAGTTCATCGTTAGATAGTAGTCTGATAATGGCCTCTGCAAGGCTTTCAGGAGTTTGTTGGGCTAGTAGAGCAGCACTTTCAGGTAAATCATAAAAGTTATTTTCGCGCCACATTTCAACAACAGGTAAACCTGCAGCCATCATTTCAAAAGGAATTCGTGATGGATTCGAAGAGCTTAAGCATAAACCAACTTGGCACTTATTATAAAGTTCATTACATTGCTCAAGATCAATTAATCCTAGATTTTCATGTTCAAACCAAACATGATCTTTTGTATCCGAGCCATAGAGATATATTTTTACATTTGGCAGGCGATGTTTAACAATACCTAATGCCTCAAGTCCTAGCCGTGAACACCTACGAGGTTTATCTGGCTGGTAGATAAAGCAGACGGCTTTTTCTTCCTTAATAGAATGGATTTTTTTATAGATGTCTAAATTAGCACCAAATTCGAAATGGTATCCATCAACATTAAAACTATTTTTTAAAGTATGCCTTAACCATCTACCAATCGTTATGGGGGTTAAACCATATTGGTAAGAATTTTCAGCCATTAAGTACGCATCACCCATCGGATTAAACCAGGCTTCATAATCCTGCACAAAATAGACTTTTTTGCATTGAAAGTTTAAAGAAGCAACAAAGGCAGCCGAATACCAAACGGTAGCAATTGCAATATCAGAAGGCTTAGCATTTTTCCAACCATAAAATACATTGGAAAACTTTATATTGAATAGAGATGCTATTTTTTCTGAAGCATCACCTATACCAATCTCGTCTTCAAGATAAATAATACAAACATGACCTTTATTTTCTAAATAACTGGCATGCTGCAGAATAGTTCGATGTCCGCCAGAACCTTTTATCAAACTTGGGATAAACCATGAAATAGTAGACATAATTAATAACCAGCCTAAATTAAGATATTCAAGAATTTACTGAAATGATATGCAGCTAAAATTCATTGCGGCTTTGAGAGTTGTTCAATTGTTTTATCCCTTTCAATAATCATTTTTTCCATTTCCATCATCGAATTCCAACGCTCTTCTATTAATCGCTCCATATTTTGCATCGCATTCCATCGCTCTTCAATCAAGATCTTTTGCGAATTTATGACTTCATTCATATTTTGCATTGCCAGCCATCTCTCTTCCAGCATTTCTCCCTGAGAAGATATTGCCTCATCTCTTGATTGAATTAGATTATTCATATTAGAAATCGCATCCAAGCGCTCTTTAAGCATTCCTGACCACGTCTGCAAATTTAGTCTTGGTATTAAATTATTTTTTTTCCCCAAATTATTCTTTAAATTTGTCAACTTGATCATCCAGTCAAGGATATCATGATAGATATAGAGAGTAAAAGTAAGCGGCTTTTCAACATTACCAAGTAGCTCTTCAAATGATACATTTAGGAGTTTTATACTTTGGTGAAGAGATTCAATCAAATACTTTTCAGCTTCATATATGTTACCATTACAATAATGAATAACAACAATATTATAGTAAGCTTGGAGTACTTTAGTACCAATAGTCGGGCTGAATTCCAGATAATCTAAAGTTAGAGTTTTTAAATATAAGTTTAAGGCCTCATCACGGAGATTTCTTATTTTAAGAAGTTCAGCTGCTAGTACCGATAATGATATAAACCACCTAATCTGATGTGGGCTTTTTTGGGATATCACGCTTACACTATTGATGTAATTAATTATATCATTTAGTACTTGACGATCATGCTGCTCATTCTTCAATTCTTGATAACCAAGAATTGCAAGCGCTGCACCATAATCAGGACTCAAATTGTTGTACTCTCTCAATATTTGTTTCGCATATCTAGCTAACGCAAACTCATTTTTATTTCGAGTCGGAAATTCAACCATGGATTTAATAAGCCATGGGTTCACGTAATCATTAGCAAAATTAAGCAAGTTTTTTGGTGGTTTACTGTAAAGGTAAGTCTTCTCATGGAAATTAAATTGAGATAAATTATTAAATGGGTTTTTCATCAGTACATAGTAATTTTTAAACTTTCCAATTACTTCTTTACAGCCGAATTTCTTTATAAAATCCTGATTATGTTGCAAATGATAGGCGACTTCGATCTCAAAATCAGAATTCAAACTTAATGGGTTGAATCTATCTGAACAAATTATAACTCGACCACCCGGAGACAAACATTTAGTTAAATCCTCAAGAGATTCAAAACCATTTAATTTGTTATCATCGTTGAGTAGAAATATGCAATCATAATAATTTTCTAATTGGGAAACACCACCGCCCCATCCTATTTCATTTATTTTGCAATTATTATAAAAATCCTCGTTTGTTGAATATCCCTCGACTCGCCCAGCATTTGAATACTGATTAAAATACCCTAGAAAAACATCATAACTTTTATGCACTATGCAGATATGTTCATTAGGGCGAATGTAGCCATTCAGTTCAGCACAAAGCTCAACTTCAGCAAGATGATCTAAAACACTTTTTTCAGTTAACTCATTATTAATACAACGCCTCATAAATAATGAGTAGCCAGGGTTTGACTCTTTATATAAAGAATTATCTATTTCAAAACCTGCTTTAAAAATTACATTAGTAGCTGCGTTAAACTCAATTTTATCCGCTTCAGCATCCACCGTTGTTACAAATATGTTGTGCAGCGTCTGGATTCGACTCAGTAACTGGTTTAAGCCGTTGAAATCTGATTCATTCCAATTTCTATTAATGGAGATAATTGCAAATTTATATTCTATGTTTCCTTCAACATTTACTCTATTAATATCATTTCTTTTTATCGGTAAAATATTGTAGCCGGTTAGTAAAAAATATTTAGTGAAATCATGATTACAATCGATAAGGATATAATTCCCAAGGCCATAAAACTTCTCAACTAACGCAGGACTTGTCATACTCTCACCATTTAGCTTTCATTTTTAAATCAGTCAAACCACCAAAAAAATAAACATCACGCAATACATGAACGTGGAAAAAAGCAGCTTCATCCCTCCAGTGCAATATTCTCTGTGAGAAATAATCCGGTGTTTCTTCATATGATACAGAAGCTTGAATTTCATATAAATTACTCCCTAGGGAGCAATCAAACTCAAGGTCTACAAAATTTTTTTGACCTTTATTGAACTTTTTACTCCAGAAAAGATCGTCTTTTTCACCATTACTTAATTTAAACATATCTTGATTAAGCGTACCCCAAGAATAAATCTTTACCCCTTCTTTATTCCTTATTCTTACTCCAACATTTAACTTATCAATTTGCTGATTAACAGTGAAATGAACTCTTATCTTAATATTTTCACCCGGGTTAAAAACATTCACTTTTTCATTTTGGATGTTGAAAAGTTCAACTTTATCAATAACAGCCTCTCCCTCTCCAAATGAGAGCTTGTCTGAACGTAAAGTTTCAATTTGTTCACCATCACTTGAGACACTAACACTTTCCGATTTTGTTATTTCAAGAACTGTTTCAGTGTTTGTTCTCTCTGAAATTTCTTCTGTTAAATTCGAATAAAACTTATTCTCTTCATCATGCAATAAACGACGATACTCGAGTAAGACTTCAGATGATAGTCCACTCATAATCTGTCTGCCTCGATCAAGCAGAACCGATTTGTTTGTTAATGTGCGCACGGATTCCTGATCATGCGATACAAAAAGCAAAGTGACACCATTGCTGGTCAATTTCTCGATTTGTCGGAAGCAGCGCTTTTGAAAGAGAGCATCACCAACAGCTAAAGCTTCATCTACTATCAAAATGTCAGGCTCTAATTGAACTTGAACGGCGAACGCCAACCTTACCATCATACCACTTGAGTAAGTTTTTACTGGCTGATCGAGATGCGCTCCAATATCAGCAAAGCCTGCAATAGAATCAAATTTATTATCAATTTCTGTTTTAGTTAATCCCAGAACTGCACCGTTTAAATATATATTTTCTCGTCCAGTAAACTCAGGATTAAAGCCAGAACCTAATTCCAATAAGGCTGCAATTCTACCCTTAGTTAATACTTTCCCAGAGGAAGGGGTTAATGTTCCTGTTATTATCTGCAGTAATGTGCTTTTACCCGATCCATTACGGCCTATAATACCCGCAGCTTCCCCTTTTTTTATTTCAAAATTGACATTTTGTAATGCCCAGAACTCACTGTAAAACTGTGTAGATTCTCTACCGACTAGACTTTCAAATTTTGGTATGAAAAATTGTTTTAACCTATCACGCGGATTATTGTAAATTTGATAGCATTTACTGATGTTTTCTACACAAATCACATTATCATTACAAGACATCAGCAAATCCTTTTCTTACTTTTTGAAAAAATGAAAACCCAATTATGCAAACAATACTACCTATTACTAAATTGATGGTTAACATCACCCAATTTGGCTCATAACCCCAGAAAACCACTTTACGCGCTTCTTCAATCATATATGCCAGTGGGTTAAGCAATATTATTTTTTGGAACGTTGGAGGCAATGCTACTATTGGATAAAAAACTGGTGACATAAACATCAAAACACTAATAATAATACCTATTGTTTGGGCAATATCTCTAACAAAAACACCTAAAGCTGCAAGTATCCAACTCAAGCCTAATATTGCCAACATTAAAGGTAAAATTATGATGGGCAATAATAGTATCGTAATATGTATATGTTGTTTAAAGATTATTATGGCGAATAATAGAACCGTAAAACTAATAATCGCATGAAAAAGCGCAGCAAAAAAATTAACAAACGATAATATTTCAAGAGGAAAAACGACTTTCTTCACATAATTTACGTTGGATGTAATTAAAGTAGGTGCTCGACCAATACACTCTGAAAATAAATTAAAAACTATTAGACCAATAAATAACACAATCGCAAAATCTGCTTTCCCTGCATTAGGATCAGTCCCCCACCGGGTTTTAAATACAATAGAAAATACAAACGTATAAACAATTAACATCATTAGAGGGTTAAAAAGAGACCAAGCCAGACCGAAAAATGAGCCTTTGTATCTACCTGTTACTTCACGCTTAGTCATTTGCCAAATAAGCCCACGATGACGACGAAAGCTATCCAGCATAGATTTAGTTGCAACTAACATTTTCATTCCCGTTTTAACATTATGTCTTTTTAATTAAAGCATTCTGATATACTTGAATAGTTTTACTTATTACAATTTCTTTTGAAAACTTATCTTTTATCAAATTAGATGACTTTAATCCATAATCCTTGCGAATAATGGGATTATTCACCAAAAACCTTAAACTATCGCTCAATGATTCAATCGTATGATTCTTTAGAACAATGCCGTTAACTTTGTTGGTAATAATGCTTTGACAACCTGGCATATTACCTACAACGCAAGCTCTTCCTATAGAACAAGCTTCAAGTATGATTCTTGGAATTCCTTCCGCATATTTAGTTGGTAATACCATGATATTGCATTTTTTTAACAAAACATCAACATCATTTCGTGTTCCTAACCAGTGAATCAAACCTTCATCCGTCCAGCTCTTCACTTGACTAAGGGGAATGCGATCCGGATCTTCATCATCAACAATACCCGCAACAGACAATTCTATTTTGATACCTTCTTTTTTTAATTTGCGAATACTTTCAACTAATAACTCTAATCCTTTAGATTTAAGCAGTCTGCTCGCAAAAAGTACTTTAGTACTCTCACTCTCCTCTTCAGGTGCATAAGCGTATTTTTCTGTATCAATTCCTGCACCATCAATAACATTGAGTCTTGATTTATCTATAGCCGTAATACCTGCTAGCGTATCTTTATCTGAAGAGTGCTCGAATATTAACTGTATATTTCTATTTTTGTATAAAATAACCTTATATAAAAATTTAACGAGCTTTTTAACTATATTATCTTTTAAAAAGACTCGTCCTAATCCTACAACGCTAATAACTTGAGGAATGGTTTTCATCCTTGAAATCAAACCACCAATTATATTTGGCTTTATAGTGATGGTATGGATCAAGTCAGGCTTAATCTTATTCAAAAGAATATAAAAACCGATAAGTATTTTGGCATTAGAAAATACATTAGTTGAAAACCTGTCAATATCCAAATCCCAACATTTAATGCCTTGCTGCTCAAGATTTTTTTTTATTTTTTCATCCGAAAAATTAGAGATCAGGTGTATTTCATGTCCAATTTTTACCAATTTGTTCACACGGTCGATCCAGTGCAACTCAAAATACCATGCCGTGTTAACAAAATAGATTATCCTCATTCCACCCTCAGTTTATTGATTCTTTTAAGCACGCTACCGCCCTTGGCTCTAGCTACCAAAACACTCACCTACATTTTAGTGCAGCCTGTGACCAACTGCCTGTTTTTTATACAATTATTAATATTTTATTATTGCTATAATTTTGTCGAAATCCTAACACTGAATAATTCTATGTGGAAGAAGAGCTTTGTTAAGCGTCAAATTTTGCGAATCCAAAAAAGCAAAAAGCCTGTCCATTGACAGGCTTTAACATTAAAAAAAATAACTATCTGAAACCGTTGGGATTCTTACTCTGCCAGTTCCACGTATCACGCATCATGGCATCAATCCCGCGCGTCACGCGCCAGTCCAGTTCGTTGTTCGCCAGCGTGGCATCCGCCCAGAACGCTGGCAGATCGCCGTCACGGCGTGGCTTAAATTCAAACGGAATCGGCTTACCGGACGCTTTCTCAAACGCCTTGATCATCTCCAGCACGGAGAAGCCTACGCCGCCGCCGAGGTTGTAAGCTTTGTAGCCTTCAACTTTGGCTAAGTGGTCCAGCGCTTTCAGGTGCCCTTCTGCCAGGTCGACAACGTGAATGTAGTCGCGCTGTGCGGTGCCATCTGGCGTGTCGTAGTCGTCGCCAAACACGCCCAGCTTCTCCAGACGGCCAATCGCCACCTGCGCGATGTACGGCAGCAGGTTATTAGGAATGCCGGTTGGATCTTCACCGATTTCACCAGACTCATGCGCCCCAACCGGGTTGA